>Ga0206126_10000832_pt1 | contig 40314 bp, 33 predicted proteins | sample Helgoland_Spring_5_FD_148621 | JGI IMG/M metagenome (GOLD analysis project Ga0206126, IMG submission 148621) | Pelagic subsurface seawater microbial communities from Kabeltonne, Helgoland, North Sea - Helgoland_Spring_Bloom_20160412_1 | ecosystem: Environmental > Aquatic > Marine > Epipelagic ...
AGGAAGATACTTATTTCTTTGTTCATCATTCCCGTATGCAAAAATTGGATGCATCACCAATGATGATTGAACTGACATGGCTGAACGATATCCGCTGTCAATGCGTTCTACCTCTCGAGCCACTAAGCCATAAGATGTGTAATTAGCGCCAACACCGCCAAATTCTTCTGGAATTGTTGAGCCAAGCAAACCTAATTCGCCCATTTCATTCATGATTTCTTTGTGAAATATTTCATTGCGATTGGCTTCAATGATTCTCGGCATTAACTTATCTTGGCAATAAGCTTTTGCAGTATCTCGTATCATGCGTTCTTCTTCGGTGAGCTGATCTTCTAATAAAAAAGGATCTTCCCAATTGAAATTAGCAGGTTTCGTTCTTGCTATTAATGGTGTGTTTAAACTCATATTATATTTTCTTATTTTTAATTAATATTGGATGTTTTTAATAAAAGAAGCAATGCGGCAATTCTTCTGGATTATATTCTTTTTAAGAGTTAATTGTGGTTTAAAATACTGGAAAATAATCAATGAACAGAAAAGTTAAAAAAGCTGTCTTTCCTGTTGCTGGGTTTGGCACACGATTTTTACCTGCTACAAAAGCAATGCCAAAGGAATTACTTCCAATTGTCGATAAGCCTTTAATTCAATATGCAGTTGAAGAAGCTATAAATGCCGGAATTGATACGCTTATATTTGTTACAGGACGGAATAAGCGTGCGATTGAAGATCACTTTGATGTAAATAAAGAGCTCGAATTAACCTTGCGCTCAAAAGGAAAAAATGTTCAGGCTGATATGGTGTGCAACATTATTCCACCACACGTGGAATGTATATTTGTTCGCCAGGCTGAACAACTTGGCTTGGGACATGCAGTTCTTTGTGCTGAACGCGCAGTTGCAGGTGATCCTTTTGCAGTTTTATTAGCCGATGATTTTTTAACGGATCACAATCCAGGTGTTACGGCTGACCTTGTGGAAGCTTTTGAGAGAACTGGTCATTCACAATTATCAATTATGCCTGTAGATGAAGTTAATATTTCACAGTACGGTGTCATTATTCCTTCATCTAATAGTAATGGAGTTATAGGTGTGGTTGAAAAGCCTAGACAGGAAGAAGCGCCCTCTAATCTGGCTTCAATTGGCAGATATATTTTAACCTCAGATATATTTGATTCACTTAGGACTTTGCCGGCAGGTTCTGGTGGAGAAATTCAGTTAGCTGATGCGTTGAATTTACATGCTCAGAATGGCTTGTTAGAAGCTGTTGATCTAAGGGGTAAAAGATTTGACTGCGGGTCAGTTGATGGGTTCATGAGTGCGTCTGCACATGAATATTCAAAAAGATTGGAAAATTAAATTGAGAGTTCTTGTGACAGGCGGAGCCGGTTATATTGGTAGCCATGCATGCGTTGAGCTTTTAGAGGCTGGTCACGAAGTCTGTGTTATCGATAACCTTTGTAATGGCCATGAAGTTGCACTTGAAAAAGTTCGAGGTATTACCAATTGTGAATTGCAATTTGTAAATGCAGATATTCGTAATTCAACTGCATTAGACGAGATTTTCAATACCTTTAAACCAAATGCAGTCATTCATTTTGCTGGGTTGAAGGCTGTTGGTGAAAGCGTAGCAGATCCAATAATGTATTATGATGTGAATGTTGGCGGTTCTATTTCATTACTTAAGGCTATGTCTAAGGCTGAGTGTAATAATATTGTTTTTTCTTCATCTGCTACCGTTTATGGTGAACCACAATATTTACCATATGATGAGAAGCATCCAACAAACCCAGTGAACCCTTATGGGCGCACAAAGTTGATGATTGAAAATATAATACGCGACTGGACAAAGGTAGACTCAAAAAGAAGGGGAACAATTCTAAGATATTTCAACCCTGTTGGAGCTCATGAATCTGGTCAGATTGGCGAAGAGCCAATTGGAATACCAAATAATTTAATGCCATATATCGCACAGGTGGCTGCTGGGCGGCGTGAACATTTGAATATTTTTGGGAATGATTATGAGACTGCAGATGGTACAGGTGCGAGAGATTATATCCATGTTGTTGACTTAGCGCTTGCGCATGTAAGTATTTTAAATCAAAACGACCTGAATGGATACGAGGTTTTAAATATTGGGGCGGGTAAAAGCACTACTGTTTTAGAATTGGTTAAAGAATTTGAAGATATATCTGGTTTATCCATCAAATTTAAATATTTACTTCGTCGCGGTGGAGACCTTGATGCTTTTTGGGCGGACTCCTCGAAAGCAAATAAAAAAATAAATTGGTTTTCAGAAAGAAGTATAAAACAGATTTGTGAAGATACTTGGCGTTGGCATGAATTAAACCCGACTGGCTATAGAAGAGAATAATTAATTTTTCTTCAAATAGTTTAATCTGATAGCTGAAGGGTGTCTGAGGAAGTTTGTATCAATGTTTTCCTACCCATTAAATCCATTAAAACCCATATGCGTTGATCCGTTTCATATTTTTCAATATTAGCTATAAAGTTTGCAAAGGGGCCCTTTCTAACTACTACCTGATCGCCCTTTTTAAATTTTTTTACAGACAGTAATTTACCAGATGAATCGCATCGCATCATCAAATTCTCAATAAATGTGTGAGGTAATGATTTAATAGTAGAATTAAAAGTAATTAGGCGTGATACACCAAAAGTGTTATTTATTTTATGCCATTCAGTTTCAGCTCTATTAAAAGTTACGAACATATATCCTGGAAAAAGAGGTTTTGTAGTATTTGTAAATCGATTCACTTTATGTGAAGTGGTTTCATGCAAAGGTAAAAATGTTTCAAATCCTTGCTGGTTTAAATTTTTAGTCGCTTGATTGTGTGAATTTGCTTTAAACTGCAAAATGAACCAATCTTTTGACATGTTAAGATACCTATAAATAAGCGTTCATTTTTGAAAAAATATTTAATAATACATAATATTCTCTAAAAAAAGTAAGTTAAATAGTATTATTCTGATTACTTTTGTCAAGATGATTAATTATTAATAATTCATGTTTAATCTATAATATAAATTAAATATTATATGTCCTTTAGTATATAGTATCCTTTAGTACATAGTATCATTATAATACAAACATATCGTTGACAGTAGCTATAATAATATGCATGTACATTTTTGAACGTGATGGAAATAGCTGTATCAATTTTTATATTGAAACTACAAGGTTTTGTCATAAAGCCTTGTGCGGTAGCTATTCGTGGCTAGCCGTCGAAAAGAGCATCAAAAAGATGCAAAATTGAGAGCGCTTAAAATAATAAACAGTAACCCTCAAATAAATTCTCGAGAACTTGCTTAGAAAGTTGGAATTTCTAATGGTTCTGCTTATTATCTGTTAAGATCGCTTATTGATAAAGGATTTGTTAAGTTTGCAAAGTTTAAAAAAAATGAACAAAAGACAAAATATTCTTATTTACTGACTCTAAAAGGTGTCCGTGAGAAATCTTTGATAACTCAGGAGTTTCTTTTGCGTAAAAAAACAAGAATATAAATTTTTAAAAGAAGAGATTGCTAAACTTGAGCTAGAAGCTGGCTTAGATATTATAAAAAAATAATATTCAAAGTTACCACAACTATGATCTATTGAGCTTTTTGATAATTTTATGCAAAGTTACTCGCCTTTTTTGTATTAAATGCATTACGTAGAAATTAAAGTTTGCTTAAATTGGTAAAATACTATTGGTTACTTTGTATATAAGGCTACACAAAAATCGACGAATATAGACTTGAAACTAAGCCTTATAAACTCAAAAGAAACATGAATTAAAAGTTGAATGCTTAAACTTAAAGATGAAGTAAATTATGCGTAAAGAAGAAATTATTTTAATTTACACTAGGCCATGGTTCAAAGATTTTTATCAGCTTCTTGCAGTACAAATCGAACAGAAATTTAAATGCAAAGTTATTTTTTTTTCAGATTATGCTATGAAGAATGTGCATAATATTTCTCCATTTAAGAGAAATTTGAAAGAGTATAATGTATCCTTACAGCCTGAATATTTTGATATCATTAAGCGTGATCGTTTATTGCGAACTGAAGATTGGTCAAAGGCAATTGGTATATTAAATGCATATGAAGAAAATATAACCGCACTGTTTGAGCGATACACTATAAAGTTTCTATTTTCTGCTACAGTTGATCAATTTGCTATAGATATGTGTTATAGACAATGCATAATGAAAAAAATTCCTTTTATTGGTTACCATATGTCAGTAGTACCAGGTTACACATTATTGACAGCTCGAGGAGAAAATAACCAATTTCGAATTCCAGATAACAATGAATTGTCGCTAGCTATTGCGGCGATTGAACCAAAATCATTTAGACCTGATTATATTCCTAAAAAAGGTAAACTTCGACTAACTGGCTTAGGAAGGTTTTGTTCAAATATAGCTAGGGTTCCTTTTTTCTTCTTTAAGGATATTACTGAACCGCGATACAATTACCATTATAAGTCTACCTTTAAAAGTGCTCGTTCTAAAACAAATTTTGGGATGGTTAAATCCATTTTTGGCCATCGAAAAAAGTTTAATCCTGATCATGATAACAGTTTAGACATCTATATTCCTCTTCAATTGCATCCAGAATGCAATAGTGAGTACTGGAACAGGGATGCAGCTTATAAAGATTATGAAGATATAATTTTTGAGTTTTGTAAGCGCTATGCAAAATATTTTAAGATTGGCCTTAAGGAACATCCTAATATGGTTGGAATGCGTGATGCTGAATTTTACAAAAAACTTTTGAGTTTAGATGTTGATTTAATTAATGTTGAGGAGGACAACAGAAAATTGATCAAAAAATCTACAATAACTGTTACATATAACTCATCCGTTGGTATTGAGGGATTGATTTATGGGTCTCAAATTTTTTGTATAGGAAATCCTCTTTATCTTACAAAGGGTCATATCCTTAATGAACAAGATATGGTGGACACTTTACAAAACCAAAAGCAATTAAATATCGCTTCAGATAACAATAAAAGGTTTCTTCGGGAAGCGGTGGGTAAAATCCTCTCAATGAGTATTTCTGGCCTTTTGCCAGATAATGCTAGAATAAAAAATGATAAGCAAAGATTGGAGCTCCAGTCAATCGCAATTTCATTTGCGAGTGATTTGAAGAAATATTTTATTGATATAGTAGCTCAAGAAAAAAATTTGGAAAATATTTATACCTATAAAGAGCAATTTCATGATTAATTTTATATCAAAAGTAATTAGACGATTGATTGATATGGATATTTTGGGCAATCGTTTTGTTAATTTTATAAATTGTGGAATAAGCTATGACAAGGATACTAAGCGCCTATTTCAATTAGTTCATGGTGAAAAGATTTGCGTGGCTAGATGTAGTCATGGTATTGCGAAAACTAATGGGCTTGACATGGTTGATTGGCTAAATTCTCAAGTTTATTTTTCACACTTCAGCCCCACCAACAAAGATGTTTATGTTGATATTGGTAGTGGCTACGGGCACGAGCTCGTCTACATTGCAAAGAGTAACCCAAATGTTAAAATCTTTGGAATCGAAGCCAACCCAGAAGTATTTCAATATGCTAGAGCAAATACATCAAAATTTAGTAACATTAAAAATTATAACTTAATGATTGGTGTGGAGGAATCATATCAAATCTCTTTTACTTCGGATTATGCGGGAAAAGGAGTAAATGATAGCGGCTCTATAATCTGCTCAGGTAGAACTCTTGATAATTTTTTGTATACTGAAAAGATAGACATGGTTTCGCTTTTGAAGTTAAATATTGAAGGCGGTGAACTTGAAATTATAAAGAATCTACCACATGAAAAAATCGAAAAACTAATTATTTCGTGCCATGACTTTAGATATGAAAGAGGTGATGGTGACTTTTACAAGACTTATGATGAGGTTACCTTAGAATTATTAAGATACGGCTATCGTTTGTATGATGTTATTCCTGAAATTATTCCATCCAATGCATGGAAAAAATCGTTAAAATATTGGATATTTGCAACAAAACTTTAACATAAAGGGGCTTGAATTGAATAAACTTCGCTATTTTTCACCAGTCAGATTTTGCTATGGCCTTATAATAATTGGTAGCGCGCTAATAAAAACTTTATTAGCGAAAGCTGTCTATCCAAAATCTCGAAAATATATTGAAAGTCTAAGTAAGAATGGATTTTTATTTGAGCCAGATAAAGAAAAATCAAAAAATCTCGAAAATATTAATACAATCAATAAATCATTTGAAAATACCAATCAGTTAAAGTCTGTAGTAAATGGGGCATTTGTAGCGTGGACAAAAAAGAGTTCTACTCATTATTTAATACCTGATACAAAATCGAAAAGAGCTTTAGTTGATATTTTCCAAAATTCTGATATCCTGCCTAGATTAAGTGCGCACCATGGTTTTCAATTTTATTGCAAATCTGCAAATGTTTTTAAAACTGAGGCTAGTGAAGCGTCTGGAACTACTAGTACTTACTTTCATAGAGATGGACATCCACCCTACACATATAAATTAATGATTTATTTAACTCAGGTTGAAGAAGATAGTGGTGCTTTTTCCTATGTGCCCGGTTCAGTAAATAAACTCATAGTGCCTACTTTTGGTTCATATAGTTATGCAAGGCCATTTGCCGCAAAGAATTATGGTAAACATAGTTTATGTGGTGATGTTGGAACAAAGATTTTATTTAATAATAATGGGTTGCATGCTGGTGGACGTACAAAAAAAGGAGAAAGAATTGTGGTAACATATATTCTCCATCCAAGGTTTTTGCATAAGCATGATAATTCAATAATCAATATAGATTGGTCAGTTGGTGGAAGGGAATATAGCATAATATAACCAAGTTTAACTATAGATTAATTTTCATAAATAACGCTAACATCTTATCCAAAATATATTAGGTAATTAATTATTTGAATAATAAAGTAAAAAGTATCAAAACTACATTTCTGTTATTGGCTCTAAGCCCGATGGTGAGTTTCTTGAAGCCCGTTTTTGTGTCTATTGTCGACACTCAAGGTGATTTTGGTAATTATTCTCTAGCAATTGCCTATTCAGTTTGGTTTTCTTATATTCTCAACTCAGGTATTTATGAAGGTCTATTAAGTCGTTATGCAAAAATCTTTGCGAGTGGCAAACAATTAAAAATAACTCTAATTAATAGAAAAATTTGCTCTTTATGGATCATAATTCTCGTTTTTGTAAGCGCTATAGCAATAATTTTTTCTATATTTACACAGCTTTATTTTTTCTCTGCTAGTATATTATTATCCTTTTCTTCAGTAAGTTTTAATATTTATAGTGCACGACTAAGGGTAAGCAGTCATATTCTTCCAATAAGCCTCATACAGATGATTAGGTTAGTTATTTCTTTATCCATTACTTATCTTTTGCTATCGTTTACCACGTTTGGTTTGGATGTTGTGCTTTTTTTTGATGCCCTTGCTCTCTGTATAATTAATGTAATTGTGTTAATCCCTAATTTTACAACTAATTTTGATTATAGGAAGTTACTGAAAATATATATTGGTATAGCCTCGAAAGCCCGCAATTTAACTTACATTAGTGGATTAAAGGCTTCCTGTTTGTTACTAGAAAGGCAATCTGCAAGTGCTTTATTTGGGGACGAAGTATTTAGCCAGTATGCACAGCTGTTAATATTGTTTCAAGCAGCCATAGTGGGACTTGGTCTAATTCCACAGCTGTGGCAGCAGAATATTTTATTTTGGACATTAAAGAATGGTTTGAAAAAAGCTTTACTATACCAAGCATATTACATTTTAATTCTTTCCTTAGGCTGGGCTGTGTTTTGGACTTTCTTATACCAATTATCATTTAGGCATTCTTTTTTCCATGAAATGCCTGTAATATTCTTTATTGGTGCTGCAGGTGTCATGTATGGTGGAAGTTATATTGATAGTATTTTTCTTGCATTAAAAAAAACCAAAGGCCTTATTCCAATTTATGTTAGCACAATATGTCTTTGGCTTATTGTAATGATCGTAACAGTAATTAATGCTAATACTTGGTTGCTCGAATACCAGGCAATTTCTTTACTAGTTTTAAGCATCATGATTACTACCATTCCACCTTTTTATTTGTTAATTAAGAAAATAGTATGAAAAACATTATTTATATTACTTATCAATACTACAAATCTGACGATATGTGCTATCTAAGGGTTTTCATGTTGTGTTTAAATGCAAGTTTTTGGTTGGCTTGCCTAAATTTGACTGCAAATAATGGGAGGCTTTTTTGTCAAGAGTATTAATAATAGCCGAGGCAGGTGTTAATCATAATGGTGATGAGTTATTAGCGCGAGAATTAATTGATGTTGCCGCAGGCGCAGGGGCAGATTTTGTTAAATTTCAGACATTCACTGCTGATAGTCTTGTAACAAAGCGTGCCAAAAAGGCAGAATATCAATCAAAAAACGATCAATCTACAAGTACACAAGTCGAAATGCTTAGAAAATTAGAACTCGATCAAGATTGTTTTTTTAGATTGTTCGAATATTGTAAGAAAAAGAAAATACATTTCATGTCAACTGCCTTTGATATTTCAAGCGCTGACTTTTTAGTTCATAAACTTGAGCAAAATATTTTGAAAATCCCTTCAGGGGAGATTGTAAATGGACCATATTTATTGGAGCATGCCAAGTACAATAAAAAAATTATACTTTCAACTGGAATGGCTACGTTAGCAGAAATAGAATATGCACTTAGTATAATAGCTTTTGGGTTTTTAGGTAATCCTAATAAAAAACCTGGGCGTGATGAGTTTATGTCTGCATATATATCTAAAGACGGTCAAACTGCATTAAGAGAAAATGTTAGTTTACTTCATTGTACAACTGACTATCCAGCGCCTTACAAGGATGCAAACCTTAGGTGTATTCAAACGCTTGCTTCGTCTTTTGGTCTACAAACAGGTTTCTCAGATCATACTGAGGGAATTTTGGCACCAATAGCAGCGGTAGCTCTTGGAGCATCAATTATTGAAAAGCACTTTACGATTGATAAGAGTTTAGAAGGTCCTGATCACAAGGCATCTCTAGACCCTCAAAATTTAGTTGCAATGGTATCAGGCATCCGTAACATAGAAGTAGCTCTTGGCAGTGGAAACAAGATCCCAACATTTTTGGAAAGTAAAAATAAAATTTCTGTTCGGCAAAGTTTAGTTGCAATAGAAAATATAAAAGCGGGTGACTACTTTACTAATAAAAACATAGGTACACGAAGGACAGGTTCAGGCTTAAGCGCCTCACTTTACTGGGATGTCATGGGTAAACAAGCAGTATGTGACATGGACAAATTTGATGAAATCGTTTTGTAGTAGTTAACATATTTACTAAAGCAGTTAGCTCAAACTATTAGATGTTCCTGTTTAAGATGTAAGGATTTACTAAATGCGGAAAATTGCTGTTTTTACAGGAACTAGAGCCGAGTATGGGATACTTTACCGGATCATAAAAGGTTTATTTGATTCAACTGAAATTGAATTGCAACTTATTGTTGGAGGAATGCATCTTTCAACTGAATTTGGATACACACTTACAGAAATTCAAGAAGATGGCATACCAATATCAGAATGTCTTGAATTTCTAGTTTCTTCTGAAACGGCAGTTGGGGTTTCCAAATCAATGGGTTTAGCAATGATAAGTGCTGCAGATTATTTTGCAAGAAACCGACCAGATATATTAGTTGTTTTGGGTGATCGTTATGAAGCTATTGCGGTAGCACAGGCGGCGATGGTTGCGCGTATACCAATAGCTCACATTCATGGTGGAGAAATTACAGAAGGTGTAATTGATGAAGCCATTCGACATTCGCTTACAAAAATGTCACATCTTCATTTTGTAGCTACAGATGTTTACAAAAACCGAATTAGGCAGCTTGGTGAAAATCCTTCAAATATATTTAATTTTGGGGCGCCAGGTTTAGACAATATAAAAAATATGACTTTATTAAAGCGCGATGAGCTTTCAAAAGCTATTGGATTTAAATTAGGCCAAAAGTATTTAATGGTTACCCACCACCCTGTAACCTTGTCTCCATCATCAGCTCCGTTGGAACTGTTAAACTTACTTTCTGTATTGGATGAATATCCTGAGTATCAATTAATTATTACTTACCCAAATGCTGATACAAAGGGTAAAGAATTAATCGACATTTTAAATCAATATTATATGAAAAATAAAAACAGAATTTTTTTAAGCCGTTCTTTAGGTAGATTTAAATATTTAAGTTGTTTGAAATACTGTGAATTTGTAATTGGAAATTCTTCAAGTGGAATAATCGAAGCTCCATCATTAAGTATACCTACCGTAAATATTGGTGAGAGGCAAAAGGGTAGAATTACTGGAGATACTGTAATCAGTTGTGGTGTTACAAGGGAAGCAATTAGGAATGCTATCAATGATGCGGTATCAGAAAAATTTTCAAAGCAGATAAAAAGTGCAAAAAATCCCTACGGTAATGGAGACGCATCAAAAAAAATTGTGGAAAAACTTATAACGTTCCCATTAGAAAATATAATTTTTAAAAAGTTTTTTGATTTGGAGAAATTAACATGAGAATTGGGTTCATAGGTTGTGTAGTATCTAGCTTATTTGCGTTGAGAGCTTTGCTTAAAAGCAGATTAGTTAGTAACTTATTGGTTTCGACTTAATTAAGAGATTTGTATATTAAAATAGGAACAACTAACTTATTATATAGGTTTCTAGGATCACTTAATTAAATTTCTTAGGACTATTTTGGATACTAAAAGAGAGATCGGATGCGTAAAGAATATATTATGCTTGGGGATGGTGGGCATTCAGATGTCTGTCGAGATGTAGCCCAGAAAATGGGTTATGTGGAAACTGGTTTTGTTTTGAAAAATGAATTGGATAGAAATAGCCCCAACTCTATAAATAACTTTTTAGGTACAGATGAATGGTTGTTTGAAAAAGGCCCTGACAAATCATTACTTATAAATGGAATTGGAGGAACTGCTGGGTCTAAAATCCGTGAAAAAATTTTTAGCAAATACTCCTCGCGTGGATTTAAATTTTTGACATTAATTCATCCATCTGCTCAGATTGTTGACAGTGTTATTTTAGAACATGGCGTTCAAATCATGGCTGGAGTAATAATACAACCAAATTGCAAAATTAAAAAAAATTCAATCATTAATACGCGATCAAGTATTGATCACGATTGTGTAGTTGAGGAAAATGTCCATATTGCCCCTGGAGTAATTTTGTGTGGCAATGTAATTGTTAAAAAAAGAGCTTTTGTTGGCGCGGCGGCCTGTATTATCCCGAGTCTTATTATAGGTGATAGCGCCATTATTGGCGCTGGAAGTACAGTTTTGAATAATGTTCCTGCCAATACTACCTATGTCGGAAAACAATTGAGTGAGGAACGTTAAAGAAATGCCCTATGAAAAGAACTGGTTAGACGTGTGTGTCTCAAAAAAATCAACGGTTCATGAAGTAATTAAGGTATTAGAAGCTTCAAATGCAAAAATCTGTCTCGTTATTTCTACAACTGAATCTTCAGAAAAGCTACTAGGTACAATCACTGATGGCGATATACGCCGGGCAATACTTGCTGGTGTAGAATTGAGTAGTGAGTGTTCTGCTATAATGAATGAGAACCCTCATTACGCAAAGAATTCATTAAATACATTAGAACTTGATAAACTTTTAGTTGAGCATCAACTTAAACATTTGCCCATTGTTTCTGATAGTAACCGCTTACTTGGTCTGTATTATTTAGAAATTATTGGCCCAGATGCAGTTAAAAATAGTCTTTTTGTAATTATGGCTGGTGGTTTTGGAAATCGTTTAAAACCATATACAAAAACAACACCAAAACCTATGTTAGAGGTAAATGGTAAACCGATGCTACATAATATTATTGTACAAGCGAAGGCCTCTGGATTTCAAAATTTTGTTATGATTTTACATTATTTGCCTGATCAAATTCAAAAATATTTTGGAGATGGCTCTGACTTTGGGATATCCATTGAGTACGTGGTTGAAAATGAGCCACTTGGAACCGCAGGAGGCTTATCACTACTTAAAATTGGTAATAAAAAATATTCATCAATAATAGTAACAAATGGTGATGTTGTAAGTGATGTAGATTACAAAGACATGCTTCAATATCATCTAAAATATAATGCATTTGCGACTATGGCAGTACGTGAGCATCGATTAAAAAATGATTTTGGAACAGTTGAAGTTAGTGGAAACCTAATCACCGGCTTCAAGGAAAAACCGATTACACGAAGTAATATAAATGCTGGAATTTATGTTTTAAGTAATAAAGTTTTAAAATTACTTACCAAGGGTAATAAAAAAAATATGCCTGATCTGTTTATGGATGCTGTTGATTTAGATCATAGAGTAGTAGCTTATTATCTATTTGAGGAATGGAGCGATGTAGGTAGAGTTTCTGACTTTAAGCGGGTCAATAAAGGTTAATTATGTTTAAAAAGGGAAAAGTGTTAGCAATTATTCCAGCAAGATCAGGTTCAAAAGGAATTAAAAATAAAAATATTATTGATTTATACGGAAAGCCGCTTTTGTCTTGGACAATTGAAGCTGCACTTAATTGCACTTTTGTTGATGATATTGTAATTTCTTCAGACAATAAGGATTATATTTCAATTGCTGAAAAGGCTGGGGCAAATTTAATCATTGAAAGACCTGAAATATTATCGTCTGATCATGCGTCAAGTATTGATGTAGTGCTCCACGCATTGGAAATTTACTCTGAATACCAGTGGTTTGTATTGCTACAGCCAACCTCACCGTTAAGGACATCAGTGCATATCACGGAAAGTTTTAATATTCTCAAGCACTCAAAATCCAAAAATGTTGTAAGTGTTTGCAAGAGTACAGCAAAACCAAATCATATGTTTGAGTTTAAAGGTAAATCCAATAAATTGTCACCAGTTTTGGGTTGGGAAGCGTTATCACATCCAAGGCAGAGATTAAAAACTTTTTATGAATTAAATGGAGCTATATACGCAGGTGAAATTGGATTTTTTAGAGAAAATAAATGTTTTATTGATAGTAATACATCTGCATATGTCATGGATAAAGCAGTGTCATTAGATATTGATGACGCTAAGGATCTTGATGTAGCAAAACTCTATATGGAGGCAAAAGATATTTAATGTCACACGTTTATATTGTTCATTGCGTTGACACTGAAGGCCCACTTTATGAGGGCTTGGAGGCAAACTTTAAGAGATTAAAAAACATTTACGGTATAGATTTAGAAGCCACGAAACAAAACCTTGAGGCGATTAGAAATAGACAGCTTGATCTAGGAGATTTAACGGATGCTGTGGCTAATACTTTTGATGTTTCTCGAACAGTATTTAATGAGGATTGGGAGCAGTTAAAAAATATGCTTCAAAGGGTAACCTCAAAAGAGTTTAGAGATCAGTTAATAGATTCCGAAGGTAGTGGGTGGAAATATAATTGGTTTTGTTTAGATCATGTTGGTTTTAAAGGAGAAAACCCAAGACGTCGAGATGTGGGCGACCACAAGATTTTTGATTTTTATAATCAACATATGAAAAGAGACAGCTCTTTTGGAAGTATACAATGGCATTATCACCCCCTGCCAATTACAAGTCATTTTCACAATGGGGGAACAACTTATTTGAATTCTGGAAATGTTTCTGAGATATTGGCAAAAAAGATAATTGATCGTAAATGGTTTCCATCATGTTTCAGGCCTGGGTTTCATACCGAGCGACCGGATTCTAATTGGTTTCTTGAGCAATGGATTCCCTTTGATTTTGCTAATCAATCAACTGAATCTGGCTTTGTAGACCAGCCAGATTTATCTGGTGGTCGGTATGGAAATTGGGAGCGAGCAACTAAATCTTGGGTACCATATCATCCAGATTATGATGATTATCAAAAAAAAGGTAATATGAGGCGATGGATTGCAAGATGTTTAAATATGCATGCAAGACTTCGTGAAATTTCTCAAAAGGATGTATCGGAAGCCTTTCGGGAAGCAAGTATGGGTAAAAATGTTTTGCTATCATTTACTAATCATGATTTTCGAAATATGGCTCCCGAAATTGAAAAAATAATGGGATATATCAAGAATTCGTCCAATTTTTTTCATGATGTGTCATTTTCATTTGAAGAAGCGGCAAATGGATTCAGAAAATGTCTCGGAATTACAAAGAAAAAACCTGATTTATCAACTAATTTAGTGAAGTTAAGAGATAATAAATGGGAATTAATTGTAAACGCTGGTGATGAAATTTTTGGCCCACAGCCATTTTTAGCATTGAAGACACGAAGTGGACAATATTTTTGGGAAAACTTTGACTTTAAAGACAATCTTTCTTGGTCATTTATTTTTGATCAAGAACACGCACCTATAGAAATGATAGAAAAAATTGGCATTGCCTGCAACAGCCCGAGCGGCGTCTGCGAGGTAAAGGTTATTGACGTTAACAAAGATGTTGGTCAGTTCAAATAAAATGAGTTTAAATCATCGTACTGATATCCACTATGCCTTTTATAAGTGCATATCTTGGCTGATCTATATGTCAATGGCGATTGTAATTTTGGATGGTATTTTTGGAATAGATATTTTTTTAAATAATTCGGACAGGCTATCAATTTTATACCGTGCGGGTTTTTTGTTCAAATATATGCTTGTTATTTTAGCTATCTGTTTCTTTTCTAAAATACCTAAAGATTTATTTTTAATTTTTTTGTTAATAGTACTAATCTCAAAGCTTTTAGTAGGATTATTTAATGAAGGAGGACAAATAAAAAGTTATATTGGACATTTATATTTTTATAGCTTTATTATTTTTGGATACATTTTAGGCTGGCAATTATCAAAAGCTAGTCTCGCAAAAATTAAAATAAGCATTAAGGCTTTACAAATAGCTATTTTGTTGACGCTTGTAATTTGTTTGATTTATTTTTCATTATACCGATTGGGTTTTATTGTCTATTTTGGTATGGGGTTGCAAACCTATATAATTGTAGCAGTTTACTTGGCTACATATTCATCAAAATTTTACCACTTACTTTTATTTTTAACTATTATTTTAACAGGAAAACGATCCAGTTTTCTCATATATTTAGGTCAACTCTTCGCTCCAAGGTTGGCTGCTGGCAGGTTTTCATTGATTGGTGCCATGACTGGCTTCCTGACTTTTGTCATATTTTTGTATTTAATTTACGTGATAGGACTAATGGCTAGATTCCAAGGTATATTAGATCTTATTTTGGAATTTGAAAAAGATGATTTTGAGAAAAGTAGATACCTTTTTCATATGGCGTCGGGAGGACGCACAGCAGAAATTTATGCCTATTTTTTTGATGTGAACCAATCTTTTGCAAGTATTTTATTGGGGCAATCTGCTGGATATAATTTCCCGTTAACAGATTTAGCTGGAAATGTTTACCAACATTATTACTTCCACATATCTCCTTTAAACCTTATTTTCCATTTCGGTGTCCCGATTGGAGTTTTAATTATTATTCATCAATTGAGAGTTTTTTTGTGGGCTATAAAGTTCGTATCCCGTGAAAAAAATGTTTTTTGTATGCTATTCATTGGATTTTATCTGTCAAGTTTGTTTGGTGCTATCGTAATTGTGGATGTTGTTTTTTGGGTTTTATATTTTTATTGCCATTTTTTACGCCGAGGCACTCTTAAAGCAAGGCGTTTATTTAGGATGAGTAATTTAAGTGAGACGAGACTGCATGCGACACAATAAAGTAGATCAAAAAATTAGTTTATTGAAATTTATCTTTAAGGCAAGATTTTATTTTTTAGTTTTAGTTTTATTAATATTAGTATCACTTGTAACATTCCCTTGGCCGCCACAAAGGACGCACGAATTAGCTGCATTTATGTCGTTCAATAATTGTTTAGATTGTGGTCTTGGTCACATAAGTAACGGATTAATCTCTACGCCTTACTATAGTTTACTGAAGTATCTAATCATCTCTCCAACTCTGTATACATACGTTAATACTATATTTTTTCTTTTCTGTTCATTAGTTTTAATTGTTTTGATTTCGTTTTCAGGATCGATGGCTCAGAGAGTATACTTGGGTAAGTTATCTCTCGCTTTCATTGTTATAGTTGGCGCTATTCAAATGATGGGTCATCCATTCGTTGACGGGCTCAGAGAATTAGGGTTTGGAGTGGACTTCATGCACCCGTCACTTTCTAGCCGAAGCTTGTTATCGCTAAGCTTTTTAATTTGCAGCTTTTTTACAATTAAAGGAAAATATCTAATTGCAGCAACGGTACTATCTTTAGGTTCCTTGGCTCACCCTACTAATGGTCTTTTTCTTATACTTGTATTTCTAACAATACCTATATATCTGCGCATGATTTTAAAAGAGCGTTTATCTTCTAAAGAAATTATTGGGATTTTTATTATTGGGTTTTGGGGAGCTTTTCCCGTTTTGCTCAAGATTCTTTCCTTACCACATACATTGAGTTTATTCACAGATGTAACTGTTTCAACTCAAGAATATATCCTTGCTATGTATCGGGACGAAATAGACGATTTTTCTGCAATTTATCAAATACTGATACACCCAAAATTACTATTGATGAAGCTAATATTTTGTTTGTCTCCATTGGCATTGTTGGCGTTACTTGGTAAAAAAGTTGTGAATTATAAGTATCTAATAAGATTAACCCCACTTATAGTGTTACCGTTTGTATTTTTCTTTGCTACAGCTTTGGTAGAAATAATTTACCAAAAATATAATATTTTAGAAACAGTTATGGAAAAGATTATTAACTCTCAGGTTGGATGTAGGGTAATAAAATACGCTGGCTTACCGGCAGTTTTTATCTGGTTTTCATTATTTTTATATTACATACAAATTGCTAAGAAATACACATGGTTTGGCTTTAATCTTAGAAATACCACAACAGTTTTAGATTTTATAATTTATTTTTCGTTAGTATTTTTTGCACTCATTTTTATAAAGACAACTGATTTAAAAAATACTTCTAATTTTATTAGGTTATTATCAGACAGAAATACGACTGAAAATTTTATGAGCCAAGGCAGGGGGGTTTATTACAAAAAATTGTTAAACGCAGGATATAATTATCATCGAGTGAACCAACAATACCTTTACGATTGTCAGGTGGGTACAATTTATGAGGAAACTCCTCCGGCATTAATTCTTGAAAAGTCAGATTTGTTTTATAAAAATACAAATCTGAAATCTCTTGGTTTAGAAAATATTAAATTTAAAAGACGTTATGATGACCTGAAAAATAGACAGGATATTATTTCGCTTATTAAATTAAATATACCAATTGGAGTAGGTATAATAACGCCCCCATACTTTAATTGCTTTAGGGAGTTTTTGCCCAATTATGACATCTATTTACAAGAACACGATGATGGTAATTTCATGTTAGGATCAAAAATTATATATGAGCATTTCAAACAACGTATGGACAGACTTAATATTAATTATTTAAATTTACCTACACAATCAAGTGGATTAAATGTTGATACAATCCGTCGTAACTGGCTGAATTTGGACCAGTCAAATTTTTTAAATATAAAAGGTAAAGAGCCTTCATTTGCTTATGTTTTGACTGAGGCAACCCATAAATTAGATTTTAACATAGTATCTCATAATGATTTATGGGTTTTATATCAAATTAAATGAAGTTATACGGGAATGCGATAAAATCTTTTTTTAAAAGCAGGTAGTATGGAAATCAAAAATCAAAAAAAATGTTTAATCACTGGAGGTCTCGGTTTTTTCGGTTCAGCTCTTGTCAAAAGGCTGCAGGCATCTGGCATTAGTTGTAGAGTTTTTGATATATCTGAAAATCAAGAAGATCTTGGTTCAGTTGAGTGTATAAAAGGGGACATATGTGATTTTGAGAGTATTAAAAAAGCGTGCATGAACATCGATGTAGTATATCATAATGTAGCCCAAGTCCCTCTAGCAAAAAATATATCAGCATTTAATAAAGTAAATATTGACGGGACAAAAAATGCACTTCAGGCGGCACTTGATTGTGGAGTGAAAAAATTTGTTTATACATCCTCCTCAGCAATTTTTGGAGTTCCTAAAAAAAATCCAGTGGATGAAAATGTAAGACCAACGCCTGGTGAGGAATATGGGGAGGCTAAATATGCTGGTGAAAAAATCTGTAATGATTTTCAAAAACTAGGTTTAGATATTAGCATATTAAGGCCACGAACTATTATAGGTCACGGCCGGTTAGGTATATTCCAAATTTTATTCGAATGGATTAGTGAGGGAAATAACGTCCCTGTTCTGGGAAATGGTCAAAATATCTATCAGTTTATTCATAGTGATGATATGGCAGATGCATGTATTTTAGCTGGAAACTCTATGGGTTCTTCGACGTATAATTGTGGGGCTGAAGAATTTGGTTCTATGAGAGAGGTTCTCGAAGATTTATGTGATTATGCGAAAACTGGTGCAAGGGTAGTTAGTGTTCCAATGGGATTGGCAGTTGCCGGTATGAATTTTACAAGTAAATTAGGTTTAAGCCCTCTAGGTCCTTATCATTCATTAATGTATGGTAGGTCAATGTATTTTGATATTACAAAAGCTAAATCAGAATTAGGTTGGACGCCTAAATATTCTAATATTAGAATGTTTAGGGAAGCTTATGACTGGTACCTAAGTAACAAAGAGTCTTTGGAGATAGGAGTTGGTGATAAGAGTCCGCATCGCAGTCCATTGAAGCAAGGTGTTTTAAGGGTGGTGAAGTGGGTTATCTGATACAAAACGGATGGTTTTTGGTTGCGTTAGCCGGTCTTAATTCAACAATTGGAAATTTGTTGTTAAAAAGATCTACTGAGTTTGTGGGTATGATAAAGTGGTCTTTTATCCCAATTAATGTCTGGTTTTTTTTGGGGTTAAGCTTTTACGGAATTAATGTGTTGCTATTTGCAAAAGCTTTACAAACACTTGGTGTAGCTACAGCCTACCCTGTCCTTGCTGGAGTAAGTTTTGTTCTGCTGTCTCTTTCGAGTTATGTTGTATTTGATGAAAAGCTTGCAATCATTCAATATATAGGGATTGTTGTTATCTTGTTTGGTATTTATCTTCTAACTATGAAATATTAACAATATGTCCAAGAGTAAAGTAAACATACCGATCGTTACAGATCTTGATGGTACTCTAGTATTAAGTGATACTTTAGTAGAGTCTGTAATCAGACTGATTGTGCAGAGACCAATTTATATCATATTGTTACCATTTTGGATCCTTTTTGGCAGGGTGGCTTTTAAAAAGAAAATAGCAGAAAAGGTCACCCTAGATTTTAGTTTGTTACCTTATCATAAGAATTTTATTAAATATTTAAGCAACGAAAAAAAGAAGGGCCGAAAATTGATCTTAGCTACAGGCGCTCACAAGTCTATAGCTTCTTTAATCGCAAAGCAGCTTGATTTATTTGATTGCATTCATGCTACTGACGAAGTTAATTTAACTGGTAAGAAAAAAGCTGATCTTCTTATTGAGAAGTATGGTATAAATGGTTTTGATTATGCCGGTAATTCATCTACCGATCTTCATGTGTGGCAGGTTTCAAGGAATGCTATAGCCGTAAATGCAAGCCCTAGTGTTGTGAAAAAACTTAGATCTATTGCTTGTGAATCCATGGATATTTCTTTTTCTGAAAACAAGACTTCCTATCTAGGGCGTATAAAATCACTCTTTAAAGCTATGCGCATTAAGCAATGGGTAAAAAACTGTTTAATATTCACGCCACTACTATTATCACAATCCTATATTAATGCTGAAAGTGTTGTGCAAAGTATCGTAGCATTCATCGCATTTTCTATTTGCGCTTCAAGTGTTTATTTGCTCAATGATTTGGTTGATTTGGATAGTGACCGTCAGCATAAATATAAAAAATTTAGACCTTTTGCATCTGGTGAACTAGATCTTAGTAAAGGTGCGCTAGCATCAATGGTAGCTTTTGCAATTGGTTTCATTTTAGCCTATTCGATTAATGAATTATTTTTTTGGTCGCTTGGAGCATATTATTTGACGACGCTATTTTACACATTTAAACTTAAAAAATTAATTCTATTTGATATATTTACCCTAGCTATATTATATACATTTAGGCTTTTGGCTGGCGGCGCAGCGATTGAGATAAATTTATCTAATTGGTTATTATCATTTTCATTTTTTATATTTCTAAGCTTAGGTACATTGAAGCGATACGTCGATGTAGACTTAGATAATGTTATGGAGTTAGATAGAAAAAAAATTATGTCTGCTGGGCGCGGATATATTGTGGCTGACTTAATTCCACTACTGGTACTTGGTGTATCTTCAGGTTTAATTAGTATTTTAATATTTTTACTTTATGTCAGTGATCCAAAGGTATTGCTTCAGTACAACTCGCCTCATTTTTTATGGCTTGTGGGAATTGCTTTAGTCTATTGGATATCAAACATCTGGTTTCTTGCTAACCGTAATTTAATATTAGAGGATCCAGTTATGTTTGTGCTAAAAGAAAAAAATAGCAGAAATACGTTAATTGTGATAATTTCTATGGTCACGTTAGCGATTTATTCGTGACACTAATCAAACCCAAATACTCTATAGGATGGGTTCGACTTATTTCTATCTCAATAGTTGAACGCTGGGAAGGAAAAAAGATTACCAATTTAACACCTGAAAACATCGCTGGTTTAGAGCTTGGTATGGCCAATAAATTGCAAAACCTTTCGATTTCTGTAACTTTCTATATCGTAATTTGTTCGATTATTACTCGGATTTATTGCTCTATTAAGTTTAGAAGTATAAGCTTTAGCAATGAGGGAAAACGTAGATTGCTCTCAAATTGGTTAATGCTTTCAGAAAATAAATTTATTATGAACTATCGTCTATTTATAGAGAAGTTCACTATTCTTTATCTAATGGAACAAATTGAATTAAAAAAATTCCAGGAAATGAACAAGTGAAAATTGCAATTGTAGGATCAGGCCCTGGTGGAATGACTGTCATGAAAAAAATGATGGATTATGGCCTTGATGTCTGCCTTTTTGAAAAAGGCCCCTATATTCGGCAGAAAGACGGACCTTTACCTTATAGCGTTGCCGAAATGGATGCTAAATACAATAACCAAGGAGTTACTGCTGCTTTTGGTCGTGCAAACGTTAACTATGTGGAGGGTTCGTGCTTAGGTGGTGGTAGCGAAGTCAATGCAGGGCTGTACCATAGGACACCGTCCAATATTTTAAAAAAATGGCGAGAAGAGTTGGGTATTGATTTCGCCGATCCCACTCAACTTGAGAAGTATTTTAAAGAGTCAGAGGATCTTTTAAACGTTGGAAAAATGCCGTTTTCTGCTCCAGCAGCTTCGTTAAAAATAAGAGATGGAGCAAGAGTATTAGGGTGGGACTGTACCGAGGCACCTCGCTGGTACAAGTATTTGAGTGAAGAAGACAGAGGAGTGTTTTCTGGCATCAGACAGTCTATGACTGAGGTTGTCTTACCGTTAGATAAAAAGCAAAATTTTACAATACTACATGATACAAATGTAGATCGATTGCTGGAAACAGCGAATGGAAAAATAGTAGTTGTGTTCCATAACAAAACATCACTTAAAACAAATACTAGAGAATTTGATGCTGTTTTTGTGTCTTGCGGTGCTATTGGGACGCCTTATTTGCTAAAAAAGTCAAAACTTGGGCCCAAGTATGTTGGTCAAAACCTCAAGTTGCACACTTCTATAAAAGCAGTTGCTAGATTTAATGAAAGAGTTAATGGCGTAGGTGCAGGTATACCCGTGCATCAGATTAAACATTTTGCTCCTGAATTTAGCATAGGCGGGGCAATCAGTAATCTACCTTTTTTGGCTGCGGGCCTCTCGGACAATGGCGTTAACCCATTAGAATTGGCAAACAATTGGGAGTATTATGCTAGCTATTACAGCGCAATAACAAAAGGTACAGGTCGTGTATACTGCCCACCATTTGCAAAACAACCTGTGGTTACTTTTGACATTGGAAAGGAAGGTCTAAAAACTTTGTCTAAAGCTTTAAAGCACCTTTGTGAATTATTATTTGCGGCTGGAGCAATTGAAGTTTTTCCTAGTATAAGGGGTGCTCCTAGTTTGTTTTCTTTTGAAGATATTAATGCAATACCAGCTGTCTTAGATCCAAAAAAAACTTCTTTGATGACAATTCATATTATGGGTACTTGCCCAATTGGGGTCACGGAACGTTCTTGTTTGGATTTAAATGGGAAGTTAAAAGGAACTAAAAATGTGTATGTTGCTGACGCTTCGATGATCCCAACTGCGCTTGGAGTAAATCCCCAAGGCACAATAATGGCTTTAGCAAGTTTTGTTGCATCTAAATTTTGTAAAAGGTATATTTAATGGCTAAATACATAATAACTGGAGCTAATGGCTGGCTAGGAAAAAATTTCTTAACACAATTGATCAGCAAAAATGACAACAAATACTCTATCAAAATATCCAAAAACGATTCAATTAAATGTTTGTGCCTAGAGGGAGAGACCACCGAAGTTATTGATAACATTACTAACAGAATTGAGTTAGTCACAGGCAATCTTATTACAGGTGAAGGGTTAACCTCTCTATTTTCTGATGCGGAAGACGCCATATTGGTTCATCTTGCAGGATTGATCCACCCTAAGATATTTAGTAGGGATTTTAATTTGGTTAATTTTGAGGGGTCAAAGAAATTAGTAGACACGGCAATTGCTGCTAAGGTGTCAAAAATAGTTGTCGTGTCCTCGAACTCTCCAGTTGGCTGTAATCCTACAAATGACCATTTATTTACTGAGGAATCCCCTTATTCTCCTTACATGGGATATGGAAAATCTAAGTATAATTTGGAACTCTATCTTTTAGGTATGATGAAAAAATTGGATATTCCTCCAATTGTAATTATACGGGCACCTTGGTTTTATGGACCTTTTCAACCCCCACGGCAAAAATTATTTTTTAAAATGGTGCAAAAAGGTAAATTTCCTATTTTAGGCGACGGGACACAGATGCGATCAATGGTATTCACTGAAAATCTATGCCAAGGTTTGTTGTTAGCTATAAAAAAAGAATCTGCTAATAATAACATTTTCTGGATCGCAGATGAAATTCCCTATTCAATGAACTATATTGTCGATACGATTAAAGCGTTACTCTCCAATGAATTTGGGGAGGATTGCAGCGACAGTAACTTGAGGCTACCTTCCCTTGTAGGTGATATTGCTTATTTATCAGATTTTTGTTTACAATCTGTTGGTTTATACAATCAAAAGATTCATGTCCTCTCAGAAATGAACAAAACTATTGCATGCTCGATCGATAAAAGTAAGAAATTATTGGGTTATTCCCCACAGTTCACACTAGTTGATGGTATGCGCAAAAGTATCAAAGAATTTATTAAAGAGTAATGATTATTTAGGTCAAGTTAGCTCTAACTTCATTCAATCTCTTGAGGGAGATATAAAATCTATTAAATGCAAGGGCATATATATGTTTAAGAAAAAAAAGATATTACTAGTGTTTGGTACTCGTCCTGAGGCGATTAAAATGGCGCCAGTTTATCAAGCTTTAAAGCAGCGAAAGAATGAATTTGAAACTATAGTTTGCGTGACTGCGCAGCATAGAGAAATGCTTGATCAGGTTTTGAGCCTTTTTAAGATTAAGGTTGATATTGATTTAGATTTAATGAACGTGGGTCAGGACCTTTTTGACATTACTGCATCTGTATTACTTGGAATGCGTAACGTTCTCAAATCACAACAGCCTGATAAAGTGATGGTTCATGGAGATACTACTACAGCATTTGCGACCGCACTTGCCTGTTTTTATAACAATACTCCTGTTTGGCATGTGGAGGCTGGGTTACGCACATATAATTTACGCGCACCATTTCCAGAAGAGTATAATAGACAATTGGTTTCCAAACTAGCTGAAATTCATTTTGCGCCTACAAAGATGGCAAGAGAAAATTTATTAGCAGAGGGGATTAAAGAAGATTCAATCATTGTAACAGGAAACACTGTAATAGACGCACTTTTCTTTATGCTCGAACTTATAAAAAATAACGAAGATAAAAAATCTTCTATAATTAAAGAGCTTAATAGACATCTGCCATTTGATTGGATGAAAGATCAATTCATATTAATAACGGGACATAGACGAGAAAATTTTGGTGATAGATTTAGAGAAATCTGCCTGGCTTTACGAGAATTGACTTTACGTCATCCAAATGTCCAATTTGTATATCCAGTACATTTAAACCCAAGCGTACAGGAACCGGTGAATAGAATTTTGAAAAATATCAATAACATGCACTTAATTCCACCGTTAGGTTATGAAACATTTTCGTATCTTTTAAACCATTGTCACTTTGTGGTAACAGACAGTGGTGGAATCCAAGAAGAGGCACCTAGCCTAGCTAAACCGGTTTTAGTATTGCGAGAAGTTACTGAAAGGCCAGAGGCGGTTGCTGCAGGTACAGTTATTTTAGTAGGCTCTGACAAATCTGCTATAATAGAAAATATTTCAAAACTACTAGAAGACGAACACTTTTACTCACAAATGGCAATTGCACATAACCCTTATGGAGATGGTAATGCTTCTCGAAGAATTTTGGAGATGTTGAAGCAAAAATGTAGTGATTAAGAGATATTATTTTGAGCTTGTATTAACAACTACATTAGTATCAAATGGAGATAAAAATATTTATGGCGAACTATGAAATGGCAATAAAAAGTGTTTGCGTTGTGGGATTAGGTTATATTGGTTTACCCACGGCTGCAATAGCTTCATTATCAGGATATGAAGTACTAGGATTAGACGTAAATGAAGATATAGTTCAATCGATTAATCGTGGTGAAATCCACATTGTAGAAAAAGGTTTGCAAGAAGTTGTTCATCAGTCGGTTTCAAATGGTAGTTTAAAAGCAATTTCAGTTGCAGAACCAGCCGATATTTTTGTTATAGCAGTTCCAACACCTTTTGAAGGTAGCGATCACACTCCAGATCTATCCTTTATTAAATCTGTTAGCAGCATGATTTCTCCTGTTCTAAAGAGAGGTAATTTAATAGTTTTAGAATCGACTTCACCAGTGGGAACGACGGAAAACCTTCGTGAATGGCTTTCTAAAGATAGGCCTGATCTTAATTTTTATGCTGATGATTACAATGTATCAGACATATTTATAGCGTATTGTCCTGAAAGAGTTATGCCTGGTAATATTTTAGAAGAACTCCAGAAAAATGATAGAGTAATAGGTGGCCTATGCGATAAGAGTTCAGATTTAGCTGTATCTTTCTACAGTCAATTTGTGTCTGGTGAGTGTTATCGGACAGATGCTAAAACTGCTGAAATGTCCAAACTCATAGAAAACAGCTATCGGGATGTAAATATCGCTTTTGCTAATGAATTGGCAGCTTTATCTAAAGATCTTGATATAAATGTATGGAATTTAATAAATTTAGCAAATAGGCATCCAAGAGTTAATATCTTAAACCCGGGCGCTGGCGTAGGAGGACACTGTATTGCAGTTGATCCTTGGTTTATCATAAGTCAAAACCCAGATAAATCGGTACTGATAAAACAAGCCCGTTTGATAAATGATAATAAGCCACTGAGTATCGTTCAAGACATCATAGATCTATACTCTGCAAAGAAAAGTGGTGTTGATGATAAGAATTATAAAATTGGATTATTTGGGTTATCTTATAAGCCAGATATTGATGATTTAAGGGAAAGCCCCGCCGTCATAATAGCAAATAAACTTATGGAAGAGTTTCCTGAGCAGGTTTATGTTGTTGAGCCACATATAAATTGTAAACATGAGGTTTTAAACTCTGGGCTCCATTTAATTTCCCAAGAAAAAGCATTTTTGATATGTAATCTAATAGTTTTTCTGGTGCCACATTCGCAATTTAAAAATGCGCTACAAAACATGAATTTACATACTGAAGTTTTAGATTATTGTGGTATGACTGAGAGCTTTTTGTAATAGCTGTCATGCTGAAGTTTTAATATTATCAGGTAATTAAAATATGTATACTATGTATAAAAAATTCATAACAGATTTAAATAATTTTAGGACATTAATGTGTGTGGTATATTAGGTTTTTCAGGCAATTATTCAAAAGCTTTGCAAGCTGAATCCTCAACAAATGAGCAGTTTTCTCAGAGTTTTAATGGCGCATTGGCTACACTAAATCATCGGGGACCAGACGCATATGGGGTTGAGATGCTTTGGGATCACAACTCATTTATGGGGCATACGAGGTTAGCAATACAGGATTTGTCTTCCGCCGGAACTCAACCAATGAAATCGCAAAATGATAATTTTATCATTACTTTTAATGGCGAAATTTATAATTTTCCAGTGTTAAGAAAAGTTTTGGTGAAATGTGGATATTCTTTCTTGAGTAATACTGACACTGAAGTCATCTTATGTTTGTATGCCGAATATGGAATAGATTGCTTTGAGATGCTTGACGGAATTTTTGCATTGGCTATTTTTGATAAGAAAGAAGATAAATTTATAATTGCGAGAGACGGATTAGGGGTAAAACCATTATATTACTATCAAGATAATTCAAAGTTTATTTTCTCTAGTGAAATTAAGGCAATTGTAAAGTTAGTAAATAAGGCAGATCTAAGCCTTGATGAAAAAAATATTAATCGTTACTTGACATTTCAATGGTGCCCAGGAGAAGGCACTCCCTTTAAAGAAATAAAAAAGCACAACCCGGGCGAAGTTGTAATTGTAAAAAATTCTAGAATTATAGATAAGATTTCTTTTTACCAACTGCCGATAGTAAGGCCCTTAAATAAAAAATATAATAAAAAAGTAAAAACTGTTGTAGAAAATTTGGATTCTAACTTAAGAAAAGCTGTGCATGATCAAATGTTGTCAGATACTCCTGTCGGAGCTTTCTTGTCGGGTGGGTTAGACTCAACGAGTGTTGTGTCATTTGCTAAAGAAGTTGATCCGAATATCATGTGTTTTACTATTGATACTCAAAATTCATCAAATGACGGACTACAAGATGATTTACCCTACGCTCGCGCTGCGGCTAAATTTCTCAATGTTCCGTTGGAAATAGTGAAAGTTGACTCACAATCGCTTGTTAGAAATTTAGAAAGAATGGTTTGGATGTTAGATGAACCTCTTGGAGATCCTGCACCGCTAAATGTTTTATATATTTCTGAACTTGCGAAGCAGAATGGGATAAAAGTTCTGTTATCTGGCGCAGGTGGAGATGATGTCTTTACTGGTTACCGTCGGCATCAGGCAATAATCTATGATAAAAAACTTCAACGACTTCCCAAGTCTATCTTGTCATCATTAGAGCAGTTATCTGGAAAGCTTGATAAACGCATCACTCCATTTCGGCGATTGGCCAAGCTTTTCAATGGAAGCTCACTTGATGGCGATCAAAGGATAATAAATTATTTTAAGTGGATGGATAGACAAGACTTACAATATTTATATTCAGAAGAGTTTAAGGCTGAAATTTTTACAGATTTAGCTGAACAACCAATGTTGGATTTTTTACAAAGCGCTCATGAAAGCTCTAGCAATCTTGATAGAGCTTTAGCTTTGGAGCAACGATTTTTTACGACCGATCACAACCTTTGTTACACAGATAAAATGTCCATGGCTGCAGGTGTGGAAGTGCGAGTACCGCTTCTGGCTAAGAATTTGGTCGAATTTGCTTCATCAATTCCTGACAACATGAAACAAAAGGGTACAGTTGGTAAATGGATTTTTAAAAAGACAATGGAACGTTATCTTCCAAAAAATATAATTTACAGGAAAAAAACAGGATTTGGGGCGCCTTTGCGGGATTGGTTGAAACTTGAACTACGAGAATATTCGGAAGATCTTTTAAGCTTTCGTTCGTTGTCTAATAGAGGGCTATTTAATGCAGATCGAGTTAGTCAGCTCTTAACAAACAATCAAGCAGGTAAGATTGATGCATCATATACAATTTTATCCTTAATGTGTATTGAAATATGGTGCAGGCAAAATCTTGACACCTCACCCGGAGCAGATCTTTCATTAATGTTAGGGACGTAAAAAATGAAACAAATTTTACAAGATATGGCTTCGGGAATGACATCTATTGTCGAATGCCCAACCCCAGTGCTCACTGATAATTCTCTACGAATTTCAACAAATGTTTCTTTGATATCTGCTGGTACTGAAAGAATGTTGGTTGACTTTGGAAAAGCATCTTACTTGGAAAAAGCTCGGCAGCAGCCTGAAAAAGTAAAGATGGTTTTGGATAAAGCTGTAACTGATGGAATATTATCTACTTTTGACTCTGTTAGGTCTAAATTGTTGCAACCATTGCCTTTAGGTTATTCAAATGTGGGTTTAGTTGAAGAGGTTAGTTCAGATATATCTACGTTTAAGGCAGGTGATAGGGTTGTTTCTAATGGGGCTCATGCCGATATTGTTACAGTCAAAAAAAATCTCTGTGCGCATATACCAGATGAAGTAGACGATGATTCTGCAGCATTTACAGTAGTTGGTAGTATTGGTCTACAAGGAGTGAGGCTCGCTCAGCCGTCCATAGGTGAAGCTTTTGTTGTAATTGGTGTGGGTCTCATTGGTTTACTGACGGTGCAGTTGTTAAAGGCAAATGGCTGTCGAGTTTTAGCCGTCGACTTTGATAATGACAAGCTTGCTTTGGCTGAGAAATTTGGTGCAGAAATTTGCAACTCTGCCAAAGGGGAAGACATTCTATCACGGGCTGCTTTGTTTAGTCGTGGAAGAGGAGTGGATGGCGTTATAATAACTGCATCCACTAAATCCAGTGTTCCCATTAAACAGGCCGCTCAAATTTCTAGAAGTCAAGGTCGGATTATTCTTGTTGGTGTAGCAGGATTAAACCTAGATCGCGCAGATTTTTATGAAAAAGAACTTAACGTTCGAGTTAGTTGTTCCTACGGTCCAGGGCGTTATGATCCTAGCTATGAGGATAAAGGAAATGATTATCCCATAGGCTATGTAAGGTGGACTGAACAGAGAAACTTCGAAGCTTTTCTAGATATGATGGCCATAGGCGCTATTGATGTTAAGCCACTTATTTCATCGCGATTTGATTTTATAAATGCACCTACTGCATATCAAAATCTGACATCAAATCCATCTTTGCTTGGCATTTTGTTAGATTATGGCTCTGCTCCAAAAAAACGATTGGCAAGTTCCATTCAGTTACATACTAACCATCAACCGGCTGAAAGCCGCTCATCTTTAGGATTTATTGGTGCGGGCAACTACGCTTCTAGAGTATTAATCCCTGCTTTTCATAAAGCAGGAGCTAAGCTTCACACTTTGGTAACAGCTAATGGTATTAATAGTGTAATCCATGGTAAAAAGGCAGGTTTTTTAAACGCTTCGACAGATGTAGACGCTATACTTAAAGACCCGCATATCAATACTGTGGTGATTGCAACTCAGCACAATAGTCATGCTAAATATGTCATTGACTCATTAAATGCTGGTAAAAATGTATGGGTGGAAAAACCCTTAGCAATTGATGATGTTGGACTATCTTCAATCGAAGCTACTTATCAGAAAGTAAATGCCAGGACTGGCCAATCTAATATGCTCCCTCAATTAATGGTAGGTTTCAATAGACGGTTCTCTCCTCAAGTTAAAAAAATGTATGAGTTGTTGCTCACAGTAACATCGCCTAAGAGTATAATCGTGACGGTCAATGCTGGATTTATTCCCAAAGACCATTGGACTCAAGATCCCTTTAAAGGCGGTGGAAGGATTATCGGAGAATGTTGTCACTTTATCGATTTGATAAGGCACCTGGTTGGGAAAAAAATAGTATCCGTAAATGGCCAATCAATGTTTTCAAAATCTACAAAAGATACCATGACTGATCAATCATCTATTACTTTAGGATTCGAGGATGGTTCTTTTGGTACTATTTTGTATTTATCAAATGGAGCAACTAATTATCCAAAAGAACGTGTGGAAGTTTTCACTGAAGGAAAAGTATTACAGTTAGACAATTTCCGTAAACTGAAAGGGTTTGGTTGGAGTGGTTTTAAAAAAATGAATCTGTGGTCACAGAGCAAAGGGCAGAATGAGTGTGCGGCCGCTTTCCTAGAAGCTATTAAGACTGGAATACCCTGCATTCCTGTAAGTGAATTATTCGAAGTGGCTCGTGTAACAATTCAAATAAATAATATGCTAGAAAAAAACATACAATGCATAAAATACAGTCCATAATTATAAGATTGAAAACTATTTGGTCTTTAGGCTTGGTAAATATTTATGTTGTTTTACTTCATCGTATAAAGGTAAAATTTGGACTTTATTCAGTATGTAAAATAAGCAGTTATAATTCAAGGGGTTCATTTTTTACAAAATCTAATTTGCAAATATCAAGCCTACCTACTGTTTCTGGTTGGGATGATGCCCTTATTTTATTTAGCAATATTCAGATACCCTGTAACAAAAATCCTCCCAATTGGTTATCTAATGCTGTTACTGGACAATCATTTAATGTTCCTCTGGAGCCCTGGTGGAAAATTTCTGATTTTGATGAAAATATTGGCGATATAAAATTAATTTGGGAACTTTCACGCATGGAGTGGGTCTTAGCGTTTGCTCAGCGTGCAAGAAATGGAAATGAATATGCATTAGTTAAACTTAATAGTTGGCTTGCGGATTGGGTAGAGAGTAATCCTTCTTATTTGGGTCCAAATTGGAAATGTGGTCAAGAAGCATCCATACGTGTTATTCACTTATTTTGTGCTTCAATGATTTTGGGACAAGAGAGCAAATCATCACCAGCACTTCAGGAATTAGTTAAATTACATCTTCGTCGAATTAGTCCAACAATTAGCTATGCAATTGCACAAAACAATAATCATGGGACGACAGAAGCTGCAGCACTGTTTATTGGTGGAGCTTGGCTTTTTTCTCAAGGGATACAAGAAGGTGTTAAGTGGGAACAAATTGGCCGTCGATGGCTTGAGAATAGGGTTAAAGAATTAATTTCTGAAGATGGTAGTTTTAGTCAATATTCTTTAAACTACCATCGTATGTTGCTTGATACTTTGTCTGTTGCTGAAATTTGTCAAAAAAGACTAAAACGACCGCCTTTTTCGGACTCTTTTTATTTAAAAGCCTCGCTATCAACTTCTTGGTTATATCAAATGATTTCAGCCACAAGTGGAGATGGCCCTAATTTGGGCGCTAATGACGGCACAAGACTTATGCCATTAACTGACAGTGATTATAGAGATTACCGACCTAGTGTACAGCTCGCAATGGCATTATTTCAAAATTGTAAAGCATACGAAAAAAGTGGTATTTGGGATACCCACCTTTTTTGGCTAAATGTTAAAAAACCGATAAAGAAAGCTCCTTTTATCTCTGACTGTAATTATGACCATGGGGGTTACAAAATCCTTAGGTTTGCAAATGCGAGTGTCTTTTTTAGATTTCCAAGGTTTAGCTTTAGGCCAAGTCAAGCCGATGCTCTGCATGTAGACCTTTGGGTGAAGGGACATAATTTATTGGCAGATGCCGGCACATTTAGTTACAATTCGACTCCAGATACTGCTTGGTACTTTAGCGGAACGATAAGTCACAACACGATTGAGTTTGATGGACGAGACCAAATGCCAAAATTGGGCCGTTTCCTTTTTGGGAATTGGCTGAAGACAAAAAGCTTTAAACCCGTCACTCGGTGTAATACTAATGTGCGATGTTCCGCAGGTTATTTTGATTTCAAAGGTGTCAAGCATTTTAGAGAAATAATTTTGGGCTCAAAAAGCTTGTGTGTGATTGATGAGGTAAGCGGCTTCAAAGAAAAGGCTATCCTTCGTTGGCGCTTACCCTCCGGAAGTTGGACTTTGGAGACTGCTCCATCTGTAGTAACAGTAACAGGTGCGCATGGAATATTGACTGTCAATACTGATGTAGACATATTAAATTCTAATTTAGTTGAAGGTTGGACATCCATGTATTATCTGCAAAAAACTTCAGTTACCGTTTTGGAAGTTGAAATTAACAAAAGTGGTAATTTGAAAACCATTTATGAGTGGATTTCATGAGAGTCCTTTATTTTCATCAACACTTCTCATCACCCAGTGGTTCTGCCGGTATCAGATCTTACGCGATGTCACGCAGTCTGATTAAACGGGGACATGAAGTCACTTTAGTTTGTGGCAATTACCTCAGTGCAAAGACTGGTCTGAAAGGACCCTTTGTTAACGGACAGCGAAGGGGAATGGTAAACGGCATTGATGTTATTGAGCTTGAATTATCATATGCAAATTCTGATAGTTTCTTTACACGAACAGTAACTTTTTTAAAATATTCTCTTAAGGGTTTAAGACTTGCATTTACTGAAAAGTATGATTTGGTTTTTGCAACCACTACACCACTTACCGCGGGCATCCCCGGAATTATAGTACGATGGGTAAAAAATAAGCCATTTATTTTTGAAGTCCGAGATTTGTGGCCTGAACTGCCTAAAGCTATGGGTGTGATTACTAACCCTATTCTTTTGTGCCTTATGTCAGTCCTCGAATGGGCGAGCTATCGGTCTGCCCATCGTGTTATCGCCCTATCGCCAGGAATTTTTGAAGGTATTGAAAAAAGGGGGATAGCACGTGACAATATTTGTTTGATACCCAATGGTTGCGATTTGGATATATTTAACAATGTTGTAGATGCATGGAGGCCGAATGAGATTGGTGAAAGTGATTTTTTAGTATTATTTGCTGGAACCCATGGAATAGCAAACGGACTGGACAGTGTTTTAGATGCTGCCAAAGAACTGAAATTGAGGGGTAATCACAAGATTAAGTTTTTACTTTTAGGTGAAGGTAAGCTTAAGCAAACTTTGATTGATCGGGCAATTTTTGAAGATCTTGATAACATTATTTTCCATGCTCCAGTTGATAAACAAAAGTTAGCAGGCTTGATGGCCTCGACAGATCTTGGACTACAAATATTGGCTAATGTTCCAGTTTTTTACTATGGAACTTCGCCTAATAAATTTTTTGACTACATTGCTGCTGGGTTGCCTGTTTTAAACAACTATCCGGGTTGGTTGAGTGAACTGATTGATGAACATGATTGTGGATTTTCAGTACCTCCAGATGATCCTATTGCATTCGCTGATGTATTAGAAAAAGCATCAGCTAATCTACATAATTTGAGGACCAAGGGATCAAAAGCAAGAGTGCTTGCTATTGAAAAATTTAATAGAATTACATTGGCGTCCCAATGGGTTGATCAACTAGAAGACGTGTATAGGAATAAGGTAGAAAGATAAATTATGGCAAAAATACAGTTGAGACCTGAGGAGATGGTTGGTTTTGCTAGAAAGATTTTTGGTGATAGCTTTATCCCTCTTCACCGCCCGGTGTTTGAAGGCAATGAACGTCAATACCTAGTTGATTGCATCGATACAAATTATGTATCGTCTATTGGTGTAAAAGTTAATGATTTTGAGCAAAAAGTAGCAGATTTCACAGGGTCTAAGTATGCAATTGCCACAGTAAACGGCACTGCTGCTCTCCATGTGGCATTTGAGCTTGTTGGGGTAAAACCTGGTGATGAAGTCATATCTCAGGCTCTAACCTTTATAGCTACATGTAATGCTATTAGTTATGCAGGGGCTAGACCACTATTTGTTGATGTGGATCTTGATACTATGGGTCTTAGTCCAGCATCGTTAAAATGCTTCCTTAGAGAGAATGCTGAGAAAAAGGAGAATGGAACGTATAACAAAACTTCAGGAAAAAGAATATCAGCCTGCGTTCCGATGCATACTTTTGGATTTCCCTGTCGTATTGCTGAAATTGCTGAAATTTGTGCTGATTGGGGGATACCTTTAATTGAAGATGCTGCTGAGTCTTTGGGCAGCTACGTAGGTAGCCGGCATACAGGGACTTTTGCTTCAATGGCGACATTTAGTTTTAATGGAAATAAGATAATTACGACAGGTGGGGGAGGTATGATAATTACTGATGATCCTGAATTGGCTAAGCGAGCGAAGTATCTTACGACCACTGCAAAGATTCCTCATGCATACGAGTTTATACACGATGAGATAGGTTATAACTATCGTATGCCAAATTTAAATGCAGCCTTAGGTTGTGCTCAAATTGAACGTCTGGAGGAGTTTTTAACAATAAAATTACAATTAGCAGAGCAATGGAAAAATTTTTTTTATGACACAGATGTTGACTTTGTCAGAGCAATTAATGGTAATAAAGCAAATCATTGGCTCAATACAATAATTTTAGGCTCCAAATTAGATCGTAATGAATTCTTAAAGATTACTAATGACAATAATGTTATGACACGGCCAATTTGGAAGCTGATGTCCAAACTACCGATGTTCAAAGATTGTCAAACAGACGGTCTTCAGAATTCTCGTTGGTTAGAAGATCGAGTAATAAATATACCCTCAAGTGTACCTGATGGGGCATTAAAAAAAGGATAAGTAGTTATAACTATGGATATATTAAAACTGATTGGTCGACAGGCACCCTTGTTTGAACAAGATATTTTTAATCATCGTAAAGAGTTAGAGGAGTTGGTTTCAAGAAGTCGTTTTTTGGTGATTGGAGGTGCGGGTTCGATAGGGCAAGCTGTTACTCGAGAAATATTTAAAAGGAATCCTTTAGCGCTTCATGTTGTTGATATTAGTGAAAATAATATGGTGGAACTTGTAAGGGATATTCGCAGTACTTTCGGTTACATTGACGGTGATTTTCGCACCTTCGCTATTGATTGCGGTAGTAATGAATATCAAGCATTAATGAATGATGTTGGGGGGTATGATTACGTTCTTAATCTTTCGGCGCTTAAACATGTTCGGAGTGAAAAAGACCCATTTACACTTATGCGTCTTATTGAGGTCAACATTCTCAATACGATCAAGACAGTTCAAATGGCTAGAGCTCAAGGGGCTAAGAAATATTTTTGTGTGTCGACGGATAAGGCAGCAAATCCGGTGAATATGATGGGTGCGAGCAAGCGAATTATGGAAATGTTTTTGATGCGTGAAAGTGGATCAATGGAAATTTCAACTGCTCGGTTTGCGAATGTAGCATTTTCTGATGGTTCGCTTTTGCATGGATTTAACCAACGTTTTTCTAAACGACAGCCTATTGCGGCACCTAATGATGTCAGGCGTTATTTCGTGACACCTCAAGAGTCTGGTGAGTTATGTCTGATGTCATGCCTTTTTGGTGAAAATAGAGATATTTTTTTCCCTAAGTTAAGTGAACAGCTTCACCTTACCACTTTTTCTGAGATTGCTGAGCGATACATTAAAAATTTTGGATACCAACCTTATTGTTGTTCAACAGAGCAGGAAGCAAGAGACCGAGCTGATGAATTGATCAGATCTAAGTGTTGGCCGTGTTATTTTTTTAGATCAGATACTTCAGGCGAAAAAGATTTTGAAGAATTTTTTACAGAAAATGAAATTTTAGACATGAAAAGATATCAAAATCTAGGCGTGATCCAAAACAACGCTAACTTCAGTTCAGATATGCTGGATCATTTTTTAGAAGTGATACGTGACCTTCGTACTCAAAAAGTTTGGAGAAAGACACCAATAGTTGATTTATTTAATGAGATGATTCCTGACTTTGATCATAAAGAGACCGGTAAGTATTTAGATGGGAGAATGTAAGCATGCAGCGGTTCTTCGACATTGTTTTTTCGGGCATTGCGTTAATTTTACTATCACCTCTTTTACTGCCTTTGATGCTTATTTTGCGAGTTACAGGAGAGGGAGAAATTTTTTTCTCACAGAGTCGTGTTGGGCGAGGAGGTGAAGATTTTAAACTCTATAAATTTGCAACAATGCTAAAAGATAGTCCTAGAATGGGTACAGGCACTGTTACTATCAAAAATGACCCGCGTATACTGCCGATGGGCGAATTTCTTCGCAAAACAAAAATTAATGAGTTGCCTCAACTTATCAATATATTAAAAGGTGATATGAGTGTTATTGGGCCGCGACCACAAACGCAGCGATGTTTTGGCGCTTTCCCTAAGCTTTCCCAAAACGATATAATAAAAGTAAGGCCTGGGCTGTCTGGTATAGGCTCGGTTGTTTTTAGAGATGAAGAGGGTATGATGCATGCAAATGCAGATCCTGACCGATTGTATGATGATGTTATAATGCCTTACAAGGGGGAGTTGGAAAGTTGGTATGTCCGTAATAACTCAGTATTGAATTACTTTTTATTAATTGCTCTCACCATTTTTGTGATATTTACTCGTTCTACTCTTTTAATTTTTCAGTGTTATAATTTATTGCCACGACCTCCTGTGGAACTGAAGTCTTTTATTGCAAGTGATTACTATGGCTGATGTATTACTGACTTATGGCTGGGTAAGATCGTCATATAGCGCCCTTAGAAACCTAAAAAAACATGATTTACAGGTCGTCGTGTCAGATAGTTCCAGTATCGGGATGTGTCAATTTTCCAGATTTTCTACTGGATTCAAAAAATATACGTCGCATTATGAAGATGAGAAAAAATTTATTTCTGATATTTTAGATATCTGCTCATCTAAAGAAATAAAACTTATACTGCCATCACATAATGAAACAGAAGTAATAGCTCGATATAGGCATAAATTTTCTAGTAATTTAGTAGCAATGATTCCTGATGAATCCCATTGCAGTATGTTCAACAATAAGTCTCATGCTTACGATTATGTATCGAATATCGGTATCCCTGTGCCTTGCAGAATAAATTACACGGATCCAAATGTAATCTCTAAGCTGTTGAAGAACAAAGGTGTTGAAAAAACAGTTATAAAATTATTAACGGGTAATAGTGGTAAAGGTGTTTTTTATGGAAAAAATCCCAAACATGCTCAAAGTATAGTCAAAGAACTTATAGAAAAATATAAATTGGTTGAAAGTCGCTATCCTCAGATTGAGGAATATGTTGAAGGGGAAGGTTATGGATGCTCTGTTTTGTATAATAGTGGAGAATTTATAGCACATTTTACTCACAGAAGGCTTAGAGATAAAATTGAGACTGGAGGAACAAGTACTTTTAGACAGGCTGCTGTCCATGAGGGCATTGAAGCTGCAACAAAAACTATATTTGATTCTCTAGGTTGGAACGGACTGGCTATGTGTGAATTTAAAGTTTGCCCTAAAACAGGTAGATTCTGGTTCATAGAGGTAAACCCAAGAATGTGGGGTTCAATTTCTTTAGCCATTGAGTCTGGAGTGCAATTCCCTCATTTGGCCTGGCTCTGTGCAACCCAGGGTTCTAATCAAGCTCTTGATTATCATGCAACATGCACTGTTGATTTAAATTGGAAGGCGCGCTGGCTCTTAGGTGATATTTTTTTAGTGCTTGGTAAGGTGCTTAAATTAGAGTTTAAGGCGGCTTGGCATATCTTAAGTGAGGAGAAAGCGGATTCGATAGATGATTTCTTTTTGGATGATCCTTTTGTATTTCTAGGAGAGGTGTTGGCTTACTTAAAAACTACTATATCAAAGCGAAGTACCAACCCTACAGAAAAGGGAATGATAGGTTGAGTATACAAGTACTTTATGATTTTGATGGAACAATAACTTCAAAAGATACCAGTATACTACTTATGCTGGAACTTCTTAAGTTAAGACCATGGCGATTTATTAGATTGATATTATTTCTGTTCAAAATGTTTATAGCCAATAACAGTACCTCCAAGCAAAGACACAAGAATGTAGCTATTGGATACCTGATTAAAAACTTAAATGATATACATTTGAATAAGGCGATGCTAAGATTTAAGAATAAAGTTAAGTTTCTATACCGTCCATCAGTTTTGGCAACTATTGATGAAGCTATTCAAGATGATTGCACAGTGCTGATTGTGACTGCCTCCCCATCATTCGCTATTAGCGCCTGTATGTCAGATCTTCCAGTGATAGTACTAGGTACTGAATTTGAAAAAAAAGTAAATATTTATACAGGTCTTCTAAAGAGTGAGAATTGTTATGGTCAAGAGAAAGTAAACCGAATAAATGAATGGGCGACATTGAATAATATTCCATTAAAGGTGGAATCTGCTTGGGGCGATCATTTCTCTGATTTTGATATGCTAAGCCTGTCGGCAAAGCGCTATTGGGTTGGGGGAAAACAATTGAGAGAACAAGTGATGGAATGCGACACTGATGCTCATTTTCTGAATATAGATCATTGAATGATTGAGATTAATGGTAAGTTCCTGAGATAATTAACCATGAAGAAGTGTTTTTCTGCCATTATCTGTGCAAATATTATAGTAGGTCTTTTCAATCTTTTATGGATTTGGGATTTTATTACGATAACGAAGCCAGCCTAAAAATAGATTTAAACACAACTAAAAAAGTGAAATGGATTACTTAATATTGGTGCTGTCTATTTTTCTGATACGCCAATCTTAGGCCAATTTAGGTAAGTACATTAAGTTTATCTGTAAGCCAATCTCTCATGCTTGCGCTGCGCTTGAACATTGTGATGTGAACTTAATAATGTTTCAATTTGATATTGTATATTTTTGATTTTGTGAGATAAGATTGAATTATGAAACACCTACATCATTCATATCAGCATAAGTTTTTTTGGGCTAATAAGCGCATATTTGATTTTTTTGTGAGTTTACTACTACTTCCTTTACTTTTTATAATCGGTATATTTATTTTAATATTGAATAAGTTTTTTAATCCAGGTGAATTGCTCTTCATTCAGGAACGTATGGGTAAAAACTGTGAATCTTTCTATGCAATTAAATTTCGTACTATGACTTCTATTGAAAAAATCACTAGAAAATACAATGACCCAATTGAAGTAAATAGAATTACACCTTTGGGTGGAATACTACGTAAAATGCGAATTGATGAATTACCTCAAATTTTAAATGTTTTAAAAGGTGACATGAGTTTGATTGGGCCGAGGCCAGATTATTACACATATGCTCTAGAATACTTAAAAAACATTGAAGGATATCGTGAAAGGCATGCTATTCGGCCTGGTATTACTGGTTTATCACAAGTTAAATTAGGATATGCGGAAAGTTTAGATGCAACAATAGAAAAAACAAAGTTTGATAATTATTATATAAATAACATAGGATATATTATTGAGTTAAAAATAATTTTTAAAACAATATTGATTATAATAAAAGGTATGGGAAAATAAAAATTAATAATTTTGTAAATATATACGAAAATAGTAATTACAAAAATAGATTTATATTAAGGGACTCATTAAACTGATATTATTAGTGAAATAAAATTATATGAAGAAGTAACTTTACCAAAATACTAAAATATTTAGCCTAAGCTGATAGTCGATACAAATAGATCATATTTTAAAATACAAGTAATGTACAAGTAACTAATAGAAAATTAAGAAATATCTGAATTTTTAGACTTAATAGGCCAATTTGATAGAATGTATTTGAGGTGAGCATGAGTTCATGGCGTGAAGGGGAAATCTAACTTGTTTAAAAATATATTTAGTAAAGGTTTTTTATTTGGCATCATATTTGGCACTTCGTTGACACTACTTTTGGGGCTAGTCCTTTTTTGTTTATTTGTTTGGTATTTGCCTGCATGGAAATCTAATTGGTTGCTAACCACAACTCGGTTACTCTTCATTGAAAATAAATTAAACCTTCAGTCTCCACAAATAATATATTCGTCGCCCTCAAGTTGGAATTTCCTTCAATCAGAATCTTCGCCAAAAATATATAATTTAACCAGAGATCTTGGTTATTATTCAAATCAAAATAAAAGTTTTGGATATACTCAACAACTCGAAATATTAGCAGGGAGTGAAGAAGCTTCAATTCAACGAGGTGAATTTTTAAAGAACTGGTTGCACGAAATAAAATCTATGAAAGTAAAAGATAGACAGAAATGGTTGGAACAACTGATTGGGTATCAAATAGGCTATATTCCTGATGTCCTCCCTTCTTATTCTGGAGCTGAAAAGACTGAAACAATAATTAAAATTACTGGAAGGTATGGAGCTAAATTCCATAGCTTAATTTTGAATATTGATGATCCAAAAGGAATTGTTATTGCTCTTCACGGTAGAGGAGGCACTCCAGAAGCAGTTGTTGGAAAAATAAATGATTATGCCAACCGGTTTGGAGAATTCTGGCATAAAGCAGGTTACACCGTAATCGCTCCTGACTTATCTAATAACGACGGACTAAATTTTCCAAGACTTGGGTTGTCAGCTAATGG
>Ga0206126_10000834_pt1 | contig 40296 bp, 55 predicted proteins | sample Helgoland_Spring_5_FD_148621 | JGI IMG/M metagenome (GOLD analysis project Ga0206126, IMG submission 148621) | Pelagic subsurface seawater microbial communities from Kabeltonne, Helgoland, North Sea - Helgoland_Spring_Bloom_20160412_1 | ecosystem: Environmental > Aquatic > Marine > Epipelagic ...
CCTAGGGACCGACGACCTAGAATCAGATGAGTTTGGCGCCTCTGATGCCGAAGCGGGTGGAACAGAACCAGAAGGCAGAGAACAAAGAGAATCCAAAGAAGTGTTTGAAGCATCAAACAGATTGTTCAGTAAACTAGCAGGGAAGTAGTCCTGTGAGATTTTTCGAATTCAACAAAAGCGACACAGACCTAGAGTCAGCCTTGATCAACATCCTGTTGAACATGAAGGGCGACGCCGACGAGCAAGACAAAGCAAGTGACATCAGCATGGACGCAGTCAAACAGATCATGAGCAACACAGGATACCCAGCATTCAACTATGACGTGTTCAAAAGGATCTATGATGCGGACGGTGATCTCAAGAATGTGGTGGCAGACTTTGACAATGAAAAGATCGTGATCAAGACAGATCAAGAAGCAGAGGACAATCCTGAAATGGATTTTGATGGACAAGGTAGCACTGACAAGGTCAAGCAGATGGCCAGGTCCGCGATGAAGCGTAGACAATAAAACTAATTACTAAAATGCAGTATGATAGCAAGATTTACCAGTTAAACTCTTTGCGGCTGGGCTTGATACACGAAGACAACATACAAAACAAACCTAGTATTTTTGTTGCAGTTGGATCTCAGGCCGTAGAAACCAAGAGCAGGATTAGAAAATACATAGACCTCCACCGGGCAGGCACACACAACGTCATAATCATACCCCACGACTTCGATGGCACTGAGCCAGGAGACAATCATGAAATATATACCTACTACGAAACGCAATTGAGTGTTGAATTCTATCTCACTGAAAAAATTCCCAGGGGTCATACTTTCTTCAAGGACTTCGGCAAGCCCATGGAGAACTTCACTGAATATCATTTTGACGAAAATACAAAATTTATAAAACGTGTATGTGAAACAGGATTTGGCAAGAGCAAGGTCTTCTGTGACAAGCCCTTTGCACACAACTACATCCATCCCGACGGCAGAATTAGATTGTGTTGCACCACTAAACAGAACCTACCTACCAACAACAACTACAATTTATTCAACGCTGGCACACACAGCATTGACGACTACTGGAACAGTGACAGGATGAAAGAAGTACGCAGGAAGATGATCGCAGGTGAGAAGATCAAGGACTGCGAACGATGTTATCAACAAGAGAGCCAGGGTGTGCAAAGTCTGAGAACCACACAAAACATGGAAGAGTACATCAGAGACACTCTGCCCGATGGCACGTACCTCAAATCAGCAACTGAAATGCAGATTCAGATGGGGAATATCTGCAATCTTAAGTGCAAGATGTGTAGCCAGATGTACAGCCACATGCACGGACTTGAGACGCTAGCCATAGGTGAACAAGATCCAGAATGGTTTCATTGGGTCAAGGAGCAAGGTGCTAATGTAAACAACTGGACCAATGATCTAGGACGCAAGGAGGAATGGTATAAAAATCCGGACACAAAGCAAAAGATGTTTGATCACATCAGTAAAAACATAGCGTCACTGATTGTGATCGGAGGTGAGCCCACCCTGATCCCAGAGTTCTATGAAATGTTCGAACACTGTGAAAAAAATGGGACACTGGGTGATAAAAGCATCACACTGGTCACTAATTTGACAAACACCAATCCAAAGATGACCGAATGGTTGCCTAAGTTACAGGCGTGGACGATATGGGCCAGCGTGGACGGCATAAAAGAGAGGACCGAATACATCCGTTATCCTAGCAGGTGGGATAAGGTGTTAGAGAGTTTAGATTTTTACAAAAAGAATATTGGCAATAATGGAAAAATAGTCCTAAGTCCTGCCGTACAGTTGCTGAACATAGACCAATTGGACGACATCATCAAGTGGTGGAAAGACTGGTGCGGGGGCGAACTAAACGAACAGTTTGGATGGACATGGTTGGCCACTGTTTGGTATCCTTTGATCTGCAACCCAAGTATAGCACCTCGTGAATGGAGATTGAAAGTGGCAGACAAACTGTCTAAATACCAGTTCGACGAATATTATGAAAACATCATAAAGTCGCTACGCGAAGACAAACACACCGAAGAGCAGTACAGAGAACTACAGAAGTCATTCATCAAGTACAATGATCGGCAGGACCAATTCCGTAATGTGCCACACACGTGGCGACAACTGTTGCCAGAACTAGATCAGTCTTTGACAAACTCACTAAAGTAATGTACAATATATCTATGAAAATACCAAAAGATGTTTTTGACGACAAGGGTATAACCTACAATCCAAAGTATTCATATGGTGAACTGGCAAGGGTGACCAAGAATCACAAACGTCACTATGAGACACCGGACGGCAGGCAAGTGCCCAGTGTCACAACAGTGCTGAGTGCAACCAAGGACATGACACATCTACACGCATGGCGTAAGAGGATCGGTGCGGAAAAGGCACAACAGATAACCACAGAGAGCGCCAACATAGGAACCGTGATGCACCGTAGCCTGGAGAAGCATGTAAAGGGCGAGGACAGGACACCAGGATCGAATCTAATACAGCAGAAAGCACACACGATGGCCAACGTCATAATAGACAATGGTCTTAACAATGTCAGTGAAGTATGGGGATCAGAGGTATCACTTTATTATCCTGAACTTTATGCAGGCACTACTGATCTAGTTGGTGTGTACAAAGGTGCTCCTGCAATCATGGACTTCAAACAGGCAAGACGTCTTAAAAAGAAGGAATGGGTGGAGGACTACTATCTCCAATTAGTAGCATACGCAGAAGCACACAACAAACAGTACGACACACAGATAAAAACGGGTCGTATCTTTATTTGCACACAGGCCAACGAATATCAAACGTTTGACATTGACAACTACGATCACTGGGTAGGCAAGTGGTATGCAAAATTGGAACAATACTACAAGCAAATACTTTAATAAATAACAGTATATGCCGATAGTACAGATATCAAGAATACAGCACAGACGTGGAAAAAGAACGGATCTACCGCAATTGGCCGCGGGAGAACTGGGTTGGGTAGTAGACGAACAGAAACTGTTCATTGGAAACGGCACCGTGGCGGATGGTGCACCAGCGGTGGGAAACACTGAAATTGTAACGTCTGGCAGTTCAGCATTCACAACAGCTCTAGCCCACACCTACAAAGGTTACCTAGGCGACAGCACACCAGTGGGAACCAGCCAACAGAGGACCCTGCAACAGAGATTAGATGACTATGTGTCTGTGAAAGACTTCGGCGCAAAGGGTGATGACAGCACAGCAGACGTGACAGCAATACAAAATGCGATAGATGAAATTTACAAAGACACAGACAAGGACGACACAAGATCTAGGAGAGTACTTTTCTTTCCAGCAGGCATTTACAGAATCAATGCCGCACTTAAGATACCACCATACGCACACTTGGTGGGCGAAGGACCGGACAAGACCATAATCCGGAATTCAGGTAACAACGCTGTGATGGTGACCCAGGACGACGATGGTAACGTTGGAGCCGACATAGGAAACTCTGGCGCCACAACACCAACGCAAATACAAATCTCAAACATGACTTTGAGAAACACGGTTGCTTATGGAGGCGTGTCTCTAGACAGAGTAACAAAAGCATTCTTCAATAATGTTAAGTTCCAAGGATCATATGCATCAGGAGGGGCAGATGCCTCAACATCAAAAGGTGTCACAGTAAATCATTCAAATGCAACATATTCAACATCTAACGTGACTTTCAACCAATGCCAGTTTACAAAGTTTGCCAGATTGGTAGACATCAGTTACAACGCAACCAATGTTAGGTTCCATGCCTGTGATTTCTCTACTGCATACTATGGAGCACTTATCGGTGCAGAGATGGACGGTAGCACAGCAGGCCTCAACAACGGCCCAAGGGACATGCAGTTCACCAGTTCTAGTTGGAGCACCATAGGACAACAGGCCATATTGGTTTCACCGGCAACAGGTGCCACAGGCGGCGCTGGCCCAAGACACATAGTTTCACACGCAAACTTTTATGACAGCACTGTAGCAAACAACTTCGAAGGTGTTGGCTCGATCAGAGAAGTGCCTATTATTCAATTCGACAACGATGAATGTACATCATCACAAGACTTCTTTGAAAGAACAGAACTAAGAAGAGCCGACGGCAGTACGGCATTGAACGTCGCACCAGAAGTCCAAGGAATAGGTGTAACATCTAAGTTGATCAAAACACAAACTTTATTCAACAACAAATCGGCGGCCACTCCGATAAACGAATATCCATCACTCACAAGTAAAGGGATATCAGTAAAATATAAAATCACAAGAGGTACTCTCGACAGAACAGGTGAATTTATAATAAGTGCATCGACAACGGCCGTGAGTTTCGATGACACGTTCACAGAAAGTGGTGCTACAGTTGGTGTTACACTCTCAGCAATCCTTCGCAACTATGATTCCACTGCGGGAAACGACACTGTTGAATTAGCATACACTACTACCAACTCGGGTACCGACGCTACAATAGATTACCAGACAACAATCATAGCATAATCATCACAAACAGATAGACAGAAAACTTTTTTTGTCGTAATATTAGTACATTATAAAATTACATAACGACGCTGTGATTTTATTCGTACGAAGGGTAAGCAAGAAAGTAAAAAAAAGTTAAACACACGGATTTAGATAAATATGGATACAATAAAAACAAAAATCAAAAACAAAAATTACAAATATTTAATGCCAAGCACCAACTCTAGTACGATCAAAGTCCAGAAAAGAGATGGCAAGTTGGAGAACCTTGACATAAACAAAATTCATTTCGTCGTTGAGGAGGCCTGCGAAGGACTCACTGGAGTATCATCATCACAGATAGAGATGAACGCCAACATTCAGTTCTATGATGGTATGACCACAAAAGACATCCAGAATGTTTTAGTGCGTTCAGCGAATGACCTGATAAGTCTTGAAGCACCCAACTATCAATATGCGGCGGCGAGGCTACTATCCTATGACGTTAGGAAAGAAGCACACGGACAATACGAATACATTCCATTGCTGAAGTTGATTTTGAGAAACATTAGATCAGGAGTGTATGACAAAGGCATACTGGACAAGTACTCCAAGACAGAGATCAAGAAGTTCAACACATGGATCAAGAGAGACAGGGATCTCAAATTCACATACGCAGGACTTAGACAGATATGTGACAAGTACCTTGTGCAGGATAGAAGCACAGGACAACTGTATGAGACACCGCAGGACATGTACATGATGATCGCGGCAACACTGTTTGCAGAATATCCAACTAAGACAAGAATGAGTTATGTCAAAAAATATTACGATGCGATATCACTACACAAGATAAACATTCCAACGCCAGTCATGGCAGGTGTTAGAACACCCATAAGACAATTTGCTTCTTGCGTACTAGTAGACAGTGATGACACGTTGCCTTCAATCTTCTCAAGTGATATGGCGATTGGATTATATGTTGCCAGACGTGCAGGGATAGGGATCAACGCAGGACGTATCAGAGGTATCAATTCTAAAATCAGGGGAGGGGAGGTTCAACACACAGGAGTCATTCCGTTCCTAAAGAAATTCGAATCAACTGTGAGATGTTGTACACAGAATGGTGTGCGTGGTGGAAACGCAACTGTACACTTCCCAATATGGCATCCGGAGATCGAAGACATCCTTGTGCTGAAGAACAACAAAGGCACAGAAGACAACAGAGTAAGACGTATGGATTACTCAATACAAATTTCTAAATTGTTCTATGAAAGATTTATGAACGAGGAAGACATCACACTTATCTCTCCACACCAGGCACCTGGACTTTACGATGCGTTTGGCACAGAAGAGTTCGACGACTTGTACTTGAAATATGAAGCAGATAAGACCATTCCAAAAAAAACAGTACCAGCACAAGACTTGTTTTTTGATTTATTAAAAGAAAGAGCAGAGACAGGTAGGATATACATTATGAACTTGGATCACTGTAACTCACACAGCAGTTTCAAAGATAAAATTTCTATGAGTAATCTTTGTCAAGAGATTACACTTCCAACAACACCTATACAAGACATACACGATGAACAGGGAGAGATTGCACTTTGTATTCTTTCAGCAGTAAACGTGGGTGGACTAAACGATTTAAGTGAACTTGAAAACATCTGTGACCTTAGTGTGAGAGCACTTGAACAGATAATAGACTACCAAGACTATCCAGTGAAAGCCGCAGAAGTTAGCACAAAGAAAAGAAGGAGTTTGGGAATTGGCTACATTGGACTGGCACACTACCTGGCCAAGAATGGTGTCAAATATTCTGATCCAAAGGCGTGGGATCTAGTAGACAGACTCACAGAGGCATTCCAATACAACCTTCTGAGGGCAAGTTGCAACATAGCAATGGAGAAAGGCAAGTGTGAGGGGTTTGAAAGAACAAAATACGCAGACGGCCTACTACCGATAGATCACTACAAGAAAGACGTAGACAAGATCGTGCCACACAAACAGAGAATGGCATGGGAGAGTCTGAGGAAAGACATAGCCAAGTATGGCCTGAGACACAGCACACTGTCAGCACAGATGCCAAGTGAGAGCAGTTCAGTGGTTTCAAACGAGACGAATGGCATAGAGCCACCGAGAGCATTGATGGCCATCAAGAAAAGCAAGAAAGGTCCTCTGAAGCAGATAGCACCAGGATTCCCCAAACTTAAAAATGATTACACTTTACTATGGGAAACACCAAGTAATGAGGGTTACATCAATGTTGTGGCAATGATGCAGAAGTATTTTGATCAAGCCATATCAGGCAACTGGAGTTACAACCCATTACAATTCGAAAATAACGAAGTACCTCTGTCGGTCATGGCCAATGACATGCTGACAGCATACAAACTTGGTTGGAAAACAAGTTACTATCAGAACACTTACGATTTCAAAGGGGAGGAAGAAGAAGATGTACAACCAGCGGGTATTGCCGCACAACTGGAGGACGACGGAGAGGATGTTATCCTCGAACCTGAAAATCCAGTTGAACAGATAAGTACATCCGCAGACGACGGTGAGTGCGACGCCTGTACAATCTAACATTTAAGAATCATGACAAAAACAGTTTTTAACCAAGCCAAAGTTGACTTCACTAAACAGCCCATGTTTTTCGGCGAGGACGGTGGCATACAGAGATACGACGATTTCAGATACCCACAGTTTGACAAGTTGAATCAAACAATGCTGGGTTACTTCTGGAGACCTGAAGAAGTTAGTCTGCAGAAAGACAGGGCAGACTTCATGAACTTCAGACCAGAACAGAAACACATATTCACATCAAACTTGAAATACCAAACACTGCTAGACAGTGTGCAGGGCAGAGGCCCGAGTCTGATGTTCTTGCCATACGTTTCAAATCCAGAATTGGAAGGTTGCATAGTCACATGGGACTTCTTTGAAACCATCCACTCGAGATCATACACACACATCATGAAGAACGTTTATTCAGATCCTGCAGAAGTGTTTGACACCATACTGGATGACAAAGAGATATTGAAGAGAGCAAAAAGTGTCACAGCAGAATATGACAAGTTCGGCAAGATGGCATTGGATCATGCAGTAGGCAAGAAAGTGGACATGCTTGAACTGAAAAAGCAGTTATACCTAGCAATGAACACCGTGAACTTACTAGAAGGATTGAGATTCTACATATCATTCGCTTGTACATTCGCATTCGGTGAACTGAAACTGATGGAAGGTTCTGCAAAGATTCTCTCATTGATTGCAAGAGACGAAGCAACACACTTGAACCTGTCAACACACGTGATCAAAGCATGGCAAAAAGGCGATGATGCTGAAATGACCAAGGCCATGAAAGGCACAGAGAAGACAGTGATACAGATGTTCAAGGACTGCGTTGAAGAAGAGAAGGCATGGGCCAAGTATCTGTTCAAGGACGGATCCATCATAGGACTGAACGAGAAACTGTTGGGCAACTACGTTGAGTGGATAGCCAACAAGAGACTGAAAGCACTGGGATATGATCCAATATACGACATATCAGCATCAGCCAACCCACTACCATGGACACAACATTGGTTGAGTTCAAAAGGTATGCAGGTGGCACCCCAGGAGACGGAAGTGGAAAGTTACATCTCGGGTGGTATCAAGCAAGACGTTAAAAAAGGTCAATTCAGTAAGTTTAAGTTATAATCCAAGCGGTTTTTAGTATCTATAAATACTAACACTATGCCAGCAATATCAAGAGACATAAGAGACCTAGCCAAGACAGGACATGGCTGTACAAAGTTTATAGGATGTAAAGCGACACAACATTCTGTGTTGGCCAATGGATCTGCGGTGCTCAGGCCCGGTGACCCATTGCTACCTCACACTATCCCAGCGTGTTGTCCACTCAGATGTATTGCACATCCTGCCGTGGTCAACACAGGTTCAACGACTGTGTTCGCAGAGGGTATTCCAGTGGCCAGATTGGGGGACTCGGCAGACTTTGGAGCATTGATAATGGGCTCACAAAACGTATTCGCAGGATAGCACATGACAGTCAACAAAGGATTAGCATCACTGGCAGACAATCAACCAAACTTCTCCAACCAGGCATTGGAGAACGCAGTCAACACGTTGAAAGTTGGATGGGTGACAAAAAGTTTTGAATTGGACTCTGTGATAGCAAGTAATGGAATACTCACAACATCACAGAAGAATGATTTGAAAGATGACATCAACAATGTCACACACTTAAACTTGGGTAGGGTGCTGGGCGATCTGATCAGGCACAGTGCAACCATCATCGACGGCTCAATTATCCCGGGCAATGCAGACATTACATCTGGCCCGAATGGCCAAGGTACATTTCTTGAAATTCTAGGATCCGTGCAAGGACTTCAAATCACGATCCCATCACTTAACGGTGTGCCCGCATCAGACAAAAAGAGGGCCGTGAACGATCACCTTGGCACTCTCAACAACATCTTCCTCGAGACAGAGGACAGTTCGGCGCCTGTGTTCACATCGTTGCTGGAATCTATCAACTTCATAGTGACGGCGGATCTAGCCACAGAGACGGCGCTGGAGACAGCATACGACAACCTAAAAGCATTCATCAATAGCGTGGTGGGGGACTCAACAGACTTCCAACAAACGCTTGACACATTCGCCACAGCAGTTGCCACGGCACACACCAATCTGAACAACGCACTGGCGGCACAGCCTTTGCTTACACACAAGAACAACCTCATCGCACAGAGGGAGAAGATCAACGTGCAGGTGGCGTTGGAGAACAGCAACATCACCGGCCTGAGGACATATGTTGAGTCATTGTCCAACAACTTGGCATTCACATCCATGGCGTCTGATCCAACATTGAGAAGACTGATGACCAAGGTTGCCCAGAACAAGCAATGGCAGACCTACTTCGAGAACTACGAGAACGAGCAGGACAACTTGAATCCCATATACACCACAGACACGGATTCAGACAAGGGCACTCTGGTAGATCAAATTTATGCTAACTCTGGCCTGCCTGATGTTTTGGAGTCATTTGATCTTGTTGATGTGGCCGAGAAGGCACAGAGGGATAGCAGGATTGACACAGCAGGGTTTGACTCCCTGACCGAATCACAGATCATAACCAAGGCCTGCGAGCAGGTGGGCATAGTAACTGCCAACCGAGACATATTTGGCCTGAGTGAATCCTTACTGAATAACATGAACCAACACGATCGTGATGAGATAGCAAGGCGATTAGACCTCAACGAATCAGCAAACACTTTAAGTTAATGTTCAAAGATGTAATAGGCGAGTGGCCCATGCATGAAAGATTCATACTGACCTCGTGTGATGACAACTACTTCGATCAGTACTTCCCTAGATTCTACAACACCTACAAGGAAAATTGGCATCTGCCTATACACGTACACATCATAGATCCATCTGACAACTCTATATCGAGACTGCAGGAATTGGATCTGTCATACACACACTGCACTACTGATCCTGCTGTGTTAAAATGGCCATACTCATACGTGACCTACTGCCAGGCGCAGAGGTTCATACTGCTGGGACACAACCTGCTAGAAGGTCAATCAGTGATCGTTGCAGACGTGGATTCGTATGCCCTAAGGGAGCCAACGGAAACCCAGAAGCATACGTTGGAATCGGACATGGCATTCACAGAATACAACGGAAGACTGATGGCGACGTTCTGCAACTTCCATCACAGTAAAAGAGCACAGGCCCTGGAGTCAGCGATCGAGATGCAACAACTGATCGAGAACACAGACACTATAGGGGTGGATCAATTGGTCATAAAACAGACATTTGGATCATTGTCATACAATAATCTTACACATAACGAATGGATAAGGCACCTTGATGTCAAGACAGCAGATGATCTTAACGAACACAATAAATGTTTAATATACCACGAGAAGGGTACCAGGGGTAAGGGAAAAGGAATTTCGATATCATGGAATCACATCACAGAGTAGAACAAAGGCAAGGTGAGGACGGAAACATGTGGGCATGGCCCACACTCGATAGACGTTGTTGGAAAGCGATGATCAAACATTGGTTCATGGCAGAGAAGGTAATGGAACTCACATCACAATATCACAAGGACATTGACAAGAACGTAATGATACAGGCGGGTGGCAACGTAGGTGTGTATGCATGGCAATACGCACAGATGTTTGATTCTGTGTACACATTTGAACCGGAAGACCTCAACTTCTATTGTTTGGAAAGGAACATCGCAGACCAGAAGAACATCAAAGCAACCAAGGCCTTCTTAGGAAAACAAAGTGGTACAGCAGGTATAAAAAATCATGCAAACGATAAAGCAGTTGCGAGGACAGACAAATACCCTGACGGCAGGCCAACAGAATACAACACTGGTGCATACGAGATTGACGGCATCGGCGAGATACCTGTGATTGACATAGATTCAATGAATCTACCACAATGTGATCTCATACACCTGGACATAGAGGGAAGTGAACTTGATGCTCTAAAGGGTGCGGAGAACACAATCAAACATCATAAACCCATACTGTGCCTCGAATGGTTCTACAACACAGACATCTTGAAGGATGTGCTAGACGATTGGGGATATGAGGAGATAGCGATGGCCGAGGGCAGTGATAAGATCTTTAAACTTAAATAGGAATGTAATGGTAGACAGATACAGAGTTATAGAAAGATTCGCAAAAGAAAACAATTGGACTCAAGGATTGGAACTAGGTGTGTGGGTAGGAGTGACCACATTTTGGTTGATGAAGAACACCGGTGTGAACATGACCTGTGTTGACGCTTGGGAGGCACAGGACGACAATCCAGAATACGACTGGCAATACAACAAGAAACCTATTTTTAAAGGAGGCAAGTTGGTTAGGTTAGAGGAGTTCAAGAACGAGGGCCAGGTTTGGAATCACAATGCCAATGAACAGAGATTCCGTGATGATGCTGAACACTGGGGAAGCAGGATTCGAATCATAAAAGGACGGTCACTTGCCGTCATAGATCAAATACCAGACAACAGCATGGACTTCATATTCCATGACTCTGATCATTCATACCCCTTCGTCAAGAACGAGATACAAGCCTACCTGCCCAAGTTAAAAAGTGGTGGATATTCTATGGGTGATGACTACAACTGGACTCCTGTGAAGAGATCAGTGGAAGAAGCATTTGGGGATATGCATAAGGTAACCGGCAAGGATGTCTGGTACGCTGTAAAGAATTAGTCTTCTATTTCCACACAACCAATCACTATCTTCTCGTAGGGTTGCTGGTATGTTGCGAACACGTCAGTCATCGCATAGAAACGATATTCCGCCATCTCTTCACACTTGGCCAACTCTTGATAGATCACCTGATCGCTGTCATTGTAGTTGGTACACTCAACAGCACCGTTGACTAGGAAACACATGGTTGCAAACAATTTGAACATAGCACTATTTAAGTGGCCCGTTCTGTTGCAAGGTGGGCCATACCCCTGGGATTATTGGTTATTACGCCGCTAATCTCAATTCAGACATACCAACTGTTAAGTCAGCAAATCCTAATGCTTTTTTGTTTGCATTTAAAAAACAGCCTGATTAGGTCAGTGCCATCACCGTAAACTCCCAAGACCTTTACACACCCGTCGAAGCCAAATACACCCCCGGAAGGGATTACATAAGCCACCCGTAATAAATTGGTGGAGGTGGAGGGAGTCGAACCCTCGTCCGAAATGTTTATTTCGTCGTGATCAACATTTACAAATATAATTATACCTGAAGGTTGACGTATTGTCAACTTTGTGCTAAATTAGTTTATATGCCAAAAAATAGAATATTTAAAATCACAGACGGAACAGAGACCAAGGAGGTCGAAGCGATGTCCTACAAGAAGGCCGTGAAATCATTTCAGGGCAATTCTAAGTCCAAGATGATAACTATCGAATGGATGACAAAGGGTGGAGAGCTCTTCGTCAAAGACCAGAAGTTACCACTAGGTAGAAAGAAAAAGATAGGACGTTAGAAGACAAGTGAAAGTGAGCCATAACCCATTAGTGAAAATTTTGGTCAAACTTAGGATGGCCTATGCAGATTTCAGGGGACATCATGGTAAGGTATGGGATTACGAGCCCGGTGAGTACTACATGGGCAGGCACCAAGGACACAAGAAACACGCGAAGAGACACAAGATCAAATGACTAAGACGATGTGGACTATATTGCTGGTTTACACATCAATTTTCTTATACGGGTGCATAACCCTAATATAACCTAAAACTAGCACATTACTTTTCACAATAGGTCAGTAAATATTACTGTGCCAAAAGCAAAAACGAAGACCGCTTATTGGTCTCAGATCCGTAAGAAGGCTCCGAAAGTGCCTGACATCACTTGCCCTGCAATTGATTCAGTGCTGAACAAGTTGGAGAAACAGGTGGATCGAGCTCTAACTATGAGACAATTTAAAATGATAGAACGTAAGTTGGAAAAACTACGTACAGCCAATGAGAAACTGCGAGAGTCTGGTATATACTGGCACGATGCCTGCAAGAACACAGTGAGAGATCTGCTTGGCAAGAAGAAAATGAGATAATTAAGTGTATGTGGAAGGTACTCATCGTGATATGCACACTAGGGAATCCTTGTCTCATGTTCGATGAAGATCCTATAAAATGGTACATGTCCGAAACAGAATGCATGAAGACGGCCGAAACAAAAGCGAGTGAAATGACAAATACATTCGTAACTTTTGGGTATTATGTGGAAAGTGAAGCACATTCCTGCCTGTACGTGGCACAAGAAAACGAAGCCTAGTTGACAAAAATTTAAAGTCTGTTATAATAAAGAGGTAATTTAGGGTTTATCCTATTGTAGGAATTATGCCCTCGGTTGCACTCATTAACTATAGGAGATAATATGAGCAAAGTAAAAATGCTTCTTGACGTTGTAAACGAAGTCAAGAAAGAAGCACCAGATGATGTTCCAAATTGGAACAGTAAATTAGCAGAAGCAAAAGTAAATCTACAGAATCAAATAGCAAAAGGCAGATTATTGCCGAGAGGTGTTGAAGACCATCCATTAGAACACTTCGCATTCAACTATTCCGTACAGAGAGACGTGAGAGCAGGACATGTCATGAACATCATGAAGAAGTTTGATCCAAGGGTTTGTTGTCCTGTGTCGGCGGTCAAACGTTCAGACGGAGAGACACTGTACATATTCGATGGGCAACACAGGGCGGTCGCCCTGGCATTACTGGGTTGGACCAAGATACCAGTGACCATAGTGGAGACAGATGAACCGGCCTTTGACGCAGAGGCGTTCGAGATAGTGAACGACTCAGGTATATTGAGGGCAGGCACGGAAGAGATACACAGATGTCTACTGCACAGATACAAGATGGGAGAAACTGAAACAGAACGGGTAGCAACAGCACACGCAGTACAGAAAGTGTTCGACGAGTGTGAGATAGACCTAGAACCAAAACGTGTCAGGAAGAGTCCAGGCAAGTGTGGACCGAACAAGCACTACTTCTCACATTTTGATTACGCATACAAAGGCATCAAGATGTCAGGCGAGGAAGGATTGCGTAACGCACTCATGGCCATCAAAGAAGTCTATGGTGACGAAGAAGGCGGAGAGATCAACCAGGGACTGTTCATTGGTCTGATGAAGCAGTACCAAATGGGTGCAGAGGCCAAGAGGTTAAGCAGACTGCCTGAGGATTGGATGTTGAAGATACTGGCCACAACTAAAAAGGTTTGTCCGAGTGCCACACTGATACACACAGCCACGAAGAAACAATGGCAACACGCGAACGGTGTTGGGTGGGACGCACCGGTGGCAATGGGCCATATGCTTAAAGAAGTGTATCAGATAGAACAACCAGAAGGCTTCGAACCAAGTTATATGCCCAACGTGACACTGAAATTGGACGAGAGTGACATAGCACCAGATTCAGAGGCACAGACGGCGTTCAACAAGTATGTCAAATAAATTTTGCTATTACATATGCACAGTGACCAAGTCAGTCCCAGACTCCATAAACTTCTTCGAGGAAGAGGAGGAGTACGGTTACGGACTGCCATGGAAGGATGTACTTGCAGAAGTGGAGCAACACTACAAGGACGGAGCACTTGCAGTGGAACTAGAGATGATAACAGAGGAGCAGTTCAATGATAGACTTCCAAAGCCTTATTAATTTACCCGAGATAAACTTTAAGAGCAAGGGAAGACCAGAACTTAAGGAACTTGCGGAATACATTGATCACATGAAAACGGATTTGTTCAATGACCGTTGGAGCCAAGTGACCAAAAAACACATAAAAACATCCTTGGTGCTGTACATAAGATCCATGCAGAAGCAGTTGGCACCCATGGGATACCATTACAAGGCACAGGACATGGAAGGCAAACAACACCTAGAACATGTGATACCACAGAACAAGATCATAACAGCATACCTACATGACAAGATATCATCAGAAGTTGTACTGCAGATGCCGTTGTGTCTGATTGACGATGCAGACAAGCATATATTAGAAGGCGACTGGCAACAGGCCGGCAACTGGGAGTATCCATTTCGCAGATACAAGTTGGCAGGTTACACCAAAGTGATCAAAGATGTGCGTGGCAATGCTGTTGATCTAGACACATACACCATACAAGATCACTTCCGGATGTTGGGTGTGGTTGACTTATCCTAGTATTTGTGTATAATTAAAAACAGCAAATCCACCAGAGCTGGTACGATACCAATTCTCATTTGCAATCTAAAAATTAGAGACACTTTATGTCGATGATGGATAGAATAGCCGGAGGCGGAGCAAAACAATCCTACGCCAAAGGCGAGGTTGGAGTCAATAACGGACTGGTGGAGAGCTAAACATTATGCCAAGCGAGAAAACAAAAAAATTACTGGAAGGACTGGGCAAGATCACAGACTCTGCACCCAGCAGGTTCGAACAACAGAAGTTCCATTCCTACACCAACAGATACTATCCCAACCTGTTAAACAAACTGCCGGCATCCTACGACAAAGCCAAGAGAAAGAAGGACGAAGACGGAGACGAGTACATCATGATAGACAGGGTGTATGGATCACTGTATGAGAATGCACTGCACCAAAAAGACGGCACAATCTACACAGGCAAGCTCTACAGCAAACGTAGACTGGTTACCCAAAAGGATGCAATGACCAATGAGAAGAACAACTTCTACAGTGCCTGCGTGAGCACAGCGGATGGTAGATGGTTTGACAACTGTGGATTTCCAATAGAAGCACCCACCAAACTGGAACCAGAGAAACAGCCAGATCCGGAAGAATTGGAACTGGAGAGACAAAGGAAACTGGAAAACGCAAAGGCCAAAGAGGCAGAGATACTGGCCAACCTCAAATAACCAACAAAGACTATAGACATTCAATCTCAAATATGATATAATTTGTTGTAAAACTCAAATAAAAGGAAAAATAATATGAAAAAGATATTGTCAGTTCTTCTGTCGGCTTTTCTTCTTTTCACGGCAGACGTTCTTGCTGGTGATAAAATAATTGTGTTGAATACAGCCAGTAACAATGGAACAATGTTCTCGCAATCAACAGCATATGCAGAAGATTTTAAAAACATGGGATACGATGTTGAATTCGTGTCTCCGGGTAACGCTTGTAAGGCTTGGGCATACCTACAGAAAGTGCCATCCAACCAACCCGTGTTTATAAACATAGATGCTTACGGACAGGCCAAACCTGCATCTGGACTTTTACAAAACTGTGGTCCAATATTGGCCAGCAAGAAAGATCTTGTTGCCGCTTACTTAGATCATTTCCATGTGTGTACAATAAATGGATCGGCCGATGAATTATTTTCTAAGGGTGCGAGCACAAGGATAGGCACTAACAAGCCTGGTGGATTTTGGCAACCGGTGGTTGATAAAATCAATAAAGAAAATAAATCAAGTCATAAGAGGATACAGTACGGCGGCAGTGGAGACACGAGAAAAGCATTACTTTCAGGCGAAGTGGATTATGTGTTCTTATCAACACGCCACACATACAAACTAGAAAATGCGGGAGCAACTTGTTTTGCCGAGTTCACTGATTCTAAAAAACTCAAATACGAACACACTGTTAACGACCTGTCAGCAGGTAAGGATAAATTTGATTCTAGTTTCGCGACTGGTTGGAGTTTGTTCAATGCTGACAAGAAAATGGTTAAGCAACTGAGAGTGCAGATTAGATCGTTATTTGAAAATGATAGTAACATCATCAAAGCATTAGGCGGTTCAACACCGATCAACTATTACGGTTGGGACAAATCTATTTCTGCTAGGGTGAAATGGGTAAACGGCTCTATAGATAGATGGGCACAGGCTATGAAGCAGGCCGCTCAATAAGGCCAGTGGACTTTCTACTTGCAATCATACTAGGTATATTTGCAGGAACATTTGCAGGTTTACTCCCAGGGGTGGGGGCAACCGTAAGTGTCTTAATTCTATTCCCAGTACTGCTTACATTTGATCCTATAAACATCATTGTTTGTTTCGTCAGTTTGTATTCCATGACGCAGTATGTTGGAAGTGTACCCGCATTATTGCTAGGTGTTCCTGGGGAAGCCAGTTCATTACCTGCAGTCATTGAAGGGCAAAAACTAAAACAACAGAACAAGATTAGTGATGCTATTGCATACACGGCAATCGGATCCCTCGTGGGATCGGTAATCGTCGTGGCACTTACACTTATCAGCGGACCGCTTATTGAGAACCTTGCTAAAATTTATAGGACACCTCTTCAGACTGTTTTGATCTTTTTAGTGCTGACGATGATGTTTTTCTACAAGGAAAATAAGAAATTTACTAATCTTGTGTTAATGATCGCTGGTTACGTACTTGGCATGATAGGCATACACGGAGACCTTAATCGAGAATTTTTAACATTTGGTAACGTTAATCTCTACAGTGGTCTGCCTATGTTTCCAGTGCTACTTTCATTATTTGTATTTCCATTATTCTTAAAGACTGTAGACACTCCTACTAGAAATATTTCACCTTTCAAAATAAGGCTATCGTACTTTGTGACCTTTTTCAAACACAGTACAAGTAGCCTACGCGGAACACTACTAGGATTCATAGGAGGCTTTTGTCCTGGGATGACACACGCCTTCAGTAGTCAACTGGCATACACAACAGAAAAAGCAATCAGTAAAGACAGTCTAAAAAGTGTTATAAGTTCTGAAACGGCCAACAATGCCGGAGCGTTCAGTGCCGTGTTGCCATTGATAATCCTCGGCATTCCTATATCAAGCAGTGAGGCTCTACTGCTGGCTATCCTGGAAACAAAATCTTTTGCATTCAGCCTTAATGAGTTTATTCCTATCTTGCAGAAATCAGCGGTGGCATTATTAATTGTAAACGTCATAGGGATTATCATTGCATGGCCACTTGCTAAACATGTTTGCAAAATATTTCTTATAAATCAAAAAAAATTATACACATTTTTGTTTCTATCCTTGGTCATGCTGAATTACTATATTGGTGGCCTTTACTACAGCGAATATTACTACATGATAGTTTTATTATGTTTTATGCCGGTAGGCTATCTGTTACGCAAAGTAAACACAATGCCGTTGATATTTTGCTTTATAATAGCGAACTACAGTATCGAACTCATGTGGATTTTTTACCAACTATACCTAATGTGATAATAAACAGTCAGCCTGTTGAAAAACTTTAAGTATTATAACTATGTACACTATATATAACGGAGTCAAAAAAACAAAACAAATCTAGCACAATGAATTTCCATTACAAAGTAGGAAGTGAAATATTTTTCAACAAACTACAAGCGATTCAAAAAAACGTAGAAACAACAGACCCAATATACCTGGAAGATCCCTATGAAGATGCTGATTTTTCTGTAGTGCCAGAACAATCTCTGGATGATCTCATCGCCGCTCATCTTCGTCAGTTGAGAGAGAGCCATGAAAAAATTAAGTTGTATTACTCAGGGGGATCTGATAGTCATCTATTATTGGACAGCATTGTCAAGAACAACATTCATGTGGACGAGATAATTTGCCTAAAGAGCGGTATTCCCCCTGCCGATTTTGAAATTGATAAATTTGCCATACCTGCTCTATCAAACTATGCAGGACAGTTGAAAGGGACAAAAATAACCATCAAAACTCCAACAATGCAGGATTATTTTGATTACTACAAAGATGGAATAACCAATGATAAGATCCAATCCGGAATGGCAGGAACACACAACTATTTTAGACTACTTTGGTCCAAGGACATCTTTGTGCAAGAACGCCACACTGGCACCTTACATATACGAGGATTAGAGAAACCTAGAATTGTAAAGCATGGAACAGAATATTATGCGTATATTCTTGACACAGAGATGGAACCCCACGAAAACAACTATCAATTTTACAGTGCCATGGCCACAATACAAATTAAACAGTGTCATATGTATCTGGAAAAAATACAACAACTTGGACAAAACACACACATACCAAATATTTGGGAAGAGACTGTTGGCAAATCTATGACAGACCATGCATTTCCTCCGAAAGAAATATACTTCGGCCAGGTGGATAATTTTATAACTTTCAAAGGATATAAATTTTACTACAGCAACAACAAAGATAGAATTGCCATAAATTGGTGTTGTGAAAATCATCCGAATCTATTGTTTTTATGGCATGAAAGTTTACAAGAACTCAAATCCCTGACTAAAAATCAATGGTGGAATGATGGTAGACCTGAAATGGGCACAACCGGTGTGTTGAGTAAATTCAGGTGTCTAACCAAAAAAGCAATCAAAACAGTCGACGAACTCTATCCCAACGGCTTCAAACCATAATAAAATAGCCATTTTTTCCAGCGGTTGACGGTTATACCATTACCATGTATAATAGTGGTAACAAAGGAGAGAAAGACAATGTATAAATGTTCAGCAAAAGCAAGTTTGGTGGTAGATCAGATTAGATCTAGATGCCAAGAAGACACACAGACCAACAACAAATGGAGAGGCAGATCAGGAAACTACATGTACATCATGGGCAGAGAAAATGCCGATGGCAAGGCTACAGGTGTAGTTCACAAGATCGCAGATGACGGATCTCACAAGTTGTGTGGTTCTTTCAAGATCATGAGTGATGGTATCATAACAAGGTTCACAGGTCTAAGTAAAGCGGACTGGAACAATGCTATGAGAAATGCGGAAGCCGAGTACAAAGTGAAGTACGAAGCGGAAACAACAGAACCAGCAACAGAACAAAAAGTTGCAGTTTAAAATTGATGATGCAGACGACGTGGGCTCGAGTTCCCCTAGTGCTAGAGATAAGCCAATTCAAAAAAATCTCGGCCCACACGCATCTTAGATTATGTTAAAAAAATATCTTAGAAGATTTGTTTATTTCTGCATAGCAGTAGTATTTGTGATCGCAGGTGCATGGGTGGCCGGGACGTTCAATCCAAACGATTACACAGTGCAAAAGATTGAGGACGAGTTCCACAAGAAAGAAATGCGGATAATAGAAGAACTTGGTTTGAAAGAACCAGAATTTGAGTTCTCTGACAAGGTTTCTTTTATTAATGCCACATCCACATGTGTTTCATATCTTAACTGGACCACAGACAAAGACAAGAGGGTGCCAATCAGCATCATAATTGCCATGGCGGGCATAGAGAGTGCATGGGGTACCAGCAGATTTGCCACAGAAGGCAATGCATTATTTGGTGTGAGGACATGGAGTCTTGATACTGTACCACACATGAAAGCCCTGGGTAATCCAGATGCCAGTTGGGGTGTAAAGAAATACAAGACGAAATGTCAATCAATCAAGGACATGATAAGGATATTGAACACACATCCTGCGTATGAAAAATTTAGATCTGCAAGAGAATTACAACTGGAAACAGGCACCTGGAACTATCGTGAACTGCTGTCGGGCATGACTGCTTGGAGCACCAACCCAGACTATGCGGAAATCATACTTCAAACCATAGTTGACAATAAATTACCTCAATAGTATAATAAACTATGGGATTCATACAAATGAAACTGCCTAAAAGAATCAAGCACAAGATCGAGAACTCTCATAGGAACAGACAAGCACAGGCCAATCATGAGGAATGGTTAGCATCACAGGGACTAGACACATACACATTGAAGAAGAACACAAGAAAATTCACAGGCTACGAAATACCCAAGTACGAAGCAGATCCCAACCAACCCAAGTGCGGTGACAAGATACCCGTGAAAGGTGGAAACAAAAGAGAAGAGATGAAGTACTCCGGTGAAAGGAGACTGCTAGGTATTGGTATGATGCACAAAAGCAATCTTGTTCCTGTATGGGACGAAGAAGGTGCAAAAGAGATCACTGCCATGAAAGGCAACAAGTAATGAAGATCAGATATTACCAAAAGATCGACGGATGGAGATGGCTAGGATTTATCCTGGCAATGGTCAGTGCATTCACACTGAGTGGTGGTAATCCTGACGTGCAATGGATTGGATGGGCGGTGGCACTCATATCATGTAGCATATGGATATGGATGGGCATAAAGGACAAGGATACACCCAGGGCATTGATGGAACTGATGTACCTACTATTGGCCATCAGAGGCGTGTTCAATTGGCTATCATAACAAAAAACGTAACAAAGACAACACTTCTAGCAAGATCAACTTGGGTTGACGTATTTGGAAAATATGCTATAATTGTTGTATGATTAAACTAATAATACTATTTGCAATCTTCCTAGCGGTATATCCGATGATAGGTGAAGGTTGGGCGGCATTCAGCAATGACTTCAATGTTGCTGGTGTGTCTGACTTCATATCAGAGCAGATTGCAAAATTTAAACAGTAAGGATAACAATGAAGAACTTAACAAAAGTAATCTTGGTGTTGGTAGGAGGCCTGATGTTGGCACAATGTTCTACCTACAAGATCAAACCAGATATGAACAAGAGTGGAGTTGTGAACAAAACACCTAAATGGTATGTTGATTACAAGCATGAAACTATGTTCAAGTACCAAGAGGCGGCAACGGCAGTGAGTCCAGACATGGAACTGGCCGTAAAGAAAGCGACGCTGTTGGCAAAGGCAAAACTTGTGGACAGGATCAATGGTGAGATGAACAGCAGAACAACTATCACTAAGAACGAAGCCGGCACTAACGAAGATCTAAATGTTACCGCAGGATCTCAAGATGTGATTGTCAATGTGATCGAGGATACCCTTGCAAGAGGTTATGAAGTTACTAAACAGGAGATGTACCTCACTAAAACTAAATCTTACAGAGCTTATATAATGATTGAAGTTAGCAAGAAAGAAGTTGAGGAGATCATCAATCAAGTGAACAAGAAAAAGTTGGCCTCTATTGACACAAGTGCTGTTACAAAACAAGCAGAAGCAATATTGAACTAGGGCTATGAGAAATTTATATTATATTATTGCCCTGGCATTCCTTACACTGGGATTGATAATATTTTCCACAACCGCAAATGCGGGTGGCCCATGGAACGATCAATATTGTGACGTAGAAATCACAAAGATAAAGGTTGTTAACGAAAAAGGTGAAACCATAAAAAATCTCACAGAAGAGAAAGTCACTTGCAATGACGGAGCCTCGGATTTCCTGTACGACTCGGGCATAGCAAAAAAATGTGAGATGTACACATGGGATATGCCTATCGGCAATGTATTAGTTACTCAGAGGCAAGTTGCCTGCGAAAAAATAGATGGGAGTGGATATGAGATTGTTCAAGGTTATCACAGTATTGATTAGCCTGATGCTGTCAAGCACAGCACTAGGTGACACAAAAGGACAAATAGGAAACATGCCAACACCAGAGTATTGGGGAGAACAGCTCAAATACAGTGCACCTTCTTTCAGGTTCACACGAACACAGTTTATTGGATTTTGGCTCAAACGAGAAGAGAAGAAGATGCACCAATCAGCGGTGTATTTCGCACTCGAAAACGCAGAGAACGGCAAGATCGTCAGTTGGTACAGCAAGAAGCGTCTGGCGGCGGGCAAGGTGCGTGTGATACATTCATACCCAATATCAGGCGGATATTGCCGTACGTACCAAGCATACATACAGGTCAAACGCAAATCACGGCACATGACCAACAACGCCTGCAAATATATTAACGACACACCTTGGGTGTTTTATAAATAATCAGTATAAATAAGTTTATAACACAGGAATTTACAAATGGCAACAGTTCAAGCAAGACATGAAAGAAATGACCCAAACGCAGGAATGCAGGGTGCATACTACACAGTAGACATAGCGATGGGTGCCTTCTTAGACACAGAAACAATCAACGGTGGAAGACTTTCTCCGTGTGCGGCGAACGACTTTGCTACGAAGCCAACTACACTTGCACAGTCTTTATTAGTTTCAAGAGGACAATTAAGGTACAAGATGATGTTGAACAATCTTCAGATCAGATCAAACTGCAGGATCATCAACATGGTTACGACTTATTCCAGTGATGCTGGTGATAACCCAATCACAGACATAAACTTTGGTATAGTTTTTGAAAACGACGACTTCGTACCAACAACAGGTACACAAGCGGATGACTCAACTACTACAACGACCAAAGTGTTGTACATCAAAGACAAGATCGCAGAAGCACTTTACGCCTCTCACACAGAGCTTATGACTGTGTTCAATCCAACTTCAGGTGCAGGCCTTATACAAAACACAGAAGTTTCTGTTGGCCCTGTTATGCTTGTGAGTCAAGATGAGATTTTAGACGGTATCACAGTTGCAGAAGTGGCTGGATTCAGATCTAACGTTGACGCAGAAACACCTACAGACAACGCACTAACTTACTCAGCAGAGTAATAATCAATAATTTTTATTTTTAAAAAGTTAGTAAGAAAATTCTGACTTGAAACTACTATTCGTCTGCGTAATCTAAGTTAATTGCAGTAGAGCCATCCACAGAAGTGAACGTGCCGTCGTATGCCGCTGGCAAACTATCGCCTGCCCTGTACTTGGTTTTCCAATCTAATACCCATGCGGCCCAGTCTGCCTTGAATGCCGCCCTCTCCGACTTCACGTCAACCCTTAGGCCGTCTGTGCCTGTGATATCCGCCTGTGAGTGTGCTATACCATTTGGACTACTCGGAGTCGTTGGTTTGTTCAAAGTTGATTGTGTTGAATGAAGTGTAAGGTCCGCCATACGTATATTTACCAAACTATTCAGTAGCATAAATGCAGGCTTTAATTTATAGTAAATACACTTTATAAATGTTTATCGCGATACTCACATTACTATCAGCACTGTCCATATCAGGAGTTGCAATATTCTACTCTGTGATTGGACTTGCGACCATATTCCCAGGTGCTTTCGTGCCTGTTGTGATCATGGGAGGTGTGTTGGAAGTGGGTAAACTTATAACGGCCTCATGGCTGTACAGGAACTGGAAGTTCACTCCGTTCATGTTGAAGACCTATCTGACAACGGCCGTCATAATACTTTCGTTGATAACATCAATGGGTATCTTTGGTTTCCTATCAAAAGCACACCTGGAACAGAATCTGGCCTCGGACACACTGATACAACGTATACAGATACTAGAGGACAAGATTGACAGCGAGAAGAACTCCATAGTGAGGCAGAATGCAGTCATAGACAGGCTGGAGAAATCCATAAACAGAAGCACAGGAACTGCCGACGGAGACATAGAAGTGCAACAACAGATCATCGCAGATGCCAATGAAAAATTAAAAACACTACTTACGGTCGAGACCAACACGGTGCGAGACCTAAACGACAGGCTGAAGGTGTTAGACAAGAACGTCAGTGACATACTGACTTCAAACAAATCATTCTTCAACGAAGAGAAAGCGGCCGCAGACCTAAAAGCAAGTCAGAAAGAGGAACGTGAACTGATAGCAGTCAACGTCAAAGAAGCACAGGACAGGATTTCAGAACTTAAAGCAGATCACAAGGCAGAGACCGCAGAAGCAAAAACTGTTATCGCCAACATGAGATCAGGATCACAGGACAACAAAAGCACATTCACACAGGACATAGAAACAGCAGAGAATAAAATATTTGACTCTCAGGGCAAGATTGACGAATACATTGTTGAGAAACAACCACTTGAGAAAAAGATGCTGACGCTGGAAGCAGAGATCGGGCCTGTGAAGTACATAGCCGCACTGGCAGTGGATTGGGGTATAACGGACCAGGTCGAGACTAGCAAGGCTGTAAGGTGGGTTATATTGCTGTTAATCGTGGTGTTTGATCCCTTAGCAGTATTACTATTGATCGCGGCCAACCAGAGTTTGATGAGAAGATTCCCACCAGAAGCACCAAAACCGCAGGAAGTTATAGACCTAGAGAAACCAGATGAAGAGGATGTCACACTCAAATGGAACGCAATGATGGACAAGTCAAACGCGGCGGCCAGGATGGAAGAGGCCACAGAACAACTGCAAGAGTGGAAAGACAAACTGGAATCATTCAACACCAAGGTACCAACACCTGAGAGCAGACCTGTTGAAATCGTACAAGAGGACAACAGTACGATTCCACACATAGATCTCGTAGGCCAAAAAAAAACTGAAGACAAAGAAATAGTAGCAGATAACACATTAGATGGATTCGATCCGGACGAAGTCATGTTCGACATGGTTGAAGAACCAGAAGTAGACAAGGACAAACAACTAGAAGAATTCAAGAAACGTGAGCAAGAAGAACTTGCCGCACTCCAAGAGTATTCACGTAAGGCCATGGAAGAAAATGCAACAACAGTAACGGTCGAAGAGGCATTGAAAATGTCTGAAGCAGAAAGTGTTGAGACACCTATACAAGAAGAACGTATCAAACCTGACCTAACAGAAGTCATTGAACCAGAAGCCGAAATAGAAAAACCAAAGAATGTTGTCAAAAATTCAAAACCCAGAGTGATGAGGACAATACGACCAACCGAGGACAGGCCCCCAAAGCCGATTCTGAGTAATTGGCAAAGAGCTGAATTACTCGACAACTTCCACAAAGAACACGGCAACTTCGAAGACGTCCAAGACTACGTGCAAAACGAAGAGCAGGGTGATACAACTACCTGGAAAAAGATAAAAAATAAAACCACAACAGAGGAAGACTATCATCTAAGAATGGAACAGAGGATAGAGGACTTGATGGCAAAAGTTGAAGCAGGAGAAACAAAATTAGAAGACTTGACTGCAGAAGACAGACAAGTTATAATGGATATAAGAAATCAAAACGAGGTTTAATTACATGGGACTGAACTTAAAAATGTTTGACACTCTAGGTATGTTGACTGTGGTGACACCACCGTCCATGATGAATCCGGAAAAGCTCAGTTTCACCATCATAAATTTGAGGGAAAAGGAAAAGAACCACTTTGCAAAAGCATTGAACACATTGTTTCCAAATGATAATATCACAGTGTACATGTATGATCACCCCGGATACCAGGAATGGCTGGAACAGGCCATCACGAAATCTAAATACATAATAATGGAAAAAACCAAAGCGCCGATATGGATCCAAGAAATGGCACCTGAGAAGAAAACTTATTATGTTTCTGAAGAACAAACAATAGAAAAAACATTTGAGATAATCAATAAAAAAGAAAGCGAGGCCTAATGTCAGAAGAAGCGTTGATATGCTCATTCTGTGGCAAGAGTCGTAAGGACGTCACGAAGATGATCGTGGGCGCCAAGAAGACATCTATCTGCAACGAGTGTGTAAAACTATGTGTAGAGATACTGGACGAAGATGTGATCAAAGCACGGAAAGAAAAACTGTACGCAGGAGACAAGCACATCCTAAATCCCGTGGCCATTAAGGAACACTTAGACCAATATGTCATAGGACAAGATCAGGCCAAGACGGTGTTGAGTGTGGCCGTGGCAAACCACTACAAGAGGATAGTTCAACCACCCATTGACTTCGATCTCGATAAATCAAACGTCATGGTGCTAGGAGCCACAGGTGCTGGTAAGACACTGATGGCAAGAACAATAGCAAAGTACCTAGACGTACCATTCGCTATAGCGGACGCCACGACTCTCACAGAGTCAGGATACGTGGGCGATGATGTAGAGAACGTGGTGCAGAAACTTTACGCCAACTCTGAGGGTGACATAGAGAAGACACAGAAAGGCATAATATTCATAGACGAGATCGACAAGATATGCAGGAAAGGTGAGAACACATCACTGACCAGAGATGTATCCGGTGAGGGTGTGCAACAAGGCCTACTTAAAATTGTTGAAGGAACCGAGTGCAGGGTACCGCCACATGGAGGTAGGAAACATCCAGACCAACAGACCATAACAATAGACACCAGTAACATCCTGTTCATAGTGGGTGGTGCATTCACGGAACTGGAGAAACAGATCAGAAGGAAGAAAGCATCAGGGGGTATAGGATTTGGAACCAAACTGCAGGAACAAGACGACAGGAATTACCTGTCAGAAGTTCAACCTGAGGATCTTATCAAATACGGACTGATACCGGAGTTCGTGGGCAGGTTCTCCATGATCACCAACATAGATCCCTTGGACGAGGCGCAGTTGATAAGGATACTGACAGAACCCCGTAATGCCATCCTTAAACAGACCAAGTACCTGTTTGGATTGGACAACATAGAAATTGAGTTTACCAAAGAGGCCAAGCAGAGCATTGCAGGTAAGGCCAAAGCACTAGGTACCAATGCAAGGGGACTGAAAAACGTAGTAGACACAGTGGTTCTACCCTATCAGTTTGACGCAGAGGAAATGAGGAACAGGGGAGTCAGCAAGATACAGATAACTAATGCGGTGGTTGACAAAGGAGCAGACCCTGTGTTAGTATTTAAAAAAACAAATGGAATATCAAAAAAACAAAGTTAGACCCAAGTTCAAGAAAACAGAGAGACCTTTGGGTTTCCAGGGCTACTACGTGGAAGTGCGTGAGGGAGAAGATGCCGTCAGGGCATACAGGAAGATCAAGAGATGGATCAAGGAAGACAAGTTCATTGACCAGATCAGGGCCAACAACACTTACCAAAAACCATCAGAGATCAAAGTAGAGAAAGCCAAGGAACGCAGGAAGGTGCTACGAAAACTGCGTAGGGAACGCGACAGTTTCATATCAATGCGTCCACAAAGAGGCAGATAATTTTACCAACATAGGTCGTAATTTGACATATAGCACATATATGTTATAATAAATAAAGTTGAAGATTGCTTTAGATAGGATCTTCACTATTAATAACTCGCTTAAACTTAAAAGGAGGAAAGCACATGAAAAACAATCTATCTATTTTTAACAACCTAAGACCACTAACCGTAGGGTTTGACAATGTATTCGATCAATTGGAATACATGATGGAAGACCGTTTCTTTGAGAAGTCGGGCAACAATTTCCCACCATACAACATAGTGAAGACCGGTGAGAACACTTACGACGTTGAACTTGCACTTGCAGGTTTTGGGAAGGATGACATCGTAGTAGAGTACAAAGAAAATACACTTACTGTGAAATCAAAACCAAACAAAGACCCAGCAGACGAAGTTGAAAGTTACGACGAGGGAGTGATACACAGAGGCATCTCAAAAAGGATGTTCACTAGATCATTCACTATTGCAAATGACGTGGAGGTCAAAGGTGCAGAACTGAAAGATGGTTTACTTAAAGTGAGCCTGGAGAGAATAATTCCAGAACACAAAAAAGCAAAAACTATTGAAATCAAGTAAAGCAAAGTGGATAGGGTGGTAATTACCACCCTTCCATAATTGACAACTTGTGTAGATATGCTATAATAAAGGTATGGAAATGACAGATATACAAACACTTACAAAAGAAAAAATTAAACTAGACGAGCCGGGACTATATGACGTTTTATTCCTCAACGACAACATCACGACCATGGAGTTCGTTGTCAAGGTTCTCAAACAGATCTATGGCAAGACACCAGAGCAGGCACAGAACATCACAACAAAGATACACCAGGACGGACAGGGCATTGTTGGATCTTACGTGCATGAGGTTGCCGAACAGAAAGGCATAGAGACCACACTGGCCGCGAGACAGGAAAACTTCCCACTACAGGTCAAAGTCAAGAAGCAGTAGGATGGAACTAAAGGACTTCGTTCTAGAGAATCAAAAAATAATTGATTTGGTCAAGGATAGGACCGGAGGCAACACACAAGTGGACATGTACTATGGTACATTGGACTTTGCCACAGCAAGATTCCATTCCATACTGATTAGACTATCTCAAGACAGACTGAAGGAACAACAATATCGAGCAGAGGTAATAGAATGCTTCGAGACCATACAGGCGTTCTATAGGAATGTGCAGAGGTATAGATTTTGGCCATGGATAGCGAAACCATTCATAGGCACAGTGCTACACGGCATGGGTACAAGGCGTATACCAAAGATAAAGTTTCTACTCGAAAAAATTAATAATTAACAGTATGATTAGCAATTGGTTGTTTTGGGCAATACCACATCACTACATCAGAAGATACTTTTTTACATTCTGGCTTGTGATGTTTTTCATACCAGGATACTTCCTGGGATTGCAATTTACTAAATTAGGATTTATAATAAACTGGCTTTGGTTCGATCTCGTTTTTTACGGGTGGTACAGGGCAAAACAAATGATAGGAGACGATGAATGAAAGCAGTAGTATGGAGCAAGCCGGCATGTCCTTATTGTGATAAGGCAAAGAATCTACTCAAAAACAAAGGAATAGAGTACGAAGAAAAGAACATAGCGGAAGGACACAAGATACAGGACCTGTTAGAACTTGTACCCAATGCAAGGACCATGCCCCAGATATGGCTTGATGGAGAACACCTTGGCGGCTATCACGAGTTGGAAAAGAAACTCCAGGACTGATAAGTTTGCAAGGTAAATATTGGTGTAACGCCATTGTCCAAATGACGTCGGAAAAACTGGACGCCTGAGCAACTGCTCTTTACTTGATAAAAGAACGCCCTTCCGTACGCAAAGATCTTGCCAACATTTACAAAAAAAGGTATAATAAGTAAGATGAAAAATATTTGCATAATGCCCTGGATCGCTGTTGACAGGAACAGGAATAATGTCGTGGGCAGAACCACACTCACACCTTGTTGTTTTTATGAACCCGAGGGTGAACATCGTGACATAGAATCTTATTGGAACAGTGACGAAACAATCAAACTTCGTAAAGACCTTCTTGCAGGCAAAAGGCCTAAAGGTTGCAGACTTTGTTGGAAAGCAGAGGACAACGGCATTACTAGCACGAGGCAGAGGATCAACGAAGGCAGACTGGAAGAGTACAAAGAAAGACTCTCGCAAACCAAGATGGAACTCCCACCCACCCAGATCAAATACACTGTTGGGCAAGAGTGTAACCTCGCTTGTAGGATGTGCCTTCCCACTTTCAGTACAAAGGTAAAAAAGGTTTGGGATATTCTTGGCAAAACACAAGACATGGAGTTGGACACGTTAATGAACACTCCGGATTATATTCTCGAGAACAGGAAACATATAAGTTATGTGGATATAACGGGAGGCGAGCCGTTCTACCACAAGAAAGCAAAGAACCTTTTAAGGGAGTTGATAAGGACCGGTGACAACGAACATATCACTTTACACATAACAACCAATGCCACGAGGATAGATTTAGACACAGTGGCATTGATCAAAAAATTCAAAGACGTAGTTTTGACTATCAGCGTAGACGGTGTGGGTGATGTGCAAGAATACATAAGACCTGGTTGCAATTGGAACAAGTTGTCAGAGAACATAAGACTTCTGAAAACGAATGGGATATCGTTACAGGTAGCATCAACAATAAGTGTAATGACAATATTGCGATTGCCGGACCTGGAGGATTGGTGTAATAAGAATGACATATTCTGGTCACACCCGGGATTGATTGATAAGCCGGGAGAACTGTCTCCTCACAATCTACCATATCAACTACACTACCTCGTGCCTGAAAAATACAAAAAGTACGTGGAGCCAGAAGCCACACACGATCCAGTAAATTTCATTAAACAACTTGATCAATACTGGAAGACTGACATAACCAAAGTTATGCCCGAGTGGAAAAGAGTTTTTGACAAACTACACTGGAAACAAAGCGATCATTTAGATAATCTCAACAACGTTGCAGAAAAGTACGTCAATGGATAATTCAGTTAGCAAACACTACGAGCAGATGAAATGGATTATTGCCAAGGCAGAACTAGTAGACAATCACAAAAGAGGATCCTTGTCCTACCAAAAGCCGAAGTCTTCATCAACGTTTGACATGCACGAAAGAGTAAGTGGACTACACCTTGGACTAAGATCCGCAAATTTACCCGATATAGTGAGCTGGCTAAAGTCTATCAAGGTAGACATGTATGAATTCAATCACTCAGAAGACAAGATACAAAGTTCATCACTGCCCGACATTGGTATGCATTGGGACGAATACGAATGCGAACCAATGTCGGCCACAGTACACACGGTGCTTGAATTTATGCAACAGCACAGAGACAGAACACCCGTGGTGCTTAAAAATGAATATTGGTATCATCAAAAACTTGCACAAAGGACAATAGAAAAACTAGATGATCTATCCAAGGATGATCTTTTAATATTAAGTGTGCCTTTCTACAGCAATTTCAAGAACCATGGCTTTGTTAATAAAATTCTGTCAACTTGCACAGAAATAGGAGTACCTGTGCTACTAGACATCATATGGTTGCCCCTGACCAAGGAAGTTATAAAACTTACTCACACCGATTGTGTCGAGGTAGTCACACACAGTATATCCAAAATGTTGCCCATGGCAGGAATGAAGGGTGGTTTTGCATACTGGAAGAAGCCTGTGAGCAAAGAGCAATCATTGTACCCATTGGGCAACAAACTGATCTATCACATATGCAAAAGATACTTGAATGAATTTGGTTATCACTACGTGAGGGATAGATTTGTTCCTTACCAAAATAAATGGTGTAAAATATTCGGAATCGACACACACGATCTTTGTTATGTGGGCAGTATTCCAAAAGGCCATTGGCTAGAGACAGAAAATTTACATGTACATGATTTCAATATTGATAATAAACTTTTCAATCTCGTACCTTACATGGAGAATGATATCGTTTTAACTAGGTTCCTGCAGGACAATTGACAAATACCAAAATATAAAGTATAATTAGAAACACAAGGAGACAAATGATAAAAGAAACACTGAACAAACTGTAATGACATACACTGTCAATGACAAGTGTATAATGTGTAAACACACAGACTGTGTGGAGGTGTGTCCGGTGGACTGCTTCTACGAGGGAGAGAACATGCTGGTAATCAATCCAGACGAGTGCATAGATTGTGGAGTTTGTGAGCCGGAGTGTCCAGAGGACGCCATAAGGCCAGACTCTGACGATGAAGGGAAAGCATGGGTGGACTTCAACACCAAGTGGTCGACCGCGGGTTGGCCAGTACTAGCAACTAAAAAAGATTCGCTCGATCCAGATGGCACACACAAGGACGAGCCAAACAAACTTGAGAAATATTTCAAGGACAAGTAATGAAAGAACAATATGAAAAGAGACAAGAAGAAATCAAAATGGCAGGCCAGACGAGAGAAGGAGGCCAGCGAGAATTCACAGTTCGATCCCAAGATACATCAACTGGGTAGAGAGGGATACGGATTCCAAATGAAACGAGACATCGAGGCAACCGAAGAGGAACTGTCAGGCAAGAACCTGCCATTCAAAACAGAGAAATGATCATAGACAAGATCACAGAGATGGGGGAGAACCTGAAACTGTTGGAAGGACACGACAGGCTACACTATCTCATAGACAAGGCCAAGGAGATAGAACCTCTGCCAGAACCTGCAAAGAACGAAGATAACAGGATACGTGGTTGTGCAAGTAAACTATGGCTGATAGGTGGTGTACGTGAGGACGGCACAATGATGTACCAGGTGGACGGAGACGCACACCTCAGCAAAGGCACAGCAAAAGTTGTCACCGACATTGTTAACGGTGCCCACAGGAGTGAAGTAGCAAATCTCACAGTTGAAAGTTTCACACCGTTGGGCATAAAAGAATTACTCACAATGCAGAGACAAAACGGATTGGGAGAACTAATAGACAGAATAATAAGGATAGCACATGATTGACATGCCACCAGGATGGGTACCCAACAATGACGCATCAGTTGACCCACATCTAGAATGTGATCTAAAAGAGATAAAAGAACATCCACCAACACAACAGGAGTACATGCCTCGTATAGTTGAGAAACTTAAGGAGTGTTATGATCCAGAGATCAGCGTGGACATATACAATCTGGGCCTGATATACGATGTTAAAGTCACAGAGGACGGTCACGTCCATGTGTTGATGAGCCTGACAAGTGCATTCTGTCCAGCGGCAGACATCATCCCACAAGATGTGAAAATGAAAGTAGAGAGTATACCAAATCTTAAATGCAAGGTCAAGATAACAATGCAACCACAATGGGGGCGAGACATGATCAATCCAGAGATCCGTGAGCTGATGGGACTATGATGAAAGTAGAACTAATAGATAAAATGGGCACAGACCTATCTGTTGTCAATGCGGCACGGGTAAGTTACTCCAAGACCAAAGAAGCATTTGACGTGGTCAAGGATGAGAAGTTAATAAAGTACCTAGCGGAACACGAACACTGGTCACCGTTCGCACATGCATCATTACAGTTCAGGATTAAAGCACCCATATTCGTTGCGAGGCAACTGGTCAAACACCAAGTGGGTCTTGTGTGGAACGAGGTATCAAGACGCTACGTGGACCATGCACCAGAACTGTACAAACCAGACTCATGGAGGGGCAGACCACAGAATTCAAAACAGGGTTCGGATGGAGAAGTAGAACTGGACCAGACAATCAATCACAACATGGAGACCACGATGCAGAACTGCCTCGTGCTGTACAAGTCATTGTTGCAGAAGGGTGTGGCACCGGAACAGGCACGTATGGTTCTACCACAGAGCATGATGACCGAATGGTATTGGTCAGGCACACTGTACGCATTCGCAAGGGTGTGTAACCTGAGATGCAAACCAGACACACAACGAGAAACACAGGAGGTGGCCAACGACATCGATAGACTGACTAATGAGGCGTTTCCAAGAAGTTGGAAGCATTTAAGAAAAATTTAACAAATCTGTAACATAACTTTAACATAACATATATTAAATAGGAACGAAGATGGAACAAACTTTCTCATTATGGATGGTACTAGGTTTCTTGTTTGCCGCATACTCGGTTGTGGCCAACGACAGTGTGCAGACACTGGGTACCTGGATGGCATCAAATCAAAACAAATTCAAATGGTACTACTTGTGGGCGGCGGCCACAGTTGTGCTTTGGTTCACCATGTGGTGGGGTTGGAGCACCAATGGCGGTGACATATCTTATGGCAGGCTTAATAAGATACCTTTCCAAGAGATACAGTGGTATCATGCCACTGCACCACTGATACTTTTATTATTAACACGTATTGGTATTCCTGTATCAACCAGTTTCTTGGTCTTATCTGCTTTCGCTTCTACATTTGTATTAGAGAAGATGCTGGTGAAATCAATCATAGGATATGCACTTGCGGCCGTTGTGGCATACGCGGCATGGCAAATAATCGAAAGGATCATAGACGAAAAGAAAAATCAAATATCGGAACGTAACAAGACACGTTGGCGGATCGCCCAGTGGTGTAGTACTGCATTCTTATGGTACACATGGTTGAGTCATGACATGGCCAACATCGCTGTGTTCCTACCAAGGGCAGTGCCTATGGAATGGATGGTAGCAATATCAGTTGTGTTCGCGGCTTTCCTTGGATACACGTTCTGGGAGAAGGGCGGAAAGATACAGAAGATCGTTGTCGAGAAGACCGGCACGAGATTTGTAAGGTCTGCAACAATGATTGATTTGGTATATGCTTTTATACTGCTGTTCTTCAAACAGTACAACGACATACCAATGAGCACCACGTGGGTGTTCGTGGGATTGTTATGTGGTAGAGAACTAGCAATTTCAACACTGATGAAAGACTACAAGTTCAAGTATGTGTTTCCGATAGTTGCAAAAGACTTCGCGAAGATGATGCTGGGTCTGTTGGTTTCGGTTGGTATAGTTCTTACCATACACTACATCATAGTTCCAAACGGGTGGTAATCAGATATAGACATCTCCAAGATTTCCTAGTATAATATATCGTATGAAACTAGGAATCGTAGGACATGGCTTCGTAGGCACGGCAGTGGATCACGGATTCACGAAGGACGTGCAGAAGTTCATAGTTGATCCCAAACACAACAGCACCAACACCATAGAGGATTTGATCAAGTTCAAGCCTGATGCAACATTCGTGGCAGTGCCAACACCCATGTTGGAGACGGGCGAGTGCAACACAGAGATACTGGAGGGTGTGATGCAACAGTTGAACAGCAACAAAGGTTCGCTGGTGATCGTCAAGTCAACAGTGCCGGCATACAAATTACAAAGCATACAGGAACAGTGCGTGGACATCAGGATAGTTTACAATCCTGAGTTCCTGACAGAGAAGAACTACATCGATGATTTCGTCAATCCTGCTATGCACGTGTTTGGCGGAGTAAACGCAGACACGGATGCAGTTGAGAAACTGTACCGGGAACACAGCGATTGTGCTGAATGTCCTGTGTACAAGACAGACCTGGTCACAGCCAGCATGGTGAAATACTGCATCAACAGTTTCCTGGCAACCAAAGTCACATTCATGAACGAGATGTATGATGTGTTGAAGGCGGCCAAGGGCACAGACTGGAACACGTTCACCAAGATAATAGGAAACGATTCTCGCATAGGCGACACACACATGAAGGTGCCTGGCAACGACGGACAGCGTGGCTACGCAGGCAGTTGTTTCCCCAAAGACACAAGTGCGTTGGCGTGGTTCGCCCGTGAGATCTTGAACACACCGTTCACACAACTGGAAACCAGCATAGAGATCAACGACAAACTGCGTAAGACCAATCAGTCATAACGGTTAAATAGCAATATGAAACCATGGTTTGTGAAAGAAGCGGACATAATCAAGTTCCCAGAACCTGAGAAGAAGGTCATAGAACTGCCAAACGTGCAGAGCTATCCGGACTTCCTGACAGGTGTCAAGGACCTACACAACCGTAAGGCCCAGGGCGAGATATCACAGGATTCACATGATCGGTTATACAGTGATCTGATCAACAGGTTCATGAAGAAGGAATCGTTTGAGACTCCGTGGTTCCTAAGAGAACAAAAAGGAAAATGCAATAGAGGACACGCAATGGAATTACATATTGCTATCGCGATCTATATGCGACTACAAAGTAAAAATGACATAGATATTAATAGCCTTAAAAATAAGATTATATCCTTATCTACATCTACAAAAATTAAAGAAGAAACAACCATCAAAGGAGATACGTATATTTTGGAAGCAAGTGTAACCAGCGATGTGATTAATTGTTCACGACAGCCAAAAATTTATGAACCAGGTGGATTATTCCGTCCAAATATAGAAAGAGCATTGGCAGTGGCCAATCAACAAGTAAAAAAACAAATAGAATTTATTCATAATAACCAAAGAAAAGATAAGGTAGAAATAAAGGCAATAGGCACACAAGGAGGTAAGGTCGATTTAGCCGTTGCGGTTAAATTCAAAGAAAATGGAGAAATTATTACACAAAGACTTAGTGACCTTACTTTTAGTTTAAAGGTGAAAAACAAGGAGTTTGGCCAAAAAAAAATTAATTCTCCACTAGTCTTATTGAGGGGATTTACTAACATGTTTACTGATCTTGGATTCCCAAAAACTTTTGATCGTGTTGGAAAACCTATAATTGAAAAATTACTGAAAAATAAAAGATATATGAAACTTTTTGATGAGTTTGTTAAAATCGGAAGGCCCAGGCATGATCTTAAATTAGGAACGGGACCTGAGGGATCGGAAATGGCGATCGAATTGAATTCTATTGTGAAACCCGTGATGCAAAACTTGTATAAATCAATGGCTGTGGAGATGACAAAACAATTTAAAAGAAAAGGCGGTGAACAAAAAGAGTTTGAAGTTTTAGCAAATTTCTTATTAAATGAACTTGCTGATGGTGGAGACATGAGTGTGTTACAATTTAATGAAAAAAGTTATACAATTTTGACGGCTTCAAAACTTAAAGAATTAAAAAAGTTTGTTAAAGACAACCTTGAACTAGAGGTTCGATTTTCGATTGGAAAAGGTGGAGTAGATCCGTATTTTAATTTTGTTAACGCCGTTGATAACGAAATACTATTTCAAATTAGATTCACCGCTGACGGTAAACACGTAATGAAAAACCCATATCAGCAAGGTCCAGGCCTGGAAAAATACAAGACTAAGTTTGATTATTAAAAACTAATCACTACGCACAGATCCAATCACACGCACAAATAAGTATTTGTATGATCGACGCACAGGGCAAATTACTGATAGCACCACCCGGCATGCCTGATCCCAGGTTCGCCAAGACAGTGGTGTTCATGTGGAAGCATGATGTATCCGGAGCGTCAGGGGTCATAATCAACAAGCGATGCCAGAGGCCCACTTTCCAACACGTGTGCCAGGAGGGCGGAATCACTCTGAAAGCAGGGGTCAAGGCACCGGTCTACTACGGTGGTCCAGTGCTCAGCAACGTGGTGGGACTGCTACACAGCACGGAATACAGGTTGGCCAGCTCAAACATTTTAACAGAAGGCAAGGTTGGATTCACCTTGGACAGCAAGATCCTGCAGGACGTGGCCCGGGACAAAGGCCCTCTCAACAGGATCGTTACACTGGGCATGTGCAGTTGGAACGCATCACAGTTGGAAGAGGAGATAGAACACCCTCACACACCCGCCATGAGTTGGTTGATGTTGGACTACGACGAGAAACTGGTGTTCGGACAGTTGGAAGACACCAAACCCGACGAAATATGGGAGGACTGTGTGAGCAAGGCCATCCGTAACAAGACAGCGGAAATCACATCAAAACTGTTCCGAGACTGAGGTGCTTAGATTAGTTTTTTAAAGAATCCACACCAAATCACTATTTGGTAATTTCAATAAATATCCATATACGTATGTTTAGAAAACTGATTTTCATAATGATTCTTGGTGCGACTGCACAGGCCAGTGAGCTCACGCACGAGTTCGGCAACCCTGCGTTCTCAGGCAATGGCTATTCACAGCATGTCCTGAGCATAGAGCAACTGCAATACAGCCGTAAGAATGACGTCAAGGATGCCCAGAAATCGGCGGCCGCGGCCAAGAAGAGAGAAGAGGAAAACACGACCATAAACAAATTCATCAAGAACGTTGAGTCAAGGATCTACGCCAACCTGTCCAAGCAGTTGGTGGACAACATGTTCGGTACGGAATGTACGGGCACGTGTCCATCCAGTGGAACAGCCGAGGTAGAAGGATCAACGATCTACTGGATCAAGGACTCCACAACTGACAACATAACACTGACCATAACAGACACAACGGGCAACGTGACAACAATGACAGTGCCGATAGGAGATTTCCAGTTCTAATGTTTAAAATATTACTGATCATCATTGCAATGACATGCCTGAATGGGTGTGCCAAGAACATGAACAAGGTCAAAGTGGGAGACTCACCTTTCATAGAGTCAACATCCACCAAACACCAGTTGATGGCCATACCAGAACTGAAGGGCCAACCAACCATAACCATAGCGGTTTACAACTTCCCAGACATGACCGGACAGCGTAAGCCCAGCACTAAGTTCTCACAACTGAGCATGGCAGTGTCACAGGGTGCGGACACCTGGGTGATATCAGCACTGAAGTCAGTGGGCAAGGGCACGTGGTTCAAGGTGGTGGAGAGAAAAGGATTAGACAGCCTGGTCAAGGAGAGACAGTTGATCAGGAGCACCAGGGACCTGTATGATGGCAAACAGGAGATAGGCAACGTGTTGAAACCGTTGATATTCGCTGGATTGCTGATCGAGGGTGGCATAATCGGATACGACGCCAATGTAGCATCCGGTGGCGATGGGGCGAGATACTTCGGCATAGGCATACACGAGGAATACAGGATAGACCAAGTGACCGTGAGCATGAGGTTGATAGCGGTGCAGACGGGCGAGGTGTTGCTGACCGCGGAAGCGACCAAGTCGATAGCCAGCCACAAGACGGGCATGGACGTGTTCAGATTCCTGGACATGAGCACAAAAGCATTTGAAGTGGAGTCGGGAGTGGCTGTCAACGAACCGGTCAACTACGCAGTACGGACGGCCATAGAGTACTGCCTACTGGAGATCTTAAAGTTGGGGGATAAAGAAGAACTGTGGAAGATTAAATATTAAAGTAAGGAAGTGAGCAATGAAGAAGATTTTAACAACAATAGCGGCTAGTTTGATGGCAGTTAGTGCCTACGCCAATGACATCTATGTGACACAGTCAGGTGATTCACTGGACTTGGACATCACACAGGATGGACAGAACAACACAGTGGGTAACAGCACCACAGCATCAGCATCAACTGGTGCCACGACGATACTGGACATAGACCAAGTTGGTAGCAGTAACGTGTTGAAATACCAAATCAATGGTGCGACCTTCACTGGTACGGTGAACGTGACCGGTGACAGCAACGACATCGACCTAAATTGTGACAGCACCAACGGTAACAGTTCTTGTGGAACCGTGACTGCTTCGATCACCATGGTGGGTGATTCAAATGACGTGGACCTAGACATAGGTGAGACGTCAGACGCTTCCAACTCGACCGCGACAATAACTTCAGCGGGATCAGATGATTCCAACGTGATAGCGGCGACCATAGATGGTACCAGTGCCATCCTTACAATCACGGTTGACGGTTCTACCAACAACTGGTTGGTTGACATAGACGGCAACGGTGACATCAATGGACACACTCTTATACACTCACACACGGGTGGTATCGCAGACGTGGACATCGTGCAGTCAGGTGTGTATGACAACTACATCTCACTGACAACATCAGGCGATAACGCGGACATCGACATCAGCCAGACAGACTAATGAGACTCATAGCCATATTGCTGTGCAGTCTAATACTCACGACAAAGTTGTGGGCCAGCATCGGCGAGGTCATACTGCACGAGGGCAATGGTGCTGTTGAACGTACCAACGGTGAAGAGGAGACCACGGCCAAGGAACTGGACATATTCTCATACGACACGGTAAAGACCGGCAACGGCAAGACCGCCATAGAGTTCGTTGACCAGACCCGGGTGGACGTGACCGAACACAGCAAACTCATAATTGACGAGTTCGTGTACGATCCCAACACCAAGACTGGTGCCCTGAGCCTTAAGGCATCACTGGGCACGGTGAGATACGCATCGGGACAGATAGCAAAGAATTCAAAACAGAACGTGAAGATATCAACACCCACTGCCACCATAGCGGTCAGGGGTACTGACTTCGCGATGACCATAGACGAGATAGGTAGCAGTACCATCATACTCCTGCCCAGTTGCAACACCCAGGGCAAGTGCTACGTGGGGGAGATCTCCGTTGAGTCGGACGCTGGACAGGTGATAATGAACCAGGCGTTCCAGGCCACGGTGGTAGAGACCGTTGCCAGCAGGCCCATGAGGCCGGTGAAACTGAGCCTGGACGAATCCATGATCAGCAACCTCTTGATCATCAGCAAACCCAGGGAGATAGTGGAACAGATGAGCAACAGCCAGTACAACGCTGTGGCCAACGCACTGGACATAGAC
>Ga0206126_10000837_pt1 | contig 40262 bp, 52 predicted proteins | sample Helgoland_Spring_5_FD_148621 | JGI IMG/M metagenome (GOLD analysis project Ga0206126, IMG submission 148621) | Pelagic subsurface seawater microbial communities from Kabeltonne, Helgoland, North Sea - Helgoland_Spring_Bloom_20160412_1 | ecosystem: Environmental > Aquatic > Marine > Epipelagic ...
CCCTCTGGATCTTATCCATTAGTTTTTCCTCGAGCTCTTTCATAGCGCCACTTTGTGAAACCCTAACACGTTCACGTTGATTTTCAAAGCGAACTTCTGCGTTATCTATCATAGTACGAACCTTGTCCTCTGATTCACGTACCATATCTTCTACACGATCCGTTTGCTTTTCAATGCTAAGAATGTCAGAACGTAATCCATTTTTGATGTCCCGGCTGTATTCTACAGACTCTTCAACCTTTTCAGATATGCCCGTTACCTTCGCATCCATCACATCCATTGCTTGTTGGTATTCCCCTAAGTCAAGTCCTGCAACTTCCTCGATCTTTTGGTACATGACGAAACCACCGTACAAGCCACCTACGACCGTAGACAAAAACGCCAGTATAGCCATGATTGAACCAAACGACATCTTCATGCCACCAGTCTTAAACTCACGATCTGCAAGTCCATCAATGTTATTTGCTATCTTGGTAGTATCCATTAGTTTTCAAACTCCATCTCTCCACCGGCGTTCTGTAGGTTCTTTAGTGCTTCTAGCTCATCGCGTAGTTTTTGTATCTCTAACCTACGTTGCGCTAGCTCTATTTGATAAAGGTCGTCACAGTTAATACGAGCCTTGGGCTTGTCTAATGGAATAACTATCCTTGCGTATACACCTATGTCTTTGCCACGACTGCTAGTATCTAAACCTGATAGCACACCTGTTACGCCATACTCTAAGTTTACGCCTCCACCGACAGCGTTACTGCACCGTGTACTACCCGTTGAAAACGAATCCGATTGGTAGTTCATTGGCGGGCTTGGCAAAGCAAGCGAAAGAGAGCTGTTGTCGGCCACAACAGAACTTGATAAAACACAAAAAGCTAACGCTAATCTCATGCAGGTTCTCCGTCTAGCCTTGAGCATATTGTAGAAGAAACAAGTGTCCTGGATATATTAGTTTTCCTGACCTTTGAGGTTGTACATAGAAAGACTGCTTCGGGTAAATCTCTCTTCCTTATGTAGACATCAAAAGCTTTATGTTCTTTATAATCAACCTTCATAATTCTATACGGCGTAGAAAAAGGTATAGGCATCCAGTTTAAATCAAATAAATCGACCTGATAGTAATTTATTTCTTCCCTAGAGTTAAACAAAGACATTTCTACTTTAACTACGTTTTTGACGTGGGACATCTTTACTTCTGGATAAGCAGGCGTCATTTCGTGCGCGAACGCACTAGAAGCAGCTAACATACCTATTATGAGTAACTTACTTAGCGACACAACTGGCCTGCACAACCGCAGTGTAGTTGCCTCCGGGAAACGGTTTAGCTGAACCGTACACAGCACTAGAAGCAGTAGAGAACCATGTTGACCCCGCGAGCGTAAGATTAAATATCGAAGTGTTATCTACGACTACTTTAGCATCGTTATAAGCGGACATTCCTGACACAGACGTTTGTGTGACCGTCGTACTACCTGTCCACGCTAATGTGTCTGTTAATGTAGGGGAAGAACTAAACGATGTTGGATGCGTTATGTTAGCTGTGTAGGAATCCGCAATGGATACATCGTATCTAATTACTGGCAATACGCCCCCGTCAGAAGGAGTAGTGCTTAACTTACTAGCAATCGGGTTTCCGTATACACCGCTTTTAGTTGTTTGGATAACACATTTGGCTTCTACACTCCCTGTAATATTTACAGTTGCGAAAGCTGGTAGTGCAACGAGTGAAAGTGTTGCTATTAGATACTTCATATTAAACCTCATTTGTTATACTGCATATCGACCATCTTTTCATGCAGAATCTGTTGTGCCAAATTATTGCGAAGGGCTTTCTTGTTATCAGGTATCTCTGAATCAGCAAGACCAGGGGCATCAGCATACGAACCACCGTTAATAGATGCATTGTAATACATATTAAGATTAGTTTGTTGATTGATAGCCATAATAATCTGATCTTGTCCTTGCGTTTTAAATAGGGTCAACGCATTGGCAGATGCCGTCAGCCCCATTTCAATCCTAGTTTCTTCTTCCTCTTCCTCCTCAGAAAGTATTAACTCTCCGTCTTCATCATACTGAAAGTCTGTGTCGGCGTCTATAGCGTCTACAACAGCGTCATCTTCCAGTGCATCATAGACTTCAATCACAGGAAGAACAGGCATGGGCTTTACATATCCTGGGCAGTTAGGATTGGACTGCGGTTCAAAGCACTCGTCGATCCTATAGTTATATATAACCACAGCATCTTTGACCGTACCTTTCCCTTCAATGTCAATTGAACCGTCACCCCATTTGGTAGCCGGAATGTTAGAAAGGGGAAAGGATTTAACAATTGTGTTTCCGGGAACTCCCGACCAGTCGTCGGTTTCTCGAAAGATATAGCCGTCTCCGCTAGCGTTCTTATTTCCAACGTGGACTTTCATGTCGTCTTCTGGGTTCTTGACCGTGGTGTATCTGTATAAAAGACCGTTTATATCTATACCTGGGATATCAGGCAGGACGGAACTCATCCCCCAGCTTAATGCTGTGGATGCGGCGTTCCCTGTTGCCCCATAGCTATAGGGATCACAAGAAGAGTAAGAAGGCCAAAGTGCTAATAATAACACTAAGACCTGTTTTTGTTTCAACGTTTTCATTGAACATCTTTCTCATTGGATTGTTCTGATCTCTTTGTATTTCTTCTTTGACCGCTTCCATTTCCCATGCCAGTCTAGCTTTATCGCCTACCAACCCATCCTTGGGGCAGGGCGTCCCCGCGTTAAGCATGGCTTCAAACACTCTTTCGTCCTGACACATGACTGATACAGCAGCAACTTTCATGCCCATATCGTACATAGTCTTGGCGTTCTTGAGCTTCTCACAGTTCATATCTCGTACAGTTCTACCCGCTGAAATACCAAGAATTTGTGTCTGCACCGCCCCCGCGACACCTACAGTACATAGGTCAGAGTTGCTTGCGCTAATCTGCGGAGAAATCGCAGAAGGCGGTGGACTGTTGATGGTAGTGTCCATCGAACCATCAGAAGTAATCGTACTGTTTGTGTCAGTTCTGATTGTATCGTCGGCGGATACAACCCCGCCGATCATAATTAGTATCGCAGCTAAAAGACCGCGGGTCATCTTCTTTCCATAGCCTGACGTTGCACGTCAATGCGCTCCCTGTTTACTTCGCTTCTCTCGTCAGCGATCTGTTCTTGGAGTTCTAATCTAGCGGAGTCAGTAGTAGCCTGCTGTTCTAGCTTCATCTGGTCAAGCTGTAGTTTAGCTTGCTCCATCTGTGCTTTCTGCGAAGCTTCCATCTCCTTGATTGCTAGCTCCTGCATACGGATAGTTACGAGCGGATCCTGCTCTGCGCCGCCCTCACCTTTGTATGTTAGTAGAGGCATAACCTCTTGTAGCAATTGTGATTCAACCTGTGAAACTCGAGCTTCCACCTGATCTGGTGGCATTTGAGACTGTTGCATCTGCTGTTGCAGTTGAGCAATCTGCGACTGCGCCATCTCAGGAAGCAATGCTCCTGCTTGAACTAGGTTTGTAATCTGAGCAATCTGTTGTTGTAGCTCTTGCATCTGCGCTTGTTGCATCTGCTGCATCTCCATTTGAACCATAACTCTGGCTTTCATACTGATGTGTTGGAACACATGACTGAAGATTGCCGCCAGAACTGCCGGTGTTTGTTGTAGTATATCAAGCTCGAGCATAGCCAAGTGACTCTGAATATGCGCGTCGTGGTCCTGTTGAGGGAACGCTTGTGGTGTTTTACCACCAATCATAGCCGCATTCTCCGTAGCAGGGTCTTGAGGCATAGGCTCTGGAGCCGGTGGTAGGATCTCGTCGATATTCTGCACCTCTAATGCTTGATACATTCTTCTGTAAGCGGCATGCAGATTATGCATCTGCGGGTTAGACTGCGCCAGTTGGAGCTGTGTTTGCGCGAGTGTAACACGTTGCGACATGGAGAAGATGTTTGGGTCTGAGACTGGGAGGACGTCTACCCGAGCATCAAAGTCTTCTACTTTAACTTGCGCCTGTGCGCCCGCTACTTCGTAGGGGTACATAGGAGGGAGGTTTTCAGAGAAGATACGCGCCAGTAAACGAAACTCTGTTTTCTGAGCGTAGTGCAATCGTTTGTGAATCGCGGACATAACCTTCATCCCGCGTTCCAACATAGCTACTGTAGTCCCAACAGGAGTCTCCTGACCCATGTCCGAGATCTGTTGATCGGCTAATGCAATGAACCGACGTCCGTCATTCACCAGTCCACCTAGTAATTGTGCAAGTGTACCTGATGGTTCCTTATATGGCAGAGGTACAATAGCGTCTCTAATGCTTCCTCCTGGGGCGTCAATGTCTCTCCACTCTCCAGGCTGTAATGGCTCATCTGCGTTGCGTACACGCACTCCACGGGCTTTAAAACCGGCAGGGAGGTTAGCGAGTGTTCCTGCATCGATAAGCTGACGTAGGAGGCTCGTTGCCGCTCTGCCTAAACCACCAATCATGTGGATTAAACCAAAGCCGTAGAACCCAAGACCAGGCATGAACTTGTAGTGTACGAAGTACTGGCGTTTACGCTTGAAGATATCTTCCATCTCGTAGTTACGACGGATAGCTAGGATCGAACCAGACGAATCGTCTAGTGTAACGATGTATGGGAGCTTAATACCTGTAGGCTCTTGAGTCTCTGGATCCATGTCCTCGAACCCTTCGAGGTCTAAATCAACGTGCATTTCCAAGATATTAAGCACATCGTCGCTGTAATTCTTAGATAATCCCTCTAATTCGTTTACCTTCTGGCGGACTTGATCCTCTTCAACATCCTCAGATGCAGACAGATCAACGTCACGATACATTCCTGCGTACTGCATTTTCACAACATCGTTGAGATCCATGCGTAAAACGTGGGTTACACGGCTAGCTGTTGCTAAATCAGATGCAGCGTATGAAACAACAAGGTCTTGTGCCGGAATAAACTTGGCTATAGCGCGTTGTTTCGTTGGATCGAAGTAAACTTTCTTAAATGTAGAACCTGATAGCGGCAAATAAAACAGCATCTGATCCATATCTGGATCGTACTCTTCCATGATCTCTGTAATCTGGTAGTTCATGAAATCTTTTACACGTCTAGCCTGCTCTTCGCGCTGACGGTCTTTAAGTCCCAGGACCGCGGTGCGTACTGGTCCGCCCGATGGCAGCAGTTCCTTGTAAGCCTGTGCTTGGAACTGGGTTACGCTTTCACTAATCATAGGATGCGTAATGCCAGAGGCTCCTTCAAACGGAGTAGAGCGATCTTCCGTCTTGATCCCCAATAGGTCTAGGCCGTTGGTGTATGCGTCTTCCCATTCAGAACGAGAGGACAAATCATCTTGGTACATGCTGCGAAGATCAGAGGACAATTCGCCCAGAACCCCGTCATCTAGGAACTCTGAGAGGTTCGCGTCAAACGGAATAAGATCCTCTTGGCTCAGTCCTTCTAATCCGTTGAAGTCTATAGGCTGAACAGTTGCTCCGCCCATCCCGTCTTCTATAATCTCGGCACCCCCTGGAAACTCCATCGGTGCGTCTACTGATACTTCTAGTTCGGGAAGTCCCGCTGTGTCGTCGAGGTCAAGACCTGATGCGACCATGTTAGGTGGTGTTGCCATTAATAATACTCCCGTTTACGGGGCCTCCATTCATCGTCTTCTGTGTCTTCTCCGTGAAGAGAGATAAATCCACCTCGACGGAAACGCATAAGTGCTAGTGTCATACTATCACAATAATCGTCGTTGTCACCATTAGGAAACGAAACAACTTCTTCAATCACTTCGTCTGCAAATTTCTTGTCGTCTGGTGCCCATACCATTCCCGCTTCAAATAGCGGTGCAACCATGTGCATCCTGGTCACCTTATCACTTCCTTTGCCTGGTGAGAACCCCAATGCGGGTATTCCGCGCAATCTAAGTTCGTCAATGAGCGGTGTACCTGTCGCTTTCGCCTCTACCAACACCATATCAGGCTCCCAATACTCGTGTTCTTCGAAGGCAACCTCCTTGAGTTCGGGGAAATTCCACCGGCCACGCTGTGCATCTAGCAGAATTATGTTGTCTGCGCCGCCTTCTTCCGGTTTGAAGATGCCCCACGTTGTAATCGCAGAGTAATCCGCTGTTTCCTTCTTGGAAAACGCTGTATCGTAGGACTGTAGGATGTAATCGATCCTAGGAATCTTCTCTTCTTCCCACGGATTCCACCATTCGCGCTTAATTATCGCCGATTCGGAGCCTGTGGGGTTCTGTTGCCACTGCGCGTTCCATTTGCCCACGGGCAGAGACGCTTTGATGGACAATAAGGCGTTCTTTTCCCAGAATTCTGGCCATAACGGCTTGTCACTAGGCAATATAGCAGGAAATTCCACAACTTCCCACTTGTCAGACATGACATCACTGCCCTGTTGCGCCAATAATCTACCCGTTAAGTCCTTTTTACCCCATCGGGTCATAACAATTATGATTGCGCCCCCTGGTTGGAGCCGTTGTCGCGGTCCAGAGGTGTACCATTCGTAGGCATGGTCGAATGCAGTGGAGCTTAACGCATCTTGTTCCGAATGCGGGTCATCAATGACGAGTAAATCCGCACCACGACCCGTGATGGCAGCGCCAACACCCGCCGCAAAGTACTCAGCACCCTTGTCCGTGCCCCACGTACCCGCTCCTTTGTTGTCTTCTTTAAGGTTTGTATCCGGAAATATAGTCTTGTACTCAGGGTCATCGATCAAATCCCTCACTTTACGACCAAAACGTACCGCCAACTCAGTGTTGTGCGTCGCTTGGATGATTTTTAATTTAGGGTTTCTACCTAGAAACCAAGCAGGCATCAAGTAGCTTGCAAACTCAGACTTAGAATGCCGCGGAGGCATGTTAATAATCAATCGCTTGAGCTCTCCTCGTGCAACACGTTCAAGTTTTTCAGCGATGATACGGTGATGTTGCCCTTCAATGAAGTTATCGTACACATGATGGACGAAAGGCATGAAGTTGTCATGTGCTTGTTCGCGCAAATCTATGCGCTTCTTGGCCTCTGTTAAAGCCAAGATCTCTTTTAATGCTTCCTCTGGGAGGGCTTGTAAGTTCATGAGCGCCTAAGTGATGCTAATCCTACCGGTGTTTGTGCTGCAACAGTAATCGGTTGTGCTGTGGGTGTAGGTACTACGAAAGCAGGTTGTTGCCCAGGGACAAGTGACGGCAATGTAACCGGAGATACACTCGTGTAAGGCGACAATGCAGGGGCTGTATATGTTCCGCCGCCCGTGGTCGGTGCTTCTGGGAACGGTTGTTGGAACGGATCGAGGACACAGGCGTTTTCTTCGCTGTCAAATATGTATCCTTCTGGGCATGTAGGTTCTTCTGCCCCACCGTCTTCTCCGTCTTCTGCCCCTGCCCTTTGTCGGTCGTTGTTATCCGAACCATCTAACCGAGAGGGATCTCCCATTTCATAGACTCTAGTGTAGTCTTTCGCTTTTTCCGCATCAACCGTCTCGTCAAACACTTGAGCCGTATCACTGTGCTCACCCGTGTAATTGATGATATTCCCTGCCGCATCTACACCCAACGCTCCGATAACCTGTCCGTTATCAAACACAGGGACTTGTCGTTCCCCATCTCCGTAGTTTGTAAATACACTGGCCAAGAACCCTGGTTCATACTGACCGGTCAACTTCTCATAGGCACGACGCTGATTCATATCCCCTAAGTAATCTAATCCTTGCCCCAATGGTGAAGCCTCAAACATTTTCCCAAGTCCACTGTCCCCAAACCGAGGTTGGTCTAATCTTGCTCCTAGGTCTTTAACAGCTTGCTCATATTGTTCTTTGCTCATGTTGCCTTTGTTGAGCATATCCACGGCGCGATCTGTCAAATTAGAATCCGTCGCCGTACTCTGGCCATACGGATCAATAGCTGCCGCAATGTTCTGACGCATCATACGTTCTTGGAAATCTACTTCGTCTTGCAAGTTCCTTGGACTACCAGGCATATTTGCAGTAGGGTCGTTTTTGAACTGTTCAGCAAACTTATACAAATCTACTTTAGCGTTCGGATCTAACCCTGACGTTATGCCGGCCTTCTTAACAGGGGAAGAGCCCGCAACCTTAGTCGTTGTGCCAGAACCAAAGCTGAGTGGCGATGTTGCAGAAACTGCCGCAGGTTCTGTGCCAAAAGTTAAGTTTGATGGAACCACGGGACTAGCTTTTGGAGGAGCCGTAATGTTAAGCTGGCTTTCTCTTCTGCGTAAAACGTCCTCGCCTTCACCTCCAAGATCCTTAGACACCAACTGAATATTCTCTAACCGATCAAAAATATCTCTGTTATCATCTTCCGCTGCTCTTGTAGCCGGAGATACAACAGGTGCAGGTCTTGGGGCAGACATCACTGCCGCCGCTCCTTTGCGATCACTTCTATCTCTAGATGTATTAACTACCGGTGCAGGTGCAGGCTTGGGTGCAGATAAAACAGCCTGGGCTCCTTTGCGATCGGCTCTCGATCCACCGCCCCCAGATGATGATCCGCCGCCGCCACCAGAATCCCCGCCAAAAGCTATCTGAGGTTTTAAAAATGAAAATAATACGTTATACATGTCCTAGCCACCTTTGTTCGGGTAAACACCGCTCCGTTGGCCACGATGCGACCAAACCTTTTTAACTTCCGGGAACTCCGAGACAAACATCCTACGAAGATCCCTACAAAATCCTAATACACCAGAAGTGCCCTCGGGTGCAATCATATCAACAAAAACTAATTTGTCACCTGTTTCTCGACGAAAAATTTCAGGACCCCAATAATCCCGCGTCTCAAACTCCTCATTCGTCATCCACGCCCAGGTCACAAACCCTGCACACGAACCACCCTCGTTATGCCAGATCTTATACTGACCACTCTCAATCGCAGGCGATAAACGCCAAGCAATCGTACTCGAAGGAAAAGTCGAATAAGGGAGAACCGTGGTCCAAAGATCAACGCAATCGATGAAATCTGCTTGCTTCGTCATAACAACCCCAAATGAAATTACATACAACATACTATAAACCCAAATGAAAATATAGTGGGCATTTTTTGGGCGGTCCTCGGTTCTTGGACATGGCAATGAAATTATCTGCGAATGAATTTACGAAACCAATATTATAGTACAAAATGTACTTCGTACTGTACTTATATAGGGGGTTGGGGTCGGCGCGCAGACGCGACCTTAAAACGCAAATCAATAAGTAACCCCTTAAAGATTAAGTAAATTAATTTAATAAACTTGTGTATTAGTTGTTGACAAAGTGTAAGTTATAGCTTAACATCGAAGATGTTAAGGGGCAATAAATGCGTCTTACATTTAACTAAACAAAGGAAATAAATAAAATGTATACTTATCAAATCAACTTCGAAGGTGGAAGAACTACAAACAACTTGAACAACTACACAAGTTTAAAAGTACTAAAAGAAAGCTATCTTCGATATCTTCAAAGCTTTGGCAAAGGTCGCAAGGTCGAAGAGGTTGTAGTAATGAAGCATAATAAAATTCATAGCTTTCGCAATGATGCCTTTGATATTGATCATAGCAAGCCTGTTGATCTTCATAACATACTATTTAATTTATAACTAAGGAGCTAAAACAATGGCAAAAAAGATTGAAAGCGATCTAGAACTTGAAGCGATCGCACTAAAAGAAACATACGAGCAAGCATTAAAAGAAATACGCGAGCAAGCATTAGCTCGCGGCTATGCTTTTCTAAAACCGACAGAGGGAAAAACCTTAACCCCCAACCTTGATTGGTGGCAAAAAAACAAGCCTAGGTCATGGCAGAAATACTGTGATAAGAAAAGCAAACCTTCACAAAGATTTACTTGGATCAGAACCGAGGCTAATTAAAACTTGTTGTCTCATTGTATATAAGGTACAATGAGACATTACTCAACAAAGGAAAAAACATTATGGATATTAATTTAAATGAGTTCAAAAAGAACTTAGCACAATTCACAGGTTCGTTAAACCATCACCGATTTAGTCCGTTATCTAAAAGCGCGCTTACTGATGGTTCAAAGTTTGTTGCCGATCAATTGCAAGCTTATTGGTTGTTTGACGCGATCGCGTCACATATCGATTACGGCAACCTTGCAAAGCAAGATTTATATTGTAGCAAGCTTTCAAAATCTGACCACGGTTATAAACTTGAAATACAAGACGGTGACTATAACGTACTAGCGTCGCAAAGTTTTGAATACACAGACTTTCCCTTGGATAGTATTGAAATTTGGACAGGTCGCGCCGATGGGTATCACGTTCACTATTTACCGACGGAGCACTAAACATGGATTGGGACACATATATAACCGATCTAAGCATCCCCAAGAATTGGGGATGCACTAGCTATGGAAACGATGAATTGCCAAGTTATCAACATAACGGCCTTCATATTTGGATAGATAGCCATGATCTAGAAGAACGCAAAAAGAATTCAAAAAGAATTTATGGGTTGGACGTGCTAGCTCCAAGGTTCTCAATATTTAATGCCGATGGATATAACTTCCTTGGACATTATGAAAACGATTTGCTTTCAACAGATGACTTTCAAAAAGTTATAGACTTTGTTGATAGCTATAAGTTTTTAGAATTTGAACATGAAGGGGTTTGGATAACTGATCCCTTCATGGATGCAAGCGGTCGTTTTGCCGTCTGTCCGACGGAGCACTATGGGATAAACTTAGAATACCTATGCGATGTATATGAAGATTATTGCTCCAAGCAAAAGATTGATTGCATCGACGCGCAAGAATATTTGTTTGATCCGACACGATTGACCGACAAGCAATACGATTGGATGCAACAATTCAGCGTAGCATGGGATAGAGCGCAAAAAAAGGAGGCTGAATAATGAAGGGAAAAATGAAGGACGGAACTAGGTTTTCTTATACACATAAGCAAAATTATAAAGAAAAGGACGGGTACAGGGGCACTGTATCCGCGACCATAATCGGGGTCGTTACTAAAACAAACGCTGACAATTGGATCGAATGGGAACGTGTCGAACTTAAAGACGTCGTGAACGAACCCTCTTGGGGTTTTGACGGTATCAATGGTGGCGCGTGTTATGGTTTGGAAAACTTTCCGCGAACCATGTTAGATTTTACTATCATATAAAACACCAACCTAGGCAGGAAAATGCCTAGGTTTTTTGCCGTGGACGCGGCCGCTGCCGAACGTATAAAAAACAAACAAGCGCGCAGAGGCGCAGAGGCGCAGAGGCGCAGAGGCGCAGAGACAATAACAAAACAGAAGAGGCGCAGAGAATTATTTACTTGCACCAGGCTTGTATTCTGTTAATATGTAATCACTAATTTAATTAAACAAAGGAAAATATTATGAAAAATGGTATCATATACAAGGGGCCTAGCCTATTGGATGGTAAACCTATCGTCGTTATTGCGACGTATTCCGACCGAAACACCAAGACCGGCAAGGTCGTGCAAACTTATATCTTGCGATCAGATATAGATCCGAGGGACGCAAGCAAGAGCGGCGAGGACTATTCTATTTGTGGCGATTGCACAATGCGAGGTGAAGTTACAACCGACCCAGCGCGCAAGATTGCAAAAGGTCGTCGATGCTATGTTAACCTGGGACAAGGGGTCTTGATAGTTTGGAAGTCTTTTATTAAAGGAATATATCCGGCAGCCAATACTCAAAAAAATAGAAATACTATTGGCCGTGATAGATTTGTTAGGGTCGGAACCTACGGGGACCCAGGTGCAGTACCCGAATTTGTATGGGACCAATTACTCGCAGAGGCGGATACCTTCACGGCATATAGCCATCAATCCGGGTGGCGTCCCGATATCGCGATGCAGAGCGCGGACAATAAGCAAGAGGCCATCGACCATTGGAAAGCAGGTCGTCGAACGTTCCGAGTGATTGCGGATCTTGGGCAGCTAGATAAAGCAAAAGAGACACTTTGTCCTGCATCAAAAGAAGCAGGTCGTCGCGTTCAATGTACCGCTTGCAAATTGTGCAAAGGAATAACACTTGCAAAATCGGTCGCAATAGTAGAGCATTAAATCTAGGGGCAGCTTGCCCCTTTTAATTAAACAAAGGAATATATTATGAGTGAAACAGCATTACAATCTTTAGAAAATGAGTTGAACGACGCGAGACTAATGGATCATACGTTCGACGATAAATGCGCCTATCATGCCAAGTTAATGGCACACCACTATAAAGATTTAATACCTATGAAACTTGATGAAACAGAAGAGGGTCGCAAGATTAACCAGGCTATTTGTGCAAAAATTTCTGCGGCTATGATAGAAAAATTCGGCGACATATAAATGGTAAATAATTTTATGGAAGACTGTGCAATAAATTCTTACAAGGAAGAGTTTGAATATTTCGAGAAAGAAGGAGGTGATAATTTTATAAGTTTGTGTAAAGAGTTGTTTATTGAAGAAAATGGTAAAGAGGAAGCTCTTTTATTAAATTGGAATTGGATCCATAACCAACTAAGGAAAGTAAATAAACCTCGAACCTGGGATTAACTTCCCAGGCTTTTTTAAACGTGGCGCGAAAATCCAAACGCGCAGGGCGCAGAGACAACAAAAGCGCAGGATCAAGGCGCAGGGCGCAGGGCACTAGAATATTTATCAATTAAAAGAGGGCGCAGAGCGCAGAATACCTCATCCACGTTCTTGAAACTCGGTACTTGAACCGCGGAGCACCCACCTCGTGCCAAATCCACCCCTTTTTCCCCTCCAAATAAAAGTAGTTGTCGGTCAGAGGCTCTCTTTACTAAGAAGAAACTTGACCCTCCTCGTGCCCAATATGCCATGTGCCAAGCGACTTGATGAGGCGAGACGGCGACCGCGTTGGATTTTGTAACCTTGAGTTCTAGCCAGAAGGGAAGACCTTCCCAGACAAGGTGAACGTCTGGAACACCACCTCCATGTTTGTTTTCAATCCTCGTTGCGAAGCACTTTTTCGGTAGGTTTTTTCGTATCGTGCTCCAAAAGTTCGCTTCCTGCCCACTCATCTTTTTCTCCCTCAGTTACGTCTTTATATGTTCCCTCGATCTCAAAAACTTGAGGGTATTTTTTCTGTAAATCTGCCAACCTACCTACGATTTCATCACGAGATAGTTGGTCAATAGTATTCACCTGCTCCCTTCGATCAACAGTCAAACCACCCAAAGCGGCGCGGATTTTTTCTGCGTTAATAGCTGCTGAGAATTGACCTGCTTCTTCTGCACCACTGGATAGTTGATGAAGTCTTTCAAGTTGTCCAATGGTCGTCACGCCATACCTACGTTCCCTCTCGTTCCTTAAATCTTGGATATACTCCAATACATGAGGGTATTCCCTACCATTCAAAAGCTTTGAAGCTTGGTTGTTTGCTACATCGTGTGAATAACCTGCTTTTCTGGCACATTCTGCATTGGAATATATGCCCTCCACTATGTGCCGGGAGAAAGTTATTTGTCTATTAGTCAGAGTTCGACCATGTTCTTTTTCTATTTTCTTTTTTGCAGAGCTCATTTGATCCTCGTTGTTCTTTAGGTACAAGTTATATCAAAGAAAGAGAGAGGGCAACTTCTCTATATAGGCGTTTTTTCTACAAGAAGTGTACTCAACGTACTCAAGTGTACTCAGGTCTGGGCTAGTTTGAAGTATATAAATATAGGGGTGAGTACGTTGAGGCCACTGAGTACACCAAATATAAATTTAGTTTTCAAAAAAAAATAAAATCTCTGGGAAATGTGCCTATAGTGTACTCACTGTAATCAACCCCTCTAAAATTATTTTCTTGACCCATGGAGCAAGAACCTATAACTTGTTCCTTACTACCAATTTAATCAAACTAAGGATATCAAAATGAATTACGATACAACACCCCGAAAAATGAAGATACACAATATCAGCTCTCTAACTAAGTTTGAGGGAGGCATACCTGCCGGATATGACTTGGTTGTGTATGAACGTGGACAGAGTGCCGAGGACGGATTAATTCTGTACGGCTTTGATGAAGCTGAGATTTGGGGAGACGACTTCAAGTGTCCTCAGTATGCATTTCTTTTACAGGGAGAAGAATAATGCCTAATCATTGTGACCAAACTGTTTACCTTCATGGAGCTAGTAAAGTGGTGTATGAATTATACCAATATCTAAGCCCAGATCTTTGTAATGATCCTCGTTTTTGTAGTGTCATCTCACCTATGCCTCTGCAAGTTTTGCTTGATCCTGTGACTAAGAGGATGCATGGGCAACATGAGCTTGAGATCCACTCTGCTCACGAGTGGCGTAATGAAAACTGGAATACCAAGTGGGATGTTTGTGAAGTTGAGATCGAGGATAAGATCGAGTTCAGCGAAGACAAGGACACCGCGTGGTTCACGTTCCGATGTTGGACGGCTTGGGCACCACCTGTTCCAGTGTGGGACAAGTTGTTTGCCATGGGTATTGAAGTCCAAGCGGAATACGTTGACGAGGGCGGATGGTTCGAGGGCGAGTATGCCTTGGGTCAGGACAATTGTTGGAGGCCTGAGATCGAGGAGGAGGATGAAGAACTTGGCCTCGAGGACACCATAGATGTATTTAAAAACTTAATGAAGGAGACAATGGGATGATGCCGTATCAATTCTTAATCACATCAACAGGTTCGTTTCAACATGGAACCGAGCATGTTCAATACAAGGATCTTGCTCACGCAGAGGAGCTTCCAGAAAACTTTGAGGATGCATGTCACATGGCATATGATCATTGCAAAGATTGCACATCTATTCGTGTGCTTCGATTAGATCCCGACACCTTGACGTTTGAGGATTGCACTGAGCGAGTTGCATTCTTTGTGGCGCAAAACTTATTGGATCTCAGGGACGAGGAGTATGGTTTTCCTGAGTGGACACAAGAAGCGTTCGACGCGCTCGAGCCTGTATTGGAGGGGGATTACTAATGTCAAAGATACCTCAAGTTTACCGCGTGGTCGTCGAAGGATTGGTCAGTGAAGTACATTATGTCGAGGCGATTGGCGAGCACTATGCCTCGTCGGAAGCCTACTGTGAGTTCATGGCTAGAACGAAAGCTGTAACAGGTTTGGTTGTCCGAACTGATATGGTTCCAGAAGAGGAGGTCGAAGAACATGTCGGATATTAAAGTAAAATGTTTGACCACTGGCGATGTTTTGTCGTGGTCAATGGATCGAGTTCTTTGCGAAATCAATCGAGATCGCTCGGACGATTGGACGCCTTATGATGAAACAGATTGGCAAGAAGGTTGGTTTGAATGGGTGAGTGGTGAGTTCTATGTATTGCACCACGATACTCCTGCCTATCATGACATCAAAACTCTCACGGCGGACAGAATAGAAGCGGTGTTGGATGAAGTGTTTAGCAATATCTTTGGTGATTGCTATGGTTAAATTCTGGACAGTTCTTCTACTAACTTATCATGCAGGAACCGATGACCGAGAGCCGATGATCTCGAGCATCCTCCTGCCTTCCATGGAAATATGCGGTGATGTGATGGACGACTTCTATCCGACGATCTTCGCGCATTATCCTGATAGCATGGCTCAATGCCTAGAAACCGCAGAGAAGTCTACAACTATGACAAGTCCTCTGCCTAAATTAAGACCATTTTAAAAAAGGAAACAATCATGAATAAAGAAGAAATAAACGTGGTGCAAGTAGCACTAGATCACCTGCTCGAGATGCAACAAGAACTGTTCGATGAGCATGCTCAGAAGAGCCGCAGTTCGTTGACTGTCAACGATTGGGATGAGATGGCAACGTTCTCACGTAGGATAGCTGTGATCAAAGGTCTTCAATACGATGTAACAGGAGGGAAATACTGAACATGAGTATGTCCGCAAAGATTAAATTGTTTAGCCACAACGATAAGCTAATATCCACCACTACTATAAGTGACGAACATTATGGACACCTTGATTGCGATGAGTTTGTGACGAACGCATGGAGGATGGCCGATAAGATGGCGTTCCACCTGTCAGAAGGAGACTTCTGGCGATTGAGTATGTCTGTCGATCTAGATGTGAGGGGAGAGTACCAATGTACCAAGTAACATGGAGCAGGGAACGATCTCTGCCGCACGATATGGTCAGGAAGTTTGAGACATGGAAGGAGGTTCAGTCTTGGAAGGCTGACCTCGATGCTCGAGACGACGTCATGGATTGGACGATTGCTTTGATTGTCGATAGTAGGTTTGAAGACCAGGCTCGAGTGGATACTCACGCGGACAAAGAAAAATCTGCATTGATAACTAACATCTGTCGAGTTCTCCCTGACAATCTAACCGACGAGGAAGTGCCCGCTGCCTTAATGACAATCGGCTCGGTCTATGCCAACTCACCCGAGGAAATGGCAGGATTATTTTGTCTGCTCCAGGAGATTACTCAACGTATGCTTGAAACAAAACCCGAAGAAAGGACACATCACTGATGGACGATCAGGAAAAAATCGAGAAGTACCAAGACATTTATAAAGAAGCTTGGGACAGGCAGAATAAAATCGACCGCAAAGAAAACCCTTTGGCTCGGGGACCATCGCCCATGACACGAAGGGCGTTGGACAATGCGAAACGCGGAACAAGTACACGCATTCGCACAGATCAGGTGCCTTCAACTACGCTCGAGAACATTTCTCCAGAGGATCGCCCATTATCGAAGTCCGCAACACTGATTAACAACATGATGCTGACAACTGACATGACTTTGCAAGAGATGTCGGAAGAACTTAGAACCTCGCGCCACTCTGTGAGCTACATCAAGAAACGCTACGGCTTGCCGCGAACTTAAATTAAATAGGAAAACAAACATGACTTTAAATAATGCATTCAATACCACCCCTTTCAATGTAATCATTGAAGATTTGAGCTACACGAACAGTGCCTTCGGTCAGAACGAACAGGGCGACGTCGTGTTCTTCAACAATCGCCTGGTCAACAAGCTTAATCTTGACCTAGGAGATATTGTCGTTGCACATTGCATCCCAAACTACGAGGACAAGCGACACGAAACTCCTTGGAGAGCGATCCGAGTAACAAGTACCATGAAAGACGATGGGCAATTCGAGGACGTGGGCACCGAGAATGAGTGAAGCTTGCGCCCCACTACCAGATATCGTATAAGCTACCTACAAATAGGAGGTCATTATGGCTCGAGAAAGAATGGAAGAAAACGATAAGCAGAAATTTCAGAACGTCGGCTTATTAAAAGAGGATCATGATTTGCTTCGCGAACTGGCGGAGCGGGAACAGAGATCCATGGCTAGGCAGCTATCGGTGTTAATTCGAAAAGCGGTTGCTTAAAAAGTGAACCCGTACATTCTCCCTGACAATAATGTATTGATATCATTCAGCGGTGGTCGTACCAGTGGCTATATGTTACATCAAATACTAGAAGCAAACGGGGGTTTGCCTGACACAACCAAGATTGTGTTCACAAACACTGGCAGAGAAGACGACGCTACACTCGATTTTGTTCGAGACTGTAGCGTTCGTTGGAACTGCGCCATTGACTGGCTTGAGTATAGAAGAGTTGATGGCAAAGTAGCATTCGAAAAAGTAAATCACAACAGTGCGAGTAGAAAGGGAGAACCTTTTGAGGCAGTATTGTCTAGCTCTGGGATTTTGCCTAACGTTTTTCGTCGTTACTGCACTCAAGAATTAAAAGTGAGAACCATAAAAAGATATCTTGTGTCCCTTGGATGGAAGAGATGGATAAACACTGTAGGCATCCGAGCGGATGAAGTACATAGGGTTAAGATTTCTAAAGAAAAAAGATGGACGAACTGGTACCCGTTGCACGAGGCTCAAGCTACGAAGAGCACTGTGATGGATTTTTGGAAGCAACAACCTTTTGATCTCCAAGTAAAACCTGGTTCGGGAAACTGTGTCGGATGTTTCTTGAAAAGTGAAGCGACGTTAGCATCGTTATGGAGGGAGAACCCCGAACATATGCAATGGTGGTCTGACCAGGAGAAGTTGAAGGAGGCCACGTTCCATCAGAAAAGAAGTTACGCTGAATTAGGATCGTTTGTTGATAGACAGGCTGATTGGATTTTTGAGGACGTGGATTACTTGTGCCAAGTAGACGATGGAGAATGCACTGGATAAATAAATATTTATATGGTACTATAAAAATAGAAACAAGCCGTCCTATTAGTTTTGTTAAAGACATAGTGCCTAATTAATTGGTTTGTTTCTACTGAATTGCTCGGTTGGTTCCGCCTGTGTGACCGACCATCTAACTAAGCCCCCTTATGGGGGCTATTTTTTTGCCTCAAACTTTGTACCCTTTTTGCCTCGAGCTAGACGTTCGGGTTCTTTACTGTACCCTCGGATCTGAGTGACGTTATGACGTTTCATTTCTGTGAGGAGCGCATTAGCCACGCCAGGATCTAAACCTGCCAGATCTTCGAGAGCTTTGGTTGCGGTCTTATCGTTCATCCAACCTCTTCGTCGAGAGCAGAACGTTTCGATTACTTGATCGTGGGTTTTAGACTTAGCCATTGTTTAGCCTCTTCTCCTAATACTTTAGCACCGATGTCTATCTTGGCGCGTAAAGCTTTAACTATCTGCTCATCTATACTACCTTCACAGATCAGATCAATGTAGGTTACGTTATTCTTTTGACCAATCCGATGAGCACGATCCTCTGATTGAATGCGCGTCTCTAGATTGAAATCGTTTGCGTAGTATACCACGAGATTAGCTTCGGTCAAAGTCAACCCATACCCTGCGGTTGCAGGATTGCCCACGAAATATTTGAGCGGATGGTTGGGGTTCTGAAAATTCTTAACGATATCATTACGATCATCGTCTGATGTGTCCCCGAAGTATGCGGCAGCCGAACCCTCACCGAACTTCTTGTTCAACATTTCTGTCATACCTATGATGTCATGGCGGAACCTAGACCAGATGATTGCTTTACCATCGTGCTCGTTGATGATCTCTTCCAATGCATCCATTCTTTTGGATGGGAAGTACATCATCTCACCTTCGTCTGTCTTCAGATGCCCAGACATAATCTGTTGAAGGCGAAGCATCTGTGTGATTACAGCAGGGGCAGTAGCCATCTCACCATTCTCGAGTAAAACCATGGCGTGTCTTCGGATCTGTTCGTACATGTTCAATTGTTCTTTGGTCATGCCAACATATCGAGCGGTGTATATTTTATCAGGGAGATCCAGACAATCCTTCTTGAGTACCCGAAAGGAGAACATGTCTATTCTTTTGGTTAGCTCGTCTAGGTTTCTGAACCCAACAATCTGTTGGAAGGCTGTGTGCCCCATGGTTCTACGTTGCACTACAGCATATCGACCTTGGAACGAGTAGTATGACTCGTGTCCCAAAAGCCCTGGTCTAAGGAACTCGCACTGTGAATAAATATCCATTGGACTTTTTGTTACTGGAGATCCAGTTAATAGTCTTCTGTACTTGAAACCTGCGGCGATTTTCATTAAAGCTTTAGAGCGCTTGGCTTTGTGGTTTTTGATCGTGGTTGACTCATCAATAGCAATTAATCCGTTGTGACCGAGCGCACGAGCCATCCAGGTCCCTGCCTTCTGACCCTTGATGGAAGAGAACGCCTCGACATTCATAACAAATATAGTCAGGCCATCGAAGTCATCCTGGACCGAGCGCATTTCTTCTGTCTGTTTCTTATTGGGACCTGACACCCAACGAATCACTCGGTACTTCACATCATCAGACATATGCTCTGGTATTTCTTTTGAAACCCAGTTACGATACACTCCTTTGGGAGCGAGGACTAAAGCGAAGTCAATCTGTCTATCTTGATACAACATACCTATGTTATCTAAGAGGACTTTGGACTTGCCTGTCCCCATCTCCATGAACAGACCGAACTCTGGTCTGTCCCAACCAAACTTTAACGCATCGTTCTGATGGTTAAATGGTTTCATTTTAAATTTGTAGTTGACATCCATCACATATCTCCACTATTGTCTTCATTACGGATAGCATGAGGCTACCGCATAATGCAACCCTGAAGAGGTAAAAACTTATGACTGATATATTTGAAGACATATTCGACGAAGCTGACGCAGTTAGCCAGATCGATACAGGAACTGGAAAGCAACTCAGCCAACTGGTTCGAAGCCTCCGCAACGTTGAGCAACAGATCGACGATACGGAGCAACATTTAAAAGCATTGAAGCAAGAGAAGCATAAGCTCTCTGTGGAGAACATCCCTGCGTTAATGGATGAGATGGGTGTGGAACGATTAGATGTAGACGGCATGTCCGTTGAGCGTCGTATGATCGTAGCTGCCTCTATACCTGTCGCTAATAAAGACGATGCGTTTGCATGGTTAAGAACCAATGGCCTAGATGATATCATCAAGAACGATATCACTGTGTCCTTTGGCAAGGGCGAAGACAATGTAGCGGGAGATGTCGTTGGCATGCTACAGAGTAAAGGTTTTGATCCCAAGACCAAGACCCACGTTCACCCATCCACATTAAAGGCGTTCGTTAAAGAGCGCATCACTGATGGCAAACCTATCGACCTCGATCTATTCGGGGCATTCATTTCTAACACCGCAGTAATCAAGAGGAAATCATAATGGCTAATGAAGTAGCAACGAAAAAAAATGCAGAGTTAAGCACAGACTTGATGGATGATATCCTAGAGTTTGCAGGAGAAGGTGCCGCGTTTGGTGCAGATGAGATGCAGATCCCATTCATCCGTGCGTTACAGGCTCTGTCACCACAACTAAACAAAAAGAAACCTGAGTACATCGATGGTGCGGAGCAAGGAGATTTGTTCAATACTGTCACTGGTCAGGTATGGAAGGGAGAAGAAGGGGTCACGATCATCCCCTGCTACCAAGTAACAAAGTATCTAGAGTTTACACCTCGTGATATGGGTGGTGGTTTCCGCGGAGAGATATCTCCAACCAATCCTGTTCTACAACAGACGACACGTCAGGGTTCCAAAGAACTGTTGCCGACTGGTAATGAACTGGTTAAATCTGATCAACACTATTGCTTGGTGTTGGATGGCGAAGGATCATTCCAACCTGCTGTGATCGACATGAAGTCTACGCAGTTGAAGGTCAGTCGTCGTTGGAAGACACAGATTGCAATGCAAAAGATCAAACACCCAAAGACTGGGCAGATGATTACGCCTCCATTGTTCGCAACAGAATGGAAGATTACTACTGTTGAAGAAAGCAATGACCAGGGTTCGTGGTTCAATCCATCCGTTGAGAAGGTGGGATTAGTTGGTGAACGTGACCTAATGCTCGAGGCAAAAGCTTTCCGTGACTCTGTCGCGGCAGGCGATGCGAAGGCTGTAGCAGAGGAGAGTGTGCCAACCTCTTCATCTGTTGAACAGGATGACAGTATCCCGTTTTAAGCAGTCCTAGGGAACGGACTAGACGGGCAGTCATTAGCCCGTTCCCTTTTTTCACTAGGAGCAATACATGACACAGGCAGAACGACTACTCGCCGCATTCGTTGGAGCGAAATCGGCACACGGCACAACTACAGTTGGCCGCATTGGCCGCAACGGTAAAGCCGAGTCCAAAAGTATGATCATCCGATCCCCTTTAACACTCGAACTGGTCCAGTCTCATATCGATGGGCAACAGGGCGTGGGTGCAATCCCAATCAACGAAGAGAATGTGTGTAAGTTTGCGGCGTTGGACATTGACGTCTACGATTTAAACCACAATGAACTACAGGCAAAGATCCAGAAGCTGAAGCTTCCGTTGATGCACTGCCGATCCAAATCAGGGGGAGCTCACCTCTATCTATTCTTAAAAGACTGGGTTCCTGCAGCTAACATCCGAGACTACCTGACTGAGATGTCTATAGCTCTAGGGTTCAGTGGCTGTGAGATCTTTCCAAAACAAGATACTATAATTGCAGAGCGTGGAGATGTAGGTAACTTTATCAACATGCCTTACTTCAATGCTGAGATGCCACAACGCTACGCATTCAATGCTAAGTGCGAAGCATTAGAACTAGACGAGTTCCTCGATGCGGTCGAAGAGATCCGTGTAACAGAGTCCGAGCTTGAAGGTCTGCGTTTCTCTGGCAAACGTAAGTACTTCACCGATGGTCCGCCCTGCCTTGAGCATTTGTTTGCGGATGGTCCTATCGATACACCACGTAATACTTGCATGTATCAGTGCGGGATCTACGCTAAGTTATCTGAACCTGATAACTGGAAGAGCAAGTTAGAAGAGTTTAATCGAACGCTGTGTACTGAGCCGTTACCTTCTCACGAAGTTATCAACCTAGGTAAATCCCTGGACAAGAAGGATTGGGCGTACAAATGTAAAGAAGAACCTTTCAAAAGTTACTGTGATCCTACGCTGTGCGCTAGTCGTAAGCATGGGATAGGTAATGAATCTCCTGACATGCCTAGTGTTGGCGGACTAACTATTATGTTATCCGAACCTAGAGTATACTTCATGGATGTTGATGGGTCACGCATACAGATTTCAACAGAGCAATTACAGAACCAAGTGCTTTGGCAACGAGCATGCATGGAGCAGATGAACATCATGCCTCCGACAGTTAAACCCCAGAAGTGGCAGCAGATGATTAACCAGTTGATGCAAGACGCTACTGTGCTTGAAGTTCCAGAAGAAGCCACAGTCAAGGGACAGTTCAAAGAGCATCTTAAATCTTATTGCACGAGCCACATTCGAGCGATGGCTCCCGAGGAGATGGAAATGAATAAACCATGGACAGATGACGGAGTTACTAAGTTTAAGCTCGAGGGTTTAATTGAGTATCTACATCACCGAAGATTTAAGGTGGACAATAGAGGTCATCTTATCCAGATGATCCGTGATATGGGTGGAGATAACACAAAAGTTAACATCCATAAGTCCGACGGCAGAAGGACAACACTTAGGTGTTGGCAAATACCCGCTTTCGAACAAGAAGAAATAGAATTATCAGTGAGGGAGATGAACAATGACATCCCATTCTAATAGACTACTGCGCGTAGGAGAAGTAGCTCAGATGCTAGGGGTATCCAAGTCCTACATCTACAAGTTGGTTGCTCAGAAGACAGACTTTCCGCAGCCAATAGTTCTAGGAGATGAGCACAGTAAGAGATCGTCAAGCCGTTGGGTTCTGACAGAGATCGAGGACTGGGTAAACTCTAGACCGAGGGGCAAGGATCTATGATCGATAATTCTCTACTTATACTGGGTCCTCCTGGTTGTGGTAAAACTTATCGGTTGATACAGGAGATTAAGAGCGCCTTAGATTCTGGGGTACATCCTTCTCGCATTGGTGTGATCTCGTTTACCCGAAAGGCTATCGAAGAGATGGTGTCTCGAGCTTGTGCTGAGTTCAACCTGACCCCCAAGGATTTCCCTTACATGAGAACCAGTCATTCGTTTGGGTTCAATGGATTGGGATTACAGCGTCAGGACGTTATGAGTGCCGAGGACTATGCTGTTGTTGGATCAGATCTTGGTCTTAACTTTGAAGGAGATGACAAGACAAGTATCGATGATGGTGTTCAGTTACCTACCATCGGAGGATCTGGATCACAGTATCTACAGCTAGAGCATCGAGCGAGATATCGAATGGTTAATCTGGAAGAAGAGTTCAACCATGCGGCAAACAGAGAACTGTTCTACCCGAAGCTGTTGCAGTTGAGTCAACAACTGAGCGAATACAAATCTGCCATGGGCAAGTATGACTTCGTGGATATGATAGAGAAGTACATCGATGTGGGAGATCCACCGAGCTTAGACTATCTATTCATAGACGAAGCCCAGGATTTCACACCGCTTCAGTGGGAGATGGCTAAGTTCATAGCTTCCAAAGCAGGGAGAGTAATTATTGCAGGGGATGATGACCAGGCTGTTCACAGATGGACGGGTGTTGATGTTGATTTGTTTATCAAATCTTCTGACAACGTGGAGCGTCTCACACAGTCCTATCGTATACCTAGATCAGTACATCGTTTGGCTAATGTTATATCCGAAAGGATAGGTGGCCGTTTAGAGAAAGAGTTCGAGCCTCGTGAAGAGGAGGGCATGGTTGAATACACTTATCATCTGGACTCTATCCCCTTCCAAGAAGGCACATGGACAGTGATGTGTCGAACAAACTTCTATGTAATAGAGCTAGCTAAATGGTTTCGTAAGTCAGGCTTTAAGTATTCTGTTCGTGGGTACCCTAGTATCTCAGACAAATTAGTGGGCAACATCTTAACGTGGAACGATCTATGTCAGGATAAGTCCGTGGGCTTAGAACGGATTCGGCAGCTGTACTCTGCCTTGCCTAAACAAGGTAAGGATGCCAAGCTTAAACGTGCATCGTCCAAGCTACTGGATGCGTTAGATCCCGAGGCTTTGATAGGTATGGCTCAACTTCAAAACGATCTTGGTTTGTTATGTGGAGCAGAGAGTTCTGCGTATGATGTGTTGAAGGTCAGTACGTCTGAGAGAAACTACATCGAGGCTATAGAACGAAGGGGCGAGGGACTTCTATCTGCGCCAAGGATTAAGTTGTCCACATTCCATGCTATGAAAGGTGGAGAAGATGACAACTGCGTGGTGTACACTGCGTCTACTAAGGCATGCTATGAAACACTGTTCCCAGAAGACGAGCATCGAGCATTCTATGTTGGGATAACAAGAGCCCGACAACGACTATACATATTACAATCCGATAACAAATACAGGTATACATTATGAAACGTACAGAAATCTTAGACACAGCCAAGGAATTAATCAGTGGACAGAGAGCCAAGGATTACGGGGATGCGTTTGATAACCACAGTCGTATAGCCGAGGGTTGGAATATAATTGTTCGTGGTGCTATACTAAGTCATGGTGAGGTCACTGAACAACATGTCGTACTAATGATGGACTGGTTGAAAACTTCTAGATTACTAGAAACGATAGACCACCAGGACTCATGGATCGACAAAGCAGGGTACACTGCGTTGGGAGGAGAGTTCTCTGAACGAGCAGAAAAAGGAATCAGATCATGAGAGAGATAGATCGTTTGGCAGAGATGCTAGGACAGATGGAACAGGACATTCGCAACAGCAAATGGTTCAAGAAACTACTAAAGAAACTTAGGCTCAAGAAATGAGTACATTGTTTGGTAGCGATCTGCATCATCAGATTAAGAATGAGATGGATATGATTGACTCTGACTGGAACATTCCACCAGAGTTCCCTGATCTAACGGGTTATAGCGAAGTCGCTGTAGATTTAGAAACCAAAGACCCCAACATTAAAACCCTAGGCCCAGGATGGGCGCGAAAAGATGGGCACATCATAGGCATTGCTGTGGCTGCCGGTGAATACAAAGGCTATTTCCCTATCAGACATGAGAACGGACACAACCTGGACCCTAAGTTTGCACTGAAGTGGTTGAAGAAACAGATGTCTGTACCTGAGATGAAGGTGATTATGCACAACGCAACTTACGATGCGGGTTGGATGAGAGCCGAGGGCGTCGAGATCAAAGGTCGTATCATTGACACCATGATTACAGGCGCGTTGGTTGATGAGAACCGTTGGTCGTTTGGCCTAGACGCTATGGCTAGAGACTATGCGGGTATCCGTAAAGACGAGAAGATGTTGAAGGCCGCCGCCAAAGCATGGGGCATCGATCCCAAAGCAGAGATGTGGCAGTTACCTCCGGCGTATGTGGGAGCGTATGCCGAGCGAGATGCTGTAGCCACGCTAAAACTCTGGCAGTTCCTAAAGGTTAAGCTAGAAGAAGAACAGCTATGGGAAATCTGGAACATAGAAACTGATCTGATCCCCTGTATGCTAGACATGCGAAGCAATGGTGTGCGTGTTGACCTCGACAAAGCAAGCAAGAACAAGAAGTTAATACGTGGCAAAGTAAAGGAACTACGCCGAGGGATTGAGAAGCAAGCAGGCGGAGACGTAGACATATGGGCGTCAGCGTCCATAGCTAAGATGTTTGATAAGTTGGGACTAGAGTACCCAAGAACAGACAAGGGCGCTCCCTCGTTCAACAAGGGCTATCTCAGTAGCCATCCATCCAAGGTGTGCCAGGACTTAGTTAAACTCCGTGAGTTTGATAAGGCAGACAGTACGTTTATTGACAGTATACTACGTCACGAAACTGATGGGCGTATCCATACGGAGCTACACTCTACTCGTCGAGACGAGGGGGGCACAGTCACGGGGCGATTTTCTTCGAGCAACCCAAACCTACAGCAGATTCCTGCCAGAGATAAGGACATCAAGAAACTGATCCGTGGTTTGTTTATCCCAGAAGATGGATATAAGTGGGGATCGTTCGATTATTCTAGCCAAGAACCAAGATTGTTGGTACACTTCGCCGCCAGTGTTGGGGACATGCCAAGGCAGGATCTACTCGAGGACATCGTAGAGCAATACAATACTTCAGACGTAGACCTACACCAGATGGTTGCAGACTTAGCAGGCATCACTCGTAAAGAAGCAAAGGCCGTGAACCTTGGGATCATGTACGGCATGGGCGTTGCCAAGCTAGCCAATCAGATTGACGTTGATCCAGACACAGCCAAGGAACTATTGCAACAGCACCGAGACAAGGTTCCGTTTGTTAAAGCGTTGGCTGAGATGGCGTCTAGAAGAGCGGCAAGCAATGGTCAGATCCGTACCTTACTAGGACGTAAGTGTAGGTTTCATCTTTGGGAACCTCAGACATTTGGTGCAGGCAAACCTTTACCCCATGATGAGGCGTTGAAGGAATACGGCGGCGTCAACGGCACGGGTATCCGTAGAGCATTTACATATAAAGCATTGAACAGATTGATCCAAGGATCGGCGGCCGATCAAACAAAGAAAGCTATGCTTGATTGTTATAGGAAGGGATTTACTCCTATGCTTACAGTACACGACGAGCTTTGTTTTAATATAGAAAGCCCCGAGCAGACCGCTCAGATCAAAGAGATCATGGAGACAGGGGTTAATTTAAAGGTTCCGTCTAAGATAGACGTAGATATTCAAGATGACTGGGGAGAAATAGAATGAAGTATGGATCAGTATGCTCGGGCATCGAGGCGGCGACTGCCGCTTGGCACCCACTGGGTTGGGAGCCACAATGGTTCAGTGAGGTTGACCCTTTTCCAAGTGCCGTGTTGCAACATCACTACCCACACATACCAAATCATGGAGACATGACCAAATTTAAGGAATGGAATAATGACAGAACAATTGAGCTTCTTGTTGGCGGGACACCATGTCAGTCCTTCAGCATCGCCGGACTTAGAAAAGGACTCTCGGACCCGAGGGGAAACCTCATGCTTACATATCTTGCAATGGCTGAACAATTTAAGCCCAAGTGGCTTGTCTGGGAAAATGTCCCCGGTGTCTTGTCCTCCAACGGAGGAAGGGATTTTGGTACCTTCCTCGGGGCGTTGGGGAAAATCGGGTACGGGTTCTCCTACAGAGTGCTGGACGCACAATTCTTCGGAATTCCACAGCGACGCCGACGTGTGTTCGTTGTCGGATGTTTTGGAGACTGGAGAAGTGCCGCAAGTGTTTTACTTGAGCCCGAAAGCATGTCGGGGAATCCTCCTCCGAGCAGAGAGGCGGGGCAAAGAGTTGCCCCAACAGTTACAGTCGGCCCTCCTTTTAGTCGCACAGGAAACTCCAGAGTAGAGACGGATGCTCTTGTCACATACGCAATGCCTGGAAATTGGATAGGTCGTAAGCCTGAGAACGGAGGCAACCAAGTAGAACCCTTTGTTGATCTGTCTCCTTGTCAAACGGCTACCGATGTCCACGCTGTTGTTACACCACGGAAAACAGGTTCGCACTGGGACGGTGATTTTCCGCACCCAACACTAACTCAGTCGGCTAAAGGGTCTGGCGGTATTGGTGCAAGCAATCAAGAAATATTTGGGGGGCGAGGTGCGGGTTTAGTGCCCGCTAGAATGAGAGGCTTCGGTGATTACATACAAGACGAAACAGCAAGCACGGTCAAAGCGCGTGATTATAAAGACGCTACAGATCTAGTCGCCGCTTCGAAAGCTACAGGTGAAACAACTCTGTCTGATGTGACGATGTCTCTTACTGCAAGCTATGGGCAGGGAGGCGCGGACTTAGCAACCAAGCCAATGGTCTGTTCCAGTACGGTCAGGCGGCTTACTCCTAAAGAATGTGAGAGATTACAGGGTTTCCCTGATGACTTTAGTAGGATACCATGGAGGAATAAAGAGCCAGAGGATTGCCCTAATGGCCATAGGTACAAGGCGTTAGGCAATAGTATGGCAGTTCCTGTCATGAATTGGATAGGGCGACGTATCGATATGGTCGAAAAAGGAGAACTATAATGATCGATCCCAAGAAAGTAGAATCACTAGGCTTCCACCAAATGCACTCTATGCAGATAGAAGCGTTAATGAACTTTGTTAATATGGGATTGAACCTCGCAGCTATGTGCGGTGACCAGGATATTATGGACGAGGCCGAAGCCGAAGCCGACGAACTGATTAGATTGTTCGGGGGCAACGGCGTTAGATTAAAGATTGAAAGTTACTGATTATCCCTAGCGCGATTGGCTATCTCTTGGTTAGCAGCTTGAGAACCAAGATCCCCACCAAGTAACGAAGACCCCATGTTTCTAGCTCGTTGAAGCAAGCTACCTTCTGGTTTTGGGGCAGATGCAGATACTGAACTACTATTAAGTAACGGTTGTACGGGGACAAAGTCTTGAACCGGAGCTACCTCAACTACAGGTTCTGGCACTTCGATAGGTACAGGCTCGTTAGCTACAGGGCGATCCACTGTCGGGTCTAACGGGAGGTTACGCAATTGATTACGCAACTCGTTAATCGATTGTATAGGTAGTTGATTAAATGTACCAGTTCTACGAAGTTCTTTTTTGTTTTGTGAACTTAATTTAAACGGTTCAAACACACCTCGGAGTATGCCTTTGACACCACCAATGTTATTTCGTTTTAGTTCTCTGCGTATATCTGAATCCTTCATGCCCAATACTCTTAGGTCTTCAATCATTCTAAAGTATTGCCTGTCATTTCTAAGTTTGGCTTCGTTAGCTTTTGCAAACCCATCAAATAAACTTTGTGGTGTAACATTGAAGTCATCTGTCATGGTGTTGAAGATACGTTTAGCATCTGTCTGACCTTGAGATAAACGGTACCCTGCAAATCTTAGACCTTTCTTAGGGTCAAACTCTTGAGAAGAAAAGCCCGTGGACAATCGAGCAAGTTCTTTTTGCCAAGTTCTTTCACGCCCCATGTTGTCTTGAGGAGAGATGGCATCAATACCAAGACCGTCTCCTAACACACCTCTGACAAATCTACTAGGTTCTCCCGTAGTTACGTCGGCAGCTTTTAATATAGTTGGGATCATAGTGTCTGCAATATGCGCCGCTGATTTAAACGCCTTAGTTGACCAGGCTTCTTGGGGATTAAATACACGAGCACCCGTTTCTGTTTTACCTCCACGGTAAAATATATCAACAACAGCGTTTGTTAGAATAGCTTCGTCTAAGAAAGGAGCAAAGGCTTCGCCAAGAGTACCCGCTACAATATCAACCATAGCCGCACCAGGATCTCGTCCTTCTGCCATGGCATCGTCCGCTTCACTGAGCGCACGGTTAGCAAATCTAGATAAAACATCGTATGGGTTAGACGTACTGAAGTTTACATATTCAATTTTACCGTCTTCTGTTTTTCCTACAGGAACAAGAACAGAACCCTTCTGCCATGGTGCGCCAAAAGATCGTTTCATTGCATCCATCTCTTCTCTGGACACACCCGTTGTAGCATACGCAAGTTCAAGAGCGGCGATAGGTACGATCGCTGTTGTAGAAATAAACCCTGTCAAACGACCACGTCCTCGAGATTGAATAGCAGGTATATCAGATGCCATATCATCTAGACCTTGTCGTACAATATTAAAACCAGTACGATACATCTCTGCGGGGAACGTAATAAAGTTTCCGAACGGTAACTTTCTACCCAACTGTACTAACTCTGAAGCACCTTTGTTGTAGTTAGGAACAGTGTCCCTAACAATTTGTGCGGCACGGTTCTTCACTAGGTCGTCCATGTCTATAACACCACGACTTACCAGTTCTTCAATAGTAGTTTCGCCTCGTCTAAAGGGCTGTAGTTTAGATAGCGTGTCTACGTCTACGTCCGAAAGGTTCTTAGTAAGATACAGAACCTGTTTTTCTAGGTTTACTGTACCCAATGCATTGCGTAACTTCGCTTGCTCTGCGTTGTAGTTAAAGTATTTCCAAAAATCATCTGAACCCTGGTAAGCTGACTCGAAGCCTTTGGCTATTTTACCTACGCCTTTAGCAAGTTTGGTTTGCCCTGCTTTCCCAGACAAAGCTTCTACAAAGTTTTCTGGTTGATCACTTATCTTACCGATGCCCTTGTTCAAAGAGTCTTGAATCTCTCTTAACTCTGCGTTAGTTCCAAGAACCCCGCGCCTCTGAGCATCTGCTAGATCATCGAACAGCGCCTCGTCGCCTTTATTACGAACGTTAGAAAGTACTGCTTTAGTTGCATCTCTAAGATTGCCTCCTCTACCAAACACAGGCATGTTGCCATTTGCTGTAGCAAAAGCCAAAGCTGTAGTAAAGTTTCTCACCTGTGTGATAGGAGACAGAACTGTTTTACTGTATTGGGACAGACCCTTGGCTTTAAGAGCCGTGTTCCACGTACCTCGGAGCAAGCTTGTGCCAAACGAATCATTCCCAATCACAGTCTGCGTTAGGTTTTTGTATACAGCCTCGGGAACAAAGTACCCGTTTAAACTGCCCCATCCGCTGTTCTCTATGACGGCCTCCATCTCCTCTGCTTGCTTGCTTGCAGATTGAACAGTCGTAGGCTTGCCTTTAACCGCATCATTAGCTCCTCCGCCTAGTTTTACATACCCCTGTTGAGACAATACTTTTTCTTGCTGTTCGGAGGTTGCTTTTCTAAAGAACCGACCGATACCACTGTTGCTATCTGCTAATTTAGCTACGGTTGCAAAGTAATCATCCACCGCAGTGAACTGAGCCAAGTCTGCAATGGTGTTTAGATACGCGCCTCTTGGGTCATCAATTTCTCCCATTAGTTTTTTCAAGCCGTCATCAAAACTTTTAGTAGACATAAACATGCCCGTGTCTAATCGATCTCTGGCCGCTCTACCCGTACTCATCTTGCCACGGTTTCGTATAGTGTACTTACTAAGGAACTCATCTCTAGCTCTGGCCGCCGCCGCTGGAGTTACCTTACCGTTGACTATTATTTCTAACGTATCTCCTGATCCAGTTTTAGTTAAACCGTTAGCTTCAAGAAACACTTTGTTAAAAGTTGTGTTTTCTAAATCTTTCTTGGCGGCATCAGTTAATTGTTTAGCAGTGGCTTTTTTGTTTTTAGTAAAATAATCATCCCCTGCTTTAATGCCCTCTGCTGTAGGCGTAAAGTTTTTCTCTTCGAACACTTTATACTTTCTTCGAAGATAGCTTCCTAAATTGTCTCGAATAACATCGTCAATGCTCTGCCCTGTAGCAGTGGTAAAGTTATTTCTTTTTAAAAAATCTGTATCCAAAACATCATTTGTTAAAGAATCAATGTGTTTTCGCATTCGTAACGCATTAGGACGAACGGCTTTAGGTATTCTTTTTAAATACTGTGCTTTGTCCTTACGATCTTTCTTAGTCAAATAATCCAAGGTATCATTTAAGATATCAGCTTTTGATATTACTCCGTCATCTGTAGGAAGTTTAGGTAACAGATCATCAATTGCTGTGTCAAAATCATTAAGAATACGTTCCGCCTTTTGAATAGCAGGTCGCACAGCACCATCAAGAGCTAGTCTTTTCTCTGCAACCTCGGTGGGTAAAGCCCCACGATAACGGGAAAAAGCTAAACCATCAGCTAAAACCTTTTTGAATCTGCTTAGTTCATTCCCTGTTTCTGACGCACGTTCAAAAGTACGTTGATCTATCAAGTCATCTATGCTTTGACCAACAGCATCAATCTTTCTCTTAGTAGCTGCCGCAATATCTTTTGTTATTTGAGCGTCACCTATTGTTTTCCCTGCCGCAGACAGAACACCTTGAGCAGCTAAACCAACACCACTACCTTCTATGGAAACTCTAGCTCTATTAGCTAAACGAGCAAGTGCCCTTTCAGACCCTTCAAGCCCAATCAAATCTGTAGTTTCAGTAGGGCCCATTTCAACCCAGTCACCTATCGTAGTAGTGTCATCTCCAGATACAACAAACTCTGTACCTGTTAATGCGGCTAGTTCTTTCCCCGCTTGGTTAAACTTTTGCTTCTTAGTCAAAGGTTGTTTTGGACCGATGAGCTTGGATCGAGCTAAACGCGCCCCCTTACCAACCTTTGATGCCACGCCTACACCAGGAACTACAAACTGAGTAATTACTTCAGCGCCCTTTCCTACAATACCCTCGGGATCAATCCCTGCCGCATCACGGAGATCCTGCCCTGCTTGGTACACTCTGTCGGCATAATTTGTTTCGCCGCCTAAATCTAACAACGTTCCGCCTAGTCCTATGACGCCTTCACCAATACCTATAACACCTGACGCAATTCCTTCTCCTAGTTCCCTGATCAGAGAACCCTCTAAAAATTGTTGATCATCTTCGGGTACAAACACATCGTCACTGGTTTGATCTTCTGATAAAGTAAAAACGTTGTTGTCTGGTACAAACACATCGTCACTGGTTTGATCTTCTGATAGAGTAAACTCTTCTTCCATGACTAAGCCTTTGTTTATTATACTTGTTTAACGTTATACGTTTGTCCGTCTACACCTAAAAACTTAGACTTTCCCGCTTGTATAGCGGCAAAGTTTCTTTTTGCATTTGTGTTTAACTCTCCAGCACCTGCCGTTGTTGTCGCGGCATTTGCACTGGAAGGAACTAAACTTGCAATAGAAGCAGTAGCCGCTTCCGTAGCTGCTTGTGTGGCTTCCTCCATGGACTTCCCTAGTTCAGTGGTCTGGTATTTAAAAGCGTCCGTGAAAGTTTGTCGATACAGTTTCATAGACGGTGACTCTCCAGGGGTTTTGCTTCCTGCGGAGATGTTGGCAACATCAAGTCTGTTTTGCCTAGTCAAGTCGTTCTGTTCTTTATCAAATGCCCGTTTCATAGCTAGCTTATTAAGTTCTTTTTCATCCGCTTTTTCTGTGGCTCTCTGACCTTGGATCATCTCCGTTCCCTTTAAGAGTCCTTTAGAGATGTTAGTTAAAGCGTCAGGGCTTTCGCCAGAAGCTATTTGAAAACCGACCATAGCCATGTTCATCCAGAACTGCTGCTTCTTATCATCGTCAGGTTCCTCACCCATCATGTCATTTAAAAGTTTACGTTGAGCCGCAACTTTTTCTTTGGGCGTCATGTCTTTCGTATCTATGCCCGCAGCATCTAACGTTCCTTCTGAGACGATGTCCCCCGCTTTATCAGGGTTTTTTGAAAGCTCAAACTCTATCTTTTCAATTGTGTTCTCGGGGGACAGCGTTACGAGCTCTTCACTAATAGAATCTAATTTAAGTTGAGACATAGCTAAATCTTCATCTGCTATTCTTTGCGCTTGGTCTTTTTCTCGGGCGCGTCTCTCCGCAAGTTTGCGTTTTTTATCATCATATTTTCGGCCGCCCATAATTCGAGCAACCTCATTGTCATATTCAAAATCGTCTGCCCCACCAAAGTATTGTTCTTCTCGAGCTCGAAGTGCTGCTTCGTCGCCACGTTTGTCTCGATTGCCTTCTGCTGCCGGAGCAAAGATTTCATCTATTCTTTCCATCAAGCTAGCTTCGTCATCGTCAACAGAAGCCGTAGGAATAGTCTCTGTTGAGAAATCCATTGCTGTTCTACCAGGACCACGGCGCGCTCGGTCGTCATCAGACGTATCTAAAAGCTCCGCGGAGTTAACGTTGATCCGTTCTGGCGCAATCTCTGGTTCACTAAGTATTTCTGCGCTAGCTAATGGTATATCTAGAATAGCAGGAGCCTCGTCATCGGCATCTCCAAGAGGCAAATTACTTTCAATAATATTTTGTCCTCTTTCTTCTCGCGCTGTTTTTGCGTTTGGGGCAAAGATTTCATCTATCTTTTGCATAATACCACCAGAACCGTTGTTTATGGTTTCTATTACCTGTCGGTCTTGTTCGGTAAACGGTTCATTATTGCGAATTTTCTTCATTATGTCTTCGCGTAAACGCTCTAAAAAACTAGGCTGTGGATCTACACTAAACGTCCCTGTTGCACCAGACGCATCCGTAGTAACCGTGCCACCAGGAGCAAACCGCTGTGTGGCATCGACCATCTCAGGAGATGAAGCTAGTATGCCGCCCATGTTTGCTAGCTTGGCACGAGCATTACGGTTCACAAACATCTTTCGGTTCAACACGTTGTTCATATTATTGTCCTCCGCCGCCAAACATACCTGTCTGACCTAGACTATATAGACCACCCGCTAGACCTGCAAACTGTGAGATTGCACTCGGGCTAGGTCTTTGCTGATTTGTAAATGTAGACTGAGACGTCGGCATCCCTTGGAATATATCTGAGTAGAAGCCCAACTGTTGATATGGTTGCATAACATTCTGGTACTGAGTCTGACGTGCCGCATCCATCTCTGACTGCTGTTGCTGTTGTTCTTGTCCACCAAGACTTGATAACGTATTGATATCGTTGATGTTTAATCCTTGGAACGCCTCGCCTAGTTTAGCCTGTTGCATACCCAAGCTACCAAGTCCTGCGCCTAATTGGCCATATTGACTTGCGCCTTGCATTTGAAGTTGTGCTCCAGCTAATCCTGCTTGCCCTGCCGCTTGCGCTCTAGCTAACTGCTGTTGCTGTGCTTGTCCGTAACCAGACTGACGTAAGTTCGCAGCTGTGCGCGCTTGTGTTTCTAATGTGTTTCTGTTTTGCTCTGCCGCTTGAATACCTTGACGTGATCCACCAAAAGCGCCTGCGCCTACGGCTTGTGCCGCCAGACCTTGCTGTTGTATCTGACCCTGACGAGCTATATCCTTCATGCTTTGCTGAACAACCGCATCTTCATACGGATTCATGTATGCCTGCGCCGCGTTTGGATTAAGTATGTTTGCCGCTGTTTGTTGACCAACTTGCCCAGCAGAAGTAGTAGCCGCAGCCAAAGGATTAAACGCCTGTTGTGTAGCCGTAATTCCAGAACCGAGGTTCTGTGCGCCCGCTTGTAGCATTGGAGCATATGCTCCTACACCCTGAGTAGCTAGGCTAGTAGCTTGTTGTTGCATCGGACTTCGCCCTGCAACCTGATATCCTGGTAGAGTATAGTCTTGCTTGCCAAGAGCTTGACCCCTATCAAGGATCTCCTTCATGTACTTCTTCTGCCATTCTGGTAAGTCGGTTACCGAAGTGCTAGTGTAGTTTTCAACCATGTTGGTTACCCTTCATCTTTCTAACTTCAGCAAACATTCTAGCTGCTTCCGCTCCGCGTGTTCCGTTTGCCGCGCCACCAAGGCGCATTCCTGCTCGTTTCATGTTTCCATCTGGATCCATGTTAGCCAGATCTTTACCTGACAAAATAACTTCCCCGTTACCTACAGCGATTTCCTCAACAGGGCGACCGTTCTGCGTGATAACTCCTGGTATTGAATCGCTCGTCACAGTCCCTGGACCTTGGATCAAGCCTCCCCCTGCAAACTGCATTAGTCCACCAGTTGCCGCTGATTGATACACAGGTTTAATTGCAGAGGCTTGGGCTTCTTTAGCCTCTACCATCTTGTCGTGGACATCTCGTTCTTCTTCTGTGGTAAATGCAGGGGCTCTGCCATCAGGACCAGTGTATCTAGATTTAAACAGGTTTTGATCCCAACCATCTTCTTGACTAGGACCTTTGTTCCACTTAGCCATCCGTTCTTCGTTAGCTGCCGCTCCGTCATCGTCATCGTCAAACAGCTTGCCAACGAGAGCTCCAATCCCTGTAGTCGCTAAGAGGCCACCAAGGCCAGGAGCTATCGCGTTGCCTATAAATCCACTGATTAAATTACCTAAACCCATTACGCCTCACCTACTATCTGCTCGGGCATTGTAACCACGATCGTTGTACTGCGCCGCTCGGATCCTGTCCATGGTTCACCGCAGTCAGGGCAGTTACCACTTGGGTAGGATGCAATCTCTTCTGGCGTATCGACTGCGTTTTCGCAGCTTACACAATGCACTATATCAGAACTTGTAGAAGGTTTCCACTGTGTACCGTTAGGCATTTGAATTATTTGATCACTCATGTTATCACCACCGTTACTGTTCCTACTGAACTAGCTGCCGAAACGCTTCCTGAGTAGGTATCACCCTGTCGAATGATTTTCAAAAAGCCATTTGCCTCGAATACATCCCCTAAGTCTAGCGTATTTGCCGCGCCATCGCTAGGTATTCCTTGTAAATTTACTATAGGACTACGCTGTTCGTCAATGAAGTTGTCCAAGGTCCGTGCTAATTGGTTAACATATGCCGCGCTATACTCCAAGGGAGCAATAGGAATTATTTGTCGGACGATCTTTCTGGTCATCTACGACCATCAGGACGCATATCCAGTCTTGGTGCGCCTAATCTCCACTTAACCCCTGTTGTATCACTAGATACTTTCAAGCTCATCTGCCTTCCACGTAGTCTCATAAACAATTGTTTGGTGTAATTATCCGTGCCAGATACAACGGATGTTCTAATAACATCGCCGCTATCTGAGCCTTGGCCTGCCGCACTGCCGTTGTAGTTACGTGCAGCCATAGTAAATTCTACTTCTGGTGCCGCAGCTGTTGACTGGCTAAAGTTTAAATCAGGTATAACCTTGTTGATCAGCATAAAGTGATCGCCGTCACCTATGTCAAAGTCTGATGACTGGACGTATGCGTCTATAGCAGACGCGGGAGTTGTGCTTCCATCATCCAAACCATTCTCCTGGTTATACAAATAGCTATCTACCCCTGCCGCTTGTGGGAACGAACGTTGCCCTGCCGCTCTGTCATTCCATGCAGTACGAGCTAATTTACCATACACCCAAGTCTGCTCGAGGTAGTTGTATACAACGTAGCTATCAATTTCATCGCTAGAAGCAGAGCAATAGTACCACCAAACCTCACTTTGGCTAGCCAGGCTCCCTGCGTGAAACTTAAACGATTGGTTTCTATTGAGATCATCAAACACATACTGGCGTACAGTACAGGGAATAGGTTGAATACGACCATCGTACATGTAGAAGTTCTCTTGACCCATCCAGTAAACGATGTCGTTGACACTGATTGCAGTGTTAGGTCCGGCAATTCTAATGTTGTCACCCAACATAGCTGTACCAAATGTGTATGGTGGTCCCAAGAATTGTAGGCTGTGCAGCGTATGGTCTGTCCAAATTAGGATCTGACGACTTGTTCTAACTGCTGTTACAATCTCTGAGCCTTGTGATAGACGTAAATCCCCTGCCGTATTGGTAGCTGTAGGTGTCCAATCAGTTAAACTCTCTTGACTTGACCATCGGATCAACAACGGATCTTGCTGTGTTTCACCCAATGGGTTTGCACCAAAGCAGATAACGTGGCGATCTGTTTCTGACACCAGTACCTTACGCGCTACAGTAGGGACATTGGAAGCACCGGCTAACGAACTTAGAGCCACGGCTCTTGTGTTTGTTGTGCCTGTAGCGTCCCAATAGAATATCTGCCCGTCTGCAATATTCATGATGAGGTCTTCGCCAAAGTCATCTGCAAACCAAAGACGTAACGTATTACCGGCTAAAGAACCTGCACCAGAGCCCCAGGTGAAACGACCCCAGGTCCCTGCACCCCACCCTGGACCAAGGATCGTGGTGTTTAGACCGATATTAATTTGATATGCTGCTTCGACTGATGATCCACCGCCCGCTGTACTACCAGAAGAGGCTGATCCACCTGTGTTTACTCTGTAGGAGTTAGCATTAACTACCTCTGTAACTACCTGTTCTTTGTTTAAGTTTGCCGTGGTCAGCCCGTCAAAGGCTGTAGCACCAGAGAACGTAACGTATGAACCAAGAGTTACGCCATGCCCAGTGTCTGTAACTGTGATAACACCTGATCCTGCTCCACCTGTTGTGTTAAATGGGTTAGCTCCAAGGGTCACGGTTCGACGAATAGGCGTTATATCATAGAGCGCGCCTGAGTCTTCTAAGTATGCTTTCTTCTCTGTGCCCAGGAACAACAGGTTCTCTGAGGCTAGAGTTACAAAGTCATGCATGCAGCGGCATGTTCCAAGGAACGCGGACGCCCCTACCTTGACCCAACCACCTATGCGCTCGACAAAGCCAGAGCGGAAACGTATTTTGTCTCCGTCATACCAACCACCTTCGTTTGAGTAATTGGTTCCTTCTCGGTTAAGACCAGCTCGGAATACTAGCTTTGTTAAAGGCATTCGGTTAAGCCTCCAATGCTTCTACCCTAGTCTTTAGGGATGCTATTTCTGTTAATGCTTCTTGTAGTGCGGCTGTAAGTAATGGCACTAGTTTGCTTTGGTCTATGCCTTGGTAATCAGGGACAGATTGTGTACCCATGACAGCGGCTGTAGTCTCACGCCATTGCTGTCCATCCTCTAATGTTTCTGGCTGTTCAGCATCTGCGCTGTGTATAACTTCATCTACTGCATCAACATCATTACCATCACCATCAACGTAAGCCTCTGTAGCTGGAGTATAGATGTCACCTGTAGCTGGAGTTACTTCGTACTCTTCGTCCATCATTGCATCTTTAGCGCCAGTGATTGCTTCTGGTACTACTGTTGCAACTTCGTGAGCTAAGAAGCCATCTACGAGTGTATTAGTTTCATCAGCTATAAAGTTAAATCGTTTTACATCTAGTTGATTAACTCTTGCAGATGCACCTGTTAGGTCTACTACGTTTTCTTTTAGTCTGTAGTCTGAAGATGTGTTGTAGGATGTAGCTGAACCCGACCATGTTATAGTACCAACTGCCGTATTGTCCACCCTACGAAAAACGAGGCCATAACCCCCATCGTTGCCATTCCTAAAGGTAGCACAATGATGTCCATTTCTACCAGATATCTGTAGTTTACCAGCGTTAGCTGTCTCTGTAGTTTGACCCACCAACAAGTTACCTGACGAGTCGATGCGTAAATTTTCACTTGAGCCATTACCATTAGTAATCGTAAAAGTACCTGTGCTAGAGGTATTTCTAAATTCTATATTCCCACCAGATGAAGGGGCGAAAGTAATAGGTACATTAGCACTTGCTCCAGTACCAACATGGAGGATAGACAACGGGTTACTGTCACCAATACCAACGTTGCCTGAGTCTAGCACATACATTTTATCAACGCCGCCAGAAGCAAGCCGCAACATACCATTAGCATTTGCATTTATTCTTGCGCCAGTAGTACCAGATGTTATAGGCGTAAAGTTTCCATAATTAACGCCTGTTGTTATTCCAGTAGAGCCTGTCACTGTGCCAGTTACGTCAACGCCTGTTGATGTTGTGGCTAGTTTTTGTGAGCCTGCGTAATAAAACTCATTTGCGCCGCTTGTTATAAACTTGGCTTTAACTGAACTGCCGAATTGATCTCTAATGACTAGGTTTGTGTTACCATCAATAAACAAGTCACCAGTACCAGTATCTTGAATATAACTATTACCCCCATCATGGTAAATCTGTAAGTCATCACCAGCACCGAATATGGCTTTACCATTATCTGCGAAGGTAGCGTTTCCGGTGACCGTGATCCCCGTTGCACTGGTCGTTAGCTTCTCTGAAGTGCCATTATAGAGTGCGTCAATTGTTGAAACTGCCATTTATTTATTCCTCTTTTTGACCCTCTAGTGAGGATGCTAACATATTTACAAACGCTTCGCGACCTACATTTAATTGATCCACGTTAAACCGTGCGTTGTCTAGCTTCCTGCCCAAATCGTTAATATGATTTAATGCAATCTGTTGTTCTTGCGTGAACTCATCCACGTTGTATTCTTTTTCATTGATTGTAATGAGGTTCTTTTCATTTTTACCCATTGTAATCTCCATTTAGTGTTTAAATTAAGAAGCGGTGTATCCGTTTCCTGCTGTGATAGCCGCATTAGATGCAGTCATACTTTCATCTGTCCAGTAATCTTTAGCAACCATTAGTTCTAGGTGTGCTACGTTACGATCCACACAGTCTTGTCTGTCTGCCGCATCATCATCTGCCATAGCATTACCTGCTATCACGTCATTGATAAGTGCAACTGAGTCACCCATTGCTGAGTAGTTCTGTGCGATTTGTTCTGCTG
>Ga0206126_10000838_pt1 | contig 40251 bp, 33 predicted proteins | sample Helgoland_Spring_5_FD_148621 | JGI IMG/M metagenome (GOLD analysis project Ga0206126, IMG submission 148621) | Pelagic subsurface seawater microbial communities from Kabeltonne, Helgoland, North Sea - Helgoland_Spring_Bloom_20160412_1 | ecosystem: Environmental > Aquatic > Marine > Epipelagic ...
TCAATGCTCTGGGCACCGGCATCGAGACTATTTTCCACCAATTCTTTAAGCACTGAAGCCGGACGCTCCACCACTTCACCAGCCGCAATCTGATTGGCTAACTGCGGGCTGAGAATTTTAATGACGGACATAAGCGGTGGCCTTTCTTTGGCATGTTAGCGGCGTTTTAAAATGAAATCAGAGTTAAGTCTGCAGCGATCTTCGCGGATATTAGCCTGCGGGGATCATGATTTTCTGGCCGACTTTAATGGTACTGGAGCGCATTTTATTATAGCTCAGTATACGATTAACCGAAGTATTATAGCGCTGAGCTATAGCGGACAAAGTATCGCCGCGAGCAATCACATAGCTGCGCGCTTTGGTAGTTTTGGCTGCCGCAATAGCAGTGCCAGCTGGCGGATGATCGGTAAAATAACTTACCAGGCCAGTGTAGATAGCCTGTGCCATTTTTTGCTGGTAGGTAGTATTGCTGAGGCGGCTAGCCTCAGTGGGGTTAGAAATAAAGCCGGTCTCAATTAACAGCGAGGGAATATCCGGTGATTTAAGCACCAGAAAACCCGCCTGCTCAACCTTCTTTTTATGCAGACGCGCCACACCGCCCATATTCTTCAGCACATAGCTGCCAGCGTCTAAACTGCTGCTCAGGGTCGCGGTCATAGATAGATCAAGCAATACTTCCGCCAGAGCATCGTCTTTATCATCGAGGCTCAGTGAGCCAGCACCACCAATCAGATCGGCACGGTTTTCCTTGCCCGCCAAGTAGCGCGCGGCTTCACTGGTAGCCCCGCGAGTAGAAAGCGCATAGACAGAGGCACCATTGGCTTTAGGGTTAGTAAACGCATCAGCATGAATAGAGATAAAGAAATCAGCACGTTTATCGTGGGCTATAGCGGTGCGCTTGCGATGGGCCAAATAATAGTCGCCGGTGCGCACCAGTTCGCCAGTAAAGTAAGTATCCTTATCAAACAGCCGTTCGATACGCTTAGCAATCTGTAGCGCCACTACTTTTTCACGAACCTTTTTCGGCCCCAGTGCGCCTGGATCTTCACCTCCATGTCCGGCATCGATGGCGATAACAATTCTCCGATTATTCACCGGTACAACTTTACTAACCGACTTGCTGCTGCGAATTTTATTGTCATAAATATCGACAACCAACCTATCGCCGTACTGCTCATAGGCTTTTAAGGTAAAGCTTTTTACCGTCACTGGCTCTTTAAGATCAAACACCAAGCGCAGGTCGGCACTGCCCCGCAAGCCTGAACGCATGGCGGCGATCGGCGTAGAGGTGACTTCAAGGCTATCTAGGGTGGTTTTCAGTGTGCTGTCTTGAATATCTATAACTAGACGGCTGGGGTTATCAAGGGTAAAGACTTTATGCTCAACCGGACCGCTGAGATCCAGTACCAAACGAGTGTTATCCGGCGCCCGCCAGAGCCTTACACTGTCCACCTCAGCAGCATAGCTGGGGCTGATCCAAAGCACTGCTAGGCTCGCAATAAAACTGACTGCGAGAGCACTGCGCTTAAATATTGAAGTGCTTTTAATCTGCACTGTTAACCCCAGTTGTTTCTCGGTTGAGCTGAGAAAGTATTTTTTTGGCCTGTTCTGACTGTCCACTCAGAGTCAGTTTGCGCCCCTCGTGCAGCTGAACAATCTCAATCAGCATGTCGGCTTCAGGTAAAAAGCCGGCACCCCGCTCGGGCCATTCTACCAAGCACAGCCGCGACTCCACCAGATAATCTCGAAAACCCATATATTCAAGCTCTTCAGGGTCCTGCAGTCGATAGAAGTCAAAGTGACAAACCTGTCCCATCTCCAGCTCGTAGGGCTCCACCAAAGTATAGGTCGGACTTTTCACCGCGCCAACATGACCGAGACCGATTAACAGACCGCGGCTAAGAGTAGTCTTGCCAGCGCCCAGGTCTCCTTGCAGGGCAATTAGTAGAGCCGGTTCTACAATCTTTTCTGGAGGCACATTCTCAAGAGTCTGATCAAGTGCCCAGCTAATCGCCGCCGCAATGCGATTGCCAAACTGCAGCATCGCCGCTTCGTCGATCAGTTCCAGAGTTATGGATTGAGTCTCTCTCTCAGTCACCAGGCTATATTCTCATCTTCTTGTGGTCTTTTTTATCGTCGTTTTAGCTGAGCTCGCCATTTAAAAGCTTGCGTAGATAGGCCAGCAAATCTGTCGCCGTAAGTCCACGCATACCCTGCTCTTCCACGGCCATATCTGCGGCAGCTGAGTGCAGACAACAACCCAACTGCGCAGCCAGTTTCGGCTTGAGCCCCTGAGCTAGCAGCGCACCGATAATACCCGAGAGAACATCGCCCATTCCGCCAGTAGCCATACCCGGATTACCATAGGGACAAACTGCTATAACCTCATCTCCGGGAGCTGCGATTAAAGTACCTGCGCCTTTTAATAAAACCACAGCATTGTATTTTTCTTGCAGCTGTCGCACGGCGGCAAAGCGATCTGCCTGTACCTGGTCAACACTGATATTTAACAGTCGCGCTGCCTCGGCTGGATGAGGGGTCATAATCCAGCCACTGCCATCGGGCTGAGATACAACTCGCCCCTCGGCAATAATATTCAGTGCATCAGCATCCACCACCATAGGCAAACCTGTGGCTACAGCTTTTTGCAGTAACTGTTCAGACCAGGGCGAGCGACCAAGGCCGGGACCAACAATTAATACTGATGGCTTAGCCAATAATGGTTCTAATTCTTGCCCTGAGACAATCCCACTGACCATAATTTCCGGTTGGCGTGCCAGCGCACCAGCAACGTGAGCTGGGCGGGTGGCCATACTGACCAGTCCAGATCCTGTGCGCAGAGCTGATTCAGCAGCCATCATGGCCGCGCCACCAAAGCTGTGATCACCGCCAATAACCATGCTGTGACCAAACTGGTTTTTGTATGCATCCAGGTCTCTTGTGGGTAGATTTTCAATCAACTCATTGAGATCCATAAGCTGTGCCGAAGCAGCAACCTGCTGAAAGATCTCTTCGTCCACATCTAGGGAGTGATAAATCACTTCACCACAGAGGGCCGGACCGCGGCCGCTAAACATGCCCTGCTTGGCAGCGACGAAGGTCACGGTAACGTCGGCGCTTACAGCCGCGTCTGCCGCGGCACCGGAATCCGCATAAAGTCCTGAGGGAAGATCTATTGCCAATACAGGCAGGGCTGCCTGATTAATCATTTCAATGGCTGCGCCATACGGCTCGCGCATGGGGCCAGTGGCACCTATACCCAATAGTGCGTCGACAACAACGCCTTCAGACAGATCTATAGTTTCGTTAAACGGTGCAAAAATAACCCCCGCATTAACCGCATAGTCTCGTGCTACCGCGGCGTCAGCTGAAAGCTTGGCTGCAAGCGACAATTCAACCACTCGCACGGCGAGACTTTTCTCCGCGGCTAGCGTAGCAACTATATAGCCGTCGCCAGCATTGTTGCCAGAACCGCAAAACACAGTGATCAGTGAAGGGGTGCCAAAGGCTTCGAGCAGTTCATTAAAAGCGGCTCGACCGGCGCGCTTCATAAGAGTGATGTTCGGACTACTGGACAGCGAGGCAGTAGCAAGTTGGTCCAGCTTGCGGACAGATTCAGCCTTGTATAAGGCATCTTGAATAACAATGTGCGACATAACCGCGAGTTCCCAGTAAGATTAGCGGGATTATATGTCAGATTAGCCCTGAAACCATGCCTGAAACCGATAAGCTTATTGATCTCGCGAAAAAAGTTAAAGCCTGGGGCTTGGAACTGGGATTTCAGCAGGTGGCCATTTCTCAACCGGATCTTAGCGCCGCATCAAAAAATCTTCTCGACTGGCTGGATAAGGGGTATCAGGGTTCCATGCAGTGGATGGGGGAGCATGGCGAAATACGCTATAGCCCAGATCAGTTATTAGAAAAGACCCTGCGGGTGATCTCTGTGCGCATGGATTATCTCGCCGACAGCAATATGATCGCGGTATTAAAGGACGACAATAAAGCTTATATATCAAGGTATGCACTGGGTCGTGACTATCACAAACTGATCCGCAAACGCCTAGCAAAGTTAGGCAAAAAAATCGAAACCGAAATAGATTTTCTCGGGCTCAACCATCTGCAGTTAACTCAGCGACCCTTTGTGGACAGTGCCCCGGTCATGGAAAAGCCCATAGCCGAACAGGCCGGACTCGGCTGGATCGGCAAAAATACCCTGCTGCTTAACGACAAAGCCGGCTCTTGGTTTTTTCTTGGGGAGATTTATATTTCCCTGGAATTGCCAGTTGATGTCAGCGCTCAAACCAATAAGTGCGGCAACTGTCGCGCCTGCCTTAAAGTCTGCCCCACCGATGCCTTTCCCGAACCCTATGTGCTGGATGCACGCAGATGTATTTCCTATCTGACCATCGAGAGTCAGGAGCCGATTCCAGAAGAGTTGCGCCCACTGATGGGCAATCGAGTATTTGGTTGCGATGACTGCCAGATTATCTGTCCCTGGAATCGCTATTCTTCGAAAACCCAAGAAATGGATTTTTCCCCAAGGCACAATCTGGATAATTCAGATTTGGTGACACTGTTTGAATGGACTGAAGAAGAGTTTTTGAATAACACCGAGGGTTCACCGATTCGCCGTATTGGCTATCAGCGCTGGCTGCGCAATCTCTCAGTGGGACTGGGCAATGCGCCGAAATCAGAGAAAATTATCGATGCATTAAATAAACGAATTGATGATCCTTCTGCCCTGGTCCGTGAGCATGTGCTCTGGGCTCTTCATCAGCACCAGGAGCCTAAGCAGCAATCCAGTGATGGCAGCGTAAAGTTTTTTAAAGCTTAATAAACACTTCCCGATAGTATTCCAGCTCGCGAATCGAATCGTAGATATCATCCATGGCCAAATGACTGCCACGCTTTTTAAAACCACTGGCCAGTTCCGGCTTCCAGCGTTGGACCAACTCTTTCAGCGTACTGACATCTAAATTGCGATAGTGAAAAAAGCACTGCAAGTCAGTCATATAGTTGGCTAAAAAGCGCCGGTCCTGACAGATCGAATTGCCACACATGGGCGACTTACCCGCAGGCACCCATTGGCGCAAAAATTCAATGGTAGCCAATTCTGCTTCCGCCTCAGTCACGACACTCTGACGTACCCTTTCGGTAAGGCCGGATCCGCCATGCTGGCGTGTATTCCACTCATCCATGCCATCGAGCAATTCATCTGACTGATGCACTGCGATCATTGGCCCCTCAGCCAGAACATTGAGATCTTTGTCGGTGACCACTGTGGCAATTTCAATAATCCGATCATGTTCAGGGCTCAATCCAGTCATTTCCAGGTCGATCCAGATTAAATTCAGCGGGTCAGAGTTGGCATTGGTGGTTGCAGCGGTCATCTAAATCTTCCAAGTGGGGTTAGCAAAATGTTCCTCGAGGCGGTTATGCTATATCCTTGCAGCCGATAACGCCAGAGATGGCGTACAACCCAAATCCGCGAGAGCATTAATGGCCAAACGCAATCTCAGCAAACAGCAGAAAGGTCGTATTCAAACGATTCAGGAGAGACGTAGAGCGCGGGCTATCAGCAAAAAATCCGTATCTGAAGAGCAGCTTGAGAATCTCACTCAACTGGGTCCAGAGATACGGGGAACAGTGATCACCAACTTTGGCGCCCAGGTTGATATTGAAGGCCTAGAAGATCGCTTTAAGGGCAATATCTACCGCTGCCATCTGCGTACCAATCTCGAACCTCTAGTGACCGGCGACCGCGTGGTATGGCGCTATGCCGAGCCTGTTGGCGTTGTGGTGGCCAGAGAGCCACGAGATTCAGAGCTACTGCGCCCAGATCCCTACGGCAAGCTGCGACCAGTGGCCGCCAATGTGGATCGTATTGCCATTGTCTTTGCCGCTAAGCCGACCCCCTATAGCAACCTTATCGACCGCTATCTGATTGCCTCGGAAGCCCAGGGCATTAAACCTGTATTGATCATCAATAAGTTTGATATGCTCAGCGACAGTGATTTTCCTAAGGTTGAACAACTGTTAAAAGATTACCGAACCGTGGGTTATGAGGTGCTTTGCGTTTCAGCCACCACTGGTGAGGGTGTTGAAGAATTGAAAGACTATTTGGCTGCGCACACCTCGGTATTTGTCGGTCAGTCCGGTGTCGGCAAGTCATCGCTGATCAATGAACTGCAACCTGACGCCAATATCTTGGTTGGCGAACTCTCCGCTGGCAAGGACAAAGGCCAACATACCACCACCGCATCACGGCTATTTCATCTTGAAAATGGCGGCCATCTGATCGACTCCCCGGGCATTCGCGAATTTGCTGTGACCAATTTAAGTGATGAGCAGATTATCGATGGTTTTATCGAGTTCAGGCCCTTTCTCGGCTACTGCAAATTTAGAGACTGTAAGCATTCGGTTGAATTGGGTTGCGCACTGCTGGCGGCGGCGGAAGAGGGAAAAATCCTGCCGATTAGATTGCTGAATTATCGCAATATCCTTGCCAGTCAGGACGAAGAATAATGGCGGCTGACATTCCGCGCCTGTTAGAACCGGCGCTCTTAGACTCAATGTTAGGCTCAGTTCCAGAGATGGATAATCTTATTATTGTCGACCTCTGCAGCGACGCACTCTACCACCAGAAGCATGTTCCAGGCGCAGTGCATCTGCAGCCCGGCGCCTTAATGGCCGGCACCGCGCCCTACCCAGGCAAACTCCCGACAATCGAACAGTTAACAAATATCATCCAGTATCTGGGTATAGATGACGACAGCCACGTGGTAATTTATGACGATGAAGGTGGCGGCTGGGCCGGACGCTTCGCCTGGACGCTAGATCTACTTGGCTATAAAAATTGGTCCTATCTCAATGGCGGTATAGTTGCCTGGATAAGAGAGGGTTTTGCTACCGAGCACCAAGCCAATCAGGCAGCAGCCTCTAATGCCTGTGTCAGCATAGCCGATCCAAACGTATTAATTAGCACTGACGAGATTATCAGCCACCTGGGCAGTTCTGATTTTGCCGTATGGGATGCACGTAGCCCCGGCGAGTTTAGTGGCAATATGGTCCGTTCCTCGCGGGGTGGTCATATTCCCGGCGCGATTAATATGGAGTGGACGGAACTGATGGATCGACAGCGCAATTTGCGGATTCGCGAAGATGCCGAAGTAATCCTCAGCAATATTGGTTTGGGTAAAGATAAGGCTATTGTCACCCACTGCCAAAGTCACCATCGCTCCGGCTTCACCTATATGGTGGCAAAGATTTTGGGTTATAAACATATTGGCGCTTACGACGGCTCATGGGCCGAATGGGGAAGCCTCGATCACACACCTATTGAACGCGGCTAGATTTTTAGTCTAAAAATTTAACAAACCATTAAGAGCCAGAAATCATGAATCACCAAGCAGAATTATTTGTTGCCCTGCAACGACTACTTCCCCAGCACGCCCTCTCAAGATTGATTGCTAGAGCGGCTGAATCAAAGCTGCCCTGGCTAAAAAATCTGCTGATCAAGCGCGCGATCGCCGCCTTCGATATCAATATCAGCGAAGCCGCGAGCAGCGACACGAATGACTACGAAAACTTTAATGAGTTTTTTACTCGCGCACTTAAAGAGGGTGCCCGACCAATAGATCAGGATTCAAACTCCCTGGTCTCACCCGCCGACGGAGCAGTCAGTCAGGCTGGCCCCATTACCCAGCAGCGTATTATTCAGGCTAAGGGCAGTGATTACTCCGCCGGTCGCCTGCTCGGCAATTCCGAAGAGGCCAAGCTTTACCAAGATGGCGCCTTCACAACAATCTATCTGTCACCTAAAGATTATCACCGCGTGCATATGCCCATTGCCGGCACCCTAATCAGCAGCCGTTATATTCCTGGAGACCTTTTTTCGGTGAATGATAAAACTGCTCAGGCGCTTCCAGGCCTATTCGCCCGCAATGAAAGGCTTGTCTGTCAGTTTGATTCAGAACTGGGGCAATTTGCACTGGTCTTTGTCGGTGCCATGTTGGTCGCTGGCATAGAAACAGTCTGGGGCGGATTTGAAACGCCCGGCCGCGGTGCAGTGCGCGACGCCGGCTTTTCCGGTCGTGATCTAAGCTTTGATAAGGGTGAGGAGATCGGACGTTTTAAATTTGGCTCAACGGTTATCCTGCTGTTTCAAAAGGATAAAATTGACTGGCAGGATTCGTTTGTGTCTCAGGCAGTTGTCCAGATGGGTGAAAAGATCGCCAGTTTTAAATAGAAAACTAGCCGATTAGACGTTGTTTCAATGCTGCAAAAAAACCATTATTAGAGTCGAACTGAGGCTGATTTTGCATCAATGATTCGCTGTTTGCCGAGAGTGAAAAGGGCTTGGTGATCAGCAGGTTGAGCATCTTTTCATCGACACCTAGGCTCTCCGAATCTATATCTTTGACAATGGCTAATTTGGCCACATCATAGGCTCGCCTTGTGCCACACTTTTGCAACTGAGCGCGTGCCCTATCTTCATTTTTGAGATCAACAAATATGTGGCTTGCTGGGTTAATCTTGCCATCAACCGAGTCAAATACGGCGAGCCTTGGTGAGAGCCTCGACTTGGGATTCTGTTCAATCACCATACCCTGATCACCTGTGGTTAATTCCACCACTGTTCCAGCCGGATAAAGCCCCACTGATTGAATAAACTCAACGACCAAATCCTCAGCAAAGGCACGGCCACGAAGTTCGTAGAGTCGACCTGTAGCCTTTGAGGGTGTCAGTACCGCTGATACTTCACGGGGATTGCACAGGCGATCAAACTCAGAGGCGATACCGACAATCGCAGCCAAAAATGGAATGCGCTGACCGCTGCATCCTTTGGGGAATCCACTGCCATCGAAACGCTCACAGTGGAACTTAATAATATTCATAACGCGTCGATTATCAAACTCAGACTGCTTCAGTTTGTCTAAACTGGCGCTGACAAAACCGCGGTATTCTGCCTCTTCCTCATCGTTGCGATCTAACTTGCGCAACAGTGTTCGATCCATACCAGACTTGCCAATATCTTTTAACAGAGCGGCGAAACAGAGATCTCTCAACTGATCTAATTCAAGGCCAATATGGCGGCCAAATTGGGTCGCCCAGAGGCCGGAACGGACACTGTGATCGTGGCTATGCCTGTCCTTAGCGCGCAGCTGCAGTAACCAGGTAAAGGCATCGGGACAACGCACAACGCTATCCACCATATCGTCTACTGACTGCTGTAATTGACGCAGATTGACCTGTCCACCCTTGGTAATTTGGCGAGTGGCAACACTGAGGCAACCGACCAAATTGTTCATCACTCTTCGCGCGGCAGGCATCTCTTTGGAGAGCTCGACAGTTTTTCGATATATATCGGGTTTAATAACAAAGCTACGCGGTGCGGTGAGCTGGCGATTATCCATTAAGCCGCGAACAACAGGATTGATATCTAACGCTTTGTTGCGCAGATCATTGTTGAATTGTCGGCTACCAGCGGCAGGACTTTTTAGGTCCAAGGGTGAAACATCTTTGGCGATATCTATATAGACGTAATCGCAATAGGCTTTGACGCGGGGCGCGTCAGCGGCACTTTTAATCAGAAAACCCTGGATTGGAAAAGGCGTCTCCGCCCATGGCTTATCTAGCGCGGAAACAAACATCCCCACTTCAAGTTCATGGATAAAGACTTTAAGTTGCTGTAGTGATATACAGTTTTTAGATCTCTCAGCGCTATTGATACAAAACCGAACCGTCTCGAAATGTAACGCTTCTACCAGAGTAAAAGCGTGCGCCGGTGCGGTTTTAGTAAATATAGACTAAGAAGTGCTAGGGTAAATCAGTACTTTGCGGAAAACTTGTGAACGGCATCAATAAACACTTTCACATGATCTGGATTTATATCTGGTGTAATACCATGACCAAGGTTAAAGATATGCCCGGGACCATCGCCAAAACCGCTGAGGATAGCCTCAACCTGAGATTCGATGACTGCGGGATCAGCTCTTAAAACTGCTGGATCCATATTGCCCTGAAGGGCTACTCTGCCCCCAACTCGGCTCTTGGCCGCGGCAATATCGGTGCTCCAATCGAGACCCAGTGCGTGACAGCCGGTATCGGCCATCTTTTCAAGCCACAGACCACCGCCTTTGGTGAATAGGATAACCGGCACATCGCGACCATCGTGATGGCTGATTAATCCATCGACAATTTTTTGCATATAGGCGAGGGAAAACTCTGCGTAGGCAGCGTGACTTAGTGCCCCGCCCCAGGTATCAAATATCTGCACCACCTGAGCACCGGCACGGATCTGGGCATTGAGGTAATCAATCACCGACAGAGATAATTTTTCCAGCAGTTGGTGCATGACTTCAGGCTGGGTATAGAGCATGGTTTTGGCGCGAGCAAAATCGCGGCTGCTCTGCCCTTCAACCATGTAAGTGGCCAAGGTCCAGGGGCTACCGGAAAAACCGATCAGCGGCACGCGGCCATTAAGCTCACGACGGATCATGGTCACTGCGTCGGTGACATAGGAGAGATCGCTGGCAGTGTCGATCACTTCAAGGGCTTCGATATCTGCCTCAGTTCTGACCGGCTTGCGAAACTTAGGGCCCTCTCCAGTTTCAAAATAGAGGCCCAATCCCATGGCATCGGGAATGGTCAAAATATCGGAAAATAGAATGGCTGCATCCATCTCGTAGCGCTCTAGAGGCTGCAGCGTAACTTCACAGGCAAGCTCGGTGTTCTTGCACAGACTCATAAAGTCGCCGGCCTGAGCTCTCACTGCGCGGTACTCGGGCAGGTAGCGACCCGCTTGTCGCATCATCCACACAGGTGTGCGGTCAACAGGCTGGCGCATCAGCGCCTTGAGAAAGCGATCATTCTTTAAGTCAGACATTCAGATTCCAGAGTAATAAAATTTAGCCACTTTTGGTTACGGGCCACTTAATAATGAGTAATTTGGCTACAGGAAATGTAGTCGACGCTAATCGATAGCGCCGATTAAACGTCGAGATAATCCAAAATGCCTTTGGCAGCCTCGCGACCTTCCCAGACAGCGGTAACCACCAAATCAGATCCTCGCACCATATCACCACCAGCAAATATCTTCGGATTGGTGGTCTGAAAGGGGAATGTCTGCTCTTCAGCGGCCATTACTGCGCCCCAGTCGGAGGTATTGACTTCGATACCAGTGAGCCAGGCGGGAGGGCTGGGTTTAAAACCAAAGGCCACCAACACGGCATCCGCCGGTAAAATCTCTTCACTGCCAGGGATCACTTCTGGTCGGCGACGACCATTTTGATCTGGAGCACCAAGGGACGTGGAGACCACTTTGACACCCTCAACACGGCCCTCTGCATCGGCCATAAGTTCAACGGGCTGCATATTAAATTTAAATACCACACCTTCTTCTCGCGCATTTTGCACTTCCTTGCGCGAGCCTGGCATATTTTCTTCATCGCGTCGGTAGGCGCAGGTGACGCTGGTCGCTCCCTGACGAATCGAGGTGCGGTTACAGTCCATCGCTGTATCACCACCACCCAAGACCACTACACGCTTACCTTTGACACTGATAAAGTCGTCCGTGGATTTCTCAAAGCCAAGATTGCGGTTGACGTTGGAGACCAGAAACGACAGCGCTTCGTGAACATTCTCAAGGTCTTCACCGGGGAATCCGCCTTTCATGGTAGTGTAAGTGCCCATACCCATAAATACTGCGTCGTATTCACTGAGCAGCTCTTCGACCATGATGTCTTTGCCAATTTCAATATTTAAGCGAAACTCAACACCCATGCCTTCGAGGATCTCGCGACGAGTGCGAATAACCGATTTTTCTAACTTAAACTCAGGAATACCAAAGGTGAGCAGTCCGCCAATTTCTGGGTAGCGATCAAAGACCACTGGCTTGACGCCATTGCGAATCAGAATGTCGGCACAGCCAATCCCTGCAGGTCCAGCACCGATCACAGCGACTTTTTTATCGGTCCAAACTACGTCAGACATATCCGGACGCCAGCCCATAGCAAAGGCGGTATCAGTAATATACTTTTCTACCGAGCCAATAGTCACCGCGCCAAAACCGTCATTCAATGTACAGGCACCTTCACAGAGGCGATCCTGTGGACATACGCGGCCACAGACTTCTGGCAGTGAATTAGTCTGGTGGCTGAGTTCAGCCGCCTCGATCAAATTGCCTTCTGCAACCAGCTGCAACCAGTTGGGAATATAGTTGTGAACCGGGCATTTCCATTCGCAGTAAGGGTTGCCGCAAGAGAGGCAGCGATGAGATTGATCGGCAGCCCCCTCGGCATTAAAGGGATCATAAATTTCAACAAACTCACCGACACGGCGCGTCATATCACGCTTTGGCGGATCGACACGTTTGATGTCGAGAAACTGAAATTGGTTATCTAATCTTTGGGTCATAAGTTTTATCTCTGTTCTCTAATCAACGCTATTGCGGGTTGTCATGGGCCTGAGCTAAAAGACCGCTCAGGGTTGCCGCTTTTGGCTTAACCAACCAAAACTTCGATGCGTAATCAGAAAAATTACTGATAAGCTCTTGTCCCCAAGCACTGCCGGTCTCTCTGACATGCTCCAGGATCATGTTTTTAAGGAACACTCTATGGGATTCCGTGGCCTCAGAAGTAATGCGCTGAATATCCACCAGCTCCATATTGTAGCGATCGACAAATTCACGCTCCATATCGAGAACATAGGCGAAACCACCGGTCATACCAGCGCCGAAGTTATAACCAGCGGCTCCCAGTACGGCGACTATGCCACCGGTCATATATTCACAACAGTGATCACCAGCACCTTCCACTACGGCTGTGGCTCCTGAGTTGCGCACCGCAAAACGTTCGCCGACCGTGCCTGCTGCATGCAGACGTCCGCCTGTAGCACCATAGAGGCAGGTGTTGCCCATAATCGGTGTCTCGTTGGAGGCAAAGCTACTGTCACTGGGTGGGCGCAAGATAATCTTGCCGCCGGCCATGCCCTTGCCAACATAGTCATTGGCATCGCCTTCGAGATATAGTTCAAGGCCACCAGCATTCCAAACGCCGAGGGACTGTCCAGCAACACCCTTCAAGTTCAATCGAATCGGCGCAGCTGACATACCAGTGTTGCCATAGCGCTTGGCTATTTCACCGGACAGTCGAGCACCGATGGAACGGTCGCAGTTATTGACAGTGAAGTCGAATGTGCCACCACTCTGAGACTCGATAAACGGCAGTGCCTGCTCAACCATTTCTTCTGCCAGCAAACCCTTGTCTAGAGGATTATTTTTCGGCTCGGAACAGGTCTGAGGCTTGCCATCTAATTCGGGGCGTACTTCAAGAAGTGGCGACAGCTCTAAATGCTGTTGCTTGCTGGTGGTACCAGGCAGAGTCTCTAATAGGTCGACACGGCCGATTAGCTGTTCAAGTGAACTAACTCCCAACACCGCAAGCCATTCCCGAGTTTCCATGGCAATAAACTTAAAGAAATTAGTCGCCATGGCCACGGTGCCGCGATAGTGATCATTGCGCAGACGCTCATCCTGAGTGGCTACACCGGTGGCACAGTTATTCAGGTGGCAAATACGCAGATACTTGCAGCCCAGTGCAACCATGGGTCCGGTACCAAAGCCAAAGCTCTCGGCACCTAAAATAGCCGCTTTAATCACATCCAAACCGGTCTTTAGACCACCATCGGTCTGCACTCTAACCTTGTTGCGCAGATCATTGGCGCGAAGCGTCTGATGGGTTTCCGTGAGACCTAACTCCCAAGGTGATCCAGCGTAGCGAATCGAACTCAGAGGACTCGCGGCCGTACCACCATCGTAGCCAGAGATAGTGATCAGATCAGCGTAGGCCTTGGCTACGCCGGCGGCAATGGTACCTACGCCTGGACGCGACACTAACTTCACCGAGACCAGAGCGCTGGGATTGACCTGTTTTAAGTCAAAAATCAACTGGGCCAAATCTTCAATAGAATAAATATCGTGGTGTGGTGGTGGTGATATCAAGGTCACACCGGGTACCGAGAAGCGCAGTCGAGCAATGAGCTCATTGACCTTGCCACCGGGCAACTGACCACCTTCGCCGGGCTTGGCGCCCTGAGCGACTTTAATCTGCAGTACTTCGGCACTGGATAGATAGGCTGGCGTAACACCAAAGCGACCGGAGGCGATCTGTTTGATTTTCGATGACTTAATCGTGCCATAGCGGGCAGGATCTTCGCCACCCTCGCCAGAGTTAGAGCGTCCACCAAGGGTGTTCATGGCTTCTGCTAGAGACTCATGAGCCTCAGGAGAGAGAGCACCCAGAGACATACCAGCGGAGTCAAAGCGCTTGACGATATCTGCCACAGGCTCGACCGCCTCAATATCTATGGGCATGCAGCTATCACTCAACTTCAGCAAGTCACGAAGCGAAGAGACCGGACGGTTGTTCACCAGACCAGCGTATTCGATATAGGCCTTGTAATCACCATTCTGAACCGCACTGTGCAGAGTCTGCACTACGTCTGGATTGTAGGCATGATATTCCTGACCATGGACATATTTCAGCAGGCCGCCGGGCTCGATGGGCTTGCGCAGTTTCCAGGCAAGCGTTTTAAGGGCTGTTTGATCAACTTCAATATCGTCGAAAGTGGCACCTTCAAGACGACTGACAAGACCCGGAAAGCAGAGATCAATTACTTCAGTGCTGAGACCAATGGCTTCAAATAACAGAGCTCCGCGGTAAGAGGCTATAGTCGAAATACCCATCTTCGAGAGTATCTTTAACAGACCTTTGTTTATGCCTTTGCGGTACTGTTTAAATGCTGTATCCACATCCACCAATAACTCGCCGCTACTAATCAGGTCGCAGAGCACATGGTAGCTGAGGTAAGGATAGACCAGTGACGCACCGCAACCGATTAGGGCGGCAATTTGGTGTGAATCTCGTGCATAGCCAGTGCTGGCAACTATATTGGCATCAGTGCGCAGACCCTGTTCAATCAGATGATTGTGCACAGCACCCACTGCTAGCAAAATATGGATTGGCTGTTTCTCAGGGCTGATATTGTGATCCGAGAGGATACAGATAACCGCGCCACCGCGAACCGCGTCTGCCACTTCAACACAAACACGCTGAATCGCTTGCTGCAGATTCTCTTCCGTCGCATCGTAGTTAAGGGCAAATTTAGAGACTGGGAACTGCTCAAATTCATTGAGCTTCAGGGCATAGTATTTGCGCGGAGACAACACTGGACTAGACAGGCCAATGCGCGCACCCAAATAAGGATTTTCAGCGAAGACACTCTGCTCTTGACCAAGTTCCACACCCAGGGACATCACTATGGCTTCACGCAGAGGGTCAATCGGCGGATTAGTTACCTGAGCAAACTGCTGACGGAAATAATCAAACAAATTACGCTGCTTCTTGGACAACACAGCCATCGGGATATCGTCACCCATGGAGCCCGTGGCCTCTTGACCACCTTCGGCCAATGGACGCAACACCTGGTCTCGCTCTTCAAAGGAGACCTGGAACATCTTCATATAGCATTTAATTTGGTCGCGACTAAGAGTGCCTTCAAGTTCGATACTGTCCATATCGAAAGATGATTCTATGGCGTAGCGACCCTCTTTGAGCCACTTTTTATAGGGGTGGCGAGCAGCCAGCTGATCTTCAATCTCATCGCGGAAGAAGATTTTCCCCTCCTGCGTATCAATTGACAGTATATCTCCGGGCCCAAGACGCCCTTTGGCCACCACATCTTCGCTGCGGTAGTCGTACACGCCGATCTCTGATGCCACAGTGATCACGTCATCATTGGTAATTACATAGCGCGAGGGGCGCAGACCATTGCGATCTAGGGTACAAACCGCAAAGCGGCCATCAGTAATAACCAACCCTGCAGGGCCATCCCAGGGTTCCTGGTGCATGGAGAGGTAATCGTAGAGTGCGCGGTGATCGGGATTGCGATCTTCAACATTCTGCCAGGCTGGCGGAACCAGAGTTCGCACTGCAAGGTGCAGATCCATGCCGCCGGTCACCAGCATCTCTAGCATGTTATCCAGACTAGATGAATCTGAACCAGTACGATTAACCAACGGCGCGGCTTCAGCCAGATCAGGTAACAAATCAGTTTTATACTTTGGCGTGCGTGCCACTGACCAGTTGCGGTTGCCCATGATGGTGTTGATCTCACCATTGTGCGCCAACATTCTAAAGGGTTGGGCCAGTGGCCAACGGGGCATAGTATTGGTGGAAAAGCGCTGGTGAAAGACACAGATCGCAGTTTCCAGACGCTCGTCCGCTAGATCCAAATAGAATCCCGGCAGATCAACCGGCATCATCAGACCTTTGTAACTGAGAACATTGGTACCGAGACTGGCAATATGGAAGCTGCTATCTTCAGTCAGTTGCTTCTCGGCCTTGCGACGGCCCATAAATAGACGCGCGCTAAAGCGCTTCTCATCGGTGATCTCACCGGGACCGACAAAAATTTGCTCAAAGGCGGGAAGCGACTCAATTGCAATCGGACCCAAGCACTTATCATCCGTGGGGACTTCACGCCATGCGAGAATTCGTAGGCCCTGAGCACTAAGCTCCTGTTCGATAATATTTTTCGCTGCACTGCGCTGCTGTTCGTCAGTATTCAGCATCACGGCACCGACGGCATAGAGCTCAGGAAGTTCTATTTGTTGGCTTTCTCGCAAAACCGTGCGCAAAAAGCTATCGGGCTTTTGCATCAATAGACCACAGCCGTCGCCGGTTTTACCGTCGGCAGCAACACCGCCACGGTGGGTCATACAGGTAAGTGCCTGGACCGCGTTCAACAGCAACTTGTGGCTGGTCTTGCCCTTGATATGAGCAATTAATCCAAAACCGCAATTATCTTTAAAATCGTCAAGCCGACATAAGCTCTGAGCCATAAATAAACTCTAAGTAAAATTCTAAGTTAAACTCTTCACGCAGCGCTATGGCAGCGCTGGGATGCGCTAATAAAACAGCACTGAAGAGCAAAGTGATAATAGCCTTGAGAAACGCAGACAGGCTAATCAGGCAAAGTGCTGCGCATTCTACACATTGCCAAACTATTCGACAATTGTCTGTACGCACTAAACGGCGGGATGGAGCCTAAATGAGACGAAAAAGTCCAACAATTTACGACTCTCGGCTGTCAACTAGCAGTGCAGGCCTTGCTCAATACCTGATTGAGGTGATCAATTGAAAACTGGTCGGTAACACAGGCTTCGCCGAGCTCCTTGAGCAGCACCAGGCGCAACTGCCCGTCTAGGACTTTCTTGTCCCTGAGCATTAGCTGGGTGAAATCCTCCGCAGTCATATCTGCAGGGGGAGCCACAGGCAGCGAACAGTGTTGCAAAAGCGCTTTCGTTCTCTGTAGATCCGCTTCAGGCAGATCGCCACTGATCACCGATAATTGTGCAGCCATAACCATTCCTGCAGCTACAGCTTCGCCATGAATCCACTGCTTGTAATTCTGGAAGGTTTCGATTGCGTGACCAAAGGTGTGGCCTAAATTTAAAATGGCGCGAATGCCCTGCTCGGTTTCATCTTCGGCAACAATCCGCGCCTTACACACACATGAGAGCTCTATGGCGTATGCCAGCGCCTGCTTATCGCGCTGCAATAATAGATCGATATTGTTCTCCAACCACCGAAAAAAGTCAGCATCCACAATTAAACCGTATTTTATAACCTCGGCAAGACCAGCATAAAACTCGCGATCTGGCAGCGTCGACAATGTATCTGTGTCAATAATCACCGCTTGAGGCTGATAGAAAGCGCCGATCATATTTTTGCCCATGGCATGATTGACCGCGGTCTTGCCACCCACTGAAGAATCGACCTGTGCCAGTAATGTGGTTGGAATTTGAATAAAGGGCACACCGCGCTGATAACAGGCAGCGGCAAAACCGGTCATATCACCCACCACGCCGCCTCCCAGGGCAATCAGCGTGGTCTTGCGATCGTGGTGATTGCCAATTAGCTGGTCAAAAATAAGATTGAGAGTATCGAGATTTTTGTATTGTTCACCGTCAGCGAGAATAACACTGTCCACCTGCTTGTCCGTCAGCTGGCGCTTCAGCGACTCAAGGTAGAGGGGGGCAATAGTCTCATTGCTAACAATCAGGACTTTCTTGCCGCTGATATAGCTGGCTATATCAGCGCTGCGAATCTCATCGGAACCAATAAAAATAGGGTAGGAACGGTCACCCAATGAAACCTGAACTTGTGTTGAATTTGAGGCCATGAATCACTCTGACTAAGACTAGTAAGGGCGCAGCCACAGGGTGGCAGCGAAAGTTAGAGGCAGGAGTCTATCATAGGGCCGAAACAGCTTCAGCCAGTTTCTTTGCCAACTTGAGGGGTTGTGTCGACCCTGACGGAAACACTAGATCAGCGACTTGATTGTATAGCGGACTGCGGGTTTCTATAAGTTGCTTGATAAGCGCTTCACGATCATCAACCTGCAGTAATGGCCGGGTTTTATCGCGCTTGGTGCGCTCAACTAACTGTTCGAATGTGGCGGATAAGTAGACTACAAGACCACTAGCCTGAAGGATTCCGCGATTGTCATCGCTAAGAACAATCCCACCCCCCGTGGCTATGACTTTTGGCTGCTTATCTGCCACCAGCTCAGCCAATACCTTACTCTCGCGCTCGCGAAAACCGACCTCACCTTCCATATCAAATATCCATTGAATATCGGCACCAGCACGGGCCTCAATTTCGGAATCCACGTCGATAAAGGACAGCCCCAGCAATCCTGCAAGGTGTTTGCCTATGGTGGTTTTGCCGGCACCCATTGGACCAACGAGAAAAATATGTTGTGGTTTCATCGATCCAGCAAATTATCGTCAATTATTTTAGGTGTTATAAAAATTAGTATTTCACGTTTTTCAATGTTGCGCAGGTCATTTCGAAACAGCTTGCCCAAAAAGGGTAAATCGCCCAGCAGTGGCACTTTGTCCGTGCCATTAACTTCTTCTGTTTGGAAAATACCCCCTAATACCAGTGTTTGCCCGTTGCCAACCAGTGCCTGAGTCTCGATCTGAGTAATATCGATCGATGGCTCACCTGTGGGGGTAAACGCACCCACTGAATCCTGTGAAACCAGCAAATCCATAATAATTCTATTGTCCGGTGTGATCTGAGGGGTAACCTCAAGCTGCAACACCGCTTCCTTGAATTCTATGCTAGTTGCGCCGCTCGAGGTAGCCTTTTGGTAGGCTATTTCAGTTCCCGACTTAATTACCGCCTGCTGCTTGTCGCCGGTAAGGACTTTTGGCTGAGAGACAATTTCGCCAAATCCATCGGACTCCAGTGCACTTAATTCAAGATCAATAAGAAAATTATCCGTTAGATAACCAAGGCTAAAAGAGCCAGTGGGATTATCAACACCTAGGTCTACAGCCAAACTATCAGCCAATCCAACATCAAAATTTCGGGTAAACGTGGTGATACCGGCATCATCTGTTTCGATCTCATCGGCGGAATAGGTAAAGGTTTCCTTCGCTCCAGCACCTGGCGTCAGTCCAGATCTACGTCCGGAAAAGCCGAGGGTTTTGTCGCCAAATGCATTGGCAACGGTGCCGCCAGCCAGTTTATCTATACCCGCCAAGCCCCAGGTTACGCCGAGTTCTTTTTTGAAGTCTGTATTGGCAATAACAATACGCGCTTCAATTAATACCTGCTTAATCGGCACATCAATTTCATCGATCAGACGCTTAAAGGCATTAATTTTATCCTCCGTATCGGTGAGAATGATTGTATTAGTACGCTCGTCAACTATGGCACTGCCGCGCTCCGACAGGATAGTGGTAGTGGCGTTGCCTTCACGGCTTCCACTTCAATCTGCATTTCCATTTGCAACTCAGTGAGACCAGCAGGCAATTCAATTTCTTTAGTGATCACCGACGAGGAGGACACCGCTGAGACTATATCGGTGAGCTTGGTACCCGAGCGTTTTACCACGGCGGCTATAGTCCCTGACAGGGCGTCGAGATCAGCGATATTTTTGTCGACTATGGTATTTGGTGGCAGCGGAAGGACCCTATAGGCCTCGACCTTAAAGCTATCACCGGTCTTACTCAGCTCAATCAGCTTGACCGCTGACGAGGAAATATCCATTCCCAGCATGGGCTTTGAAGGCTTGGCGAAAAAATCGAAAAAATCCATTTTCTTATATAAGTCCTTTATTTAGGCTACTCTTGTCCACAATCCTAAGTGTCGGCTCACGGTAACAACCGATAGTATTCCTGCAAATGATGCACTTCACATTCCCTACACTCTATAATAGACACTGATTTTGCCGGTGCCGGAAATTGGTGCCCTCAATTCGACAAGACTTAAAACACTATTTGCGCGATATTTACGTAAGATTCTAAGCAACAATGACCCCACGGCTAAGCGATAGTTATGCGAAGACTGATTAAACCCCTAGCTCTGCTAGCCCTTCTTGGAATAGGCGGGTTCCTCATTGTCGCCTCTTGTTTGTACCTCTACCTTAGCCCAAAACTCCCATCAGTCGAGGAACTAAAGGAGATCGAGTTACAAATTCCACTGCGAATCTATTCACAAGATTTGAAAGTTATTGCGGAGTTCGGCGAAAAAAAGCGCTCGCCGGTATCATTCGACGAAATTCCCCAACCAATGATCGATGCGTTTCTCGCCGCCGAGGATGATGGTTTCTTTGAACACAGCGGAATCGCTGTAACAGGCCTACTTCGAGCTGCAGGTGAACTAATTACTACGGGCCGAATACGCAGTGGCGGCAGCACCATTACTATGCAGGTGGCGCGCAACTTCTTTCTCAGTAATCGCCAGGAGTTCACACGCAAATTTAATGAGATCCTGCTCGCCTTTAAAATTGAGGAGGGCCTCAGCAAACAGGAGATACTCTCTCTCTATACCAACAAGATTTACTTTGGCAACAGAGCCTATGGCATTGGTGCCGCAGCCAATGTGTATTACGGTAAAAAACTCAATCAGTTGACGCTAGCAGAGAGCGCAATGATTGCAGGTTTGCCAAAAGCGCCATCCTCCTACAACCCAATTGCCAATCCCGAGCGCGCGCTGATTCGCCGCAACTGGATACTCAAGCGCATGCTATCACTCGACAATATCACCGAGGAACAGTATCAGTCTGCGCTTCAAGAGTCTGATAAGGCTTCTTACCACGGCTCTATATCGGAACTCAGTGCAGCTTATATTGCCGAAATGGTACGCCAGCAGGTAGTGGATAAATTTGGCCTCAAGGCCTATACCGAAGGCTACTCTGCAATCACCACTATTGATTCAACCATGCAAAAGCAGGGAGTCGATGCCCTGCAAGCTGGCATTCTTGCCTATGACCAACGGCACGGCTATCGTGGCCCAGAAGAGACCGCAGTGACGGAGGAAGAGTGGTCTGAATTGCTGAGTAAGACGACAACTTTTGGCACACTCGAGCCGGTTATTGTCAGCGATGTGGCCGACGACCGTCTCTGGGTACTTAACCGCAACGGTGATATTGAAGAGTTAAACTGGCTCGATGGACTTAAAAATCTGCGCCTATATAAAACTGTCAATGCCCGCAGTGCACCTATTACCAGCGCCTTAGACATATTCAGCCGCGGCGATTTGATACGCATAGTACGACGCGAGGATGGCTCTCCCACTCTGGCGCAGATGCCCGAAGTGCAGGCTGCACTAGTGGCACTCAACCCCCAGGACGGCGCTATCCGCACATTGGTCGGCGGCTTTGACTTTCGTCACAGCCGCTTTAATCGGGTAACTCAGGCTCTGCGTCAGCCGGGCTCAAACTTCAAACCCTTTATCTATGCCGCTGCACTTGACAGTGGCTTTACACCGGCTTCGATTATCAATGACGCGCCAGTGGTGTTTAACGACAAAAACTTAGAAGATATGTGGCGACCGGAAAATGACGGCGGCAAATTCTATGGCCCCACTCGCCTGCGCGAGGCGCTCTACCGCTCGCGCAATATGGTGTCGATCAGACTACTGCGCCGCATGGGTATTGATCGGACTCTGGAGGGACTGCAGGCGTTCGGTTTTGATACCGGCGATATGCCTATAGATCTGTCTTTGGCTCTGGGAAGCCACGCCTTAACACCACTCAAGGTAGCGAGTGCCTACAATATTCTCGCCAATGGTGGATACAGTGTTGCGCCCTATGTGCTAGACACGGTGATCGACCGCGACGGCAATATTATCTATCAAGCGATGCCAAAAACTCTGTGCAACAGCTGTGAAACCGATACAGATGATCGCGAAATCACTCTTATAAACCCTATCGCATTGGTGGCGAATGCCTCTGCAAGTGATGTAAGAACCTTCTCTGCCGCTGTTAATCAAGTGGATATGCAGCTAGAGGAGTTACTCAACAGTCTCGCCGATGAATCAATAGCCGAGGAGGAGCGCAAAAGTTTAGAAGTGATTAAACGCGCACTGCAGCAGCGACCAATCGATGACGCAGCCAAGCCCAGAGCCGATAGAGTAGTCAATAAACAAACTGCTTTTCTGATCGACTCCATGTTAAAAGATGTTGTTTTGCGCGGTACTGGCGTCAAAGCAAAAGTGCTCAAGCGCACTGATTTGGCGGGCAAGACCGGAACCACTAATGGCCCTAGAGATGCCTGGTTTTCCGGCTACTCGCCACACCTCACCGTGACCACCTGGGTTGGATTCGACAATAACGCTAAAATCGGGCGCAATGAATACGGCGGCTCCGCCGCACTGCCAATTTGGATCGACTTTGCTCGTCAGGCTCTTGATGGCAAACCCAATATAGAGCGCCCGCAGCCAGATGGAATAGTTATGGTAAAAATTGACGCCAAAACCGGCAAGCGTGTGGCGCCAAATCAAAGTGGTATTTTTGAATTTTTTAGAACAGAAAATGTGCCTGAATTGATCGGCGGTGAAACGCTGCCCGGCGCAGCGGAAAACAGCTTGCCGGATGATCTTTTCTAGGCCCAACAACCCTATGCAATCGCTGGATTAATAATAATGACGCTAAATTGGCGCGACATCGATACCGTACTTTTGGACATGGATGGCACACTGCTAGACTTGCACTTCGATACCTTTTTTTGGATGCAGCATCTGCCCAAACGCTATGCCGAGCAGCATAATATGTCCCTAGAGCAGGTCGCCGAAAAACTCGCCAGGCGCATGAGTGACTTTCAGGGAACCCTAAACTGGTATTGCACTGATTTCTGGTCTGAAGAATTTGATCTGGACATTTTGGCCCTGAAACAGGAAATCGATCACCTTATAGGTTATCGCCCCCATGCTCGCTCATTTCTCGAAGCGCTGGGAACCCACAACAAGCAGCGCGTCCTGGTGACCAATGCCCATCGCGACAGTGTCGACCTAAAGTTCTCCCTAACCGGTATTGACGCTCATCTAGACTCGGTTATTTCCTCTCACGACTATGGCCAGCCAAAAGAAGACCAACGCTTTTGGGAGCAGCTACAGGAGAATATTCGCTTCGACCCTGAACGCACATTGTTTATCGACGACTCAGAGCCGGTACTGCGCTCTGCAGAAAAGTTTGGTATTGCCAATCTGTTGTCAATAGAACAGCCGGACAGTCAGAACGCTAGACGCCAGCCATCCAACTTTCCAATGCTCGATTCATTTGCTCATCTTATGACCAGCGAAGGGTTGCTTTAAACAATGGACAAAGTGCGCATCGACAAGTGGCTATGGGCCGCACGTTTTTTTAAAACACGCTCTCTGGCCAAGTCGGCCATCGAAGGTGGTAAAGTTCATATAGATGGCAACAAATCCAAAGCCAGCCGCCAGCTAGAACTGGGCACCATCCTGACCATTCGCCAGGGCTTTGACAGCAAAACCGTCGAGGTTATAGGTCTATCTGAGCAGCGCCGTGGTGCACCAGAGGCGCTCTTACTCTATTCTGAAACTGCTGAAAGCATTGCCCTCAGGGAGAAGGACAGCGCGCTGCGCAAAGCCGCCAATGGCTCGTCGATCAGCGATGGTAAACCAAATAAAAAACAGCGCCGTCAGATTCACCGATTTTTAAATAATTAAGCGGTGGTTTTAACTCAAAAAGCCCTAGTTTTTACGTAAATAAAGTAGGTCCAGTGGAAAATATCAGTACAATGCGGCCATGAATATTAAAGACAACGACACACTTCAGCGCTTCATCTTCGAGAGCACGGATATCCGCGGTGAAATCACTACACTATCCTCAAGCTATCTGGATCTGTTAGCGCTGCAGAAATATCCTCCTCAGGTTGAATGGTTGTTTGGCGAATTTCTCGCCGCGGCGAGCCTCCTTAGCTCGAGCCTCAAACATAGCGGTATGATTACTGTGCAAGCCAACGGCAGTGGCCCCATAACAGCGATCATGGCTGAATGCTCTCAGGACAACAAACTGCGCGGCATAGTGCGTGGCGACTTTGACAATTTAGGTGAACTCAGCACATTACAAGAACTGCTCGGCAAGGCGACACTGGCCATTACCCTAGAACCCGAGGGCAGAGAGCGCTATCAGGGGGTAGTCCCTTTGGACGAAGATAATCTGAGCAAGTGTCTCGAATTTTATTTTTATCAATCTGAACAGCTGCCGACCAGGATCAAGCTCGCCTCGAACTCAGAGATTGCCAGCGGATTATTAATCCAACAGCTGCCCCCCTCTTCTGGCGATCGCGAGGAAAGTCTAGAGGACTGGCAGCGGGTTTCGACTCTATTTGAAACCCTCACTAACGACGAACAACTGCAACTTTCGCATAATGATCAGTTATACCGGTTATTCCATGAGCAGGAGCTGCGCCTATTTGACGCCAAATCAATGCAGTTTTCCTGCAGCTGTTCACGCCAACGAACCGAAAATGCACTGCTTTCTCTAGGGCGCACAGAAGTCATGGAACTGTCCGAAGAGCAGGGCCTGATTATGATTCACTGCCAATTTTGCTCACAGGAATACCGCTTTAGTGCGGCCGATGTCAGCCAGCTATTTGATCCCCCAAAACCTCTGCTACACTAAAATTTAAACGCCAAGGATATTCCGTATCCGCACTTAGATTAGCTGCGCTTTTCTGGCATAATCGTGCTCCATTTTTAGATCGCCAGAATACTTTAAAATCGTTCACCCTTTGGAAGAGAGGAAGAGAATGACCGACGCTGCTGTACACAGAGACCCCGGCTCAACCGAGCTCGTTGAAATGGCCATTAAACGCGGGGAGGGACATCTTGCCGATACTGGCGCATTTGTCGCCACCACCGGCCACCGCAGCGGGCGATCGCCCGCCGATAGATTTATCGTCGACGAGCCCAGCTCCACCGACGCAATAGACTGGGGTCCAGTCAATCGCCCCTTTGATGCAGGCAAGTTTGACACGCTCTGGGAGCGTGTTGCTGAATATATTGCCGGCCAGGAACGTTTCGTTTCTGAGCTCCATGTGGGTCAGGACTCTGAGCACTATATTCCGGTCCAGGTCACGACTGAGACCGCTTGGCACGGCCTTTTCGCGCGCAATATGTTTATTCGCACCGACAAGTATAATCCCGCCAACAAGGCGCCATGGAAAATCCTCCACGCCGCCAACTTTGTCTGCGATCCTGAGCGTGACGGCACTAATAGCGATGGCGTAGTCCTGATCAATTTTGGACAGCGCAAAGTTCTGTTAGCTGGTATGCGCTATGCAGGTGAAATGAAGAAAGCCATGTTCTCAGTGCAGAATTTCCTGCTCCCTGAAAAACACGTTATGTCTATGCATTGTGCGGCCAATGTCGGTGAAGACGGCGATACAGCACTGTTTTTCGGTCTCTCTGGTACAGGTAAAACCACCCTCTCAGCGGACCCAGATCGCTACTTGATCGGCGACGACGAACACGGCTGGGGCAAGGGCACAGTGTTTAATATTGAAGGCGGTTGCTACGCCAAGACAATTGATCTGAGCAAGAAAAACGAACCGGTTATCTGGGACGCAATTCGCTTTGGTTCGATTATTGAAAATGTGGTGATATCCGACCACCAGCGAACCGCTGACTATTCAGATACCACACTCTCTGAAAATGGTCGCTGTAGCTACCCCCTCGAACACGTGGAAAAACGCTGCGTAGAGAACCAGTCCGGTGAGCCAAAGAATATTATTTTCCTCACCTGTGACGTGACTGGCGTATTGCCGCCGGTTTCAATGCTCAGCAAAGAAGCCGCTGCCTATCACTTTTTAAGTGGTTACACCGCGCGGGTGGGTTCAACCGAGTTAGGCGCGGAAGCCGGTATCCACCCAACCTTCTCCACCTGCTTTGGCTCACCCTTTATGCCGCGCCCTGCAAGTGTCTATGCGGAGTTGCTTATGAAGCGTATCGAAGATTTTGGCTCAAGAGTCTATCTGGTCAATACCGGTTGGACTGGCGGATCTGGTGGTGCTGGCGGTGTCGGTAGCCGCTTCCCTATTCCAGTAACACGGGCTGTAGTCACTGCGATTACCAGTGGCTCTCTGGAGAACTGCGAGTCGGAGCACCTGGATCTATTAAATCTGGATATCCCCACTGCGATTGACGGTGTTGATAGCAAATATCTCAACCCGCGCAATGCCTGGGCTGACAAAGACGCCTATGACAAGCAGGCTGAAATATTGGCTAAGCTGTTTGTGGAGAATATTATTAGCTTCGCACCCTCACAGGATATTATTGATGCAGGACCGCAGTTGAAATAAGAGGCACTCTACCAGCTGTAAACTAAATACCCGCTCCCACAAGCGGGTATTTTTTTGCCTTCTCTTTAGACCGACAAACTTTGGACCGACAAACTTCAGGCGTAAAAAAAACCCGCTTCTCAGCGGGTTCTTTAAACTGCGATAGATCTAACTGAAGGGTTTTATTTACTGCCTTCAAGAATATGATCTACTGCAGCCTTAACTTCATCGTCGCTACAATCCATGCAAGTACCACGCATTGGCATGCCGCGGATACCGTTAATCGCATTGATGTAAACAGTCTCCAAACCCTGCTCCAGACGAGCAGACCAGGCAGCCACATCGCCCATTATAGGTGCGCCAGCAACGCCTGAGCTGTGACAGGCAATGCAGTTCACCGCGTAGATATCACCGCCGGCACGGGCCGATTCTGCGCCACCTGAAGCCATAGGCACAACCTGTCCAGCCATGGATACATGGCCAGCTGGAGCGATTCTCTCAGCAACTTGCTGTTCTTGGTTAGCGGTCAAATTAACTGTTTTATCCCCTGATCCACAGCCCCACAAAACGGCACTGGCGATAGTGATCAAAACGAGGTTCTTCAGTCGACTGCTCATAATTTTATTCATCAAAGGTCATCTCCGGTAAATCTTAATTAAATAGCTTAGCTGTAGACTTAGTCTTTAACTCTAGAGTGCAAAGCTCGGTAGCAAATTTTGGCCGCATTATAGCGTGCAATAGATAAATTCTCATTAGCAATACGTTGAATTTTTCGCTTCGTATCCCTGCACTGCATTTATTCTTATGAACTCACAAGATTACTGTTAAACCAGAGGCCTTATACCCACTGCATGACGCACCTTGGCGATCAGAATTTTGCTTTCAGCTCTAGCTTTTTCAGCGCCCCGCTGCAGGATATTTTCTATTTCAGCGGGGTCTTGCATCAATGTTTCATAGCGCTCGCGAGCATCGGCTAACTGGCTATTTACCAGTTCAAACAACTGTTTCTTGGCCTCACCCCAGGCAATGCCATTGGCAAACTGCTCTCGCATAGCAGAGGTCTGCGCATCTGTAGCAAAGGCTTTCCAAATCTGGAATACCGCCGATGAATCAGGATCTTTTGGCTCACCAGGTTCAAGCAGATTAGTTTTAATTTTATTGATATGTTTCTTTAACTGCTTTTCCGTTAAAAACAGCGGGATGGTATTGCCGTAACTCTTGCTCATTTTACGGCCATCCAAACCCTGCAGCACCGCAACATTGTCGTCGACCACAGCGGCCGGCAGCACAAACTGCTCGCCGTAGTGATGATTAAAGCGCTGAGCCACATCCCGAGCCATCTCCACATGCTGAATTTGATCGCGACCAACAGGAATTTTGTGGGCATTAAACATCAAGATATCTGCGGCCATGAGTATCGGATAACTAAACAACCCCATATTGATACCATGGTCGGCGTCTTCACCCAGTTCCTCATTGGCCTGCACTGCACCCTTGTAGGCATGAGCTCGGTTCATCAATCCCTTGGCGGTCATGCAGGTCAAAAACCAGGCTAATTCAGGGATTTCAGGGATATCAGACTGACGGTAGAAGGTCACCTTGTCTGGGTCTAGCCCCATGGCCAACCAAGTGGCAGCAATTTCCATGGTCGAACGATGGACCATTTCAGGGTCTTGGGACTTGATCAATGAGTGATAGTCAGCCAAAAAGAAAAAGGATTCAAAATCGCCGCTGCGACTGGCCTCAATCGCTGGACGGATAGCGCCCACATAGTTTCCCAAGTGGGGAGTTCCGGAGGTAGTGATACCGGTTAACACGCGCTGCTTACTCATATTGACTCAATACTTTTGTAGATTGAAAGATTAGTTTGGCAAATAATGCTGATTATAATAATCGATTCGCTTTCAGACTGCAGGTAAAGCTTAGCTCTCTAAGTACCTCTTCTAAGTACTTCTCTACTTCACTTGCAACGATCAGTCACCGACGGCCACTTGCAAGCGCCCAGAGCGATTGAAAAATTGTCTCAGTACTCTGCTTAGACGCTCGGGATCCAATGTGCCAGTGAGTTCGCGACAGGAGTGCATAGCCAGTTGGGGAATCCCCACATCCAGTGTCGGGATACCTAATTTGGCTGCGGTAACCGGCCCAATAGTACTGCCGCAGCCGAGATCCGTACGCGTCACGAAGGACTGGACTGGCACGTCCACCTCAGCACAGAGCTGGCGAAACAGACTGGCAGTCACACCGTTGGTGGCATAGCGCTGATTGGAGTTAACCTTAATTACCGGCCCGCCATTTAGTGCAGGCTTGTGGCCGGCTTCGTGATTATCAGCAAAATTAGGGTGCACTGCGTGGGCGTTGTCACAGGAAATTAATAGCGAACCATCAAGTACTCGCGCTTTATTGCTGGCCCGTCCGTCAGCACAAAGATCACTGCACAGACGGTCGACAATGGACTCCAAGAAAGGGCCATCGGCTCCCACAGAGGAAACGCTGCCAACCTCTTCATGGTCGTTGCATACTAGTACCGAGGTGCTGGTTGTATCAGCATTGATCAGTGCGTTGGCGGCAACAAAGCAGCTGAGCAGATTATCCAGTCGTGCCGCAGCAAAGAATTCTTTATTTAGGCCAATTGTTGCCGCACCCTGAACATCATAGAAGCAGAGTTCATAATCCATAACTTGTTCAGAATCGCCTAAAAAACGCTCCGCGAGTAATTCACGAAAATCGGCTTTTTCGTCGGCCTGCATTAGGATAGGCGGAATATCGGTTTGCGGATTAATCGTGCGATCTTTGTTAGCGGTACGATCGAGATGAATCGCGAGACTGGGAATAACCGCAATCGCCTCATCGAAGTTGATCAGCTTTTGTTTTAGCTGACCACCAACGTCGCTGTAGACCAAGCGCCCAGCTAGAGAAAGGTCGCGATCAAACCAAGGGTTGAGCAGTGCCCCGCCATAGACTTCGACACCGAGCTGAAAATATTTATTATTGAGCATCTCAGGTTGCGGTTTAACCATCAGACAGGGACTATCTGTATGTGCACCGGCCATGCGGATTCCACTCTCGGCTAAGTCTTCACTACCGGCCACAAAGGCAATAATCGATGAGCCATTGCGGGTAACAAAGTACTTTTCTCCCTGTTTGACAGCCCAGTCGTCGGATTCGCTCAAAGGCTGGAATCCAGCTTCACGGAATAAACTGGCCATGTTGGCTACAGCATGAAATGGGGTTGGTGAACCATCAATAAATTCAGCCAACCGCTTATTAAAGCTCTCTGCCCGAGTATCAGCCCTATCCATTTTCAATTCCTTGTTGTCTTCCAGTTATAAAATATTTTATCTAACGCTTGTCGACGCCGTGCTCAAATCGCGCCAGTAAGCTCGACGTATCCCAGCGATTGCCACCGATGCACTGAACTTCAGCGTAAAAACTATCGACCAATTGGGTCAGGGGCAAGTCACTGCCATTGACTTTTGCCTCATCTAGGGCAAAGGCTAAATCTTTGCGCATCCACTGCACAGCAAAGCCGTGGTCGTAGTCATTGGCCAGCATAGTCTGATAGCGATTTTCCATCTGCCAAGACTGGGCTGCACCTTTGGAGATAACCTCAACAACCTGTTGCGCGTCGAGACCGGCGCGCTTGGCAAAGTTAAGTCCTTCGGCAAGGCCCTGAATCACACCGGCAATACATATTTGATTGACCATTTTACACAGCTGACCACTGCCAGCATCACCCATCAACTTAAGCGATTTAGCGTAGCTCTGAATCGCTTGGCGGGCTGCGTCAAAGTCTGTCTGTTGGCCCCCGCACATTACTGTCAGTTGACCGTTTTCTGCGCCCTGCTGGCCTCCTGATACCGGAGCATCGACAAATCCAATAGCCAAAGCCTGCGCCTGTTCGGCCAATTCTCTTGCCAGTAGCGCAGAGGTTGTGGTGTGGTCAACCAAGATCGAACCGGATTTCATGGCCACCAGTGCGCCAGCTTCGCCACCGACTACAGCGCGAATATCGTCGTCATTGCCAAGGCAGCTAAACACAATCTCGGCACTTGCAACCGCCTCGGCCACTGTATTGGCTGCGTTACCACTGTAGTGGTTCAACCAGCGCTGGCTAACGGACTCTGTGCGATTATAGACAGTTACTGCATAGCCACACTTACTTAACCATCCAGCCATGGGGAAACCCATTACGCCAAGTCCTAAAAATGCCACCGACTTTTGCATTGCAGCGTCCTCTAGATCACTTAATTAAATAACTTATACAGATTGAGAGTAGATCAAACCGATCAGCACAGCGCCTAAAAGCATTCGATAGATCACAAAGGGCATCATGCCGATGCGTTGAATCAGTTTCAAAAACAGCGTAATACACAGATAGGCGGTTATCGCCGAAAGCACTACGCCAACACAGATCAACATCCAGTCGACCGATTCAGTATCAAGCAACTGCAGCCCTTTATAGCCACCGCTCAAGAGAATTACCGGAATCGCCAATAGAAAAGAAAAGCGCGCCGCGGTCTCACGATCAAAACCTAGGGCCAGTGCCGCAGTAATAGTGATTCCCGACCTCGAAGTGCCAGGAATTAACGCTAGGGCTTGGGCCCCACCCACAACAAGAGCGGTGCGCCAGCTAAATTGATCAATGCTCTGACCACCGCCACCGCGACGGTCTGCCCAGGCCAGTAGCAGTCCAAAAAATATGGTGGTAAACGCAATCACCGCCATGGAGCGCAGATTGGCTTCAATAAAGCCGCCCAAAAAGAGACCCGCTAATGCAGCTGGCAGTGTCGCCAGAGCAATATACCAAGCGAGATGGCTTTCGGGACTATGGCGGCGCAGGAAAATACTTTTCAGCCAGGCGCGACCCAACATTGAAACATCATGACGAAAATAGCCCACCACAGCGATCAGCGAGCCAACATGCACGGCTACATCAAAGGCCAGGCCCTGGTCAGGCCAGCCCAAGACTGCCGAGGGCAGGATAAGATGAGCCGAACTGGAGATTGGTAAAAACTCGGATAACCCTTGGATAATGGCCAGCCAAACCGCCTGCATAAAATCCATTTTAAACGGCCCTTAGCTTAGTATGTTTTTTCCAGGCATCAGTGCCGCGCAGATAGACCAGCTCCACTGAGCCAATCTCCACAGCTTCATTGTTAGCCTGTTTTATCAATGCAATATCAAGCAAATCTCGGGCATCGGGATAGAGACTCTGGTACCTCCCCTCCTGCACCCCAGCAGCATCTGCTAGAGCTGCTGCATCACCCACAATAACCTGCGGATCATGACTCTCTATAAGTCCCTGTGCAGCTTCTGCATCAAGCAACTGATCGTTGATAACGGATTCAAACTGCCCATACTTATCGCGCTGATAGGCACCACAGTTGAACTCACCCATACGTGCATCCAATAGCGGCATCACAGTCCCTGAGCACTGATCATTGTGTTTTCGCCTATAGGTCTGCGCCATTACCTCTAGTGTGGATACCGGAATAACCGGAAGCTGAGCACCAAAGGCCAACCCCTGAGTCGTGGCAAAACCAATACGCAGACCGGTAAATGAGCCAGGCCCAACGGTAACTGCAATAGCATCGAGCATGGTAACTGTTATACCCGCCTCCACTAGCACAGCATCGACCATCGCCATAATCAGTCTAGTGTGGGAGCGGGGCTCTTCCGAATAGCGCGAAAATCTTGACTCGCCGACACTCAGAGCAACCGAGCATGCGGCTGTAGAAGTCTCAATTGCTAAAATGGATGCCATTAATTAGATGCCACAACTAGGGCCGCTCAATGTACCCAAAGGTAAAGAGAGAAGCTTGATTTTAATCAGGCAGAAACAAAAATCCCCCACCAGTAGGCGAGGGATTTTACAGGTCTCACGACAATTAAACTATCTACAATTTGCCGACTTAAGATCCTGGCAGCTTCGGTCGCAGTATTACTTTGCGGCGACTGGTGCTGGCGCTGCAGCTTTCTTAGCTACAACTTTTTTAGCTGCTGGCTTCTTGGCAACTACTTTCTTAGCAGTAGCTTTCTTAACAGCGGGCTTCTTAGCGACTACTTTCTTGGCAGCAGCTTTCTTAGCAGCGGGCTTCTTGGCAACTACTTTCTTGGCAACTACTTTCTTGGCAACTACTTTCTTGGCAGTAGCTTTCTTAGCAGCAGGCTTCTTAGCAACTACTTTCTTGGCAGCAGCTTTCTTAGCAGCGGGCTTCTTAGCAACTACTTTCTTGGCAGCAGCTTTCTTAGCAGCGGGCTTCTTAGCAACTACTTTCTTGGCAGTAGCTTTCTTAGCAGCGGGCTTCTTAGCAACTACTTTCTTGGCAGCAGCTTTCTTAGCGGCGGGCTTCTTAGCAACTACTTTCTTGGCAGCAGCTTTCTTAGCAGCGGGCTTCTTAGCGACCGCTTTCTTTGCAGTGGCTTTCTTTGCAGTGGCTTTCTTTGGAGTAGCTTTCTTAGCAGCTGGGTTTTTGGCTGCGGCTTTTTTAGCTGCAGCTTTAAGCTTGGCTACTACAGCTTTTTCAGCAGACTGCACTTTAAGAGCAGCTTTCTTTTCAGCGGCTTTCATTTTCTTCGACGTTACTTTGGCGCGAGCTTTTAACCAACGCTTTTCAAATCGTTTAACTGCTGCGGCCAGATCAGCATCCTGGGCAGCCTGTAAACGAGCTTCGGCCTTCAATACAGCAGCTTTCGCGGCGGCTTCAGCAGCGGCAACTTTTTGCTTTAACTGTGTAGCTTTTTGTTCAACCTTTGCAGAGCGCAAATCATCGCGCAGTGCAGCGGCAATTTTACGACTAGCGGAAGCTTGCTTGCGAGCTGCTGCCAAACTGGCTTTAGCAGCAGCAGTTGCCTTGGCGGCAAGCTTTGCTTTAGCTTTACTTACTTTAACTACAACAGCGGCCTGTTTTTTGTCATGAGCCAGAATTTGCTTTTTAAGGGAATCGACAATTTTAGCTGCAGCTTGAACAGGTGATTTTGTTGGTTTCGCTTTTGCTTTTGCTTTAGATACTGTTTTTTTAGCTGGACGTTTCATTTAAGCGTTCCTCACGTAGATAAATACAAGTTTTACCATCACGATAAAAAGACGTTAGGTCATGTGTAGCGGGAGTTTAAGCAGTTGTGGAATATTTTTCCAATCAAAACCGCAATTTTCGACAAAAATAGGGTTTTAATTGCAAAAAAAAGAGAATTTGAAGAAATAGTTTTAAAAAGCAGTGTTTTTACACACTGCTTTTTAAACTTTTACGTTAGTGCAGAAACCAGTCTCGCTTGCACATCATCGAGGCTGCCAAGACCATCTACGGTCGCGAATTTCGGTGCCTCAGCTTCTGTGGCTGACAGGCCCTGATAAAACTCAACCAATGGTTTGGTTTGACTGTGGTAAATACTGAGACGATTGCGAATAGTTTCTTCTTTATCATCTGGACGTTGGATCAAAGGCTCTTGAGTCTCATCATCGAGGCCAGCAGTTTTTGGTGGGTTGTGTTCAATATGATAAACACGGCCAGAGTCTTCATGTACTCGACGACCACTGAGACGCGACACAATCTGTTCATCGTCGACGGCAATTTCAACAACATATTCAATCGGCACATTGGCATCCACCAGAGCCTGTGCCTGGGGAATCGTGCGCGGAAAGCCATCAAACAAAAAACCGCCAGCACAATCTGGTTGCTCTATACGCTCTTTAACTAACGCGATAATAATCTCGTCAGAGACCAAACTGCCAGAAGTCATAATATCTTTTACTTTGAGACCCAATTCAGTGCCTGCCTTGACTGCACTGCGCAGCATATCGCCAGTGGATATTTGCGGTACTGAATACTTCTCAGTAATGAACTGCGCTTGAGTACCTTTACCTGCACCTGGGGGCCCTAACAAAATAACTCTCATTAATATGATTCCTTGAATAGTTAAAACTACGTGGGACCTTATGCAGATAGTCGACCTGTCAGGCTATTACAGTGCCACAACAGAGCTTCTCTAAAGCTGCTATCCCGAAAAGGTCGCTCACAATACACGGATTAAATTAGCCAGACAAGCAGCAGTGTAGCGCCAGCAGTTACTCCGCCAGCTTGACCTCAACCCAAAGCTGCTCCATTTTATCTGTGGTCAACTGAGAAAAATCGTTATCGGCGCTCTGAGCAAGTTCTTCCATCGCTTGGAAACGCCGTTGAAATTTCCCATTAGCCTGACGCAGTGCGCGCTCTGGATCTACGCCCAAATGGCGAGCCAAGTTTACGCAGCTGAATAATAGATCACCCAGTTCATCTTCTATGGCTGCCTTGTCATCCACAGCAATCTCCGCCTCTAGCTCCTCGAGTTCCTCACGAACCACGTCCACTACTTGATCCAGATACTGCCAGTCAAAGCCTTTTCCGGCGGCTCTTTTTTGCAACTTCTGAGCACGGCTTAAGGCCGGGATTGCAAGGGGAATATCATCCAGGGTTTTGCTATCGCCTTTTGCTGCGCGCTCCTCGGCTTTAATCTCTTCCCAGACTTTTTTGATCCGCGCTTCTTCCTCAGGGTTATCCACTCGACTGCTGGGCTCAATTTCACTCTCAAGGGTTCCCTGAGGGAAGACATGAGGATGACGGCGTACCAGTTTTTCTACTAGCCCTTGAACAACGCTATCAAAGTCAAAAACCTTCTGCTCTGCACCCAGTTCCGCATAAAAAATAATCTGAAATAAGAGATCCCCTAATTCCTCGCCCAAATGATGAAGATCATCTCGTTCAATGGCGTCTATAACCTCGTAGACCTCCTCTAGAGTATGTTTGGCGATGGAGGAGAAAGACTGCTTTAAATCCCAGGGACAACCGCTTTCAGGATCTCGTAAGCGCTGCATTAAATAGCGCAGGTCATCAACTGTGTATTGTCTAGTCATTTAGATTACCTTGTTGTGGAAAGCACCGATGAAGAGCACTTATAAACCAAACCGGTGAAATACATGATCGGCACAGCGCCAGTCTAATCGCTCACACGCCTAGCTGTCACCACGTTGGGAATTTGATTTAACTGGGACAATACCGCGCTCAACTGATCGAGACTGGGCACATCCAGAGCCAGTAAGATATGCGAACTATTCATGGATTTTTTACGCCGGGTTTTCTCGTCGCTGGTCATTGAAGCTATATGTAAACCGAGGCGATCGACGGTTTTTGTAATATCCAATAGCAGCCCGCTGCGATCATAGGTATCCAGAGCAATTTTTACCCTGTAGTTTTTCTGCGGCTGTCTGCCCCAGTCAACTTTGATAATGCGTTGGGGGTCGGCGCCCTGCAGACGTAAGAAGTTACCGCAATCTTGACGATGAATGGATATGCCACGCCCCTGAGTAATATAACCGCCGATACTATCACCGGGTAACGGGCGGCAGCAGCGGGCCATCTGAGTGAGCAAATTGCCAACACCGTGGATATAGACATCTGAAGATTCAAAACGCTGGGCCGAAGCGAGTTCCTCTGATGCAGCCGAGTCGAAAGACTCCAGTGAACTAACCGAGTCGAGGGCCCCGAGAGTTTTACTTTTTCCATGCCGACTCTGCAGTGAATTAATCACCTGCTCGACACCCACATCGCCGGCACCAATGGCCGCATACAAGCCTGCAGTACCCTGCTTATTAAATCGTTGGGCAGCTTTTTGCAGATCAATTCCGCTGATATTTAACTGGGCTAGCTCACGCTCTAAAAGCTTCTTGCCCTCAATCTGATTGTGCTCTTGATTTTGTTTGCGGAACCAGTATTGCACTTTGCTGCGAGCACGGCTGGTTTTCAGATAGCCCATGGAAGCGGACAACCAGTCCCGAGAAGGTTCTCCTTGACGAGCGGTAATAATGCTCACCTGATCTGCAGTGCGCAGCGCCCGACTAAGGGGCACAATGCGGCCATTTACTTTGGCACCGCGACAGCGATGACCAAGGTCGGTGTGCACATAGTAGGCGAAGTCCAGTGATGTAGCCCCGCTGGGCAGATCCACCACATGTCCCTCTGGGGTGAAGACATACACTCGACCTTCACTTACTGATTGCTGTGATTCCTGAGAGTATTCCGCTGATCCTTTATGCTCAATTTCCTTTGACCAATCGAGAACATGGCGCAACCATTCAATTTTTTCTTCGTAGCTTTTATCGACAGACTTTAGGTTACCGCCTTTGTAACGCCAGTGGGCACAGACACCCAACTCGGCAGCATTGTGCATATCAAAAGTACGAATCTGAATTTCTAACACTTTGTCTTCGGGCCCAATAACGGCGGTGTGCAGTGAGCTGTAACCATTCTCTTTTGGCGCAGCTATATAGTCATCGTATTCACTGGGTAGGTTTTCCCAGCGACTGTGCATCCAACCCAATACCGCATAGCAGTCTGCCACTGTGGGCACCAAAACACGCAGTGCGCGAATATCATAGACCTGAGTAAAACTGAGATTTTTGCGCTGCATCTTCGACCAGATCGAATAGATATGTTTTGGCCGCCCACTCACCTCACCCTCTATATTTAGTGTATTTAGATGCTCTTCAACCTGGTAAATAGTTTCGGCAATATAGGCTTGGCGATCCCGTCGCTTTTCCGCCAGCAGGCTTGCCACATTGGCGTAGTCCAGAGGTTGCAGATAGCGAAAGGCCAGATCCTCAAGTTCCCACTTGAGGTTGCCCAGACCCAAGCGATGAGCCAGAGGTGCATAGACATCGACCACCTCACGAGCAACGCGGATCTGTTTGTCTGAACTGGCAGTTTTAACTGCGCGGATGGCACAGGTGCGCTCGGCAATTTTAATTAGGGGTACGCGAATATCGTCGATAATCGACACCAGCATTTCTCGGGTTTTATTTGCCTGTTGGCCGGCAATATGACCAAAAACCGATCCGCCCTGGGCATTACTGATGGTGCTAATCACTGCCATGCGCAGCACCTTATCGATCAGCCCAGCAATTTCTGAACCGAACTCACGACGGACTTTATCCAGAGAGATACGACCTTCGCGAATAGCACGATAAAGTATTGCCGCCTGAAGAGCGACTGCATCAAGGGATAGTTCAGCAAGAATTTCGGCCATTTCGAGGCCAGTTTGCAGACAGCCAGTGGCGGAGTTCCACAGGCGTTCAGGATCAAATTCTTCGGTTAGAGCCTGGCTGGTAAATGTGCAGGCTTGGAGCAGCAATTGGCCATCGCTTTGAGCCATTGCATGGCGTTGAATAAGCCCGTCAATCCAGCGTTGAATATCAACTTGGTCGGCGTCATCCCGGGGATGATGTTGGCGAACATTGACCATTTCCTTGATCTCGAATTGCGGCGCTGTGCCCTGTCCTTTTTACTTACTGCTCACGCGCCTGCCTGAGTTGGTTGTGATAGCTCTCTATTCCCAATAGCACTATGCATAAATCTCTATGCGTAAATCTCTATGCATAAATCTCTATGCGTAAATCTCTATCCGTATATTCCAGAAGAGAGATAGCGATCACCCCGATCGCAGATAATAGCAACGATAACAGCATTTTCCACCTGCTTGCTGATTTCTAAGGCAGCAGATACAGAGCCGCCAGCCGAGACACCACAGAAGATACCCTCCTCTCTGGCCAAACGACGCATGGTCTGCTCGGCAGCTTGCTGGGAAATATCTAGGGTTTGATCCACATTGGCAGCGTCAAAAATACTCGGCATATAGGCTGCGGGCCAACGTCGGATACCGGGAATAGAGGCACCCTCCTGAGGCTGTAGACCAATGATTTGGATATCTGGGTTCTGCTGCTTTAAATAGGCTGAGGTGCCCATAATGGTGCCGGTGGTACCCATTGAACTGACAAAGTGGGTTACCGAACCTCTAGTGTCGCGCCAGATTTCTGGCCCGGTACCCTCATAGTGAGCCAAGGGGTTATCTGGATTATTAAATTGGTCCAACACTTTGCCTAGCCCTTGCTCTTGCATCTGACGGGCCAGATCACGGGCTCCCTCCATGCCCTGCTCTTTGCTTACTTCAATCAGTTCAGCGCCATAGGCAGTCATAGCCCATTTGCGCTCATCGGTGGCATTGTCCGGCATAATCAAAGTCATACGGTAGCCCATCATCGCCGCAACCATCGCCAGAGCAATTCCGGTATTGCCACTGGTGGCTTCGATCAAGCGATCACCAGGTTTAATATCGCCACGAGCCTCGGCCTTTTTTATCATGCTCAAGGCCGGACGATCTTTGACTGAGCCTGCAGGGTTATCCCCTTCCAGTTTCGCCAGAATGATATTCGAGGTATCGCCAGGCATCCGCTGTAGCTGCACTAGCCTAGTATTGCCTATGCCTTGATCAATGGTTGGGTACTGCATGGACGCTACTCTTTGTGGAGGTTGAAAGGATCAAGAATTTAGTCATCTATTGTGCCTGAACAGTTGCTCTGCCGCCTCTGCGGGACGGTTATAGCCCATAATTGTTTGGCATATGCCGCTGGTTCTTGTTTACGACAGCTGAAGGTTTTTTTACGAGGGCTGAAGGCTCCTTTTTACGCCAGCTGAAGGCTTTTTTCTAGGCGCCGAAGGCTTTTTTCTAGGCGCTGAAGGCTCTTTTTACGCCAGCTGAAGGCTCTTTTTACCACCGCCAAACCCTTGGTTGAAATTTATTCACAGAGCATGGCGTAGGCTATGGCGTAATCCCGCTCGTCGGCTAGACTGAGCAAGACTCGCCGACCACCGCGGCTGTGCATCACTTCCGCGGCACCGCCAGACAGTTGCACATGGGGAGCTCCCTTTTCATCATTGCTGACCTGCATATCCTGAAAGCTGACTCCATGACCTATGCCGGTACCCAGCGCCTTGACTATGGCTTCTTTGGCGGCAAAGCGGGTGGCGACAAAAGCCACCGGATGGCCCCGGGATGCATATTGGTCCAGCTCGCTGGGACAGAGAATGCGCTCTGCAAAGCGCTCGGCCTGGCGCTCTAGCACCTTAGCGATCCGGGCAATCTCAACTATATCTGTGCCTATGGCAATAATCATTGGGCTTCTCTCGATTAATCTGGGTAAGTAGTATTCTACATAGAACTCTGCGACTGCAAATGTTGGCGATAGAGTTCACGACTGTGTAACTGGCGGCCACCGAGATAGAAATTAATCACCGTGCGCAACAACTGCTTGGCCGTTCTCTGGGCCGTGCCCTGAGAAAATTCACCCGCGGCTATATTCATTAGGTCGGCACCAGAGTAACTGCCGGACACAGCTTCCCGCTGATTAATCGACATCAGCAAACCCTGCTCAGGAATATATTGGTAGTACTTGTCTGGAATCAGCGCGGCGCCGCTCTGCCCTTCGCAGTCCAACACTAGTCCATAGCCAAGCTCTTCTAGCAATGTCATTTCCAACTGTCGCAAACGTACTTCATCGGGCTGGGCCCCACAGAGAACGGCCATAAACTGTTGGTACTGCTGATACAGATATTGGTGAATATCCTGCTCTTGGAGCAGGCGATAAAACAACTCATTGATATAGAGGCCGGTAAAAAGGCACTCTTGCTTAAGAAATACTGGGGCCTGAACTACATCTGCTTTGGTCAGGGTTTTTAATTCACCGCGACCCTGCCAACTAAAATGATGTTCCGTAT
>Ga0206126_10000842_pt1 | contig 40166 bp, 35 predicted proteins | sample Helgoland_Spring_5_FD_148621 | JGI IMG/M metagenome (GOLD analysis project Ga0206126, IMG submission 148621) | Pelagic subsurface seawater microbial communities from Kabeltonne, Helgoland, North Sea - Helgoland_Spring_Bloom_20160412_1 | ecosystem: Environmental > Aquatic > Marine > Epipelagic ...
TACTGACGATATCATAGCAGAATATATCAAGAACCAAGATGAAATTGAGCGTCGGAAAGATGACAACTTTTCAGTCGGCTTCTAGCCGAAGACTGGAGCTACCGCCTTCAGGCGGTAGGGAGTCCACATTCTTAACTTTAGGAATAAACTAATAGTACAACTTAGAGAAGTAAACAACATATCATATTTATAGTTTTTTATTCTATGAGATAAAAAAACAACCTAGAGCAGAAGTGTAATAGTATCTTTATATAGCGACATGTATGGACCTAAACAATCAAAATGCAATCATGTATCCGGCCTATATCTGATAAAGTGTTAAAGCGTAGATGCTATGGAATCTTTAATTCAAAATACCTCTTTCAGAGAATATTTCTAAACTTTTTGGGTTATAAATTTTTGAATAATATGAATGAAGGTAAAAATATAGAAACAACGCAAACTATCAAAGAGCCTACTTCTTCTTATTTAAGGCTTTATTGCTAGAAGATTTTTTCTTTTTTTCCTTATTATCAGTGCGGCTAGTTATGTCTGCAATAGAATTCTTTAGTATTTTTATCTCAGTGTCTTTTGCAATCTGCAGGATAATTGTATTATCACTATCATTAATTTTTGTAACTGTGCCAAACAGCCCTGCATTAGTTAGCACTTCCTCACCTTTTTTGATACCAAGTACGAGAGCTTCCTGTTCTTTACGTTTTTTTTCTTGCGGTCTAATAAGAAGAAAATAAAATACAACAAATATTAGCAGCATCGGTACTAGATTCGACCAAATAGAAGTCTCCATTGATTCTGGAGAATTAGGTGTAGTCTCTGTTTCCTGTAATGCTATAGTGTCAGCTTCCATTTCTTTTGCCTTTTGATATATCTCTAAAACCTATGTACTCCGACCACGCAGAGTAATTCATTCCTGCAGTATAGAGGAGGATTTGTTTTTTTCAAGTTCCTTGTTATATAGCTTGAAATACTCTTTCTTTTCGGACAAAAGCTCCAGATGCGTACCTTGTTCTACTGTAGAACCACCCTTCATAACTATTATTTTATCAGCATCTGTAATACTACTAAGCCTATGCGTAATAATTAAAGTAGTACGTCCCTTTCGTAGCTTAGCAATTGAATTCACAACAGATTGTTCGGACCTAGGGTCAAGAGCACTAGTAGCTTCATCTAATAACAATATTGGGGCATCCTTGATAAAGGCTCTTGCAATAGCTAGCCTCTGTTTTTGACCGCCGGATAAGGTTGAGCCAAACATACCAATAGCTGTATCATATCCTTGCGGCAATGACTCTATGAATTCATGAGCATCAGCATCTTTTGCAGCATCAATAATTTCTTTGCGAGAAACATTTATTCTACCATATGATATGTTATCTGCAACACTAACATCAAACAACACTGAATCTTGCGTTACCATAGCTATTTGATTTCGAAGAACACCTACTTCTATTTGCTTTATGTCATGCCCATCAATCAGAATTTCTCCGCTAGTTGGATCAAAAAAACGAACTAGCATATTTGCTATACTCGTCTTACCGCTACCCGACATTCCAACAAACGCATATGTTTTACCAGATTCTATTTTTAAACTGAAAGACTTTATAGCGACTTTACCATCATCAAATGTTAGACTTATGTTCATAAACTCTATATTAGGATGCAGAAATTTTGGCTTAATTGGATTTGGTAAATTACGGATAGAAGGTTTTGTGTCCAGAAGATTAAATATCCTATTAGCTGCAGAAATGCCTTCTTGCAAATTCACATTAAGTGCAACCAAGCTTTTAAATGGTCTATAAGCAGAAACAAAAGCAGTGATAAAAGCAAACAGTGAGCCTGCAGTCATAGTGCCTTCTATTATAGCATTCCCCCCATAGAGCAAAACACATGCTATAGCCACACCGCTGAGAATTTCCATTATAGGAGAAGTAAGAGAATCAAATTTTGCAGAATTTTTATAAAAAGTAAGTATCTTGGAAATAATTGTTCTTGCTCTATTTGTCTCTATTTCTTCAGTACAAAAAGATTTTATTACAGAAATCGAACGAAAACTCTCATCTAATTTAGAGGTAAAGTGACCAAGTTCATTTTGTGCACTATCTGTAGCAAGACGCATCCTTCGTCCCAGTTTCTGTATAGGATAAATAGCAAGTGGAAATACCAAGAAAACAAAAACTGATAAAAGTGGATCTAGGCTAAACATTATTATTATAAGGAAAAGCACGGATAAAAAATATTTTGCAATACCTACAAGCATGTTTGATACTGCGCCCCTCATAAGCACGATATCATTGGTGAATCTTGAGATTAATCTACCAGAAGACTGAGATTGGATAAACAAAAAATCAGCAAATAACAAATGCTCATACATTAATATTTGTATGTCTGTTAATATCTGCTGCCCTACATATTTTATTATATATCCTTGAAAATATTCAGCTATTCCCTTTATTGAATGCACAATGAATATCGCAAACGGTATTAATACTAGCATTTGACGATTTCCTTGTAAGAACACCTCATCTACCGCTGGTCTTACCAGTTGAACAATAATTGCAGTGCAGGCAGCAACCACTACCATAAAAAATATAGCTACAAAAATCTTTTTCTTGTAAGGCGATACATGGTCTTTTATCAATCTTTTCAGAATCATTCTTGATTGAAGCGTCTTTTCTAGGAGCAAAACATACCTCTTACTGTAACGCTAACGTCAAATATAATTTTCTTGAAAAAGTATGAATACGCACAATAACCCATTTTCTTTACATATTTAGTCTAAACAGTACCCTGCAGACCTAATGGTTTTTATTATATGATACTTATCAGTATCAAGCTTCATCAGAGTTCTAATACGATTTATATGTACATCAATAGTGCGGTGAGCTATATCTTCATCTGCGCCCCATACATAATCTATAATTTGACTCCTAGAATATATACTCTTAGGCTGCTGAACAAAAAGTTGAAGAATTTTAAACTCAGTTGGTCCCAAATGTATCTGTATGTTACTTCTGCGAACCCTATACGTGGCAAGATCCATAGTAATATCATTATGTTTAATGATTTTATCTTGGAACACTGGTTTTGATTTTCTAAGCAAAGTCTTAGCGACACCTACTAGATCGTTTGGCGTAAAAGGTCTAAACAAAAACTCAACATGATTATCATCTATAAAGCCATAATTTTTTCTAGACTCTCCTGATTCCAAAAGAAAAACTATAGGTAAATTACACAATTGCGGTGTTTTTCTAAGAGATGTAGCAAGCTCAGATGCTGACTGATCTTGAACTTTTGAACTAATTATTGCTACATTAGGATTGCTTGTCTCAGCTACTCTAATTGCAGCATTTGCACTTAAACCCCTTGTCACATTGAACCATGAACGCTCCATAGCGTTACACATATTTGTATTCAACACTTTATTTGGCTCAACAACCAATATCATTGGTGGTAATTTGTCTGACACGGAAATTCACTCTCAATTTTATGTACCACTATCACCCGAAGTATATAGTTTTTATTATCTCATCCAAGCAAAACTTCATTGATTAAGTGATTTTTCATTATTTTTATGGTACTAACAAGGCTGTAATAGGCAATTTTAAGTTTCTATGCAGATAATGCTTGAATAAAATAGTTTAAATTGCTATAAGTAGCTTCAATAATTTTGATGAACTATTAATTGAGGCTGTTTTCAATGGCATTTTATGAATCTACTATTATCATACGTCAGGACATTGCTTCGTCTGAAGTAGACAAAATTACTGCTGATATAGCTGATCTTATCAAAAATCATGATGGCGAAGTTATTAAATCTGAGTATTGGGGCTTAAAACATTTGGCTTACGAAATTCAGAATAACAAGAAGGGACACTACCATTTCATGGGCATCAAAGCAGATAAGCCTTTGCTAGATGAGCTTGATAGAAAATTCAAATTAAGTGAAGGTATTATTAGGTCTTCCTTAATAAGGGTTGATGAAATAGATAAATCTACCGCACCAATACTTGAGTCACAAAAAGATGATGGCGGGAAGACTATTGACGTGACCTCTAATAAATCATCATAAAAAATATTATAAATTTATACTATTCAGAATTGAAGGCAATATGAGTAAAGAACAAATATCACGGTCATCATCTAATACACGTAGTGACACCAGGGGGCAGAGTTTCTTCAAAAGAAGTAAAGGGTGTCCTTTATGCTCTACATCCACTCCTGTTGTGAATTATAAAAACCCTGATTTGTTAAAGAGCTTCATATCTAATGGTGGAAGAATGCTTCCAAGCAGAGTGACGAATGTATGCGCAAAGCACCAAAGACACTTGAAGCGTGAGATAAAGCGTAGTAGATTAATTGCCCTGCTGCCCTTCGTGTTTACACAGTAGTATATTTTTTGTTTTAATCTATATCGGGAATTATGCAAGTTATTTTAATGAAATCTGTAAGAAATCTAGGTAAAGTTGGCGAAACTATGTCTGTAGCAGACGGTTATGGGCTCAACTTTTTAGTTCCTCAAAAGCTTGCTGTAAGAGCTACCGGAGAAAACATTGCAAAATTTGATGCGATGAAAAAGGACCTTGAAGCGAAAAATGTTGAAAACAAAAAACTTGCAGAAAAAACATCAAAATCCATTGAAGGTAAGAATGTAAATCTTGTGGTAAATTCTGCAGCTGATGGGAGATTATTCGGTTCTGTTAACACGAAGCTTTTGGCAAAAGAAATTTCTAAGATAGCTGAAGTTAGCCTAAATTATAACAATATACTACTTGATGCACCTATAAGATTCAACGGTGTTTATGAAGTGCAAGTGGTATTGCATCCTGACGTTATTACAACTATTCTTGTAGTAGTTGCAAAGTCAGAAACCGAGGCCCAAGATTTGCTAACACAGCACAAAGAAGGTCCTGTTGAAGAAGACGAAAAATCAGAAGAAGGTGACCAAGGATCTGATTTGGATGCTGACTCAGTTTCAGCTTGATATAATTATTGTGCTACCTAGCATCTCTCTAAGCTGCAAGGAACAAGTAATTCATTGGCAGTTTTTTCTTCTGTTATCATTCCATAAGTAATCTTTACAATCGTAAGCGATTTTTTTCTTACTGTCATTCCTCAGATGAGGCTTCTCTCTTGTACTGTCGTTTTTTCCCGTACGTGACTAGCTAAAGGATCTACACGGAACCTCCTCTTACAGGCAGACTAATCTCTATGAATTTGGCGTTGCCTGCAAGACTATTGAGCACCTAGAAAACCTCTGAGGTTATCGGTATAAATCTAAGCATTCCATGCGAACCCTCAATATGTCATCTCGTAAACTCGAGTATTAATATACGAGGATTATACGAGATCCTAATTCTACTGATATGAGATTCCATATAGCCTCCATTAGCAGTCACGTGCGGAATTGACCTAGGGGGGGACTTGCCGAATGACAGTGGAAGCAAAATTCGCATGTGAAATAACGTAGGGCAGGGCGATCGTTTACGGTTTATTGATAACTGTGTACGGGCTTTTTAGACTTTTTAGAGACATGCAACAACGCCGCTTGCATGCAGGATGACAAGAGGGGGGCGTTCTTCCATAAACAACTATAGTCAATTTAGATGAATATTATACTGAGTTCAATGAGCGACGCCTAAATAATAAGTGAGCAAAGAGTAACGGTATCCCGATTCAAAATAAATGGGATTATAGGACGTCACCAGCTGATAGGCTGCATATCTGCCCACTAGCAAGTTGTATTCTCATTGCACCATCAAAATCTATCTCTTTGAATATTCCAGAAACACGACGCACGCCATCATCTACTGTTACAACCTTATTTAAATTATAGGCCCTTTTCATCCAATTCTCCCTTATAGACAGGAAATTATCATCGATAATCCATTGTTTATATAACTTATCAAATCTATTCATTAGAATATTTAAAAATTCATCAGGAATTTCTATCTTAATTCCCTCTTCATTCAAAGAAGTAGTTGAATAATCAAGATCTCTAGGGGATGCTTTTATATTAACTCCAAAACCTATAACAACATAATTTTTATCCCTTACTTTGATAGATTCTAATAAAATACCACATAGCTTCTTTCCTTTAATAAGCACATCGTTTGGCCATTTCAGAGTAATATCTGAACTACTTACTTTACTTCTGCCATTGCTATTTCGTATAGTTTCTACGATAGAATCGTACATCGCATTTGCAATTACAAATGATAATTGCGTGTGTCTTTTTGGATCAACCTTGCTGTCTAATAATATACTAGCATGTAGATTTCCCTCTAAGGAAACCCAAGCTCGTCCTTTCTTCCCTCTACCTGCCGTTTGTTTGCGTGATGATATTACGAAGTCTCCTGAAGTAACAGAATTTGCAAGATGAAGAGCTTCCGAGTTCGTACTATCGATGGTCTCAAATGTTAAAAGATTGTAGTCCTTCAGCCAAGCAAATTGCATATAGGTAAAAAATTAAACTAGATAATATGATGCTGGAATAATAAACAGCAAAATGAATGCCATACTTAAAGAAGTGACCAAAAATAATCCCTTGTGCGTTGGAATAATTGTAATATTGCCTTCAGATTCCATGAAATACATATATTTTATCACCTTCAAATAATAGAATGCTGCAATGACACTTGTGAGTACACCAAAAATGGCTAAGGTAATTTCACCCTGTTTCACTGCATTATAAAAAACATAATATTTACCAAAAAATCCTGCTAGCGGTGGAAGGCCAATCATGGAAAACATTATTATTGAAATTGCAGCTGCTATGGTTTTTCGCATATTGGCAACTCCCTTTAAATCTTCAAAGGTTGCATTATCACTTCGCTTGCCAAATAGTGCTATTAAGCATGCAAAAAATCCTATAACACTTACTGCATATATTACCATATATATAAAAGCAGCATGATATCCATCAAATGAATTAAGGCATATAGCAACAAGAACGTAACCAATATTCAGAATCGTACTATATGCCATAAGTCTTTTTAAAGATGATTGACCAATTGCACCAAGTGCCCCCACCATCATAGAAAAGATCGCAACTATTTTAAGCAGATCTACAGATATTTGTGTATAATCCGCTATTACGTAATGCACTATTTTTAGCAAAACCGCAACCATACCTACCTTTTGTGCTACTGAAAAATATGTAACAACAGAGATTGGCGATCCTTCATATACGTCTGGAGTCCAAAAATGTAAAGGCGCAGCAGAGAGTTTAAATAAGATTGCAGATAATATAAAAACAATCCCTACTACTATGCTTATTTTAGCATCTGAGCCTAGTGCTAGATTTATGTCTGAGAATTTTAAGCTTCCAGCAAATCCATATAGGAAAGACATACCGAGCAACATCAGTCCGCTAATCAAAGCACCGAGTATGAAATATTTGAGTCCTGCTTCTGAAGACTTAACCTCCTTTGTGTTAAATGCAGCTAGTGCATAACCAGCCAGTGCTTGCAGTTCTAAACCGCAAAAAAGCACTATAAAATCTTGTGCTGAGATTGATACAAAAATACCTACCGTTGAAAGAAGCAGAAGAGTTGAGAACTCCATCTTGATAGAAGCTTTTGAGATTTTCGTTAAATCACTATATATAAGTAAACTCATTAAAGTAAATGCCAATACTAATGCTTTCAAAGAAGAAAATGAAGATGCGGCTACGAACGAATCGGAAAAGGCAGATACGTAATAAGGATAGGGTATCCAATATACTAGATAAAAAATTATGCAAAGCATAAATAGCATTGTAATGTTCAATATCCTTTGGCTATATTTAGTGTAGCAAACAGCTAGCACCTGCATACACATCGCAAGCAATGTAAGCATAATTTCAGGTAATATTACGACAAATTGATTTAACATATTATGTGTCTATATTTATAAAACGGTATATATACCAGCTAAATTATTAACTGGTATATTGATTACAGAGAGTAGATTATTTGGCATAAGACCAATATATATTATTAACACTATCAAAGGAAATAAAGCAGCCTTTTCATACAGTTTTAAATCTTCAAATTTTGTAATCGCTTTATCTGTAACTTTCCCAAACATTACCAATTTATATAATTTCAACATATACACAGCCCCCAAGATTACACCAAATGCGCACGTGATGCCGATTACTGGGCTTGCATCAAAGATTCCCACTATGCTCAAAAACTCACCTATGAATCCACTGAGGCCTGGGAGGCCAACAGAACCAAGCATTGCAATCATGAAACAGGTAGCAAGTACTGGCATGCTAGATGCCACCCCACCATATTTACTGATCTCCTTCGTGTGATGACGCTCATATAGCATTCCAACAATCAAAAACAAAGCAGATGAAATTAATCCGTGACTAATCATCTGGAATACTGCTCCGCTAATCCCTTTTACAGTAAAGCTAAATATACCGCCAGTAACATATCCCATATGAGCAACAGAAGAGTATGCTATCATTTTTTTCATATCAGTTTGAGCAAGAGCAACAAGAGAGGCATAAATTACTGCAAACCCACTAATCCAAAGTACATATGTTGCAAAATACTCAGATGCAGCAGGTAGCATTGGGAGGGATACTCTCAAAAATGCATAGCCCCCTAGTTTTAATAAAATACCAGCAAGCATTACAGATCCTGCCGTTGGCGCTTGAACGTGCGCATCAGGTAGCCACGTGTGAAACGGAACGATAGGAACTTTCACTGCAAATGAAATGAAAGTAGCAAGCCATAGTAATTGCTGTACCTCTAAAGAGAATTTTGGAGCTATTATGGCAAGATCAATAATGTTAAACGTATGTGCCTCGGTATATATATATATTAAAGCAATTAGTAAAAATACTGATCCGAAGAAAGTATATAAGAAGAATTTTACAGTTGCATATACTCTATTCTCTCCTCCCCAGATACCAATTATCAAATACATTGGTATGAGAATCACCTCAAAGAATCCGTAGAATAGAAGTAAGTTTAATGAAGAAAATGCACCTATGCAGAATGATTCAAGAAGCAAAAAGCATAGCAAAAATTCTTTAATGTTTTTCTTAATGGTAAAGAGACTAGCCACTATACAAATTAGCGTAAGCAATGCACTTAAGAAGATAAAATATACAGATAATCCGTCAACACCTACATGAAACTCAAGACCAATAGAGTTTACTAAATTATAATGTTCAACAAATTGGAATGACGATGCACTATTGTCAAAGCTAAGTATCATATATGTTGTTGAAATCAGAGTCAGTACTGATGCTAAAATAGCCACATACATAGCATATAGTTGCTTCTTCGATGACTTGCTATGACTAATGAAAAAAGTAATATATAATGCACTTACAAGAGGCAATAAAATACTAAGCGATAAAATCGGTAAATTTTGCATTTTACATAACCCATAATTGTTGTACATAGTTCGATACAAGAATAGTGACGTATAGCACTATTCCACATACGATATAAAATACATAATTATATATATATCCTGTTTGTACTTTGCAGATACACCAGCTACATATTTTAGTCAGTGCGCTAAATCCGTTAGGGCCAAATCTGTCAATGAATTTCATATCAAAGCATGATGACCACTTGCTTAAAATTTTAGTAGGATGAATGAATAGTTTCTCATAAATTTCATCAAAGAAAAATTTATTATGAATAATGTGGTAGGTATCTTTCATCTGTTTTTTAAGCTCAGAATATTTATTACATTTATATATATAAACCCCAATCATTATACCAACAATCCCAACAATAAGAGGCAAGGATTCTATTATAAAAGGTGCATGATGCTCTTGGTCAGGAATGTTCAAATTGAATATACTACCAGAGAAAAATCCGTAAGGGCTATGGATAGATAAAATATAATAACCAACCATACCAGAAAATAATGCCCCAGCGGTTAGTATCATAAGAGGAATATTCATAATATTAGGGGATTCATGCGCATGATCAAAAGCTGATTTATTGAGCCGAGTACTGCCATGAAATGTGAGTATAATTATTTTCAGCGAATAAATTGCCGTAAGTATCGCTGCAATTATTCCAAGCGTAAAGGCAATATCTCCAGACATGCCAGCTCCATATGCCGACTCTAGTACTAGATCCTTGGAATAAAAACCAGCAAACGGATATATACCAATGATCGCAAGTGAACCAACCCAGAAATTTGCATATGTTATTGGCATCTTTCTTCTAAGTCCTCCCATCTTGAATACATCTTGCTCATGGCAGGAATGAATCACACTACCAGCTGATAAAAACAATAGAGCCTTAAAGAATCCATGGGTAACTAAATGAAAAATACCAGCTTGATACGCAGACACACCGCATGCAACGAACATATAGCCAAGTTGAGAACAAGTTGAGTATGCGATAATCTTTTTTATATCAGTCTGAGCAATCGCAACAAGAGCTGCAAATAGGCAAGTTATACCACCAACTATAGTAATGATCTGAAGTACTAGAGGGCTATACTCAAACATAAAGGAGCATCTTGCTACAAGAAACACACCTGCTGTTACCATAGTTGCAGCGTGAATTAGAGCAGATACTGGCGTTGGCCCTTCCATTGCATCAGGTAGCCAGACATGCATTCCTATTTGCGCAGATTTTCCCATACATCCAAGAAATAGCATCAAGCAGATAATATCTAGAACGACAAAATCAGTACCCAATATATTCAAATGAGTAGCAGACAAATTTTCAGATAATTGGAACACATGGTAAAAATCTAGACTGCCTGTGTATAGAAGAATCATTACGATCCCGATGATGAATGCAAAATCTCCTACTCTATTAACTACAAAAGCCTTAATAGCTGCATTGTTAGCAGAATCCTTCTGGTAATAGTATCCTATAAGTAGATAAGAGCATAGACCTACCCCCTCCCAGCCAAAAAACAGTTGCAGGAAATTATCGGATGACACTAGGGACAACATGAAGAAAGTAAATAATGACAGATATGAAAGAAACTTGGGTAAGTTTTTATCATCAGCCATATATCCAAGAGAATATATGTGAACCACTGCGGATACTGTTGTTACAAGTAAAAACATTATTGCAGTAAGTTGATCAACATATATCGACCAATTAACCTTGAGCGAATCAAGCACAAGCCAGCTTGAAGTTAAATGCATAGTTTCTTGATTGATGCCAGCTTTTACAAATATCATAAATGCACAAATAGCAGTGGCTATAATAGCCCCACCTGCAATATAACTTGCCGTGCATTTGGTAATTCTTTTGCATATCATGCCATTAATAGCAGCGGATATTAAGGGTAAGAAGATTATCGATTTTAGTATCAGTTCCATAAAATATATTATCCCCGCATCTGATTAATATCCTCAATTTCAATTGAGTTCTGATTACGAAAATATAATACTAATATCGCAAGACCAATAGAAATCTCAGCTGCTGCTATCGACAATATTATAACACTGAAAACTTGTCCCACGATGTCTTGTAAATGTACCGAAAATGCTGCAAAATTCAGGTTTACAGCAAGTAGCATTAACTCTAATGACATCAAGATTGTTATTACATTCTTGCGGTTCATGAATAAACCAGCAACACCAATTGCAAATAGCAATGAGGAAACTATCAAATAATGCTCTAAAGAAATTTCATTAATAACCATTACTATTTATCATAATTTAAATTATCTAATCCTGATTTGCCATTTAATTTAGCAAATTCTAAGCTATTTTCTTTACTTCTTTTTAGTTGCTCGGAGACTCTCTGTCTTTTAACACCCGTTCTGAGTCTTAGCGTTAAAGCAATGCTTGCAACCATTGCAACAAACAAAATGACTCCAACCAATTGGAACGGTAATATAAAGTCCGTATATAATACATTCCCAATTGCATGAGCATTACTAATCTCTGGTAGAATAGTAAATTTTGAAACATCAAGAGGTTCTACCCCTTTGCTGCCAAGAAGAATAATTACCACTAGATCAGCAAATAAGAACAGCGCCATAATGAAAGCAAAATTACGCTCCTTTCCCATTCTCGCTTTAAACTCTGAGAAGTTTATATCAAGCATCATAACGACGAACAAAAACAATACAGCAACTGCGCCAACATATATGATTATGAGCATCATTGCTAAGAACTCTGCTCCCATTAGAACCATTAGCCCAGCGCCATTACAAAATGTGAAGATTAGCCATAATACTGAGTGTACAGGGTTATGATTATTAATTACCATAACGCTGCCAAGTATCATCAATATTGCAAATCCGTAGAAAAATAATACCATCTTACCTTATCATTATATTGCATTCATTATCATTTACTCATTTGTAAAGATAACCATCTTTAAGCTTCTGAGCGAGTTCTTGCTCCCATATATCACCATTTCTTAGCAATTTTTCTTTGTCATATAAAAGCTCTTCGTGAGTTTCTGTCGCAAATTCAAAATTTGCTCCCTCAACTATTGCATCAACTGGGCATGCTTCTTGGCACAGACCGCAATATATGCATTTTGTCATGTCTATGTCATATCTTGTGGTGCGCCTACTGCCATCTGATTTTTCTTCAGACTCAATTAAAATTGCTTGAGCTGGGCAAATCGCTTCACATAACTTACATGCAATACACCTCTCAGTTCCATCTTCGTACCGGCGAAGCGCATGTTCGCCCTTAAATCGTGGGCTGATAGGATTTTTTTCATAAGGATAGTTCAGCGTGACTTTAGGCTTAAACAGATATTTCAAAGTTAGAGCCATACCTATCAATATCTCATATAAGGCAAAGGATTTTATGTATCTAACTATTACTGACATGTATCTCCTCATCCTGGTAAATTATCAGTGAACATCAAAAGCGATGAAACAAGAACTACCCAAAATAACGTCAGGGGAAGAAACACCTTCCAGCCAATACGCATAAGCTGATCATACCGATAACGTGGCAGAGTCGCTCTAAGCCATAAGAACACAAACAATAGAAATGCTATTTTTAAAACAAACCAGAAAAAACCAGGTATTACTTCCAAAAAATCAAGATTGAATGGTGGCAAATAACCACCCATGAAGAAAGTGACAGTAATAGCACTTACCAAAATCATGTTTGCATATTCTCCGAGAAAGAATAACGCAAATGTCATTGAAGAATATTCAACATTATACCCAGCAACTAGCTCAGATTCCGCCTCTGGCAGGTCGAAAGGTAAGCGATTTGTCTCTGCAAGAACGGAAATGAAAAACACTACTGCCATTGGTGCAAGCAATAATTCTATCCAAAACGGAATGTTTCTCTGATATTCAACGATCTCCGTTAGATTCAGCGTGCCAGTAGTAAGTAAGACAGTGACTATCACAAGACCCATCGATACCTCATATGAGATCATCTGTGCTGATGATCTTATAGCCCCCAAGAATGCATATTTGGAATTGCTTGCCCAGCCAGCCATAATGATTCCATATACTCCAAGAGAAGAAATAGCTAAAACATATAAAACACCAACATTAATGTCAGCAAGCACCATGTCGCTATCAAATGGAATTACTGCCCAACCGATCAAGCTCAAAATGAAGGTAATCATAGGGGCAATAAGAAACACTGACTTACTTGCGTTTGTTGGAATTATTATCTCTTTAAACATCAATTTCACAGCATCGGCAATTGGCTGAAGCAGTCCAAAATATCCAACAACATTAGGGCCTCTTCTCATTTGCATCAGACCGATTACTCTTCGCTCGGCGTAAGTAAGGTAGGCAACGCAGAGAAGTAGCGGAAGTGTGATCATCAATATCTTTGCGACAATCATAGCAACCATAATGCTATATTCTGCAAATAGCTCCACCATCACGCTACCTCACGCTTGGTGTTTTTACTTTTACTGGCATTATGCTTTTCTTGCTCCTTAGTGCATTTAGCCATAGTGACAGATGCCCTGCTTATTGGATCTGTCATATAGTAATTCATATCTATTTTGGAAATGGACTTTTCTAACAGCTTCTCTTTAGATTTAAACTGAACAAACTCACCTTTAGTAATGTCATCTATCTTGGCAAAAACTGGATACTCCTCAGACATCAACTTCCGAACATCCATCAAATCTGCAACCGACATGCTGATACCTATATCCTTAGCAAGATTCATGATGATATCACAACTTGTTTTGGCAAGACCTAGAGTATCCGTTGCCCTTCTTGCATATTGCAACCTTCCTTCCATGTTAGTAAAAATTCCATCTTGTTCAGTGTAAGCAGCTTCCGGCAGAATGACATCTGCAATCGATGCTGATTTATCCCCGTGATGTCCTTGATAAACCACAAAACAATCTTTGCCGATCATGCTTACATCAAAATCATCAGCACCAAGAAGGTATAGCATTTTAACCTTACCATCCCTTGAGTCTTTTAAAATTTCTGACGTGCCATTCCCAGATTTTCCATAATAAAAACCAAGATCAAGTGCAGATACCATTGAAGCGTGGTTATGAAGCATATTAAAGCCATTCCAATCAGAACGTACAATCTTATATTTTTTTACAATCTCATGCACTAGAGATAATATCGCATGCCCGTCTGATCTTGATAAAGCACCATCGCCTATAATAATCATAGGATTTTTTGCAGCTTTCAATGCTTTAACAAAGTCATGCTTGCTATCTAGAATTTCAGATAATAAAGACGAATTTGCTCCAAGTTCATCTATAGCATAAGTCTGATCGTCTATCTCTCCTATTCTTGCAACATGCATATTACCTGACCTAACATGCGTTCCAATCCTAGCGTTTAAAATGGGCGCTACTTGACGTAAATTTGTTCCCACTAATAAGCATAAATCAGCTTCATCAATGCCAGAGATTGTAGTATTAAATAGGTAGTTGCCTCTCGCGCTTACATCAAGCTTATAACCAAACTGATTTGCATCAAAGCTACTTGAACCAATCGTACCAAGAAGCTTTTTGAGCAAAAACATGGACTCAGCAGAGCTAGTTGTTCCTGCGATAGATGCAATCTCATTTCCATTTACTAGACCAATATTCTTTGTAATTTCTGAGATAGCATCGCTCCAACTAGTCTCTTTTAGCTTGCCATTTTTCTTAACGTATGGAGCATCAAGGCGTTGCAGTTTTAAACCATCATGAGCAAAGCGAGCCTTGTCAGATATCCACTCCTCATTAATATCCTCATTTAATTTTGGCAAAATGCGCATAACCTCAAGACCTCTACTGTCAATGCGTATGTTAGATCCAACAGCATCCATTACATCAATAGATTCTGTTTTTTCAAACTCCCAGCTTCTTCCGGTATACGCACTAGGCTTAGCATTCAATGCACCAACCGGGCAAAGGTCAATCATGTTACCAGATAATTCCGATGTTAGCGTTTTTTCCAAATAGCTAGTAATCTCCATATGCTCGCCACGACCAACTGCCCCCATCTCTGGCACGCCAGCAACTTCTGTTGAAAAGCGAATACAGCGTGTGCAATGAATGCACCTTGTCATGTGAGTTTCTATTAAAGCACCCAGATTTTTATCTGGCACTATTCTTCTATTTTCCGTGTAACGGCTCTTACCTTTTCCATATTTAAAGGCTTGATCTTGAAGATCGCATTGACCTCCTTGGTCGCATACTGGGCAATCTAGCGGATGATTTGCAAGCAAGAACTCCATCACCCCTTCTCTTGATTTTTGAACTTTTGGGGTAGTAGTCTTGATCACCATACCCTCTGATACTGGCATAGCGCAAGATGCAATAGGCTTGGGAGCTCTTTCCATCTCTACTAAACACATGCGGCAATTTCCAGCAATTGCAAGCCTATCATGGAAACAGAAATGAGGTATTTCTATACCAGCCTGATTGCAGGCTTGCATCACTGTCAAACCTTCTTCAACTTCTATTTCTTTGCCATCAATAGTGAGTTTTGGCATATTTTTACTTAGCTATCTTGAATCATTATCACAAATATCATAACCAACGAGCATTTCAAAACCAATGTTTTTTTCACTTGTAAGTGCTTTTTATCAAGTGAAATCTTGTTACTCTTGACAAAAATAATACTTAGCAATAGCATTGCGATCGTCAATATTGCTAAGCTAAATGCCTAAGAGATAACTACTATGCCTTTCAAAGATTGTAAAAGAGTTTTGTTCAAAGTGTCAGGTGAAGCCTTGATGGGAGATAGAAAATATGGACATGATCTTGATACTCTAAAAGATATTTCACAAGACATAAAAGAGGTTCTTGATCTTGGGATACAAGTATGTGTTGTAGTTGGAGGAGGCAATATTTACAGGGGAGCAGACGCTTCGGAGCTTGGCATGGAAAGAGCATCGGCAGATTATATGGGCATGCTTGCTACCGTTATTAATGCTCTGGCTCTTCAAAATGTTATGGAAGCAGCTGGCATTTACACAAGGGTTCAGTCTTCCATTGCGATGGCCAATGTGTGCGAGACATTTATTCGTCGTAAGGCAAGAAGGCACATGCAAAAAGGCAGAGTAGTGATATTTGCAGCCGGTATTGGCAATCCATTCTTTACAACAGATAGTGCAGCAGCACTTCGCGCGGTTGAAATGAATTGTGACTACCTCTTCAAAGGCACCAATGTTGATGGCGTATATAGTACAGACCCTAAAAAGGACTCAAATGCTGTTAAATATGATGAAATCACATATACTGATGTGCTTAGAGATAACTTAAAAGTAATGGATATGGCGGCAATAGCGATTGCCAGGGAAAACAATCTACCTATCAAAGTATTTTCCATAAAAAAACAAGGAAATTTTGCCAAGGTGCTGCAAGATCAAGGAGAATTTACAACTATAAGAGGCGTATGATGGACAAGGAACAAGAAAAAATACTAACAGACAAAATGAATAAAGCTGTTGATGTACTAGATAGAGAGCTTAGTGGACTTAGAACTGGCAGAGCATCAAGCCACCTACTTGATCCCGTGGTAATCGAAGCCTATGGAAGCAAAATGCCACTCTCTCAAGTAGGTACAGTATCAACGCCTGACGCAAAAACCATCACTGTCCAAGTATGGGATAAGGAGATGGTAAAGACAGTAGAGAAGGCAATAGTAGAAGCTAATCTGGGTTTAAATCCAAGCTCTGATGGGCAGCTAATTCGTATGAATCTGCCAGTACTTAGTGAAGAGAGAAGAAAAGAAGTTGTAAAGCTCGCTCATAAATATGCTGAGAATGCAAAGATTTCTCTTCGTAATGTAAGAAGGGACGGCATGGAGACTCTAAAAACCATGGAAAAAAACAACGAAATCTCTAAGGATGAGCATCATACATATGCAGATGATGTGCAAAAACTTACCGATGACTTTACAAAAAAAGTAGATAATTTAGCAAAATCTAAAGAAACAGAGATCTTGACTATTTAGCATTATACGCCTAAAACTTCACCAACTAAGCTATAGGATGATTTAGAAATGATAAAAGTGTCGTTGCGCTCAGCAATGCTTGTTTTCTTTTTTGTAACAATACAAAGCGTTACGGCTACGGAATTACGCTGCTTAGACGTTAATGTTTTTGGCAAAAAACAGAAAATATGTGACCCATCAGTTGTCGAACTTCTTGAAAGCAAGGTAATGCAGAGATTAAAAGGTGTAGACCAACACGGGATACCTCATTACTTTTGTAACTTATCCCCTTTTAGCAGATTTGATCATTCTGTTGGAGTGTATTTGCTAGTAAAAAATGCTGGTGCTAGTGATAAGGAGCAAATTGCTGCTTTATTACATGATGCGTCTCATACAGCATTTTCTCATACAGCAGACTTCTTGTTTAAGAATAAAGGGAATTTTCATCAAGAGCATTCTTGTCAAGATACGATACATTTGGAGTTTCTAAAAAAGATGCTCCCAGAAGGATTCATTAAGAAACATAATCTTACTCTAAAACAGTTAGACCCTGACTTACCTGAATATAAAGCGTTAGAACAACCATACCCTGATATGTGCGCAGATAGGATTCAATATAATTTGCAAACTGGGCTGGTGTTTAATCTGATTACTCCAGATGAGATAGAACAAATACTAAAAACGTTACATTTCAACGGAGAAAAATGGTACTTCACCGATGTAAGTTCTGCACTCAAATTCGCAGATCTTTCTGTATATTTTACAGAGCATTTTTGGTCATCCGAACTTAATGAAGTCGTAAATAGTTGGGGTGGGGAGTTATTAGCTAGAGCACTTGAAATCAAACTCATAACAGAAGATGAGATTCATTATGGCACTGATACTTATATTTTAGATCAAATCAAGGAGAGTAATAATCAGGAGATACAAATCTTACTACAAAAATTGAATCATCCTGTAAAACATTTTTATATAGGAAATGAACAATACCATACCAATCATAGGTGCCAGAAATTCCGTGGCATTGATCCTTTGATATTAAAATCTGGAAAGTTAGAACGCTTAACATCTTTAGATAGCAATTTTGCTAAAAGGTATCAAAAAGTGAAATCTAAAATGCAAGAAGGCACTTATATTATCAATAGGTAGATAATGATTTTAAAGGGTATGACGATAATACAGATAGAGACTGAAGGGGTCACTTGAATAGATTTAGAATTACTATGTGAAAATATGGAGCGACAAGGAGGGAAACACGTTTGCTCTATGGAATGGCAGCTAAGATTACTTATTTGTTTATTAGATTCCTTGTCAGTCACTTACGGAATAAAGGCGTGCTGAAAAATATAGTCAATTTTAAGTTAAAATCTATATATTACCTATGATTGTGTAATTTTCGATTCCCCTCCCATGTATGCTCTCAGAGCTTCAGGGATAGTGATAGACCCATCTTCATTTTGGTAATTTTCGATTATTGCTACCATTGTTCTGCCAACTGCTAATCCTGAACCATTTAGTGTGTGAACAAAGCAAGTTTCATCCGATCCTAACTCTTTATATCTTGCTTTCATCCTTCTTGCTTGAAAATCGCCGCAATTTGAAACGCTTGCAATCTCCCTGTACTTACCCTGACCTGGAAGCCATACTTCAATGTCGAATGTTTTCCTTGCTGAGAATCCTGTATCTCCACTACATAGCAACATAACACGATATGGTATATCTAGTTTTTTTAAAACAAGCTCAGCGGAAGATAGCATATTCTTATGTTCGTTATCAGATTGATCCGGAGTGGAAATGGTTACCATCTCTACCTTGCCGAATTGATGATTTCTTATCATACCACGAGTATCTTTGCCCGCGCTGCCAGCTTCTGACCTGAAACATTCTGTATAGCTCACATACCGCAGTGGTAAGTCTTCATGCTTCAATATTGAGTCAGCAACCATATTGGTGAGAGTTACTTCTCCAGTTGGTATCAACCTGAAATCTTTATCAGAAATAGAATATGAATCATCGCTAAATTTGGGTAATTGTCCAACATTATACATTGCTTTTGGCTTTACCAGCACTGGTGATGAGATTTCTTCAAATTTTCCATTATCAATGTGAAGATCAATCATGAAGTTGATCAAAGCCCGTTCTAATTTTGCGAGCTTTCCTTTTAAAGTTACAAATCTGCTTCCTGAGATTTTTGCAGTTTGTTCAAAATCTATCATTCCTAGATCTTTACCAATCTCAAAATGCTCCTTTGCGTAAGGCATATCTGTAGGAGATTTAAACTCGCTAATGAGCTTATTCATACTCTCATCAGTACCATATGGAACATCATCATCTAGAATATTTGGTATATTATCTAAGATAGACTGAAAATCATCATTATCATCGAAGTTGCCAGAAAGCTCCAAGAGTTTTTCATTAATATGTTGAACATCACGTTTCAATATTTCAAATTCTTTTGATGCTTTTCCTCTTAATGAGGCTAGACGTTTTGACTTTGCATTTTTAGCCTGTTGAAATTGCTGAATTAGAGTAGTAAGTTGTCTTTTTTTTTCGTCAGAAAGTAGCAACTGTTCTACGTCTACATCAATACGACGTTTTTTGAGTAAATTTTTAAAATCATCAGTATTTTTACGAATCCATTTTATGTCTAACATCTTGTTTTATCTTTAGTTTTTAAGAATTTACACCATACGATAGAGAGTTCATATAATAAAAGTAATGGTATTGCAAGGGCTATCTGGCTTATTATATCAGGGGGAGTGAAGATTGCTGAAGCGATGAAAATAATAACCACGGCAATTCTTCTTTTTCGTTGTAATGAGTCAGAACTAATTACTCCTAATATACAAAGTATTACCATAATTATAGGGAGTTGGAATGCAAGACCAAAAGACATCATCAATTGTATGACCAAAGATAGATACTCACTTATTCTTCCTTCTAGAACTAGTGGTAATGCAGTATCATTATTTTCATAGCTTAGAAAAAATTCCCAAGCTTTTGGCATAACAACATAGAACAAGAAAAAGCTGCCAGTGTAAAATAATAGAGGTGAAAGGAGTAGTACAGATAAGACTATCTTTCTCTCATGGGAGTGCAGACCTGGTGCAATAAAAGCGTAGCACTGGTAGCAAATCATTGGTAATGTTAGGCAAAATGCAGAAAATAATGAGAGTTTTATATAGGAGAAAAATGCTTCTGTAAGACCAGTATAGATCATCTTCCTATCATGATTACTGAATGATTCGATCAGTGGCTTTAAGGAAAGTGAAAAAAATTCTTCTTTAAAAAAGTAACTCAATGCAAAAGCTACAAAAAAAAAGATCGTTATTATCAAAATTCTCTTTTTTAATTCTAGAAAATGTTCCTTAAAGCTATATTCCTTCATGGATGTTATTGCGTCTGCTTATGCAGAATTTGTGTTAAAAATAAATTTCATTATAAACCTTCCTATGATTTTTATTACTGAGTCCTTTAATAGATTATAAAAGAAATTAGCTAGTAAAATAATGAACATAGTTATTAGTGCGCTATACAATATATCGGTAGGGTAGTGCATAGCAAGTGTAATGCGTGATATCGCCACAAGAAATATCATGATACATGACATGACTCTTAAGATGTTATTCATATATTTCCACAGGCAATATGTTGTAAGTATGCTAAGACCAGTATGCGCGCTAGGGAAAGAGGATAAGCATCGTTCGGAATATATATTTGCTATAGTGATGAATTCTTCTTGTGATAAAGAGCAGAATGGTCTTGGTAAGTTAATTGAAAATTTAAGAGCTGCAAAGCCTAACCCGAATAATGCATAGCACGTTCCTATACGCACTAACTCATAATATATTGGCATAAAATAATCAGCTCTGTTACTTTGTTTCAACGTTGTATAGCAGAAATATAAACAAACCAGAATATAGCATATCGCAAAATTAGAGATAAAAAATATACTGGAGATGGTCTGTAGGATATAGGGTGTTGATCCAGTATTTGAATAATAATTTATGCTGACGAATAGATGTTTATTTAGCCCCATTAGGTTGTAAAATATTTCTATCATAACAGAGTCGTTTGGGGCATTGTTTAATACAAGCAAAGATATAGTAAAAAATATCCGTATGCAAGATGCCAACCTATACTCAGTAATATATGAGTATAGGTTGTACTATGATTTAGTCGTTATGTATAACAACGCTAGGTATAGTTTGTAGTTCAGTTGCTCCTATGATTTCTTTATGTTGCTGATCGTGGTCATGCTCATGTACTTTATGAAACATGTCATCTACCATATGTTCAACTTTCTCTGACATATCTGGAGCTAAATTTCCTTTTGCTGCTCTAACAAGCATAGATTTTGTTTGTCCTAGAATTGCGTCTCCTAATCCATGAAGGAATGACTTGTGTTTTTCAAAATGTTCTATTTTGGATACTTTCTCTACCAGAAGTGCTTTTCTCGGGGGAGTAAGTGCTTGAATCCTTGTAATAGTTTCGTCTTCAAGGCAATATTCGGGGTTATTTGGATTATCTAGAATTTCTAAAAGTTTTTCTTTGGAGTTACATTTGACATTGTCTTCTTTCAGATCAAGGAGAAAACCTTTAATGAAGCCTAACTCTTCAATGTGAGCTTTTTTTCTTGGGCTCAGATCTTCTTCATTCTCCCAATATTTTTCTGGAGAGTGAGCTGGTGTTTGTTCTTGATCTGGGTTGGAATTTTCCTCAATTTGTCTTAGCGGTAGTAAAGCGTGCTCTTTACCTCCTGTAGGGATTAGGCTGAGTTCTTGTTTGCTATCTTCAGAATCGAGTTTTGTCACTTCTATGCTAAAACGCCTATCATGTGTCTCTAGTAGCTTTGAGTTTTTTAATAGCTGCTTTTCTGTGTTTTGTTTAAAGGCTTTATTGCTTTTAACAGGCGACATGTTAATGCTGGTTTGCCTGATAAGATCACATTCTGTGGGATCAAAGAATTTTGTAGACTCTATATCGTCTGATAATTGTTCTGACGCTGATTCCAGTTGATTGTTGAATTGTTTTTGGATTTCTTGATTAAATGCTTTTTCTATTTCTTTTTTTACTTGTTTTTTAATTTTCTTTTGCACCTCCTTCTTTTGCATCAATTTGGCTATTTTGTTTTGTATGAGCAGTTTAGTTGGCTCTGTTATGGATCCAGTACTCTCTGCGCTATCAATTTTGTATATTATTGTCTGAGATTTTTCTTGTTTCTTCATAGTGATACCTATCTGATTTGTGATTTTTGAGATTTGGTACTATGCTTACAAAAATTGCTCCTCTCTTATGTGTGTGGTATATGCCCTGCTATTCCTAAAGTGGTTTAAGCAGGGCATGATTTTGTGATTTTAAGGAGCCGTAATATCTTGTAGTTAGGTGGATATTATACTTGTTCTGGTTGCGTGTTACCTCCTATTACTTGTTGTTCAGTTTGTTCTGAATTGATTAGGTCTCCTGGCTCGTAGAGATTTTGTATTACATCTTTGCCACCGTCTATCACTTCATTTATAGTCTGAGAAAATGTACCGCTACCAATATTTTCTTTCACTTCTTCCTTCAATGCAGTTGCTCCTTTTTCAACTAACTCATCAAAAGCATCATCAGCTTTATTGATGAATGTCATTAATGGCGCTTGGAGGTTATCTTTGAAGAAGCTCAGAAATCTATCGGTCATGCTAGGGTTCTCGATATCTTCAATTTTAAAATTTTCAATATCAGATACCTTGGCAAATAGGTCTTTTTTCTCCTCTTTGCTTAATTCTTTCAAATGTTTAATTGTCTCTGGTTCAAGTTTGTATTTTTCTTTTTCAGGATATTTCAACATATCCCTCAGCTGCTTTACAGAGGTAATTTTGATATCATCATCCTTTAAGTCTTGAAGAAATTCTTCTGTTAATTGATCTATGGTTTCGTGATCTTCTAGCTCTTGAACTAAATTTTGAGATGCATTTTTCTTTGACTCTGGAGATGCTGGGGTTTTGTCAAGGATGTTTTGATTTGGAGCTAGGTTTTTTATTGCATCAATATGTATATCATTTTCATCATTTCCATTTAAATCAACTGAAGAGCTCTCTGAGCCTTGGCTGTAATCATATAATGTTTGATTTACCATCTTGGAGATGTCATATTCAGAGATACTATTCTCAAAACCCTTGTTAATTTCTGCTATAATTTCTTCTTTTTGGTCTTCTATACGCTTTTGAGTTTCTTTTTCTATTATTTCATTTTTTTGAAGCTCTACCCTTTTTTGTATTTCTTCTTCTATGTCTTTATTTTTTAATATGCGTTTATGAACCTCTTCTTGTATGAGTTTTTCTTGTAACTGTTTTTCGAGATTTTTTTGCACTTCTTTTTCTATTTTCTTCTTAAGCTTTGCTTGGAAGGCTTCGCTTAAATTAGATTTGCTTTTCTCGATGTTATTTATGCCTGAGCTTTGGACTGAAATCTCGGGTATTTGTGGAGGATTCAGTATTTGTGTAGCTGTAGATTTTTCATTTGTGGCGTTTGTATTAATGCTTGCGCTTGATGTTTGCTCTACTGCAATTTCGTTATTCTTCATAATTCATCTTCAATAATTAACCATACTCCTCGAAGAGTTAAATAATTTACTCTTAGTTAAGAGTCTATCCTTCATAAGTTAAGAAATTACTAACAACGGAGGATAGTATTAAGATTTTCTGTTTGTAAGATTTGATATTGATCTGAGATGAGGAGAGGAGTGTTTTATGATTTCTAAGAAGTTGAAATAAATGCCTTGCAAGTTATGAAAAAGTTGGATATGATGTGCGAAATTTTAGTTCTCTGTGTTGCATCTTGCGGTTTTTAGTTTGTGCTGTTTGGTGTGTATTGGGTTGTGTAAAAGTATAAGAAATCAAAATGCCTACAAATAATCAATTAGTTAGATTTGGAAGAAAATCTAAAATAAAGAAGGGTAAATCTCCTGCTTTGGACTCTTGTCCGTTTCGTAAAGGTGTATGTGTTATGGTTAAGACGGTGACTCCTAAGAAACCAAACTCTGCTTTGCGTAAGGTAGCGAGGGTTCGTCTTAGCAATGGAAAATATGTAAATGCTCATATTCCAGGCGAAGGACACAATCTTCAAGAGCACTCTGCTGTTCTTGTGAGAGGTGGAAGAGTTCCAGATTTGCCTGGTGTAAAGTATCATATAGTTCGTGGTGCTCTGGATACTCAGGGAGTTAAGGGTCGTAAGCAGGGTCGTTCTCGCTACGGTACTTCTTCTAAAGGTTAGGTTGTAAGTTAGTAGTTTAGTTTTTTAAAGATTGTAGGTGTAAAATGTCACGTCGTCATGCAGCTGAGAAGAGGGTAGTGACCCCAGATGCAAAATTCAAAAGTACTTTGCTTGCGAAGTTTATCAATAATATCATGAAGGATGGTAAAAAATCTCTTGCTGAGAAGTTAGTTTATGATGCTCTTAGTAGAGTGGAAAAGAAGCATGGTGTTGCTGATGCCTTTAAGGGGTTCGTTGATGCTATGGGCAATATTAAGCCTCATATGGAAGTTACTTCCGTGAGAGTTGGTGGTGCCAATTACCAAGTTCCTTCTCCTGTGAATGAGCGTAGAGGGCAGGTGTTAGCTACTCGTTGGTTGATTGATGCTGCTAGAAAGCGTTCAGGGCGTAGCATGATAGAAAAACTTTCCGATGAATTATTTGATGCGCTAAATAATCGTGGTCTTGCTATTAAGAAGCGTGAAGACACTCATAAAATGGCTGAAGCGAATAAAGCTTTTGCGCATTTTGCGCAGAGATAGTGTAGGGAGGAGTTTATGTCTATAAAAAAATTATCGGATGTTCGCAATATAGGTATTTGCGCTCATATTGATGCTGGTAAAACTACTACTACTGAGCGTATATTGTATTACACTGGTAAGTCTCATGATATTGGCGAGGTTCATGATGGTGGCGCTACAATGGATTGGATGGAGCAAGAGCAAGAGCGTGGTATTACGATAACCTCTGCTGCTACTACTTGTTTTTGGAATAAAAAGAGAATCAACATTATTGATACCCCCGGGCACGTTGATTTCACTATTGAGGTTGAGAGATCCCTTAGAGTTTTGGATGGTGCAGTGACTGTGTTTGATGGTGTTGCTGGTGTTGAGCCTCAGTCCGAAACAGTTTGGCGTCAGGCGGATAAGTACGGTGTCCCGAGGATGTGTTTTGTGAATAAATTGGATAGGGCTGGTGCTAATTTCTACAGATGTGTAGATATGATAGTAGACCGTTTAGGTGCTAGGCCTCTTGTTTTGCAACTGCCTATTGGTATTGAAGATGAATTTGTTGGCGTTGTTGATCTAGTCAAGATGCAGTCTGTTGTTTGGAAGGATGGTTCTTTGGGAGCTGAATTTTCTTATGGTGAAATACCAGATGATTTGAAATCTAAAGCTGAGAAGTATAGGTCTAACTTGCTTGAGACTGTTGTAGAAGTTGATGATGCCTTGATGGAGAAATATTTAGGTGGTTCTGATCTTACGGAAGATGAGATTAAATCATGCATCAGGAGAGGTACTATTAGTAGTGCATTTGTACCTGTTTTATGTGGTACTGCCTTCAAGAATAAAGGTGTGCAACCCTTGTTAGATGCTGTCATAGATTATTTGCCATCTCCTGTTGACGTTCCTCCTATTAAGGCAATCAGTGCAAAATCTGGAGATGAGATTTTTGCTGAAAATTCAGAAGAAGGGGAATTTGCAGCTCTTGCTTTTAAGGTTATGACGGATCCTTTTGTTGGGTCTTTGACTTTTGTTCGGGTTTATTCTGGCAAGGTTAATGCTGGTTCTACGGTTATCAACACTGTTAAGAATCAGAAGGAGAGAGTTGGTCGTATGCTTCTTATGCATGCGAATGATCGTGAGGATATCAAGGAGGCTCGTGCTGGTGATATTGTTGCTGTCGCAGGTCTGAAGAATACTACGACTGGTGACACATTGTGTTCTGTTGGTGGTGATATTATTTTGGAAAGAATGGAATTTCCCGAGCCGGTGATTCAGCTTGCTGTAGAGCCTAAATCTACTGCGGATCAAGAAAAAATGAGTCTTGCGTTGTCTAAATTGGCATCTGAAGATCCTTCCTTTAGGGTAAGTAGTAGTGAAAATGGTCAAACTAATATTGCTGGAATGGGGGAGCTTCACTTGGAGATTCTTGTTGATAGAATGAAAAGGGAGTTTAAAGTTGAAGCGAATATAGGTGCTCCTGAGGTTGCTTATCGTGAAACGATAACAAGTAGTTATGAAGTTGACTATACTCATAAGAAGCAGTCAGGTGGTGCTGGTCAGTTTGCAAGGGTTAAAATTATATTTGAGCCTGCTGAGATTGGGTCTGGTTTTCAATTTGAGAGTAAGATTATTGGTGGTTCTGTGCCTAGGGAATTTATTCCCGGTGTTGAAAAGGGGATAAAGAATATCATGGATACAGGTGTTGTTGCTGGATATCCTATGATAGATTTTAAGGCTACCTTGATAGATGGTGCTTTTCATGATGTGGATTCTAGCGTTCTTGCTTTTGAGATAGCTGCGAAAGCCGCTTTCAGAGAAGGCATGCCTCAAGCTGGCGCTAAACTACTTGAACCTCTGATGAAAGTTGAAGTTATTACTCCCGAGGAATATATGGGAGATATAATAGGAGATTTGAATAGTAGAAGAGGTTCTGTGCAGAATATGAGCCCGAGGGGTAATGCTCAGGTTATCATAGCTCATGTGCCTCTTGCAGAAATGTTTGGGTATGTGAATACTTTGAGATCTATGTCTCAGGGAAGGGCGCAATATAGCATGGAGTTTGCTAATTACGCTCAAGTTCCACAACAAATTGTCGACACTCTTGTAAGTAAATAGGTGTTTGCGATTTTAAGATTGTAAAATTTAGTAATTGGAAATTTTAAGTAGAATTTTATTGATTTAGTGGCGAAAATGTGATAGGAGTGTAGCTCAATTGGTAGAGCGCCGGTCTCCAAAACCGGAGGTTGCGGGTTCGATGCCTGTCACTCCTGCCATTATTACGTTATAGGATGAGCTAGAGTTATGTTAAAGAAGTTTAGAGCTTACAAGTTTTTTGACCAAGTGTGGCAAGAAGTAGGGAAGGTTTTTTGGCCAGAGAAAAAGGAGCTTGTTACGTCTGCTTTTGTTGTAGTTTTGGCGGTGTTTTTATTTAGTATTGTGACTATGATTTTTGACTATAGCATACATGCTTTTATTGGTTTTTTATTGAATATTGGCAAGTAACAAGAGCTGTAATCTTATGACTAAATGGTATATTTTGCATACTGCATCTGGCTCTGAAAAGAGAGTGAAGAGGATGATAGAAGATCAGATTGTTAAGAAGAAGATGTCTGATTATTTTGATGATATAGTGGTGCCGACTATAGAGGTGCCTGAGGTAAAAAGGGGGCGAAAAGTTCTTTCTGAAAAGAGGTTTATGCCTGGCTATATACTTATGAAGATGGCTATGACTGATGAGTCGTGGCACTTAGTGAAATCTGTTCCGAAAATTACGGGATTTTTGGGTAGCAAGACTAAGCCTCAGCCTCTTAGCGATGCGGAGGTTGAATCTGTATTCAGTCAGTTAGAGATTGAATCAAAAAATGCAAGTGAGGCAAGCTTGTATGTTATGGGTGATAAGGTGCAGATTATAGATGGTCCGTTTGATAGTTTTTCGGGTATTGTGCAAGAAGTGGATGTAGGAACTCAAAAATTGAAAGTTTCTGTATCGATATTTGGTAAAGCTACTCCGATTGAGTTGAGTTTTACTCAAATAAAAAAAAATTCGTAAAATATTAGTGTAGTGGTTTTATGGCAAAAAAGATAGATAGTTATATTAAGTTGACGATTCCAGCGGGTAAGGCAAATCCTGCCCCTCCTGTTGGTCCTGCTCTTGGTCAGAAGGGTGTTAATATTATGGAATTTTGTAAGGCGTTCAATGCTGCTACTAATTCTCTTGATCCCGATACTCCTGTGCCTGTTGTGATTACAGTGTATATTGATAAGAGTTTTGAATTTGTTACAAAAACGCCTCCTGCTTCTTTTTATTTGAAGAAATTTGCAAAGGTTAAGAAGGGGTCTGGTGCGACTAAAAAAGAGTCTTATGTTGGTAGTGTTACAGTTAGCGATTGTGAGGAGATAGCGAAAATTAAGATGCAAGATTTGAATGCAAATGATTTAGCTGCTGCTGCTAAGATTATACAGGGCTCTGCTGAATCTATGGGTATTGAGGTGAAATAATTGTATTATGGGAAAGAAAATAGAGTCTGTAAAAAAGCAAGTGGATCAAGATAAAGAGTATTCTTTAGAGGATGCAATTTCTATTATCAAAAAAAATAGTTTTACCAAATTTGATGAAACTTTGGATGTAGCAATCAATCTTGGTGTTGATGCTCGTCATTCCGATCAAATGGTAAGAGGTGTTGTTTCTTTGCCTGCTGGGATTGGTAAAGATGTAAGAGTTGCTGTTGTTTGTAAAGAGGAAAAAGAAAAGGATGCTAAAGATGCGGGAGCTGATTTAGTTGGGTCTAGTGAATTAATTGATGAGATCAAGTCTGGTAAAATCGACTTTGATGTATGTATAGCAACTCCAGATATGATGGGTGTTGTAGGGCAGGTTGCAAGGGTTCTTGGTCCTAAGGGGCTGATGCCTAATCCTAAGCTGGGTACTGTAAGTGCTGACATTGCTTCTGCTGTTAAGAAGGCTAAAGACGGGCAGGTTGAGTATAGGGTAGAAAAAGCTGGGATAGTGCATGCTGGCCTTGGTAAGGTTTCATTTACGGAAGGTGATTTGCTTAAAAATACACAGGTATTCTTGAATTCAGTTATAAAAGCAAAGCCAAGTGGTGTAAAAGGTGCTTATTTGAAAAAAGTTTCACTATCTTCTACGATGGGTGCCTCTTTGAGGATTGATTTATCAACAATTACGCATTAAATATTTAAGGAGATAGACAGGTGTTAAAATCTAATAAGAAAATTTTTGTAAAAGAGTTAGAAGAGGTGTATAAGTCCTCTAATTCTGTAATTATAGTGCATTACCATGGTTTGACAGTTTCTGAAGTTACAAAATTACGTTGTAATTTGAGAGAAAGCGGTGCTTCATTTAAAGTTGTTAAGAATACGCTTGCGAAAATAGCAGCTTCAAATGTAGGTGTGGATTATGATGCTGAGATGTTTTCTGGTCCTACTGCGATAGCTTACTCTAAAGATGCTGTTGCGCCCGCTAAGGGCGTAGTAGAATTCGCTAAAGCTAACGATAATTTGAAAATTATTGGTGGCGTAGTAAACGAGAAAAACCTTGATGTCAGTGCTATTAAGGAGCTTGCTAAATTACCTTCACTTGATTCTCTTAGAGGAAAAATTGTTGGTATATTGCAAGCCCCAGCTTCTGGGATTGTTGGTATATTGCAAGCTCCAGCCAGTAAGCTTGCAAGGGTTATACAAGCCCGTATAGATAAAAATTAATAATAAAAAAAGAAAAGAGGGAATTTATGGCAAACGTAGAAAAAATTGCAGAGGATTTATCTGCTCTTACGGTGATGGAAGCAGCTGATTTAGCTAAGCTTCTTGAGGAGAAATGGGGTGTATCAGCTGCTGCGCCAGTAGCTGCTGCTGCGCCAGCTGCATCTGGAGCTGCTGACGCTGCGGAAGAAAAAACAGAGTTTGATATTGTTTTGGCTGCTGCGGGTGATAAGAAGATTGAAGTAATTAAAGCTGTAAGAGCTATTACCAGTCTTGGATTAAAGGAAGCTAAGGGATTAGTGGATGGTGCTCCATCTCCATTAAAGCAGGGTGTTTCAAAGGCTGATGCTGATGATGCAAAGGCAAAGCTTGAAGCTGCTGGAGCTAAAGTAGAGCTTAAGTAATAGAAGTGTTACTAGCAAGTACGTTTGTAGATCAGATTGTTTCAGATTTGGTTTGTGGCGTATTTGTTTTCTTTTGCGGAAAGATTCAATTTGCTTGAGTGTTGCGGTAGCATGTAGTTTTGCTTCTGTTTTATACAAAATTTTTGTAGCGCGTGTTGATTGTGTTTTTTTGTAATTCATCATCTTTGCTTGGTTTTATTTGACAACATAAATTAAATATATCTGGAGATATTATGACGCAGCTTTTACAAGATAGTCAGAGAGTGAGAAAGAATTTCGGTATTATTGATACCGTGGCTTCTATTCCAAATTTGATTGAAATTCAAAAAATATCTTATAAAAATGATTTTATGCAGCTTGGTTTATCAAGCAAGGATAGAAAAAATAAGGGATTGCAAGCAGTTTTATCTTCGGTATTTCCTATCACTGATACTTCAAATGTTGCAACTTTGGAGTTTGTTAAATATGAATTTGATGACCCTAAATACGATATAGAAGAATGTATACAGCGTGGCATTAGTTTTGTAGCGCCTTTAAAAGTTACTTTGCGTTTAAGTGTCTGGGATGTTGATGAGCTCACTGGTGCTAAAGAAATCAAGGGTATAAAAGAGCAAGAGGTGTATATGGGTGATGTCCCGTTTATGACTCCCAATGCTACTTTTATTATTAATGGCACTGAGAGGGTTGTGGTATCTCAGGTTCATAGATCTCCAGGCGGTTTCTTTTATCACGATGAAGGGAAAACTCATTCATCTGGTAAGTTTTTGTACTCTGCTAGAATTATTCCTTATCGTGGCTCTTGGCTTGATTTGGAATTTGATGCAAAAGATACAGTATATTCGAGAGTTGATCGTAAGAGAAAATTTAAAGTTACTACTCTTCTGATGGCAATTGGAATGAATCCTAAGGAGATTCTAGAGTACTATTATGATACAGAAGAGTATCATTTTGAAAAAGGTTCTTGGGTTACTAATTTTGATCCAGCAAATATACCGGAAAATCGTTTAAGATTTGATTTGGTTAATGCTGATAATAACGAAAAGCTTCTTGAGTCTGGTCAGAAGCTTACGAAAAGATTAGTTAAAAAATTTATAGATAATGGACTGAAAAGAATTTTGGTGCAAGATAGTGCGCTTGTTGGTAGCTATCTTGGCAAGGAAATAGTTGATCAAGATAGTGGTGAGGTGCTGGTTGATCTTGGTGACCAAATTACAGAAGATACATTAAAGGGGCTTGTTACTGCTAAAATTGGTTCAATCTCTACATTGAAGATACCTCCAAATAGTGATGCATATATTAGAAATACATTGTTTTCTGATAAGAATCGAGGTCAAGAATCTGCTTTGATTGAGATATTTAGAATCTTGAGACCTGGTGAGCCTGCCACTGTCGAGGCTGGGCAAGCATTATTTAATAGTCTGTTTTTTGATTTGGCTAGATATGATTTGTCTGAAGTAGGTAGAATAAAATTAAATTCTAGATTAGGTTTGGATGTTGCAGAAGATAATACTTGCCTAACACAAGATGATATCAAATCTATAGTTAAATTATTAATAGACATAAAAGACGGCAAAGGATCTATTGATGATATTGACCATTTGGGCAATAGAAGGGTTAGATCAGTAGGAGAGCTTGTTGAAAACCAGTGTAGAATTGGTTTAATTAGAATGACAAAGTCAATCTTGGAACGCATGGGTAGTGTTGATATTGATGCTGTAGTGCCGCATGATCTGGTTAATGCAAAGACACTTATGTCCGTTATTAAAGATTTCTTTAACACATCGCAGCTATCACAATTTATGGATCAAACAAATCCTTTATCTGAGATTACTCATAAGAGGCGTTTATCTGCTCTTGGTCCTGGTGGCGTTAGTAGAGATAGAGTTGGTTTTGAAGTTCGTGACGTACATCCAACGCATTATGGTCGTATTTGCCCTATTGAAACTCCAGAGGGGCAGAATATTGGTTTGATTAATTCAATGGCTACTTATGCTAGAGTGAATAAGTACGGCTTTATTGAAACTCCATATCGCAGAGTAAAAGATGGGATAGTTACTGACGAAGTGGTATATTTGACAGCTATAGATGAAGGTAAATATAAGATTGCCCAGGCTGATATGGATATTGCACCAAGTGGTAAGATTGAAGCAGAGATGGTTAATTGTCGTTTTGAAACGGGTAATTTTGTATTAGTTCCTGCAAATGAAGTTGAGTTTATTGATGTAACGCCAATGCAAGTTGTATCTGTTGCTGCATGCTTAATTCCTTTCTTAGAAAATGATGATGCAAACCGTGCGCTTATGGGCTCAAATATGCAACGTCAAGCTGTACCTCTTGTAACAAGCGACGCTCCTTTAGTAGGAACTGGAATTGAATCTACAGTGGCACGTGATTCTGGTGCTGCAATAATAGCATTAAATGATGGTATTGTTGTAGAAGTTGATGCTGAAAGAATTGTAATTCAAGCGCTTGAGCGTAAACAAAATGGTGGTCCAGAAGTAGATATTTACACTTTAACAAAATATCAAAAATCAAATTACAATACTTGTATTAATCAGAAGCCTTTAGTGTCAGTAGGGCAAAAGGTTGTTGCAGGTCAAGTGATAGCAGATGGTCCTTCTATTGACCAAGGAGAGATTGCTTTGGGGCGTAATATGCTTGTCTCATTTATTCCTTGGAAGGGGTACAATTTTGAAGATTCTATCTTGATATCTGAGCGCATTGTAAAAGATGATGTATTTACTTCAATTCATATTGAAGAGTTTGAAATTGTTGCAAGAGATACAAGGCTTGGCCCAGAAGAAATTACTCGGGATATGCCTAATGTTAGCGAAGAATTATTACGCAATCTTGATGAAGTAGGGATTGTTCGTATCGGAGCAGAGGTAAAACCTGGTGATATTTTAGTTGGAAAGGTGACTCCAAAGAGTGAGACTCCTATGACTCCTGAGGAAAAATTACTTAGGGCTATTTTCGGTGAAAAAGCTTCTGATGTCAGGGATACCTCTCTTTATGTGCCTCCTAGCGCATCTGGTACTGTAATTGAAGTGCGAGTGTTGTCCCGTCGTGGAGTGGAAAAAGATGAACGTGCTATTACCATAGAGAAAGAGCAGATCGAGAAGCTCGCAAAGAATAGAGAAGATGAAATTGAAATCATTGATCGGTTCGTTTTCATACGTCTTCGCAAGATATTAGAAGGGCAGGTAGTTATTACTGGTCCTAGTTCTGTCAAAGCTGGTACAAAAATTGATTCTGTATTATTGGATAGTCTTTCAAATGGTCAATACTGGCAGCTTGTTGTTGAAGATAATGCGGTTATGTCTGAAATTGAGCAGGTAAAGCAGCAATATGACGAGAAAAAAGATGAACTAAATAAACGCTTTACAAGTAAAGCTGAGAAGTTACAGGGTGGTGATGATCTGCCTCAAGGGGCTTTGAAGGTGGTAAAGGTATTTATTGCTACTAAGCATAAGTTACAGCCTGGTGACAAAATGGCTGGTCGTCATGGTAATAAGGGTGTTATTTCACGCATTATGCCAGAGGAAGATATGCCGTTCTTGGAAGATGGCACGGTGATCGATGTTGTACTTAATCCTCTTGGTTTGCCATCTAGGATGAATGTTGGTCAGGTACTTGAAACCCATTTAGGGTGGGCAGCAAAAAATCTTGGCTTACAGGTTGGTGATATGCTGGACAAATACAGTAATAATAATTTAGATATTGAGTCGCTAAAGGGTTTTGTTGGTAAGATTTATGATGGTAGTGATGTTGCGTCTAAGCTTAAAGATTTGAATAAAGAAGAATTTGTACAATTCTGTGACAAGCTGAAAGATGGTGTTCATTTTGCTACCCCTGTTTTCGATGGAGCAAAAGTTGATGGCGTTAAATCTATGTTAGAGCTTGCCGGGCAAGATCGTTCTGGTCAAGTTAAGGTTATAGATGGTAGGACGGGTGAATATTTTGATCGCAGTATAACGGTTGGTTATAAGTACATTCTAAAGCTTCATCACCTTGTAGATAATAAAATTCATGCACGTTCGATAGGGCCATACAGTCTTGTTACTCAGCAGCCACTTGGTGGTAAGTCACACTTTGGTGGTCAAAGATTTGGTGAAATGGAAGTGTGGGCACTTGAAGCATATGGTGCTGCATTTACTCTGCAGGAATTGCTTACAGTTAAATCTGATGATGTTTCTGGTAGAATTAAAGTTTACGAGAATATCGTTAAAGGAGGTTATAACTTCAATTCTGGGATTCCAGAGTCATTTAATGTAATGATAAAAGAATTGAGATCATTATGTTTAAATGTCCAGTTGGAAGAAGGGGAATAATTAGTAATACAGAATTTAAGTAATAGCTTGGATTGCGTTTAGTCGCAGAAGAAGGAAATATTGTAGTTTGAGGAAATAATCCATTATGTCACAGATCAATTTTTATAATCAATTAAGTAGTGTCCAAGAATTTGATCAGATCAGAATTAATATAGCGAGTCCTCAGAAAATTAGGGCTTGGTCCTTTGGCGAGGTTATGAAGCCTGAGACTATTAATTATCGTACGTTCAAGCCGGAAAAAGAAGGATTGTTTTGCTCTAGAATCTTTGGACCAGTAAAGGATTATGAGTGTTTATGCGGAAAATATAAGCGCATGAAGCATAGAGGGGTTACTTGCGAAAAATGTGGAGTTGAAGTCACAACATCTCGTGTGCGTCGTGAACGTATGGCTCACATCGAGCTTGCTGCGCCTGTTGCACATATTTGGTTTTTAAAATCCTTGCCTTCAAGAATTAGCACTTTGCTTGACATCGCAATGAAGGATCTTGAAAAGATATTATATTTTGAAAATTATGTGGTAGTAGATCCTGGAATGTCTCCTCTTCAGAAGGGAGACTTATTATCTGAGGACGCTTTATTGCAGGCTCAAGATGAATACGGAGCTGATAATTTTATTGCAATGATTGGTGCAGAAGTTGTTCAGCGACTATTAAGAGAATTGAATCTAGAAGAGTTACAAGTACAGCTTAAAGAAGAAATTTCTGCATCTAACTCCGAAACAAAGAAGAAAAAGCTAATAAAGCGTCTAAAATTAGTTGAGGATTTTCTGGGTTCTAATAATAAGCCGGAATGGATGGTAATGGATGTACTTCCTGTTATTCCTCCAGAGATTAGGCCGCTTGTTATGCTTGATGGTGGAAGATTTGCTGCTTCTGATTTAAATGAGTTATATAGAAGGGTAATCAACAGAAATAATCGCTTAAAAAGATTGCTTGAGTTGAAAGCTCCAGACATCATTATCCGTAATGAAAAAAGAATGCTACAGGAATCTGTTGATGCATTATTTGATAATGGTCGTAGAGGAAGAGTAGTCAAGAACGCTAACAGCAGGCCTTTTAAATCTTTAAGTGACATGCTTAAAGGTAAGCAAGGGCGCTTCCGCCAGAATCTACTTGGTAAGAGGGTAGATTATTCTGGTCGTTCTGTGATTGTGGTTGGACCTGAAATGAAATTGCATCAGTGCGGGTTACCTAAAAAAATGGCTCTTGAGTTATTTAAGCCTTTCATTTACTCCAAGCTAGAGATGTATGGTATTGCTACTACAATCAAAGCAGCGAAGAAGATTGTTGAGTCAGAAAAAATAGAAGTTTGGGATATCCTAGAAGAGGTGATTAGAGAGCATCCAGTCCTCTTAAACAGAGCTCCAACACTTCACCGTCTTGGGATTCAAGCGTTTGAGCCACTTCTTGTTGAAGGTAAAGCGATACAGCTTCACCCTCTTGTGTGTGCTGCATTTAATGCTGATTTTGATGGTGATACCATGTCTGTGCATATTCCTTTGTCAGTTGAAGCGCAGCTAGAGGCAAGGGTATTGATGATGTCTACGAATAACATACTTAGTCCTGCAAACGGTAAGCCTATTATTTCAGCAGATAAGGATATCGTTCTTGGTTTATATTACTTAACTTTGGTAATAGATAATGAGCCTGGAGAAGGTATGGTATTCAGTGATATAAAGGAAATAGAATTTGCTTTGTTCGAGAAGGTTTTGACTATTCATACCAAAATAAAATATCGCACTAAATTGTTGAATTCATCAGGAGAATTTGTTGAAACTATAATAGATACTACTCCGGGTAGAGTGATACTTAGCCAACTTCTTCCATGCAGTGATAGCATAGATTTCAAGCTTCTCAATAAAGAGATGAACAAGAAAAATATATCTAGTGCTATAGATTCTGTGTATCGTTATTGTGGCCAAAAAGCTACAGTATTATTTGCTGATAAGCTAATGGAACTTGGGTTTAAATATGCATTCACTTCTGGTATATCTTTTGGTATGGATGACATGGTTGTTCCTCCAAAGAAAACAGAATTTATTGAAGAAACCACATCTCTTGTAAATGAATATGAGCAGCAATATCTTGAAGGATTGATCACATACGGAGAAAAATTCAATAAGGTTGTTGATGCTTGGACTGCCTGTACAGATAAGGTTGCATCTAAAATGATGGAAGAGATTGCCGTAAGTGATAATGACAGTTCGAGAACTAGTCAGCAGGGATTAAATTCAATTCATATGATGGCAATATCTGGTGCAAGAGGTTCTGCTGCTCAGGTAAAGCAGCTTGCTGGTATGCGTGGATTGATGACAAAACCGTCGGGTGAAATCATTGAAACTCCTATTAAATCTAATTTTAAAGAAGGCTTGACAGTACGTGAATATTTTAACTCTACTCACGGTGCACGTAAAGGTCTTGCGGACACTGCGCTGAAGACTGCTAACTCTGGTTATTTGACTAGAAGGCTTGTTGACGTAGCTCAGGATTGCATCATTACAGATGATGATTGTGGAACAATTGAAGGCTTGGAAGCGAAAACCATAATAGAAGGTGGCGAAATAGTTGTATCACTTGCTGACCAAGTATTAGGTAGGGTGGTTGCGATAGAGTCTTACCATCCTGTAAATGGTGAATTGTTGGTTTCTGCGGGTGATTTAATAGATGAAGAAAAGCTAGATAAAATTGAATCTTCGGGGCTAGACCTTATTAAGATCAGGTCAGTCCTGACTTGTAAAACAAAATCTGGTATTTGTGCGAATTGTTATGGTCGTGACCTTGCTACTGGTAAGCTAGTATCAAAAGGTGAAGCGGTGGGTGTTATCGCTGCGCAGTCTATTGGTGAACCAGGTACTCAGCTTACAATGAGAACTTTCCACATCGGTGGCGCTGCAACAAAGGGTACAGAAGCATCTTCTATTGAGTCTTCTTACGATGCTAAAATTAAGGTTCTTGGGCGTAATTTAGTGATTAACTCCGAAGGTAAGCAAATTGTAATGAGTCGTGCTTGTGAAGTATTACTTCTTGATGGTAAAGGCAATGAGAGGGCGAGGCATACGATACCTTACGGTGCAAGGTTAATGCTGGATGATGGGTATGAGGTTACTAAAGGGCAAAAAATTGCTGAGTGGGATCCTTATACTATACCGATTATTACTGAAAAATCAGGTAAAGTAGTATTTACCGATATGCTTGAGAATATATCTATCAGAACAGTGATGGATGATACTACTGGTATTGCAAGCAAAGTTGTAATCGAGTCTAAGCAATATTCTAAGGGAGTGGATCTTAGACCTCGCATACAGCTTCTGGATGATAAAGGAAAAATGGTAGAACTATCCTCTGGTTTAGAGGCAAAACATTATTTACCGGTTGGAGCTGTTCTTAGTATGGAGGATGGTGCAAATGTATCTGCAGGTGATATTTTGGCTCGTATTCCTCGTGAGTCTATTAAAACTAGAGATATTACTGGTGGTCTTCCTAGGGTAACTGAGCTTGTTGAGGCAAGGCGTCCGAAGGATCATGCTGTGATTGCAGAAGTTGATGGTCGTGTTGAGTTTGGCAAAGACTATAAGTCCAAGAGAAGGTTAATGTTGCACCCTACGGATGGTTCAGAGCCAGTAGAGTATATGTTACCTAAGGGTAAGCACGTTGTAGTTAATGAAGGAGATTTTGTAAAACGTGGTGATATGATCATTGATGGAAATCCAGTGCTTCAAGATATCTTGAAGGTAATGGGTGTTGAAGCACTAGCTGCTTATATGGTATCTGAAATTCAAGCTGTATATAGATTGCAGGGTGTAAAAATTGATGATAAACACATAGAGGTAATAATACGTCAAATGCTTCAAAAGGTAACTATTACTAATTCTGGTGGTACGACTCTGTTGATAGGAGATGTAATAAATTTACGTGATATGAATGAGATTAACGATAAGGTTATCAGAAATGGTGGTCAGCCAGCAGAATATGAGTTGATACTGCAGGGTATTACGAAAGCTTCACTGCAAACTAAGTCGTTTATCTCAGCGGCTTCTTTCCAAGAGACTACCAAGGTTCTAACCGAGGCATCCGTGGCAGGTAAAACAGATTACTTAGAAGGCTTGAAAGAGAATGTGATAGTAGGAAGGCTTATTCCTGCAGGGACTGGTTTCCATATTGGGATTGCAAAAAAGCAGGCTATTCAGCGTGATAAGATGGTATCAGCTGAGCAGCAAGAAGGGTAACTCCCTTCTCTCTTCTATATTTAGAGAGTGTGTTGTTATATGTTACTCTTCTATACTTGCGTTAATAGAGTGTTATGCAGGCTGTGATGTGATATGAAAAAGAAGATAATAGTTGGGATTACTGGCAGTTCTGGTGCTGTATACGGCGTTAAATTGTTACAAATGCTGCAAAATTTAGATATAGAATCACATCTAGTCATATCAAAAGCTGCAAATATTACTATTGCTACTGAGTTAGAAGAAACAGCAAACGATATAACAAAGCTTGCGAATCATACATACAAACACTCCGATATTGCAGCACCTATATCAAGCGGCTCATTTTGTACTGATGGAATGATAATTGCTCCGTGTAGTATGAAAACTCTGTCTGCAATAGCAAATGGCTATGAGAGTGATTTAATCACAAGGGCTGCTAGTGTTACAATGAAAGAGCAGAAAAAGTTGGTTTTAATGGTGCGTGAAACTCCGCTTCATGCAATTCACTTAGAAAACATGTTAAAATTAAGTAAGGCAGGAGTTGCAATTAGCCCTCCAGTGCCAGCATTCTATAACAAGCCAAATACGATAGATGATATCGTGACTCATTCTGTGGCAAGGGTTTTAGATCTTTTTGATCTTGATGCAGCTGCTATTAAAAGATGGAAGGGGTTTGATAAATCTACTATATAGTCAATTTCACCCCTTGCAACTGTAGATTGAATACCCTACAATTTCGCAACCTACATAAGCACGTCTTAGTGTCAGCAAAATTAGTGATACATTAAATTTCATGAGAAGAAGAATAATATATTTTTCATTAACATTATTCATATGCATGTTTCTTCTCTATGTAATTATTGAGGGTATCATAATGAAAATTGAAAGAGAAGAAGCAGCTTGGCTGCGTGATGAATTACATAATCTAGACATCGGTAACAAGGATGATAGTGATATGTACTACAGAAAATTATTTCATATTATTGCAAGCGGAGAGGATTTTAAGCCTAGGATATATGGTGATAGTAAGAAGATACCCACTATAGGGTATGGTTTTAATATGGGAAGAGGTGATGCTTCTAGGAAAGAATGGGATGCACTTTTTGATGGTGCTATATCTTTTGATGATGCAAAAGCTGGTAGGATAAGTATCACAAAAAAGCAAGCAAGAATGCTTAAAGAGTCTGGGATTGCAAAAAGAGAAATGGAGCTTAAAAAAATATATGCACCATATTGGAATCAGATGAGGCTCAATGAAAGGGCTGTGATTGTCAGTGCTAACGTAAAGTGTACCACCCATTTGCACCAAAAGTGTACCAGTAAAAATGGTCACTAAATCAATAGTGTAAATGTTAATATCGGCTGATTTTAATTTAGGAGCAGCCGTACAATATGATAGGTACATCAATGTATACAACGATATTAACCTTGTACA
>Ga0206126_10000847_pt1 | contig 40069 bp, 33 predicted proteins | sample Helgoland_Spring_5_FD_148621 | JGI IMG/M metagenome (GOLD analysis project Ga0206126, IMG submission 148621) | Pelagic subsurface seawater microbial communities from Kabeltonne, Helgoland, North Sea - Helgoland_Spring_Bloom_20160412_1 | ecosystem: Environmental > Aquatic > Marine > Epipelagic ...
ATTTAGGGTGTACGGCGGCCATTATAAAAACGGCAGTTGTCTTAAATTCGTACAAGTATCTGATAACCTGTACATTTTGTCATTATCAGCCACTTGATAAATGTAAAAATCTGCAATAGATTCTGCTTGAATTTTAATTAGATGATACTAGCGTCATGACCACCCACTCGAATCTCACTGCCCCTGAAGATGAGCAACCGTACAAACGACGGACGTATGTGTTGGTCATTTTATTTCTTGTTTACAGCTTCAGTTTTATTGATCGCCAGATCCTGGTCATTTTGCAGGAAAGTATAAAAGCGGATTTGGATTTGTCGGATACCCAATTAGGTTTACTGAGTGGATTCTCCTTCGCCCTGTTTTATGTGACGGCGGGTATCCCAATCGCAAATTGGGCAGATCGGGCTAATCGAAAAAATATCATTGCCGGGGCTTTGACCATTTGGTCGGGAATGACGGCGCTGTCGGGTTTGGCCGGAAGTTATGGTCAGCTGGTAGCCGCTCGCATTGGTGTTGGCGTTGGTGAGGCGGGCTGCAGTCCGCCGGCGCATTCGATGATATCCGATATGTATCCCGCAAAAAGCCGGGCGACGGCCCTGTCGATATATTCTGCGGGTATTTATATTGGTGTGTTTGCAGGTTTTTTACTGGGCGGCTATGTGGAAAAATATTTTGGTTGGCGCATGACGTTTATGATCGTTGGCTTGCCGGGCATTCTATTAGCAGCGTTGTTGTATTTCACCGTCAAGGAGCCAGCCAGACGCATTGCTGCTGAATCGAAAGAAAACAAAGTGCCGATGAAAGAAGCAATTGCTACTATCTTTAAGCTGAAATCATTTCGTTATTTTTCATTTGCCTGTGCAATGTCCGGTTTTGTTTCCTACGGCGTCGGCAATTTTATGCCCTCCTACCTTGCCCGCAGCCATGGTATGAGTGGTGATCAAATTGGTCTTTTTTTGTCAATGGCGTCATTGTTTGGTGGGGTTACGGGCACTATTTTAGGCGGCTATCTGGTCGATAAGATTGGCAAAAAAGATGTACGCTGGTACCTATGGTTGCCAGGTATCACCGCGTTTTTGGCGGTTCCCTTTATGCTGTGGATTTATCAGACAGACAACACCACGGCGATCATATGGGTTTATGTTATACCGTATCTGTTGGGTACCATGTATCTCGGACCCTCGATTGCGGTCGCCCATATGTTGGTTGGCCCCAATATGCGGGCAATGGCGTCGGCAATTTTGCTGCTCGTTTTAAATCTGATCGGTTTGGGGCTTGGACCTGTCGCTATAGGTTTTCTCAGCGATGTATTGCAAGAGACCTATGGCACGGATGGTCTTCGGCATGCTATGACCATTGGCTCGACTATTGCGTTAGCGAAGGCCTATTTATTTTGGAAAGGTGGGCAAGCTTTACCCGCTGATCTTGCTAGGGTCAAACAGCAGCAAGGAGAATGACCGCTGTCGTTGTGCAATACAAAAAGTTTAATGAGCCGCTATTTACCGAGGACGGCGGCATTGTAAATGTCACAGTCGCACTCTACTGATGTCTTAATCGTGACGTTCTTCGGTTAATTTAAATTCAGATGGGTCTTCTAGCCGCATAAAAATGGTTAATATTTATGTGGACGAGCTTATGCTGCAGTCATTTTATTGTGGCCTTAATTTCACTCGGAGTTTCTTTAGCCACACTTAAGTACTCGCGATAATTGGGTGCTCGGGTATTTACACCGCAATAAATTCGATGCCCGCGTTGTTTGAAGCATTTCATTAAGAATCCAATGTGCCGTTTTTGAGCCAAATTACCGTAACTATGCAGTGACTTTAAGGTGGAACGGTATTTTTTACGCAAGTTCTGTTGGCGACTCTTGCTGTGAGGGCATGTTTTGGCTGTATATAGAGCTAGAGCTTGCACAGTTGTCGTCGCTGCGCCATAGTGCCCAAAATAATGTAAGTACAATAATGATTTAGAAGGATATTCGCGTGACAGATGAGAACAGTAGTATTGCGGCCGACAACCCCTATGCCTCAGGCAAGAAAAAGTACTATGTACTGGGGTTGCTAACAGTCGTTTATAGTTTCAACTTTATTGATCGCCAATTGTTGGCAATACTGCAGGAGTCTATCAAGGCGGACCTGGGTTTATCCGACGGCCAGTTGGGTTTACTAACGGGCTTCGCTTTTGCGGTTTTTTATGTCACCGCTGGTATCCCCATCGCGCGTTGGGCTGATCGTTCAAACCGAAGTAGGATTATTGCCGCCTCGTTGTTTATTTGGAGTTTTATGACTGCGCTCAGCGGTGCTGCACAAAATTATCTGCAGTTACTATTAGCTCGAGTCGGCGTGGGTGTAGGTGAGGCAGGGGGCAGTCCGCCATCGCATTCGATTATCTCTGATATTTTCCCTCCTACATCAAGGGCTACAGCCCTAGGGTTTTATTCCACTGGCGTCAGTATTGGTATTCTCTTCGGGTTTTTACTCGGCGGATGGTTAAATGAGTTTTTTGGCTGGCGGATTGCCTTTGCAGTTGTTGGTATCCCGGGTGTGCTGCTAGCTGTTGTTGTTTGGATGACTTTGCCTGAGCCTATCCGGGGTTTGTCGGAGAAAAAGCAAGCCAGCGATGACCAGCCTACCTTTATGGAAGTGCTAGGTTTGCTGTGGAGTCGTGTGTCATTTAGGCATATAGCGGCGGGTTCTGCATTGAATGCTTTTGCTAGCTATTCCATTAGTAACTGGTCGGCATCCTTTATGATTCGTACCCACGGCATGACAACGGGCGAGCTGGGAACTTGGCTGGCAATGATTATGGGCTTTGGTGGTGCAATCGGGGTATTTTTTGGCGGCTATATTGCAGACAGTCTGTCACCGAGAGACAAGCGCTGGTATGTGTGGGTGCCGTCAATAACGGGTTTTCTGTCGGTGCCCTTTATGGCTGGCGTTTACCTGGTCGACGATGCTTATGTTGCATTGGCGTTTATGATTATTCCAGGTGTGATGGCAAATGTTTATTTAGGTAATGCAATTGCGACCACTCATAGTCTGGTCGGCCTGCGCATGCGAGCTTTGTCGTCGGCAGTTCTATTCTTCATTCTTAATATAATTGGCTTGGGACTGGGTCCATTTACCGTTGGTTTACTCAGCGATTACTTGTCTGTGTCGCTTGGCGAAGAATCATTGCGCTATGCGCTGCTGTATGTGGTGCCAGTATTTGGTTTCTGGTCGGCGACTCACTTCTTACTAGCGGGAAGAACGTTGAGGGCTGACCTGGCTGCTGCTCCAGACTAGTTAGGTTTGTCTCGGTTATAAAAAAGGCCAACAAGATTTTCTTGTTGGCCTTTTTTGTTAGTGACTGCAGTGGAACAAGTCTCTATTGATTGAACCTTGTTCCTGTTCTGTGCAGATACTAGGCTTGCGAAGGATTGATCAGGTATTTCTCGCCAGTTGCTTGCTTGCCGTATTGGGCCATAGCATCTGCGCTCAGCGCCTCAGCTAGTGATACTTCCCTAGTGTAGTTTGATTTGAACGTTGTTTTAATTTCATTGGCAACGCGGGTTTGTAGTTCAATCATTTTAGGCATACCAATTTTTTGCAGGAACGGTGTTAGCAACCACCCGCTAAGCGCCCAAGACAGACCGAAATTGCGGTTTACGGTTGTTATACTGCGGTCGAGGCCGCCATAAATATAAACTTGTTTGAACGTGTCAGAGCCGTAGCGGCTGTATTCCTTGGCGGTTTTATTGGCGGCCACTTCCATGGCAGACAAAATATTACCGGCGAGAGTGCCGCCGCCAATTGCGTCAAATGCAATAGTTGCGCCTGTTGCAACGAGGGCATCAACCAAATCAGCCATGAAGGTATCTGAAGAAGAGTCAACAATGCACGTGGCGCCAATTTCTCGCAAAATATCGGCTTGCTCCGGTTTCCGAACAATATTCACCAGCTGGATACCGTCGGCGATACAAATTTTGTTCAGCATTTGACCGAGGTTTGATGCTGCAGCGGTATGAACCAGTGCAGTATGACCTTCCATACGCATGGTTTCAGTCATACTGAGGGCGGTCAGAGGATTTACAAAGCATGACGCTGCGTCTTTTGGTGTTACGCCCTCTGGCATGGGCATACACTGAGCCGCTTTGACGGCGCGAAATTGTGAGTACATTGAGCCGCCAGCGACGCCAACAACTCTGCCCATCAGCGCCTGTGCCGCATCAGAGCTACCGGCTGCCACAACAACACCGGCGCCTTCATTGCCAACCGCTAATGATTGATCGGCTCGTGCAACCAGTGCAGGCATAAACTTGGGAGAAACTTCGGCGCTGACTACTGGTCTGTCGGCAGAGCCAGAAACCGTCGCTGTCGACATATCAGCTGGGCCAAATAACAAGCCTAAGTCGGAAGGATTAATCGGTGAGGCTTCTATGCGAATCACCACCTCATCGTCACCAGGTACCGGCATGTCTACTTCAGCCAGCGATAATTCTAGCGTGTTATTGGATTTTACTTCGGAACGTAATTGTAAGGGCATAGATAAGGTCCTTCAGGTTGAGTCATTGTGAATGTGAGTTTAGGGCGACAATCAGAGCTTTTTTTTATTGACGGGTCAAGTAGTTATCCCGGTTTTGGTGATTTGGCGGGTCGCTTTTCACCGCAACTCGGTGATTAGTGCTGCTTAACTTCCTTTGGTGGCGAGTAGACGGTTCAAATTTGATGTCTGTTGCGCTTATAATCGTCAGACTCTGGTGCGATGAGGCGTTAAGCGTTGTTGTTCGACTGATCCAGTAACCTCATTTAGGAGATACCGTGCAAATGCTGCAGCGCGATGCAAAATTCAATATTGGGCAAATAGTACGTCATCGGTTGTATCCGTTTCGCGGCGTCATCTTTGATGTTGATCCCACGTTTAACAATACCGAAGAGTGGTGGCAATCTATCCCTGAAGATGTTCGTCCGAAGAAAGACCAGCCCTACTATCACCTGCTGGCGGAAAATGACGCCAACGCTTACATCGCCTATGTGTCGGAACAGAATCTGCTAATTGATGACAGTGGTGAACCTGTACAGCATCCGCAAGTCCAGGAATTGTTTGGCGAGTTTAAAGGCGATTTTTATGCGCTGCATACGGAGACGGCGCATTGATGGCGTGTATTTCATTATTAACCCCGTTATCTCGCAAGCCATTTTGCTGCGATGACAGACTCTCGGTCCAGCCGGATTGGGTCAATTTACCGATACCTAGCGCGGAGTCCTAGTATGGAAGTTTTTTCTGGGCCAACGTCTCATTCTTATTTTTCCCAGCGTTTGCGGCTGCATTATGTTGATTGGGGCAACCCGGAAGCGCCGCCGTTGTTGTTAGTGCACGGTGGTAGAGATCACTGTCGCAACTGGGACTGGATCGCTAGAGAGCTGCGCAAAGATTATCACGTGATTGCGCCGGACTTGCGTGGGCATGGAGATAGCGAATGGATTCGTGGCGGCACTTACAACACGATGGATTATGTCTACGATATAGCCCAGCTGATTCACCAGCTGAAGTTGGCGCCGTTAAAAATCATTTCCCACTCAATGGGTGGAGGTGTTTCCCTGCGCTATTCGGGAATATTTCCAGAAAATGTAGAGAAACTCGTTGCCATCGAAGGGGTTGGGCCTTCACCTAAAATCATTGCTGAGCGCAAAGTGTACGAAGTCGATCGCGCTATGCGTGGCTGGGTAAAACAAATGCGCAAATTCTCTGGTCATCAATTGCGCCGTTATCCATCCATCGAGGAGGCGGCCGCCAGAATGAAGGAAGCCAATCCCCATCTATCATTAGATCAAGCGCATCACCTCACGGTTCATGGCGTCAATCAGAACGAAGACGGCACCTTTTGTTGGAAGTTTGATAATTATGTGCGGAGCTACCCGTCGACCGGTATGAATATGGAAGACAGTGTTGCGCTGTTATCCAAAATTGACTGCCCAACCATGTTGGTGAGAGGGGCTGAAAGCAATGCCCCTGATCCGAAACAAGATGGTCGCGCCGAGCTGTTCAAGAACGTTCGTATTGAGACGGTAGAAAATGCGGGTCATTGGGTACATCATGACCAGCTTAAAATATTTATGGGACTGCTTAAGGATTTTCTCTAGGCGGTCAAAACATCGTGATTTCCGTAAAGACGGTAATCAACAATAATAAAATAGGATAAAGCTTTGAAACGTGCCCCTTCAGAATACCTCATTGCCGTTAGGAAAGCCTTGAGACAGACAACCTTGGATTCCCGGACAGAATATGCCGGAATGGACGCAGTCCATCGATTGCAGCTGCAGCGAGCCGCCTTCGAATTGCCTCAGCCTATTATCGATGAGTCAGTTTCTATAACCGCCCTTGAGGTCGCAGGGCGTCCCGCAGAATGGATTGTTCCTCAAGGGGCAGATGAGCAAACTAGGGTTCTGATGATTCACGGGGGTGGTTTCATTCTTTGTGGGTTGAATGCTCACCGCAATACATCTATTCAGTTGGCCAAGTATTGCAACTGCGCAGTACTTGCTATCGATTATCGCTTGGCGCCAGAAACGCCGTTTCCGGGTGCGTTGGATGATTGTATGAATGCCTGGAACTATATGCTGGCTAACGGACCGTCTGGATATGGCGAGGCCAAGAATGCTTTTGTAATGGGTGATAGTGCCGGTGGTAACTTATCAGCTGCGCTGCTGTTGCGGACGCGCGACGAAGGTGTGCGAATGGCTGATGGTGCGATGTTGGTATCCGGAGTTTTTGACCTGACTTGCAGCAGCGATAGCTGGGTGAGTAATCAGACCACGGATGTAATGATCGGTCGTCCAGATGGTATCCACCACGAAAGTGACATGTTTGCCAATAAGACCTGGATTGATCTGTACCTCAATGGACAGGACTCGAAACAACCCTATGCATCGCCCCTGTTTGCTGATCTAGCTGGGTTGCCGCCGTTATTCATTGTGGTGGGTAATGATGAGTGTCTGCGTGACGATAGTATAAAACTCCATGAAAAAGCCATCGCAGCCGGCGTCGTTAGTCGTCTTGAACGATGGGACCATGTTTATCATGCCTGGACGTCAATGAGTGTTGACGTCCCTGAGGCAGACGAAGCACTGCAGCGTATGGGGCAATTTGTGAAGATGAACGGCTACAAGAAAGTTGCAGAGCAGCGTTTTTCGGCATTCAAGGATCTCAGCGATGCGATGGTCGAAAATGCCCAGAAGTGGCCGGATAATATTGCTGTTATTGAGGGCGATCGCTCACTAACATGGCCTGAATTTGACGCCAAACTTAACCAAATGGCCAATGCCCTAATCGCCCGCGGTATTAAGCCTAACGATAAAGTCGCTGCGCTGGCCCGTAATTCGCTGGAGTATATGGTGGTGATGTTCGGTACCTTGCGAGCTGGCGCTTGTATTGTTCCATTGTCGGGAATGGCGTCCAGTGAATCCCTCGCGATGATGATGGACAACTCTGATGCTGAGATTTTGTTTTTGGAAAACCAATACCGAGAACTCATTGATCCGGTGAAGTCGCGACTAACCAAGGTGACTACTGATGGATTTGTAGGCTTTGATTTCAGTGGTGATGGATGGGGTGGCTATGAGGCGTTTATTGACGGCTTTCCTACAACACACCCCGGCGTGAAGATAACACCGGAGCTCGGATTCAACATTATCTACTCGTCGGGAACAACCGGTGTGCCCAAGGGCATTCTTCATGCCAGATCGATGCGCATGCAGGAATATCCCAAAGGCGCTGCGACGGGCTATTCGCCTTATGCCCGCACCCTGATTTCCACGCCGCTCTACTCAAATACCACGATGGCAGCATTGCTGCCGACCATGGCAAATGGTGGTTGCGCAGTGATCATGCCAAAGTTTGATGCCAATGAGTTTTTAGCCTTGGCGGAAGAGCACAAAATCACCCATGCCATGTTGGTGCCAGTACAATATCAGCGCATTCTCGACCTGCCGAATTTTGCTGACTACGATCTCTCCTCATTCTTAATGAAGTTTTCGACCAGCGCGCCGTTGCGAGAAGACCTTAAACGTCGAGTTATCACCGATTGGCCAGGTGGGTTAGTTGAATATTACGGGATGACAGAGGGGGGTGTCGGCTGCCTCTTATTGGCGCATATGTTTCCCACAAAGCTTCACACCGTTGGGTTTCCGATGCCTGGAAACCTGATAAAGCTGGTTGGAGAAGATGGCAAAGAAGTACCTGCGGGTCAACCTGGCGAGTTATACGGTCGATCTGCCAATATGATGGATGGCTATTTCAAGGCGCAAGATAAGACCGATGAGGCAATTTGGATCGACGAGGATGGCAACCGCTGGCAGCGATCCGGTGATATGGGCCGAATTGACGAAGATGGTTTCATCGAGCTACTCGATAGAAAAAAGGACATGATTATTTCCGGCGGCTTTAATGTTTTCGCTGCTGACTTGGAAGACGTGTTGATCAAACACGCACAGGTGAGCGATGTTGCGGTGATTGCGATACCATCCGATCAATGGGGAGAGACGCCGCTGGCTATTGTCGAACCTGTTCCAGGCCTATTGCCTGACACCTCTGCCTTAAAAGCTTGGGCTAATGAGCGGCTCGGCAAAGGCCAGAGAATTTCTGATGTGGTGTTGATGAGTGACTTGCCAAGATCGACAATTGGCAAAGTGTTGAAGAAAGATCTGAGGGCGCCTTATTGGTCCAGTGTTGAAAAGCGGGTAAGTTAGCCCAAATTTATCTATCAGTGATACTTGTAGTAACACCTGATGGACAAAATTTTAGTGGAATTGTGGTTGGTAACATCGTAAATTACCCCACACCATAAATGAGAGAGAGAAGAAGATGTCTAATCCGGAACAAGATTTATTCAACTTGGGCATGTCTGAAAAAGCCCAGCCGTTGTTTTATGCGGTTCAGAAGCATGTTGAAGAGAACGTATTGCCAATTACTGAGGAGTTTTTTGCCCTCAACGAAGGTAAAACCAATATTTGGGAATGGCATCCACGCCAGTTAGAATTGCTGGAAGGTGCTAAAAAGAAAGCGAAAGATGCAGGTTTGTGGAACTTCTTTTTACCCGATGCAGAAACTGGCGAAGGTTTGTCTAACTTAGATTATACCTATATTGCCGCACAGCTGGGCCGCAGTCCGCTGGCTTCAGAGTCACTGAACTGTAGTGCTCCCGATACCGGCAACATGGAAGTTTTGGAGCGTGTTGGAACGCCCGAGCAAAAAGAAAAGTGGTTAAAGCCGCTGTTGGCTGGTGAAATTCGCTCGGCTTTTGCTATGACTGAGCCAAATATGGCTTCGTCAGACGCCAAAAATATCAGCACGTCAGCGGTATTGGAGGGTGATGAATGGGTCATCAATGGTGAGAAATTCTATATTTCTGGTGCCGGTGATCCACGCTGTAAAATCATGATTACCATGGTAAAAACCAGCCCTGATGCGCCTCCAGCGCGCCAGCAGTCGCAAATTCTGGTGCCTATTGATACGCCGGGAGTAGAAATCCTTGATGGCATGCAAGTGTTTGGTGACTACGATGCACCGCACGGTCACATGCACATCAAATTTAACAACGTTCGAGTGCCTAAAGAAAACATGTTGTTGGGCGAAGGCCGTGGTTTTGAGATTTCACAGGTTCGCTTAGGCCCAGGTCGTATCCACCACTGCATGCGTTCATTGGGTCAAGCCGAAAAAGCGCTGGAATTAATGGTTAAGCGAGCCGGTAGTCGCGAAGCATTTGGCAAGCCGATCATCAGACTGGGTAAAAATGTCGAAGTGATTTCACGTGCGCGTATTGAAATTGATGCGATGCGTTTGATGGTATTGCAGGCGGCAAAAGCGATGGATGTTTTGGGTAACAAAGAAGCCCGTGTCTATGTCAGTGCAATCAAAGCGATGGTGCCAGAAAAGGTCTGTACTATCATTGATCAGGCGATCCAGATGCATGGCGCGACTGGTATCTCTCAATGGACACCGTTGGCACACATGTACACGGGTCAGCGAACCCTGCGTTTGGCTGATGGTCCTGATGAAGTGCATCACATGGTTGTTGGTCGTGCCGAAGCGCAGAAGCACGGCGCTTGGTAAGTTAGTCCTGCCTATGAAGTAACCCCGTCCGGAGCCTCTGTGCTCTGGGTGGGTATTCTTATCGAATGTTTAACACGGTAGTCAATATGATTAAAGCAGTGCTGTGGGACTTTGGTGGTGTGATAACCAGCAGTCCGTTTGAGGCGTTTGGTCGATATGAGACCAGCAATAATATTCCCCAAGATTTTATTCGCACAGTTAACGCCACTAACCCGGACACTAACGCCTGGGCTCAATTTGAAAGTAGCAATATCAGTGCTGAAGAATTTGATGGTCTGTTTGCCGATGAAACGTCAGCTGCTGGTCATCGTATACCCGGCAGTGAGGTGCTGGCCCTGCTATCAGGCTCTGTGCGTCCAGAAATGGTAACTGCGCTAGGGCTCATCAAGAAACAATACCGAATTGCCTGTATTACCAATAATGTTAAAGGTGCCGGACAGGGGCCTGGTATGGCCAGCGACCCGGATGCGGCAAAGGCCCACGAAAAAGCGACACAAATTGCCGGAGTAATGGGTTTGTTTGATTTTGTTATTGAATCTAGCAAGGTTGGTTTACGAAAACCCAATCCGCGCATTTATGAATTGGCCTGTGAAAAAATGGGCATCGAGCCCTCCGAGGCTGTTTTTCTAGATGACCTAGGGATCAATCTGAAGCCCGCTAAGGCAATGGGTATGACAACCATCAAGGTGTTGTCGGCAGCGCAGGCTTTAAATGAGTTATCTGAAATTTTATCCATGGAATTACCCGTCTCGTAATCTGCTAACGACTGGCAATGACCGATTAATAACAACGATACAATGATTGCCTCGCCACTTAAATGGCATGCGGTCAGCATCGAAAAAGGAGTCGATAAATGACTGAGCAGCACGCCGAAGGCTACGATATTCCCGCGGTTGAAGACTGGGTGAAAGATAATGTAACGGGTTTGACTCCACCTTTCGAGTGGACACGGCTTGAAGGTGGTCACTCCAATCTGACTTATCAATTAAAAGACGTTAACGGCAAGGATGCGGTGATCCGCCGGCCACCTCAGGGTATTTTGCTCCCCAAGGCTCACGATATGAGCCGTGAATGGTCTTTGATATCGTCGCTGGGGCCAACAGCTGTGCCGGTACCTGAAGCGATCGGTTTTTGTGAAGACCCCGATGTCACCGGAGCATGGTTCTATATCATGGGTTTAATTGACGGGCGCCCGCTCTATTCGGCCGAAGAAACTTTGGCATGGATCCCTGAAGATAAACGTCAGAGCATGGCCTATTCATTTTTCGATGTGCTGGCAGATTTGCATTCATTGGACCCCGACGAAATAGGTTTAGGTGAGTTAGGTAAAAAAGAAAATTATATCGGACGTCAATTGAAAACCTGGTATCGCTCTTGGAATTCGTCCATTGAGTCTGCTGAGTTAGATGATCCCCGCGCTCATGAGCTACAGCAATATTTTTTGGATCACATGCCTGAGCAGGGTATGGCGAGGGTTGTTCACGGTGACTATGGCTTGCATAATTGCTTGTTTGGTGCCGACTCGTCTGTTGCTGCTGTTGTTGACTGGGAAATATCCACACTGGGGGATCCGCTGGCAGACTTAGCGTATGCGTTAAATCCATGGTCAGACCCCAGTGACGAAGAGCCTCCCAGTGCAGAATCTGCAACCTCAGTGCCGGGCTTTCCCTCTCGCAGTGAGTTAGCCCAGCGCTATGCTGACCGCACTGGACGGAATTTGGATCAGCTTGATTATTACATCGGCTTTAACCGTTGGAAAACGGCTGCCATTCTCCACGGAGTTTATGCGCGATATAAAGAAGGCAAAAAGAGTACCGAAGGTATTGATCTTGTTGAAATGAAAAAGCGCATTCTTGACTCTCTGACGTTAGCGCAAGAAGCCGTTGATCGATTGAAGTAAAGCGCATCGGTTTTTTGGTGGGTGAAACTCTATAATATGAAGGAAAAAATTCATGGATTTTAACAATCTATTTTCGATAAAAGGCAAGGTAGCCCTTGTAACAGGTGGTTCTCGCGGAATCGGTGAGATGATTGCTGCTGGCTTTCTAAGTAATGGCGTTAAAGTTTACATCAGTTCTCGTAAAGCTGATGCCTGTCAAGCGACAGCAAAACGGCTGAGTGAAGCCTACAATGGTGAATGTATAGCGATCCCTGCTGACTTATCGACGATGGAGGGTGTCCAGTCATTAGCCAATGAACTGGAATCAAAAGAACAGCAGCTTGATATACTGGTCAATAATGCCGGTGTAGCCTGGGGTGCACCGCTGGAGGAATTTCCAGAAATTGGTTGGGACAAAGTCATGGACACCAATGTTAAAGGTGTGTTTTTCCTGACGCAAAAACTATTACCGCTGTTGCGTAAGTCAGCTAAACCTGAAGACCCGGCACGAGTAATTAATATCGGCTCTATCGATGGACTTAAAGCGGCAGTATTTGATTCATTTTCATACGGTGCTTCCAAGGCGGCTTTGCATCATTTGAACCGTTTTCTCGCGGCGCATCTTACCAAAGAAAATATTATTTTTAATTCTATAGCTCCTGGTCCTTTTCCGACCTGGATGTTGAGTACGGGTGTTGGTTTTGGTGGCGAGACAGAAGATGTCGATTGGGACGTGATCGGCAAAAATAATCCAAGGGGTCGTGTTGGCACTCCGGAAGATATTGCCGGATTAGCAATATTTTTGAGTTCACGCGCTAGTGCTTTTGTCGTTGGTCAGACAATTGCTCTGGATGGCGGCGTCGTTGCAACGTCATAAGTGACTAACTGTAAAAATGGTAGTATCGCGGTAATAATACTGATTGATAATGGAGAATGTGATTATGTCAGATCCAAAAAAAGATCTTTTTAACCTAGCAATGTCTGACAAGGCTCAGCCTTTGATGTATGCAGTTAAAAAACATATTGAAGATAATGTCGCGCCGATCATGGAGGAATTTTATGCGCTAGAAGAAGGTAAGGAAGATCGCTGGTCGTGGCATCCTCGCCAATTGGAGTTGCTGGACGGTGCAAAAGCCAAAGCTAAAGAGTCGGGGTTGTGGAATTTCTTTCTGCCCGATTCGGAGACTGGCGACGGCTTAACCAATTTGGACTATGCGTATATTGCTGCGGAACTGGGCAAAGTTTCACTAGCGTCTGAAACGTTAAATTGCAGCGCCCCCGATACTGGAAATATGGAAGTGTTAGAGCGTGTAGGTACTCCTGAACAGAAAGAACAGTGGCTGAAGCCGCTGCTCAACGGAGAAATTCGGTCTGCCTATGCTATGACTGAGCCGGGAATTCCATCATCTGATGCAAAAAATATTAGCACTGCTGCAGTGCTCGATGGCGATGAATGGGTTATTAATGGAGAAAAGTTTTACATCTCCGGTGCTGGTGATCCACGCTGTAAGATCATGATTACCATGGTTAAAACGAGTCCTGATGCAGCACCATCTCGACAGCAATCACAAATTTTAGTACCGATTGATACCCCGGGAGTTGAAATTCTAGAGGGTATGCAAGTGTTCGGTGAAGACCATGCACCCCGTGGCCATATGCATATTAAATTTACTAATGTTCGTGTTCCTAAGAGCAACATGTTGTTGGGTGAAGGTCGCGGTTTTGAAATCTCTCAGGTTCGCTTGGGTCCGGGTCGAATTCATCACTGCATGCGTTCGCTGGGTCAGGGTGAGCAGGCGTTGGAGCTTATGGTTAAGCGTGCCGGCAGTCGTGAGGCTTTTGGCAAACCCATTATCAAACTGGGGAAAAACGTAGAAGTTATTGCTCGTGCGCGGATCGAGCTGGATGCAATGCGTTTGATGGTGCTGCAAGCGGCGAAGGCGATGGATGTGCTTGGTAACAAGGAAGCTCGTGTTTATGTCAGTGCCGTTAAAGCCATGGTGCCAGAGAAAGTCTGTACTATTATCGATCAGGCTATTCAAATGCACGGTGCTACCGGTATTTCCCAGTGGACACCACTGGCAAAAATGTATGCCCATCAGCGTCATCTGCGTTTTGCCGATGGTCCTGATGAAGTACATCACATGGTAGTAGGTCGTGCTGAAGCACAGAAGCATAGCTCCTGGTAAGTTTTGTTCGAAACCCACTCCTGCCAAGTTGCGGGGAGTGGGTCTTCTCCTTATAACGCTACCCAAATCCCTTGGTCCCTATGAAACTCCCGCATCTAAATGGTGTGGTCATCACCGTATTGTTCGGTTTGTTTTTGCCACTTATTCGTGGCCTCGCTAGGCCCGTCTACCATTTATGTAAAACATGAAACGTGCACGAGTAACAAAGTGGTGCAATTGAAACGTTGTTGCTAAGAAAAATGTTATGAGTCTGTAAGGTATATGATAGCTAATGAAAGATGTGTCTTTCACGAAAAAGGTCAACGGTGATGAATAGACGGGATGTGGTGATTTTTGATTTAGGCAATGTTTTAATCGATTTTGATCCGCGCAGGGTTTATCGGGAGTTTTACAAAGGAGATGAAGTGGCGCTGCAACATTTTTTTGACAGCAGAGCGATGTGGGATATTCTAAATCATGGTCACGATACGTTGGACTCTTGGGATGTGGCGTTTGACGACTTAAAAGCCAAGCGGCCAGACCTTAGCAAGGAAATTGATCTGTTTTGTCGGGATTGGTTTAAGTTTATTCTTGGACCAATACCGTCAACGTTGGGTATATTTAATCAACTGCTTGATAACAAGGTAAAACTGTATGCACTGACTAACTGGCCGTCGCAAGTATGGCCGCCGCAAACACACCCCGAATCAGAGGTGCTGCACGATTACAGTTTTTTGGATAAATTTGACGACATAGTGGTGTCGGGACAAGAACAGCTGAGAAAGCCCGCCCCCGAGCTTTATCAATTGGCCTTGGAGCGATGGCAGGTTGACCCACAGCGGTGTATCTTTGTCGATGATTTGCCAGAGAACGTTGAAGCGGCAAATAGATTGGGTATATTGGGGCACCATTTCACATCGGCAGAAAAACTGGCGAAAGAACTAACAGAGCATGGACTGTTAGTTTAATGATGCATTATTAGCTTTACACGTCGGCGACTTTTCAAGGGATGTGATCGCGTCGGGGTGGTTCAACTGAACGCCAAATAAGCGGGAATTATTGAAGGTTCCGGCTTATTTGATGAGAGTTAAGTTATCTAGCCGGTAATTTTTATCAGTTGTTTACCAAAGTTCTTACCGGTTAACAGGCCTCTGAATGCTTCCGGGGCGTTCTGCAAACCCTCAACAACAGATTCTCTGTATTTTAGTTTCCCTTGATTGATCCAAGAAGCTAATTCTTCGGTCATTTCTTGAGGCGTCTTTTCTGATTCGTGAACCAGAAAAAAACCATGTTCGGGAACGGGGTTCAGTGCGCCAAAAATATGGAACGGTGTTTCAGTACGATTTTCCCTGGAATCGTTATAATTGGAAATATAACCACAGACGGGAATGCGGGCACCACTGTTTAAAAGTTTTGCGACCGCTCTGGAAGTGTCGCCGCCAACATTCTCGAAATAGACATCAATACCACCGGGGCAGGCAGCAGCTAAGTCGGCATTTAGATTACCCGCTTTGTAATCCACACAGGCATCAAAGCCCAATTCGTTAATCACGTAATCACATTTTTCTTGACCACCGGCAACCCCAACAACACGACAACCTTTCATTTTGGCAATTTGACCAACAACGGAACCTACCGCTCCAGACGCGGCAGAAACAACAACGGTTTCGCCTTCTTGAGGGCGGCCTTTTTCTAGCAAGCCAAAGTAAGCGGTCCTGCCCGGCATACCCGCGACACCAAGATAAGCGGAAAGCGGTAATAGACTGGCGTCCACTTTATGCAAGCTGGGTTCATCACCATCGACCACCGCGTGATCTTGCCAGCCCCCCTGACAACAAACATGTTCGCCGACCTTAAAGTCGGAATGCTTGCTTTCAATAATGACTCCAGCAAATTCTCCGACGATGACTGCACCGATTTCGATCGGTGGTGCATAAGATTTAGCCGCACTCATACGACCGCGCATATAGGGGTCGAGAGACAGCCATTGAGCTTCAACCAAAACCTGGCCGTCACTGATTGACGGTATTTCGATCGTTTCATAAGTAAAGTTTTCGTCCAGCGGCATTCCCGTGGGACGGCTGGCCAATGTATATCGATGTGCAGTAGTCATTACTTTTCCTTTTGATGATTTCTATAAAAAAATTCTATGGAATTTTAGAACAGGGAGCCCTTTTCTCAGAAAGCGCTGGCATCCAATTCCATTAAAACATCACTGCCTGCTTGAATTTTTACCAACAAGCTTGCCGTATCGGGTAACATTTTTTGCGCCCAAAAGTTGCCATGCGCGATTTTCGAATTCAAAAATGCTGCATCGCCTTCAGATGAGTCGAGCTTGGACGTGGCCACTTTCATCATTTTTAACCACATCAGTCCCAGAGCTACTGTGCCGAACATCGTCATATAGTCATAAGACGCCGCACCCGCCTGCTCGCGATTGACCAGTGCATTCTCTGCAACCCAATGTGTTGCTGCTTTTAGATCAGAAATTCCTCGTCCCAGCGATTGGGCCATACCATCCAGGCGGTCAACGCCGACAGCACCGGAAATTTCCTCGTCGATCATGTTGAAAAACGCATTCGTACCCTGCATGCCGTTGGCAAATACTTTGCGGCCCAGCAAATCGAGTGCCTGGACGCCATTTGCGCCTTCATATATCTGGTTAATGCGCGAATCGCGGACAAATTGTTCCATGCCATGTTCGCGAATGAAACCGTGGCCACCAAAACATTGCATAGCAGCGTTAGTGCAATGGAAACCCATGTCGGTCAAGTAACCTTTAATGACCGGCGTCAACAGATTAGAGATTTCACCGCTAGCCATTTGTTCTTCAGGGTTTGTTGATTTTGACGCCGATGTGCCCAAAAACGACAGCCACATGTGCAGTGCCCGGGCGCCTTCAGTAAAGGCCCGGGACATCATCAGCATACGTCGAACATCGGGGAACACAATGATAGGGTCGGCGGCGCCGTCAGGGTTTTTCGCGCCCGACAGCGACCTCCCCTGAAGCCGGTCGTTGGCATAGAGTGCCGCATTCTGATAAGCAACTTCCGACTGGGCGTAGCCCTGCATACCAACGCCCATACGAGCGCCGTTCATCATGAGAAACATGCCCGCCATACCCGAAACCGAAGACTTCTTTTCACCGCCTGCGGATGCGGCTTTGGGTTGGCTCTCGGGCACTTTATACGCAATGGCATTATCGTAGTTCAGTACACAGGTGGCATTCCCTTTAATACCCATTTTCTTTTCAATACTGCCGGTAGAGACGCCATTGGCCTCTCCGATCGAGCCATCTTCATTGATCAGAAATTTTGGCACCATGAAAAAGTTAACCGCCCCTAAGCTATCATTCAGTTTTCCGTGATCATCGGGTACTTTGGCTATTACCATATGAATAATGTTGTCGGTTAAATCATGATCACCGCCAGAGATAAAAATCTTGGTACCGGTTATCCGGTAAGTACCGTCGTCCTGAGCAACGGCTTTAGTTTTCATCAGCTTTAAGTCAGTTCCGCAGTGGGGCTCTGTCAGGTTCATGGTGCCAGTCCATTCGCCGGCAACCAGCTTGGGAACAATCACTGACTTCTGGAAGTCATTACCCAAAGCCATTAGCGACCAGAGTGCCGCCATGCTCAAGCCACCGTACATAGCCAGAGACTGATTTGAGCTGTTGCCCATTTCGGCGATACATGAAGACAATATGTCAGGCAGTCCCGCGCCGCCAAACGCTTCGGGAATTGACAGAGAATTCCAGCCCCCTGCAGCAGCCTGCTGAAACGCGTCTTTAAATCCTTCTGGGGTGCGCACCACGCCATTTTCAAGGGTACATCCCTGTTCATCGCCAACCATATTTAACGGCGCCCACACTTCTTCATAGAACTTGGCGCCATTTTCGAGAATTTGATCAATTAACTCACCATCCACCGATTCGAAACCTGGCGTATCGGTGTAATCAAGCACCTTTAAAAAATCCTTCAGGATAAATTTGAACTCATCGACGGGGGCCTTGTAAGACGGCATAATTTGATTCCTCGGTGGTTATTTTTTCGCAATCTTTCATGTGCCGGTATTAGTTGGTCGGCACGCTCATGTTGTGTTGGCGTAAAAAGTCTCTAATTCGGTGTTTTACGGAAAAACGCGCTTCAAATCCAGCTTTCTGACAAAAACTTAATCCGCAGCCCTTTCTTGAACATATCGGTGTCAAAAGTAACGCGTTTATTTGAGCCACTGTTTCCGTCGGAATCGATGAATCATCAGCACCATTTTAACAAAGTAGTCAGCAATCATTGATCCGTAAAGCCAAACCAGTGGTAACTCCAGATAAATGACCACCAAGCCGACAATGATCCGCGTAAACAGACCAGCAAAGGTTGCCAGTAAAGGGAACCGAGTGTCACCCGCGCCGCGCAACACCCCCCCGATGGCCATTTCAATTGACATCAGTGGCAGTACCGCCGCTAATACGCCTAATAATAAAACGGAGTTGTCGATTACGTCGGGGTCGTCGACCATAAAGCTGCTAAGTGCTCTACCGAACGCGATAAGCGACGTGCCCAGCACGACCAGCGTTATAAATGATAATTTGATCGTTCGCAGCGCACTCTGCCACGCTTGTTGTGGGTTGTTGGCACCTAAGTATTGCGCCGTCAACGTCGCACCGGCCAAGCTAAAACTAAACCCTATTACTAATACCGCTGACAGTAGTGAAATACCCAAGCCATAGGCAGCAAATGCTGCTGTCCCGTAATTAGCAACCAGAGCCATAAAAACGATAAGGCCGAGATTGATCACCGCCTGCTCTAATGCCGCAGGTCCAGCGAGTTTGATCAGCTTCTTATTGTCCCCCGCGTCTCCCTTTCTCTCGAAAGGAATAACCAATTTGCCGTTGATCCACTTCCATGTCAAAGGCGCGCAGACCAGCAGCGAGGATAAGCCGCCTGCAAGGGCTGCGCCTATAGCCCCCAGTGCAGGGAATCCAAAATAGCCATTAGCCAACACTACACACAGAGCGATATTCAGCAGCGCAGAAGCAATCGAATAATGCATTGCCGTACGTGCGTCTCCCGCGGCCCGAATAGCGGTTGTTAGTATCATTGACAGTGCGTAGAGCAGGTTGAAGGCCGCCATTACTCGAACGAATTGAGCCGCCAGCCGAGCTGCCTCCTGCTCAAGCCCGAATGCGGTAGTGATTAGATCTGCGCCGGCAAAAAACAATATGCCAGACAGTAACGCGGCCCATAGTGCTAATTTGAGTGCATTATAGGTGGCTGCGCCAGCGAGGTTTCTGGCCCCTCCGCCCCAGTGCCGGGCAATAATGGCAGTTGCGCCGGCTGCCAATCCCATTAAAATTGCCTGGAGCAAAAAGTAAACGCGGTGCCCAGTGGTGACAGCAGCAATCGCTTCGGTCCCGTGAGACGAAACGATTTTGATGTGAACGAGGCCGACAGAGGTGAGCGTCAAATTGCTAATAATAGTTGGCCAAGCAAGGTCCCAGACATGGCGGCTGCGAACGCGTGCTGCCAGTTCTGGAGTTTTTGCCATGGATGACTGAGCCTATTGAATGTTGTCCGCTATACAAATTGATGTTGCGGCGGCCATTATCGTAGTTGTTAGTGATAAATGATAGGTCTCGATTGTTGTTGAAAAACGGCGAACCAGATAGAATCCTTCGACTCGGTACAGACTGTGTTAAAAGTGCTCATAATAATGAAGTTTAAAAATAGGTAGTCACATGATCGGACAAGAACGTTACCCCACATTATTCTCGCCGCTGGATTTAGGTTTTACGCAATTGAAAAACCGGGCATTGATGGGTTCGATGCACACAGGTCTAGAAGAAAAAGGCCAAGAAGGAATGGAGCGGATGGCTGCGTATTTTGCCGAACGCGCTCGCGGTGGTGTGGGAATGATTATTACGGGCGGTATTTCTCCCAACGAGGAGGGTGGCGGTGGTTCTAAACTCGCTACAGCAAAGGAGGCTACCCAGCATCGTATTATTACTGATGCTGTTCACGCGGCGGATGCCGATGTAAAAATATGCATGCAAATTTTACATGCCGGCCCATTGGCGCATTCTGCAAAGGTTGTTGCGCCGTCGGCGGTTAAGTCTCGAATTTCACCGATCACGCCACAAGCCTTAGATGAAGAGGGCGTTCAAAAACAAATTGATGATTTTGCCAACTGTGCAAGCAGAGCGAAGGAAGCCGGCTACGATGGCGTTGAAATTATTGGTTCTGCAGGTTATTTACTCAGTACATTTCTTGTTGAAAAGACTAATCGTCGCACTGATCAATGGGGCGGTAGTTATGAAAACAGAATGCGTTTTCCGGTTGAGGTTGTGCGCCGAGTTCGTGAAGCGGTCGGTGATAAATTCATCGTTATTTTTCGTATTGCGGCTATGGACATGCTCGAAGGGGGGATGTCTTGGGATGAGGTTGTGCAGCTGGCTAAAAAAGTTGAGCACGTCGGTGCAAACATAATCAGTACCCATTTTACGTGGCATGAGTCGGCAGTCCCTACGATTTCAACGCGAGTACCCCGCGCTGCCTTTGCTGGCGTCACCGGCCGCTTGCGGAAAGAATTGAATATACCGACGATAACCAGTAACCGCATTAATATGCCGGATATCGCCGAGAAAGTACTGGCTGATGGGGATGCTGATATTATTTCCATGGCGCGACCCATGCTTGCAGACTCGGATATTATTCTCAAGGCAATGGAAGGGCGTGAAGATGAAATAAATACTTGCATTGCCTGCAATCAGGCATGCCTTGATCATACGTTTACCGGTCAAGAAGTTAGTTGTCTGGTTAATCCCCGGGCGTGTCATGAAACGGAATTGAAGTATGAGATGACAACTACGCCGAAAAATATTGTAGTTGTTGGTGCTGGGCCGGCTGGAATGGCATACGCCACGACAGCAGCAGAACGCGGTCACCAAGTGACCTTGATTGATGCGGGTGAAGAAATTGGCGGGCAGTTTAATTTAGCGAAACGAATTCCTGGTAAAGAAGAATTCTATGAAACTATGCGTTATTTTAATCGTATGGTTGAAGTCCATAATATTGATCTCCGCTTGAATACAGTTGCTACGGCGGATATGTTGAAAGCTGGCAATTTTGATGAAATTGTCATAGCAACAGGTATTGAACCGAGAACGCCCGATATCGAAGGTATTGATCATCCCAAAGTCGTTAATTATATTGACGTGATTAAAGGCAATGTAGCAGTAGGGCAGTCAGTTGCAGTTATGGGCGCTGGCGGTATAGGGTTTGATGTCTCTGAATTGATTTTGCACGAAGGAAAATCAGCAGCTATCGATCTGGGTGTATTTGCTAAGGAGTGGGGTATCGATTTTGAAAATCATCCCCGTGGTGGTGTAACCGGAGTTGTTCCTGAAGTTGCAAAAAATGATCGTGAAGTGTTCTTGTTGCAACGCAAGTCAACGCCTGTCGGCCGAGGCTTAGGAAAGACTACCGGTTGGACTCATAGAATGTCATTAGCCCGTCGCGCTGTGAAAATGATCAACGGTGTTGATTACGTAAGAATTGATGATAATGGCTTACACATGCTCGTAGATCACAAACCCGTTTTGTTGGAAGTTGATACAATTATCGTGTGCGCAGGTCAGTTGCCCTTGCGAAAATTGTACGATGAACTGGTGGGTGGTGACGTTAATGTCAGTCTAATAGGCGGCGCTTACGAAGCAGCCGAACTTGATGCGAAGGCAGCAATAAATCAGGCCTGTTATCTAGCTGCCGCGGTTTAACAGATACGGTTCTAACAAGCTATTAAACGTTAAAGTTGGTGTAACGCATGTGCAAAGGGATCGGAAACGTTCCCTTGCACGATCAAATAGTTATCTCATTTTTACCGACGGATGGTCGTGGAGTGACGGATCTAGGCCCGCGCCCATTAAGGTGATAAAGTTATCACGATAGAATTTTTTGACCTCTATGTTATTCGCATTCACTAGTGAATCGCTAAATCGTTTTAAGGGATTTCTACCTCCTTCGATATGAGGGAAGTCAGACGAAAAAAGTAGCATATCTTCACCGGAGTTTTTAATAATCCAGCCTGTGTCTTCGTGTGGATACGGCGTTATTTTAAACTGACGTTGTGCGATTTCGCTGGGTCTTGCTGACAATTTTTTTAGTCGCTCTTCACCCTTAAAAAAAGCATCAAAACCAGAATCCATAAATCGCATCCAGCTCGGCACCCAGGACGCTCCAAGTTCAATGGCGCCAAACTGCAGTCGGGGAAAACGATCGCATACACCATCAAGGATAAGCACTGACATCGTTTGCCAAACTGCGATGGGAATAGTCATGAAACTAGTGGCGGTAAAGTTTTCGTCACCTCCATGAAAGTCTTTTACCCGCGGCAGGCCATTTTCGAAATAGGCATCATGCATTTTTTCTTCACCGCCGACGTGGAATAAAATGGGCACGCCGGCCTCTTCGGCGACAGCCCATAAAGCGTCAAAACCGATATGAGAAGGCGAGTGACCAGCGGGACATCGAGAGGGAATGATCAGTGCTTTGCAGCCCATAGCTAAAGCTTGGGCTGCAATTATTGGTGCCTGTTCAATATCAACCAGTGGAACATAGCCCGTTGCTAGCAGACGTTTATCAACAGCACAAAAATCTGCCATCATTCGATTGTGAGCAACGGCGGTCGCTAATGCCAGCTCGCTTTCGTCACTGTGCTCGAGACCATAGTTGCTCAGTGCCTCTGTGGTAAAAACCAGTTGGCTGGTAAATCCCAGTAAGTCTAAGGCCTTGGGCCTGTCTTCTTTTCGAAACGACCCCAATGCATGATGATCTTTTCGCAATAAAATATTAGCGTTATCGCCGGCGCGAAATTCCGTATCATCCTGTAAAGCCTGTGCCTCTTTTGCCCATGCTAATTGTTGTGGGCTAGCGCGGTTTTTTTCAGTAAAAGCGGCGAGATGCTTTTTTTCCAGATAACCAGCAACCATGCCGGGTACTTCCATGATATGTGAGTCCGCATCGTGGATGGTTTGATTCTCGACATAGGGCATTATTTGTCTCTCCTTGTAATTTATTAGTAGAGCGGAGCGATTGCTAATGGTTAACATACTGTAAACTGCTGCTGAAGCGAAGTGTAGTCCCCCAGTTTTTCGACGGTCTGTGCTGGGCGAAGACTTGAGCGAATGGTTTTATTTAGGTATGGTCGGAAACGAAAAAAATAACGTGTTAACAGATGACGAACAACAATAGGATTCCAATGAAATTATATCACTGCAAAGATGCTCGCTCTCTCCGTCCCTTGTGGACGTTAGAGGAAATGGGTCTGGACTATGAATTGGTCAATATGGATTTCCCCCCCCGTTTTACTTACGAAGGCTACCTGGATATTAATCCGATGGGAACGGTTCCCACGTTTATTGACGGCAACTCGACACTGACGGAATCTGCTGGAATTTGTCAGTATTTAGTGGAGAAGTATGGTCCGACCGATATCGGCATGACGATTGATGACGCCGAATACGGTGAGTATCTGAACTGGATCCACCGTAGTGATGCGACCTTAACCTTCCCGCAAACACTGGTGCTTCGGTATACCCGTTTGGAGCCAGAAGAACGCCGAATTCCCCAAGTGGTTGATGACTATTCGCAGTGGTATTTGTCACGCTTGAGAGCGGTGGAAATGGCTCTGGAAGGTAAAGAGTTTCTCTGTGCTAATCGGTTTACTATCGCTGATATTACGGTGGCTTATGCATTGTTCTTAGGTGTCAGTCTGGGTTTATCTGAACGTTATAAGCCTAATTGCAAACGCTATCTAGCCAGTATGATGGAACGGCCCGGCTGGAAACGAGCGCAGGAAAAGCAAAAAACCTAGTCGAGAGCTGTTGGTGCAGAGACCCAGTTTAATCGTAAATGCCGGTAGAATTAGGCTAACAAACCTGCCCTCTGGAATGGAGGGTGTTCATGGCGCCGATGGCTGAGCTGTGGGTCGTTGCTGCAGGGTTCTGGCACTCCAGGGTTCCCTTGGAAGTGCTTGAGCCCTGCAACGCTTCGCTGTCTCATTCACACCCTGGGTCAGTCCCTTTAGCTTTCGCCACAACCCTCACCCGAGCCCTCTAACCTCATGTTTTTTCGTCTAACAGTGTGCAGACGTAAAGAGTCATTGGAAGAGAAGGCAGCTCCGAGGACCGCCATCGTGTAGCCATAACGTCGCACCGTTGCCGAGTTCAAAAGATACACATACTGGCCAGCGCAACTCCGTTGAATTCGAGCTGTTCAAAAGCCGATGATTAAGTATGAATTCGTGGCTGGGTTAAATCATAAGAACGGACAAGTAACCGAAGTCTGGCTCAATAAAAAAGGGGAGACTACCAGACGGTAGTTTCCCCTTTGAGGCGTGTCGACTTCGCCTTTTTATGTGGTCTACAAAAGACCGTTTCCTGCAGACTTAGGCGAAGTCTTTAAAACCTTTGCCTTCCTCAGCCAGCTTGACCATCAATGCAGCGGGTTCCCACATTGGATCGCCAGTTTGCTCTTTCAGTTCACGCATTTTAGCCACAATTTTCGGTAGGCCGATGCTATCACCATAGAACATTGGGCCACCGCGATAGATCGGCCAGCCATAACCGTATACCCAGACAACATCGATATCGCTAGAGCGAATGGCAATGCCTTCTTCGAGTATTTTTGCACCTTCGTTAATCATCGGATAAATACAGCGGATCAGAATTTCTTCGTCGCTGATTTCACGTCGAGTTTTACCATTCTTCTCAGAAAATTCGAGAATGATTTTCTCGATCTCTGGTGACGGGCTAGGCACGCGATTTTCGTCATAGTCATAGTAGCCGGCGCTTGTTTTCTGACCACGACGACCGGCTTCAACAAGACGATCCCGTAAGACTTCCTTGCCATTGGATGTTTCTTCCGACCAGCCTATATCCAGACCTGCCAAATCACTCATTTGGAAAGGTCCCATGGGCTTGCCAAAATCGAACAACACCTTGTCGACCTGATGCGGCAAAGCGCCTTCCAGAATCAACTGCTGTGCTTGCTGCTGACGAGGAGCAAGGATCCTATTGCCAACAAATCCAGGGCAAACGCCAACTAGTGCCGCAACTTTACCAATACGTTTGGCAAAAGCCATGCTGGTTTTAATAACCGGGTGTGACGACTTATCACCACGAACCACTTCCAGCAGTTTCATGACATTGGCTGGCGAGAAGAAGTGCAGGCCGATAACACTTTCAGGGCGAACTGTTGCCGAGGCAATTTCATTGACATCGAGTGCTGAGGTGTTGGAGGCTAGAATAGCGCCTTGCTTAACAATCTTATCCAGTTTCGCGAAGATTTCCTTTTTAACTTTCATGTTTTCAAAAACAGCTTCAATAACAAGGTCGCAGTCGGCTAGATCTTCGATGTTCAGGCTGCCGGTCAACAGAGCCATGCGATCTTCGACGTCTTGTTGGCTAATGCGTCCTTTCTTAGCGGTGTTTTCATAGTTCTTGCGAACAATAGCAATACCGCGGTCCAGTGCTTCTTGGGTAGTTTCAACAATGGTCACCGGAGTGCCAATATTGAGGATATTCATGGAAATGCCGCCGCCCATAGTACCGGCACCGATAACCCCCACAGAGTTGATCTCAATTTCAGGCGTTTCTTTGGGGACATCTGGGATTTTTGCGGCCTGACGTTCAGCGAAGAAAAAATGACGCTGAGCGGCTGATTGCCCTCCGGTCATTAGTTCGCGGAACAGGTCGGCTTCTACTTTTAGCCCGTCATCAAAGTTGTCGCTGTTGACTGCGGCTTCGATACAGCGAATGTTATATTCTGGAGCTTTGAAACCGCGAGATTTGCGAGCAATGGCTTTGCGAATATTACTGAAAAGTTCAGGCTTGGCTTTTGCCGCATCAATCTCAGCGTTTTGGTCACGGATGCGGACCAGTGGTTTACCTTCTGCCACAACTTTCTTCGCGAAGGCGATAGCGTCGCCGCGGAGGTCTGTCACAATTTCACTGATCAGGCCTGAGGCTAATGCTTCGTCGGCACCGATTTGATCGCCGGAGGTGACCATTTGCAGTGCTTTTTCAACACCAACAACCCGAGGTAGCCGCTGAGTGCCGCCGGCACCCGGAAGTAATCCGAGTTTGACTTCGGGTAAGCCGAAGCGGGCTTTAGCGTCAGAGACGCGGTAGTGACAGACTAGGGCTGTTTCCAGACCACCGCCAAGAACGGTGCCGTGAATAGCGGCAACAATTGGCTTGCTGCAGTTTTCCATCGCCTCGAGGGCGTCGTGTAAGCTTGGTCCGGTCGCCTTGCCACCAAATTCAGTAATATCAGCACCGGCTATAAATGTGCGTCCAGCGCAAATCAGGACAATTGCGGTTACGTTGTCATCAGCTGCGGCCTGAGCTACACCGTCGGACAGACCCGCACGTACGCCACTACTCAGGGCATTAACTGGGGGATTATCAACAGTAAGAATCGCTACACCGTCTTCAACGGTTAGATCGACCATATTAGATACTGCAACCATGGAGGCACTCCTTTCGTTTTTCTAATGGGTTATTGGTATGAAACTGTCTAAATTCGGGCAGTTACACTAGTGCATTTTTCCTTCAGATGGAAGTCTCAGGGCACTTTATATCATTATTGTCACTCTCTCGACACCAGCCGCAGGCCGGTAGACGTAGTCGCAATAGTCGACTATATTGCGTTTTTGAACTGCGCTATTATTGGCCTGAAAATAGTTTAGCCTCAGGTACAGTATCTGGGCCCGTGTTAACAAATGATAAGTGAATGAGCGCAACAGAAGAAATGGGTAAGCAGCAAGCGAAAAGCTTGCGTGCCAGAGCCGCGATTACCAAAGCGACCATTGATTGCCTTTACCAGCGTGGTTATGGTGAGACAACGCTGTCTCGGGTTGCGGCCAACGCGTTATTCTCCAAAGGCGCGCTACAGCACCATTTTCCGACCAAAGAAGACTTAATGGCGGCAACGGCGGATGAACTGCTGAGTCGGCCTTTTGCGCGCGCCGTAAAACCTGAGTCACGACCAATAACGGTTGAGCAGGCGTTAAAATCATCTTGGCGTCGAATGACAAATACACCGGGGTATCGTGCCCTGCTAGAAATACTGATTGCCGCTAGGACTGATGAAAAGCTACAACTTCGGATATCCGAAAACTTACATCGCTGGAATAAAGCAATGGATGAGCAGGCTGTAGCGACCTATCGTGCAGTTGATGGTACCGATGAGGATGTAGTGGCCTTGCTGACAATGACGCGAAGCTTAATGAGAGGCTTGGTTATTCAGGATAGATACAGTGACGATCCCTCTGAAATTGAGCAGCACGTGGAGCGCTGGACTCGATTGATAGCTCCGCAGCTGGCGTTTCGTGAAACCGCTACCGAGCATAAGTGACGATGGTGTCCACGGTATAGAGATTTCCATCGAGCAATGCCGATGTTTTTAACCGCCGGTGTAACTTGTTAGACTGTGCAATCGGATCGTGACAGTTAATAACGATACACGTACTTCCAATAAAAAATCAGGAGATTCCTATGACCGCTGTCCAAACGCTTGATATCCCGTCCGTTAAAGATCAGGTATCCGAGCAAGAGTGGAAACTGCGAGTAGATTTGGCGGCACTTTATCGACTCGTCGCCCTTTATGGCTGGGAGGACTTGCTATTTACCCACATCTCAATTCGGGTGCCTGGTCCAGAACATCACTTTTTAATGAATCCTTTTGGTTTGATGTGGGACGAAATAACGGCATCCAGTCTGGTTAAAATAGATCTGGAGGGCAACATTGTGATGCCCAGTCCCTATAAAGTGAATAAGGCGGGGTTTACCATTCACGGCGGCATTCATATGTCGACAGATGTGCATAATTGCATCATCCACACGCATTCCGACGATGGGGTCGCAGTATCTACGCAAAAAGATGGCTTGCTGCCAATTACCCAGCATTCTATGCAGGTTATCCCTGATTTGGCTTACCATGACTTTGAAGGCATTGCTCTGAATCACGATGAGCGTTCACGCTTGGTTGCCGATTTGGGTGACAAACACTGTATGATTTTACGTAATCATGGGTTGTTGACCGTTGGTAAGACCGCCGCAGATACTTTTTTGCGACACTTCTTCCTCGAGCGGTCTTGCACCATGCAAGTAAAAGCGCTGGCTGGCGGTGCTGAAATCATTGTGCCAAGTCAAGAAACGCAGACGCTGGTGGGTCAGCAGGGTGGTATGACCAAGGAAGATATGAAGGCGGAGCGTTTCTCTTGGGAGCCACTGCTGCGTAAATTAGACCGCATTGATCCATCGTATAGGGATTAATGAGTAGGAAGTTCCCGTCGGAGATAAAGAAGGTCAGCTATGTCTGCTTCTTTATCATGCTTGCACATTGCCCCGACGGCTTCCGGCTGGTCTAATTTTGCGGGAGGTCGAAGCGCTCGCGAAGAAAGCGGGCGATACCATCTTCGTCGTGGTGGCCTATTATTGCCGTCGCCGCTGCTTTCACTTCTTCTTTAGCATTCTCTGGCGCGTAGGCCTCGTCAGCTCCTGCGAACATGCTCAGATCATTGTCGCTGTCACCAAAGCAGATAACGCGCTTCATATGCAGTTCTTTTTTGAGGGTTGCAACAGCGTCCCCCTTACTGCCATCACTGTGATGTATGTCTACCCAGCAGAGATCTAGGTCTTCTACCGCAGTGCCCATGTAGGCAACTAGGTTGGGTTGGTCGTCTACTAGCGCTACTACTTTTTCGATGCACTCGCGGCTTCCGATCGCACTTATATTGGTAATACCAGCGTCGCCAGGCAATTCTGCTGTTGGCAATATCGGTATACTGCGTTCTTTTTTCAGTCGCTCAACCAGGTTTTTTTCGACATCATTTAACAGCGGTGAATGGTAAATCGCATGTCGCTCACCACGCTCAAGGGTAAAAATAAAAGGCGTTGTGTTTTCAGCGACAAAGGCGTGAAGAATGTGACTTACCTCGTCTAGGGTCAACAGATAGCTGTGGGTATACCCTTCATCCTGCGGGTTCCATATTACAACGCCGTTTTTATAAATGTGCGGAAGAGTAAAGCCGTGGTCGTCAATGAGGTCTTTGGCCGCGTGCAGGGTTCTGCCTGTAGCTACGGTGTATGCAATATCTCGCTCACCAAGCAGTGCCAAGGTATCTCGGGTGTAGTCCGAGATAGCGGAAGAACGATCAAGAAGGGTGCCATCTAAATCAAATACTATTAGGTCCACAAATCACCACGCAAAAGATGCTTATCTTACCAGTGAAATGAAGTTCCCGCCAAATCTACAGCGCATTATCTGCGAGTAGTGAAGAATAACGCTGTGACAGAATAGCGGGTCGCTGTCGTGCGATTGCGGGCTCGTCAATTTTTCTTTCGTTATGGTTACAACGGCGGTTAAGTTCATGGCTTGCAAGGGTCAATTACGCTGAATTGGCTTTTCAATAACGTTATACTCTGGCCCCATTCTGCGGTTGATTCGGTTGAGGCTCAACTTAACTCGTAATAGGAGAAAATAAATTTTGGATTCACTCAAACCCTTTAATCTTAAATATTTGGTGCTCTCAAGTGATGACGATGGCATTGTTCAGGTGGTGCTTTCAAGGCCTGAAAAGCGTAACGCTTTGAATGCGGAAACCATCGAGGAGTTAATCGATGTGTTCTCAAAATTACCGAGGATGGGTGCTAGGGCCGTTGTCCTGCGTGCCGAAGGCGATCATTTTTGTGCAGGGCTGGATCTCGTTGAGCATCATGAGCAGCAGCGTCGTCCTGAAGAATTTATGCATATTTGTCTGCGCTGGCATGAGGCGTTCAATAAAATGGAATACGGTGGTGTCCCCATTATTGCTGCGCTTAAAGGCGCGGTTGTGGGGGGTGGGTTGGAACTTGCATCGTCCGCACATATTCGGGTTGCCGACCAAAGCACCTATTTTGCCCTTCCTGAGGGACAGCGAGGATTGTTTACCGGTGGTGGCGCAACTATTCGTGTTGCTGATCTTGTGGGCAAAGCGCGGATGATAGATATGATGCTGACCGGTCGAGTTTACCAACAAGATGAGGCCGTTCAGGTAGGGTTGTGCCAATATCTGGTCGATGGCTCTAGCGACGACAGAGCGATGGAAATAGCGCGATTAGCCGCGCAAAATCCGCCGCTCTCAAATTTTGCTATTTGCTCGGCGATTAGCCACATGCAAAATATGTCCGCAATGGATGCGGCTTACGCTGAGTCGGTAGTGGCAGGTATTGTCAATACACAGCCTGCTTCTAATGAACGGCTGGAAGCATTCGTTAATAAAAGTGGGCCGCGGGTGCGCCCGGATTGATCACAAGGGTTTACTCTTGTCGTTCGATGATCATAAAAGTGTGAATCAATGGCTTTACGGCCTCGCTATCACCGCTGACAAGGTTGTCGCGAGGCAAATTTCAGCTTTTAGCGGATAACTGCTATGATCGGACAAAGTACGCAAACTAATAAGTAAACACCGCAAGAGGACACGTCAATGTTCACAAAAATGCAAGATGGCACTCCTGAAGACTGGGCCGTAATAGGCGCCGCTCACAAAGAACACTTTTACAAAACGCCGGCACATCTGATGGACATGTTGCGCAGCCTTAAAGATATCACCGCCGGATTTGCCTGCGATCAGCTTCAGCACAGCTTGATGACAGGAACGTTGGCAAGGCGTGATAACGCCACGGACGAGGAAGTGGCCATTGCTCTGCTGCACGATATTGGAAAGTCTGTGAACATTCCTAACCACGGCGCTATTGGTGCAGAATTGATGCGACCTTATGTGTCGGAAGACGCGTACCATGTGATTTATAACCACCAGCATTTTCAGGGTAAATACTATTATTCCTTCATGGGAGGTAATCCCAACATGCGTGAGGACTTCACCAAGGAGAGTTGGTTTGACCTAGCGGTAAAACTGGTTGATCGTTGGGATGCCCCTGCTTTTGATCCTGATTTTGAAGTCGATAGTTTGGAATCGTTTGAGCCGTTGCTGCAAAAGATATTTTCTCAGCCGGGCCGCACAATATAACGTCACCCCACAGATAGTGTATTTTCTCTGGTCATTGGGAGGTACGCTATCTGGCTACAACCGATAGGCTTCTACAGAGAAAGTCCCACCACCGTTTTCTTCATCATATTATCCCTGCTCTCCGGGGATGGCTCGACCGCTTTACGGGTGGTCAAATCAAACGAGACCGCGACTGCTTCGACGGTGGCAATACATTCGCCGGACTCACCATTAAACATCCAGTGGCAAAAATTTGTCGCTTTACCCAGCACTCCTTTTAATCCAGATCGAACAACGACAATATCGCCAGCTTGCGGTGCTTGGCGGTAAACGAAACGATATTCCAGTGCGGCGCCGCCCATGCCTTCATCGCGAGGTTTTTGCTGATCTTTCAGTGCGATGAAAAAATGAGTGATGCCATTGGCGAGGCTGCCCATATATCCCTGCGGTTGCATGAATCCATATGCATCGGTATCGGCTTTATTGACCAGTCCCTGATAAATCTGAAAAAGTCCCAGCTTATCAGCCTCATCGAGTGTTGGTGTTGGACGCGGAGCGGCGGTGGATATGCCTCGGGGCTTGGCATAATCCGGTAACTCGACCCGTTGTTGTTGTAACTGCTCAACCAATGCCTTGTCGAATAGCGCGGGGGTACGGGACTCCACATCGGCCAAGTACACGTCACTGACAAAAGTTGCGGAAACCTGGCCGCTGATTAGATTAGTGAGTTCCTCATACATTGTGATGTTATGTTCATCAGCAGAAATTACACCCGCACAAATCAGAAAGGGTACTCCGGGATGCACTTCCCGTAAAAAACGAATGTGTTGATCTTTTATCGCCAGAGTTTGTTGGCGGTCGCGCAGAGTCTGAGGCCCCAGCCCAAAAGTCTGACCGAAACTGAACAGGGCTTCGACGGAGCGGGTGACATAAAATCTAACGTTCATGTGCCCCATTTCGTCGCATTCCCAGGTATTCACCGCTGATCTTAATACCTCAACAAGTTCGGTCATTACACTATCCTGCAATAAAAGTTTATCTTACGTTACTGAGGTAACAGCTTATTGAGAATGCCATGGCATTCTTCGGCGGTCATTAAGTGTGGTGAGCCATAGCCAAAACCTTCAGCAACTGCTCGTTCAACGATCAGATCGAAATCTTTGGTATTGAGTTTTTCCGCGGTGGCTGGGATGCCTACACGTTCACTCAGGGTTGTAACTGCCGCAATAAATTCTTCAGCAGTATTACAACCGACCATTTGCGCTATTTCGGTCAACTCGGTGCGGGCAGCAGTTAACGACAATTTCAATACGTGGGGCAAAACCATGGCGTTAGCAAGTCCATGGGGGATACCATAAATAGCACCTAACTGGTGAGCTATGGCGTGAACATTGCCCACGTTAACCTGGTTGATTGCCTGGCCGGCCATGTACGCGGCGTTGGACATCGCATCCCGAACACCTTTATCTGCACCATTTTCATAGGCCGCAGGCAATTGTTCAAAGATAATTTTTATCGCGGCGGCACCTTTCTCTCGACAATCGCCAAAATTCAGCTCTGAGATATAGGCTTCGATTGCATGGGTAAGGGCATCCATGCCGGTTGCCGCAGTAATGTGAGCAGGCAGTCCGGTAAGGAGTAGCGGGTCTAGCGCCGAGGCCTTCGGCAGCATTCTGTCGTCACTAATGATGCTTTTTTTGTGGTCTCCATCATTGGAAATAACAGCACCGGCAGTCGCTTCTGAGCCTGTTCCCGATGTTGTCGGAATAGCAAAAAGTGGTGCCGGGTCTTCTTTGAACTTCTTAGCGGCAAAACTCAGAAGGTCGCCGCTGTTGGTTGCACCAATTGCAATTAATTTTGCCGCGTCGATAGAAGAGCCACCGCCAATAGCAAGAATACTATCGCATTGATTGTCATGATAAACGGCCAAACCCTGTTCGCAAACTAAAAAAGTTGGGTCAGGAAGTACGCCATCAAAAACAAAGGATTCAACAGCCGTGTTCTCCAGCCCCGCCAAGACTTGTTGCACAATGCCTAAGTCGACCAGCGGTTTGTCGGTGACAATAAGTAGTTTCTTAAAACCTTGTCGTCCAATATAGGCTCCCAGCTGATGACTGCTGTTATCACCACCAAAAACTTGATAGGTTGCGCTGCGTCTTGGTTTAATTGTTAGAAATACTCTCGCAAAGGCGAAAAGAAGATTGTGCTTTATTTGCATCCAGGTCATGATTTTTACCCCTAATTATTAATAAGTGTTTGACCATAATGTGATGATCGAATTATCGAGAACATTGGCCATCGTCAACCTTAATACAGGTGCCGGTGACACACTCAGATGACGGCGAAACTAAAAATAATAGCGTGCTATCCATTTGTGCGGGCTGACAAATCCTTTTTCTGGGGAAGGCCTGACTAATGTCGCCCATCCTTTCCAGCATACCGTCGACCATCTCCGAGGCGAAAACACCCGGTGCAATAGCATTCACGTTGATATTAAACTGAGCCCACTCCACTGCTAACGCTTCGGTCATTCTTACAATACCTGCCTTAGTTGTCGAATAAAGTGCCGCGCCTGAATTTGGCCGGGTTTCGAAGGCTGCCATCGAAGCGATATTCACCATGCGCCCTGAACGTTTTTGTGCGACTAGTCGTTTGGCGACTTCGCAGGACAAAATATAAGGGCCAACTAAATTGGTATCAAATACGGTATCAATTAATTCGTCGGACATTTTTACGGCACGCTGGGCATCAGGCACGCCGGCATTGTTGACCAGAATAGTGACGGTGCCAAACTTCTCTTCGGCTTCAACAAGCGTGGCACGAATGCTGTCACGATCCGTCATGTCGATGGCAATGGGTTCACACTGGCCGCCATCGGCGCGAATTTCATCGGCGAGTTCGTTGAGGCGCTCAACTCGCCGGCCAGTCAGTACAACCTTAGCGCCGCAGGCCGCCAAAATTTGAGCGAAGCGTCGGCCCAGTCCAGACGTGGTGCCGGTAACCAGGGCGACCTCATTGGATAAGTCCAGTGAGAAATTGGGCGTGGCAGATTCAGTCATTCGATGTTCCCTCGGGTCTTGTAGCTTGTGAGATACGGTTGATGGGCTTAATATTTCATGCCGGGCAGGTTTAACGAGGCGGTGTTGCCACCGTCAACACAAATTGCCTGACCGGTAATGTAGCTGGCATCATCACTGGCCAGAAACAAAACGGTATTGGCAATTTCAATGGGCTTACCATAACGTCGCAGTTCGCAGCGGCTTCCCAGTTTTTCCTCTTTACCGGCTTCTTTCGCATAGTCAAAGGCGGGTTTGGTCATTCCTGTTTCGATCAGTCCGGGACAAATGGCGTTGACCCGAACATTGGATACGCCCAGATCACAGGCCGCCGTTTGGGTGAAGTTGATAACTGCAGCTTTGCTGGCGCTGTAGGCATTGGGCCCAGCCCCCGCTCTGACGCCGGCAACCGAAGCGGTATTGATGATTGATCCGTATTGGTTTTTTCGCATGATCGGAGCGACCGCTTTGACGCCGTGTACAGGCCCCAGCACGTTGACCGCATGGACCCGAAGCCATCCCTCGTCGGAGGAGTCTGCAACATCCTCGACAGCACCAACGATCCCTGCATTGTTGAACAAAACATCAACTTGACGATAGTTGTCCATGGCCAGAGCCACCAGTTCATCAACAGACAGCTGTTTAGAGGTGTCTGTTGTCTGGCCAATGGCGCTAAATCCATCGGCGTTGATTTGGCTAATCACTTGTTGTAAATCATCTCCGGCTAGATCACCCAAAACAACCCGAGCGCCTTCGCGAGCAAATAATTGTGCCGTAGCTTTGCCAATACCGCTGGCTGCGCCGGTGATGATCGCTACTTTGCCTTCGAGTCTGTTCATGAGTTCTTTCCTTAAGGTTTTGCGGTTTAGTCAGTGGACGGTGTTATTCGGTGAGCAAGAATAAACCTTCAGCCCAAAGCCGTCTATTCTAATCCATCAAAATTGAGGCAGGTAACCTAATGGTAATACAAACCCTAAAAGGCAGGGCTGGTAATGCTCCCCGCACAGATAGTGGATACTGATGAGGTATCCTAACAATGCTACTGTTATTTCACCGATTGATGAATAATGGAGCCCGCTACCGTTGGCGATTAGCCAGTCGACAGTGGCCTGTAGGCTTGATAGTCTGACGGGAATGAATGAGGGGCAATTGAGGATTGGGCAATGACTTCACCGGTCATAGAGCTGTCACGGCTTATTGAGCAAGCGTCTCGGGTGGTATTCTTTACCGGCGCCGGGATTTCCACCGAGAGTGGCATTCCAGATTTTCGTTCCCCCGGTGGTATTTGGTCAAAGATAAAACCGATTCAGTTTCAGGATTTTGTGGCTGACGCAGAAATGCGGAAAGAAAGCTGGCGACGGAAGTTTGAAGGCTCCGATGGTATGGCTAGGGCGAAGCCTAACAGTGGTCACTTAGCATTGGCGAAGCTGATTGGTTCGGGTAAAGCGAGCTGTGTCATTACTCAGAATGTTGATAATTTACATCAGAATTCCGGCATTCCCGACGACCGGGTGATTGAGCTGCACGGTAATGCGACCTACGGAAAATGCCTCGATTGCGGGTGCCACTATGATTTTGCGCCGTTAGAAATTGCCTTCAAGCAACATGGGGAGGTACCACCGTGCGAGGCCTGCAGTGGTTTGATAAAAACCGCGACTATTTCTTTTGGTCAGTCGATGCCAGCGTTGGCAATGAGGCGAGCGGAGGAAGCGACGCGGGACTGTGATTTATTCATTGCCATTGGTTCGTCGCTGTTGGTTTATCCTGCTGCGGGCTTTCCTGTGCTCGCCAAGCAGCAGGGCGCCAAATTGGTGATACTCAACCGGGAAGTCACCGATGTCGATGAGCACGCAGACCTGGTGATCAATGACGAAATAGGCTCTGTGTTGTCACAGGCTATTGGCTGATCATTGGTGATTATTCAGACGCTACCTTTTCCGAGTTCCAATTTTCCTTTGGCCAAATTTAGACGTAACAAGTCACTGGCGCCCTCAGTTAGTCTGAGCGATCGCACTTCTCGGTATAGTTTCTCCAGAGGATGCCCTTGCACTAGGGCTTGGCCGCCGACCAATTGAACGCCCCAATCAATCACGCGACCGGCAGCTTCGGTACAAAAGACCTTGGTTGCAATGGTTTCATTGACACTGTTTGCACCACTATCAACGAGTCTGGCTGTTCGATAAAGTGCGCTTCTGGCAATATAAGTCTCTATGCGCATATCGGCATAGCGTAGGCGCACGCCCTCTTTATCAGCTAGTGGTGTGCCCGTTCGATGGGGGCGCTGCAGATAGTGTTCGACGTAGTCCAATACCCATAGGCACATACCCATCGCCTGTGCTGATAACAGTAAACGGACGTTACCAATATTGCCCAAGGCCCTTGGCATGCCTTCACCAATGTTGCCAATGACATGTGCCTGTGCAACCCGAACTTTGTCGAAGGTCATTGATACGTGGCCACTGCCCTCCATCGAAGTAAATGCTCTGTCAATGACCACCCCGTCGGCTTCGCGGTCGACCGCCACCATCGCGGTTCCCATCTTGCTGCCATCGGCCTGTTCTACGTTGACCAAAATGGAAACAAAGTCAGCGTTAGCACCTCCGGTCACGTAGGATTTTTGCCCGGTGATCAATAGGTCGTCGCCGTCGATAACAGCGAAGGTTGAACGTATTGCCGAGTCTGATTCGGTAAAGCCAAAAGCCCCTCTCTTTTCGCCGCGCAGAACCGGTTCAAGATAATGGGTTTTTAGGCTACCTTCGGCGGCGTGCAATACCCCGGGGCCGGGTCCGAATATGGCGGAAGTTAGGTCTGAATTTGCCGCGGCCAGCATTTCTCTGAGCATGGTCAATTCCAACGTTGATGCTGGGTCACCACCAAATTCTTTGGGTTGGGTTTTATAGAAAAAGCCCGCTTTTTTTGATGCTTCGCGAATCGTCTCGCGCAGTGCTTGCCGCTGTTGTTCGCTGACTGAAGTGTCAATCGAATGAGGAGTAATGTGAGTTTCAATGAAATGAGTCATTTCATGACCAGCACGAGCGATGTTGTCCGGTAAATTCTCAGGCATGTGCTCTCCGTTCTTGTATTTGCAGAACTATATTGCCGACGTTTTAGTCGCTGCGCAGTTAAGTGTCATCGTGCAATGAGCTGGCGCCGGCTAAAACCGCGCAGTGATACGCCCCTCCCTCGGGGAGGAGCGCAGCAACGGATCACGGTGCCGGTGCGATGTGCTTAGTGACCGATATCCAGGCAAATTTTCCCAAAGTGTTTTTGGGATTCTTGATGCCTGAAGGCGTCACCAATGTTTTCCATGGGGAAGGAGCGGTCAATTACCGGACGCATGGTTGACGCGTCCAGTGCTCGCACCATATCTTGCTGGTCTTGGCGGCTGCCTACGGAGATACCGCTCACCGTCACCTGGTTTTGAAATAAAGCGGCCGTTGGCACGTTACCTGAGACGCCGGTAAGTACCCCAACCAAGGCAATGTGACCGCCCATTTTACAGGCGAAAATAGATTGCCCCAGCGTCTCTGGTCCACCCACTTCAACAATATGGTCAACACCGCGTCCGCCGGTCCATTCTTTCACGGCTTTCCCCCATTTCGGGGTTTCTTTGTAGTTGATCACATGGTCTGCTCCCATGTCTTTGAGGCGTTCCATTTTTTCGCCGGAGGAAGACGTAGCAATAACGGTTGCGCCGGCCATTTTTGCCAACTGCAATGTGTAAATCGAAACACCACCAGTCCCTTGCACCAAAACACAGTCGCCCGATTTTACTTGCCCCTGAACAATCAGGCCGCGCCAGGCGGTGACACCGGCGCAGGTAATTGTCGCCGCTTCTTGATGAGAATAGCCGGTGGGCGCTTTGGTAAACGAGGTTTCAGCGGCACAAACATACTCTCTTGCATAGCCGTCGCTGGAGTCACCGGGCACAACGCTGGATTTAAGTAGTGAGGGATCTCCCGATACCCAGTTTGGGAAAAATGTACTGACAACATTATCGCCGACCGAGAAGTCGTTTACACCGGCACCTATTCCGACCACCGTGCCGGCGCCATCAGACATAGGGATTCTGCCGTCCGGCGTTGGAATTCCACCGATGGCGACAATGTAGTCATGATAATTCAACGAGCTGGCTTTTAATTCAACAAGAATTTCACCGGCACCGGCTACGGGTTTTTCGGTGTCTACGACTTTGAAATTATCGAGGCCACCCGGTTTGGATAATTGGATAGTTTTCATGCGTGAGATCTCTCTATACTTGAATAGTTAGTTGCGAGTAATTCGGTCTGAGTTTAGAGCTAAAAGCGGTAAAGAAGGCCGGAAGTGTGGACATTCCAGCCGCTATAGTAAGACGACTATACCCCGTCGAGGAGCTCGACATCTGGCGCGCCGGCCATACAGCCACCCATTTGTTTGCCCAGAGAACGGAAATAATCAGTTTTGCCATGGGCATCTAATGCTTCTTGGTTGGCATATTGTTCCAGCACAACATAGACCTGAGGATCTTTGCGTGACTGGTGAACCTGATAAAAATTACAACCAGGCTCCTTCTCGTTGACTTGAGCCGACAGCTCAGTAAATATTTTTACGAATTCGGCATTCTTGCCTTCGGCAATGGTTAATGTAGCGATGACACCTATTGTCATGGGAAGCTCCTGTTATTAGTGGTGGTAGTACAAGTCGACCCTGTCTTTATTTGGGTCGGTCAAGAGTATGCCATAGTCATGAACCGTTTTCTGCCCCCAATGATCTGATGTCCTTTTGGTAATGTGCCGGGCTGCAAGCTACACTATTGGGCGCTGCGGTACTGAAAGACAGGCTTTAGTCATTCCCCGTGGTCCACTGATAATAACGCTGTAAGTTGACTCTCTATGTTACGTCGTATTCGTCGCGCCGATTGGCCATTTGATATTCGCCGCGTCCCTTTCTTTTACGGCTGGGTAATTTTGTTACTCAGCACCTTAGGTATTTTAGTCAGTATTCCCGGCCAGACTATGGGTATGGCGGTATTTACGGACCCGCTGATTGATGCGCTGGGTTTAAGTCGCACTCAGTTGTCCGTGGCTTATATGGTTGGCACCATCGGATCGTCGCTGTTTCTGACCAGAGCGGGCCGCTTGTATGACCGTTTTGGGGGTCGTTTGATGGTGGCGGTGTCGAGTATCTCATTGGCTCTTATGCTGATGTTTATTTCAGTCACCGATCAGCTGTCGGGACTATTTGGCGGGGGTCCTTTTTTTAGTTTTGTGTTTATTATGCTGGGCTACTTTGGCGTACGTTTTTTTGGTCAAGGCGTATTGACCAGTGCATCGCGCAATGTGCTGCTGCTCTGGTTCGAGAAAAGAAGGGGGTTGGTCAGCAGTGCCCGAGGTGTCTTTGTTAGTTTCGGCTTCTCGCTGGCACCGTTAGCATTAGCTTGGCTAATAGCGGTAAATGATTGGCGTTGGGCCATTTGGGTGCTGGCAGGTTGTTGTGCCGGATTTTCGGTGTTTGCCTACCTCTTTCTTAGGGATGATCCGACCACCTGCGGCGTTATGGTTGATGGTCACAGCGAGGATGATGCGCCCGCAGTAGCGATTGCGGTGATCAATTTCACCCTTGCGCAGGCACGCCGCAGCCAGCTGTTCTGGGTGCTTAGTTTAAGTTTGGGTATACACTCACTGTTTGGCACGGCGGTGGTGTTCCATATTGTTTCAATTTTTTCGGAAGCGGGAAGAACTTCGGCTGAGGCGTTTGGTTACTTTTTGCCCGCCGCCATTGGCTCAACATCAGTGAATTTGTTAGTAGGCTGGCTGGCCGACAAACGTCCCCTTAAGCCCTTTCTGATAATG
>Ga0206126_10000848_pt1 | contig 40034 bp, 31 predicted proteins | sample Helgoland_Spring_5_FD_148621 | JGI IMG/M metagenome (GOLD analysis project Ga0206126, IMG submission 148621) | Pelagic subsurface seawater microbial communities from Kabeltonne, Helgoland, North Sea - Helgoland_Spring_Bloom_20160412_1 | ecosystem: Environmental > Aquatic > Marine > Epipelagic ...
CACTGTATCGGTGAATGTCATTGCCAGCGCACCAGTCTTAGCTGATGATGAAGATACCGACGGCGATGGCATCTCGGATAGTGAGGAGGGGATGGGCGACAGTGATGGCGACAATGTGCCGGATTATGTTGATACTGTCTCTGAATCTCACATTCTAGTAATGAACAACAATAATCATACTTTTTTAGCGTCGAATCCGGGCATTCAGCTTTCTCTGGGTGCTTTCTCGCTGGCTGAGGGTGATTATGGTGCCTCAGTATCAGAAGACTTTTTGATTAGCCAAGGTGTTACAGCCGATATGGGTTACGACTACCCTATGGATTTGGTAGATTTTGTTGCCACTGGCGCGGAGTCTGGTTACAGCTATCCCATTGTTTACTCTCTCGGTGAGAATGTTATTCCTGAGAATGCCACATACCGCAAGTATATGGGTGACAATCTTGGATGGCAGGATTTTGTTGAAGATTCCGCCAATGAGCTACGATCCACCTATGCTGAGCAGGGTGCTTGCCCCGCAGCATCGGCAGATAACTACAGTACAGGGCTTGTAGCGGGGCACAATTGTGTATTTTTGTTGATTGAAGATGGCGGACCCAATGATGTAGATGGTGAGGCCAACGGTACCCTGGTGGATCCCGGTGGTGTGGCAGTCAAGTACATCGGCGTTCCCAGCGAGAACAGCCAAGTTGCCTTGGATGAATACACCTTGGTCGCCAATGGTAGTGATACCACAACCATTACTGTGTGGGCTTATGATGATCAGCAGTTATCACTGCAGCACATGCAGGTGACTGCTCGCATGGATATTACCGGTGTCACTGTGGGTGACTTTGTAGATCGTGGAGATGGGCGTTATACAGCCACGATCACCTCAGGAAATATCTCGGGCAATGGCCCGGTGCGCGTGGTGATAGACAATGGCGATGTTGTAGTGTCCCTGTTCTCTGACACTTTGACACTGAAGGCTGTGCCTGTAGTTAGGTCATCTGGTGGTGGCTGTACGGTTGCCGAGAATCAACGCGCGGATTACACCTTACTAATCTTACTTTGTTTGTTGAGCTTAATGCGATGGCGCTCTAAATGGAAACAGCAGAAATCAAAAAGTTAATTACTCATTGCCCTTGCGACTTTGGAACCGTTGTCGCGACCAAGTGCTTGGCAAATAGCTTCTCCAGCAGGGATCAGTTGTTCGAGGTTTACGCCATGTGTAATATCCAAACCGTTGAGCATATAAACTAAATCTTCGGTGGCCAGGTTGCCCGAGGCGCCCTTGGCGTAGGGGCAACCGCCGAGGCCAGATACTGCGCTGTCAATAACGGAGATTCCCATTTGAAGGCCAATCAGTACATTGGCCAGTGCTTGCCCATAGGTATCGTGCATGTGAAGCGCCAACTGCTCGACAGGCACACTGGTTAGCAGAGAATCGAGAAGAACTTCAGTGCTAGCAGGTGTGCCGACGCCAATGGTGTCGCCTAAAGAGACCTCGTAACACCCCATGTCTAGTAGAGCCTTGGTTACCTCTGCCACCTGATGAGTGCTGACAGGGCCTTGATAGGGGCAGCCGAGCACGCAGGAGACATAGCCGCGCACACGAATATTGGCTTGTTGTGCTTTTTTTAGTACAGGCACAAAACGTTGTAAGCTCTCAGCAATGGAACAGTTGATGTTTTTTTGGCTGAACTGTTCTGATGCTGCGGCGAATACTGCCACTTCTCTAACGCCACACTCGATTGCCCTGTCTAAACCCTTCTCGTTTGGCGTCAACGCGCTGAACTGAGCATTAGGGAAGACTGGTGCGATGCTGCGACTAATTTCTTCGAACAGGTCATCACTGCCCGCCATCTGCGGCACCCATTTTGGGCTGACAAAGCTACCCGCTTCTATATGGACAAGTCCTGCGTCGGCAAGTTGCTGTACAAGTGTCAGTTTTGTCTGTAAACCCACCGTAGTCTTTTCGTTCTGCAAACCGTCTCTGGGTCCTACTTCGACAATCTTGACGCTGCTTGGATAACTCATGCTATTGCTGCCTCAAAGGCGAGTAGTTCGATGCCACCATCGATGATGTCGCCTTCCTGGAAATAAAATTCTGTTACTTTGCCATCAGCGGGGGCGATGACTTTATGTTCCATTTTCATCGCTTCCATTATTAAAAGAGTATCGCCTTTACTGACCGCGGTATTGAGTTTGACTTGCATAGCTACGATGGTGCCATTCATAGGTGCTTTCAAACTGTTTTGCTCGGGGTCAGTATCATCGATTTGCATATCCGCTGCAATTCTGTGGCAGAGGAAATGCCCCTTGGGAGTGAACAACTCAAAACCCAGGTCCGTTTCTATGGTTTTGGTGTCAGACATATCGGACCCTGGAGCAGGCGATACCTTGCATTCGGTACCCTGTATGTGCAGAGGATAAATCGGCACAGGCATGCCCCAGCTGTCTTTGATATGCCAGGGTGAGTTACTGTCAGAAGATTGTGTTGCCTCGAATGAAGCGGCCTGCTGAATAAGATCAAGTTGGGCAGATGCGGCTAAAGGTTCAGCATACTCCCGGTCATCTTGACGCAGACGGAAGATCTCGTCGTGGTGCTGATGGATAAAGCCTGTATCCACATCACCTCGGATGAAGGCGTCACTGCTGGCAAGGTTGTACATAAATCCTATGTTGGTAGTGACGCCACGAATTGTGTAGTCACTCAGAGCCTCTTTCAATCGTTGAAGTGCGCGATCTCGGTTGCTGTCCCAGACCACCAGTTTGGCGATCATAGGGTCATAATAGATGCTCACTTGGTCGCCTTCGAGTACTCCTGTATCCACTCGCACATGGCAGTTTTCTTCAGGTGGCGTTAGCCGTTGCAGGCTACCGGTTGCCGGTAGAAAATCATTGTCAGGATCCTCGGCATAAATTCTGGCTTCAAAAGCGTGACCATTGATGGTTAATTCATCCTGCTTTAAGGGTAATGGTTCACCGGCAGCAATGCTCAGTTGCCATGCCACCAAGTCCTGTTGAGTGATCATTTCGGTGACGGGATGCTCCACCTGTAACCGAGTATTCATTTCCATAAAGAAGAAGTCACCATTGACATCCAACAGAAATTCTACAGTGCCTGCGCCCTCATAATTGATGGCACTGGCCGCAGCGATGGCGGCTCGACCCATGCGTTGGCGCAGCTCAGAGGTCATGTGAGGTGCTGGCGCTTCCTCAATTACTTTTTGATGTCGACGTTGAACTGAACAGTCTCTTTCAAACAAATAAACTCCGTTGCCAAGACCGTCGAAAAACACCTGTATCTCCACATGACGAGGTTTTAGCAGGTACTTTTCAATCAACATATGGTCATCGCCAAAGCTACTCATAGCCTCGCGTTTGGCGGCATTGAGGGCATCATCAAATTCTACTTCGGAGAACACCGTGCGCATGCCTTTACCACCACCGCCAGCGGCTGCCTTTAACAGCACTGGGTAGCCAATTTTCTCGGCTTGTTTATGGAGGGTTGTTGGCTTTTGATCCTCACCATGGTATCCGGGCACTGTGGGCACATCGGCGGCTTGCATCAGCTTTTTTGCGGTGGATTTTGATCCCATGGCAATGATAGCGTCCACCGGCGGGCCGACGAAGACAATGTTGTTAGCCGCGCATTGGCGGCAAAAGTCTGCATTTTCTGACAGGAAACCGTAGCCCGGATGAATGGCCTCTGCCCCGGTTTCCAGTGCCGCAGCGATTATTTTATCTGCCACCAGATATGACTGACTCGATGGTGCTGGGCCAATGAAAACGGCCTCGTCAGCCATTTTTACGTGCAAACTGTTTCGATCGGCTTCACTGTAGACAGCCACGGTAGAAATACCCAGAGATTGCGCAGTTTTGATCACTCTACAAGAGATTTCCCCGCGATTAGCAATCAGAATCTTTTTAAACATAGTTGCACCTAGTCTCTTTGCCATTGAGGGTTTCGTTTTTTTAAAAAGGCATTTAAACCTTCCTGACCTTCTGTGCTGACTCGAATATGAGCAATTACTTCACAGGTATGATCAATCAATGATTGGTCGAGCTTCCGATCGCTTACAGTATTAATCAACTCTTTACCGATTTGCACAGCTCTGGGGCCATTGGCCAAAATGTGCTCAAGCAGTTGGTCGATGGTACTGTCCAGATCTTGGTTTTCTACCACTTCATGAACAAGACCTATGTCAAAACCCCGCTGAGCTTTGAAACGCTCAGCTGTGACAAAATAGCGCTGTGCCTGTCGTGCTCCAATGGCGTCGATAACATAGGGACTTATGGTGGCAGGCACCAACCCGAGTTTGACCTCACTGAGTGCGAAGCTGGCTTGAGTAGAGGCCACAGCAATATCGCAGCAGCTAACAAGACCAACGGCACCGCCATAGGCTGCGCCCTGAACTCGCGCGATGGTGGGTTGAGGTATCTGCTTAAGACTTAATAGCATGGTTGCGAGGGCTCGGGCATCGGCAAGATTGTCCTCGTAAGAGTAGTCGGCCATACGTTTCATCCACTCCAGATCTGCACCGGCAGAAAAATGTTTGCCATTGGAGCCCAGCACCACAGCTCGCACATCTGGGTTGGCAGAGACAGCCTTAAACGCAGCATCGAGCCGTAATATGATGGCATCATCGAAAGCATTGTGCTTTTCAGGATTATTCAAGTTAATCCGCGCCACGCCTCGATGATCTATTTTTAGGTCAACCTTGTTCATAGTGATATCCAGTTACATTCTAAACACGCCAAATTTGGTTTCTTCAATCTTACGGTTGTGGCTGGCGGCAATGGCTAACCCCAGCACTCTGCGAGTGTCTGCTGGATCAATAACACCGTCGTCCCAAAGTCTGGCTGACGCATAAAACGGATGCCCTTGATGCTCGTAATTGTCAATAATGGGCTGCTTAAATGCTGCTTCCTCTTCTGAACTCCAGCTAACACCATCGCGTTGGTGTTTGTCTCTGGTCACCTGTGCCAATACATTGGCCGCCTGTTCGCCACCCATTACTGAAATTCGCGCATTGGGCCACATGAACATAAATCGGGGATCATAGGCACGACCGCACATGCCGTAGTTGCCGGCACCAAAGGATCCGCCGATGAGAATCGTAAATTTAGGTACGTTGGCGGTTGCCACTGCGGTAACCATCTTTGCACCGTGCTTGGCGATACCATCATTTTCGTATTGTTTGCCCACCATGAAGCCGGTGATATTTTGCAAAAAGACCAGTGGTATTTTTCTCTGAGCACAGAGTTCGACAAAATGGGCGCCTTTCTGAGCTGATTCACCAAACAGAATGCCATTATTGGCAACAATGCCGACAGGATAGCCATAAATGCGGGCAAAGCCACAGACCAGAGTGGTGCCATAGAGCGCTTTAAATTCGTCAAACTCCGATCCATCAACGGTTCTAGCGATGATTTCTCTCACGTCATAGGACTGTCTTGAGTCTGCTGGCACGACACCATAGATTTCTTTGGGAGGATAGAGGGGATCCACCGCATCTCTGATATCGCCGTTTATTGGTTTAACTCGGTTCAGGCGAGCCACTGCTTTGCGCACCAGATCAAGTGCATGGTGATCGTTGTTAGCTAAATAATCCGCAACACCGGAAATGCGCGCGTGAACATCGCCCCCGCCGAGATCTTCAGCGCTGACAACCTCACCGGTGGCGGCTTTGACCAGCGGTGGCCCAGCGAGAAATATGGTGCCCTGGTGCTTGACGATAATTGATTCATCCGCCATGGCGGGAACATAGGCGCCACCCGCGGTGCAGGAACCCATTACCGCTGCAATTTGAGGTATATTGCGCGCGGACATATTGGCTTGATTAAAGAATATGCGGCCAAAATGATCGCGGTCAGGAAAGACCTCATCTTGACGCGGTAAATTGGCACCACCGGAATCTACTAAGTAAACACAGGGCAAGTGGTTTTCGGCGGCGATGGCTTGAGCGCGAAGATGCTTTTTTACCGTCAGGGGGTAATAGCTACCACCTTTGACCGTGGCATCATTGATCACCAGGATACATTCCTGACCACTGATTCGACCAATGCCTGTGATGATTCCGGCCGCTGGTACATGCTCACCATATACTTCATGGGCAGCCAGGGCGGAGAGTTCCAAAAAAGCTGACCCCGGATCGAGCAGCGCCTCAAGGCGCTGTCTGGGCAACAGTTTGCCGCGGCTCAGGTGACGCTCACAGGCCTTGCTACCGCCACCTTGGTAAACGTCTTCTAAAGTGGTGTTCAGCTCATTTACTTGTTTCTGCATGACTGCAGCGTTTTCTTCGTATTCGCGGCTATGAGCATTGATTTTACTTTGAATGATGGCCATGGTCTTTACCTCAGGCAGTTTCAGAGAAAAGTTCTCGGCCGATGAGCATGCGTCGAACCTCAGAAGTGCCTGCACCAATTTCGTAAAGTTTGGCATCGCGTAACAAGCGGCCGGCAGGATAGTCATTGGTATAGCCATTGCCGCCCAGCGCCTGAATGGTTTGCAGAGCCATCTGTGTGGCTTTTTCGGCAGTGAACAAAATGACCGCCGCAGCATCCTTTCGCGAGTCCTGACCCTGATCGCAAGCTCTGGCCACAGCGTAAAGATAGGCTCTGGAGGCATTGAGGTCTGCGTACATGTCGGCAAGTTTTCCTTGCATCAATTGGAATTCACCTATCGCCTGACCAAACTGTTTGCGCTCATGGATATAGGGAATCACCGTGTCCAGGCAAGCCTGCATAATCCCCACTGGGCCGCCAGATAAGACTGCTCGTTCGTAGTCCAGTCCCGACATTAACACAGCCACACCGCGGCCCTCTCCGCCGAGTATATTTTCCGCTGGGACAGGACAGTCCTGAAATACTAGTTCACAGGTGTTGGAACCGCGCATGCCCAGTTTGTCGAGTTTCTGTTGGCGAGAGAACCCAGCAAAATCCCGCTCCACGATAAAGGCTGTAATGCCTTTGGATCCGGCATCTGTGTCGGTTTTGGCGTAAATTACATAGGTGTGAGCATCTGGACCGTTGGTGATCCACATTTTGTTGCCATTGAGAACATAGTGGTCTCCTTGTTTTTCCGCCCTGAGACCCATGCTAACCACGTCAGATCCGGCATTGGGTTCACTCATAGCCAGAGCGCCAATGTGCTCACCGGAGCAAAGCTTGGGTAGGTATTTGCGTTTTTGCTCTTCATTTCCATTTTTGTAAATTTGGTTAACGCAGAGGTTGGAGTGAGCGCCATAGGATAGGCCTACGGAGGCCGATGCTCGGGAAATTTCTTCCATCGCCACACAGTGAGCTAAATAACCCATATTAACACCGCCATAATCTTCGCTGACAGTCACGCCCAACAGACCCATGTCGCCCAATTTTTGCCACAGATCCATGGGGAATTCATTACTAGCATCAATTTGCGCCGCTCTGGGAGCAATCTCTATTTGACAAAATTGCGTTAGTGACTGGCGTAGCAAGTCAATGTCTTCGCCGAGGTTAAAGTTGAGGGTAGGGTAGCTTGTGATCATGGATTAGTCCTTTGATATTTCTGCTAGAGATCGTTGGCAGTCAGATTCAGCGTTTTTAAGATCGGTCATAAGGTTGTGGATATCATCTAGTTGGCGATGAAGCTTTTCGCGCTGAAGCTGTATCGCTTCAATCAATGTTTTCAGTTGCTGCACGTTGTTTTTGCCGGGTTCGTACATATCGATTATTTGTCGGGAGTCCTCGAGGCTGAGTCCCAGTCTTTTGCCGCGCAAGATAAGCTTCAGGCGCGTCCTGTCTGAGGGACTATAGATACGCGTTTGACCGCGCCGAGTAGGGTTGAGGAGGCCGAGATCCTCGTAGTGCCGGACTGTGCGTGTGGTTACCTTATACTCTTTACACAAGTCGCTGATGGTAAAGGTTGGGCTTATTTTAGGTGTCATTCAGGTATTCCTAGCATCCAGTGTAAGATACTATAATTGACGTTTACGTTAACGTCAATATACTGGCAAAATAGTTAGGCCCTGTGATATTGTCCGATCACTTCTTTATATCAATATCGAAAATGATTTTTTCTGCAGTACAGTGCTGATTTAGGGGGTTTTTTAAGACTTGAGCAAGATTACAGTCGTTGATAACCGCCACGATAAAATACCAGTGGCCGAGATTCTTTATCATCAAAGCGTAACACTTCTCCCACCAAAATGATGTGGTCGCCACCCTCAAATTTATTGGCGATTTTACATTCGAAACAGGCACTGTAGTCAGGTAAAAGGGGCACCCCATTGAGTCCCGTTTGACAACTTATGCTGGCAAATTTGTCGCTACCACTCGTGGCAAATGTGTCTGATACTGTCTGCTGAGCATGGCTTAACACATGGACGGCATAGGCCTCAGCTTGCATAAAGTCATCAAAACAGTTGGATTGTCGATCAATGCTCCAGAGAACTAAGGGTGGGTCCAATGAGACGGAGTTGAAGCTATTGACAGTCATTCCTACTTTCTGGCCTTGCTTGCCAAGCGCAGTAACCACCGTTATACCAGTGGCGAAGCTACCCAGTGCGTTGCGCAGCTTGATGCTATCAATAGCATTGGTTGGTTTCTCTACTGGGTGTTGGTCAGTCATTTTTTTTATTAGCCGAGTATGGGTTAACGGGTCGCAATCATGATTTCAAATGTGCTCTGTTGCAAGACATTTTATCACCATACGCGGTATCAGGTGTCTGGATGATAACTTTAGGTGTCAGTTTATCGGTGCGTCAAAAAACTCACCCTTATTGATTTTCTGCAGTGACCTTAGGTAATAAGTCCTCAAACTGCGCGCTGCGTTTTTCAGTTCGGGCTTTCATCGCTTCGGTGACATCAGTATTTTGCAGCATCCCCGCTTGCCAAGTTGCCATATAGTTGAGACTGTCAGCCACGCTATGATCTCGGCTGTGGTTGAGCATCTGTTTAACGCCCGCAACAGCCAGAGGGCTGTGCTTTGAAATACTTTTTGCCAGTGCGTGTGCAGCAATGAGCATTTCTGCTTGATCTTGGTAGACATGATTGACGAAACCGCAGGCGAGTGCCTCCTCAGCGTTAAGATTGCGGCTTGTGTAAGCAAGTTCTCTAGCCAAGCCAGAAGGCATCACATGCAAGATCCGTTGTAGGGTACCTACATCTGCGGTAATACCCAATTCGGTCTCTTTGATGTTAAAAAATGCATCTTCTGTACACAACCGAATATCGGTGGCACAGATCATATCCACACCACCACCGATGCAGGCACCCTGTATCGCGCTGATGACGGGCATCCTGGCTTGCTCAAAGGATGTAAAGACATCCTGCAATGCCTTTATCCAACGCCGCTGTTTTTCAGCACTTCGTGCCGGTTCTAGATCTTCCGCGTTACCAATTTGTTCGAAGACGTCTAGATCCATGCCAGCGGTAAAATGTTTTCCTAATGCCGATAATATAATTACTCTCACCGATCCGCTATCGTCGAGTTTAGCAATAATGTCTGGGAGTTCCCGCCAGAAATCAGCGTTCATAGAATTCAGTGCGCTTGCCCGGTTAATACTGATGTGTGCGATCTGATCCGAATCGATTGATACGGCGAATGCCTCTAAATTGTCAAATTGTATGTTCATCAGGGTGATCCTATTGTAATGATCTATTATGCGCTGCTACTCCAGCCCCCTATTGTACCCCGCTTAATAGTGGATTGTGGTAACAGTTTTGTTTCTGAAAGCTCAAGGATACTTCAGACTGTTCAGGATTTGCCTTGAGTCGAACAATATTGCCAGTGATCGTTGATAAACCGACAATTTGAAACACAATTAGTTGCTGATTGACGGGTGCTGTGGCAAAATCCGCACCCACTTAGGGGGAGTGGTCTTACCAGCCACGATTTGGCCTGCTTTTAGGCGCCTTTTAAGATAATCTCTATGCGAGAGTGGCGGAATTGGTAGACGCGCTGGATTTAGGTTCCAGTGGGGCAACCCGTGAGAGTTCGAGTCTCTCCTTTCGCACCAAATTTAATGTCAGTCAAGAGGATAACCCATGCAGGTGTCTATCGAGTCGAGTACAGGTCTTGAACGTCAGCTCAAGATTGGTGTGCCTGCCGAGCGAATTGATCAGGAAGTCACTAACCGCCTTCAAAAAGCGACAAAAACGGTGTCAATCAAAGGCTTCAGAAAGGGCAAAGTGCCGCTGAAAGTTGTCAAACAACACTACGGCAAAGGTGTGCGTCAAGAAGTTGTTGGTGAGATCGTTAATTCCACTTTTTATGAGGCGATACAACAGGAAGATCTCAAACCAGTGGGTCAACCACAAATTAACGAATTGACTGACAAAGAAGGTCAAGAGCTTTCTTACATTGCAGTTTTCGAAGTATTTCCCGAGGTTGATCTGCAGCCATTGTCTGATGTTAGCATTGAGCGTCCCGTAGCGGAGGTCAAAGATGCTGATGTGAAAAAGATGATTGAGCAGCTCAGAGATCAACAATCGTCTTTTAAAGTGTCTAAAAAGAAGGCGAAAAAAGGAGATCAGGTCAACATTGATTATTCCGGGACCCGCGATGGTGAGCTTTTTGATGGTGGAACTGCGGAAGCACAAGATTTGGTGCTTGGTTCTAATTCTATGATTCCTGGGTTTGAAAAAGGCTTGGAGGGATTGAGTGCAGGTGAAGAGACTGTTCTGGATTTGGTGTTCCCCGATGATTACAACGCCGATGAGCTCAAGGGCGCCGAAGTCCAGTTTGCAGTGACAGTTAACAGCGTGTCTGCTAAAAAACTGCCTAAAATGGATGATGAGTTCTTCAAACTCTTTGGTGTTGAAGAAGGCGGTGTTGAAAAGTTTCGAGAAGAAGTTCAAGCCAACATGGAGAGAGAGTTGCGCAATGCGATAAGAACCAAAGTTAAGAATCGTGTCATGAACCAACTTGCCGAGCTCAATTCAGTGGAGTTGCCGTCAGCGTTAGTAGCAAACGAAATTACCCAACTAAAACAGCAGATGGTGCAGCAGTTTGGCGGTGGTCAGCAGATTGATCTCAATATTCTACCGGATGAGATGTTCAAAGAAAAAGCTGAACGCCGAGCCGCTTTGGGCGTAATTGTCTCTGAAGTGGTTAAGTCTGAAGAGTTATCGCCGGATGAACAGCAGGTGCGCGAGCGGGTTGATGAGCTTGCGTCCACATATGAGCAGCCTCAAGAGGTTGTGGACTATTATTACAGTAAGCCTGAATTGTTGAGTTCAGTGGAAGCGGTAGTGTTGGAAGATCAGGTGACTGAATTGGTTTTGTCGAAGGCTGAGGTTAAAGATCAAAATCTTTCTTACGAGGATGCCATCAAGCCCGATCCGGAGCCTGGCTCTAAGGAATAGTCTTTTTGTTTGCAGTAGGGATTGTTACTGCACATCAAGATCCGACTAGCCATAATCTGCCGTAATATCGGTGGATGTTATCTGTTTAAAACGAGTGAGGCAAAGATGATTTTTCAGCAAGCAAGCCAAGATGTTATCGAGACAGAGGCCAGCGGCCTGATACCAATGGTAGTGGAGCAGACGTCTCGGGGTGAGCGTTCCTACGATATCTATTCTCGACTCCTCAAAGAACGCGTAATATTTATGGTGGGTCAGGTGGAAGACCATATGGCCAATTTGATCGTTGCCCAAATGTTATTTCTGGAGTCTGAGAATCCTGATAAAGATATTCACCTTTATATCAACTCGCCCGGCGGATCCGTCACTGCGGGATTGTCCATCTACGATACCATGCAATTTATCAAGCCTGATGTCAGCACCATGTGTATAGGCCAGGCAGCTTCAATGGGTGCTTTTTTGCTTGCGGCTGGCGCAGAAGGAAAGCGCTTTTGCCTTCCCAACGCAAGGACTATGATCCATCAGCCAAGTGGTGGCGCCCAAGGTCAGGCGACAGATATTCACATTCAATCGCAAGAAATTCTCAAGATTAAGCAGCGATTAAACAGCTTGATGGCTCATCATACTGGTCAAGATGTCGATAAGGTAACTGAGGACACTGAGCGTGATAACTTTATGAGTGCTGAAGAGTCTAAAGATTACGGGCTTGTGGATCAGGTTCTAGACAAAAGAAGCTAGAGGCGATAGGCTTTAATCAATCAGTGTTAAAACGATTGTTGGTGGGAGAGCATAATGAGTGATAACAACAGTTTAGGCGACGGCGGAAAGCTTTTGTTTTGTTCTTTTTGCGGAAAGAACCAGAATGAGGTACGACGCTTGATCGCTGGTCCATCTGTTTACATTTGCGATGAATGTGTTGATCTTTGTAACGACATCATATCCGAAGAAGTACAGACCACTGAGTCGGAGTCTGATTCTGAAAAATTGCCGGTGCCAACGGAAATAAAAAGCATCCTTGACGACTACGTCATCGGCCAGGAACGTGCTAAGCGCATATTGTCCGTGGCTGTTTACAATCATTACAAGCGATTGCAAGTTAGCTTGTCTGAGGGCGGCGGCAAGAAGCCCGAGGTGGAGCTTGGCAAAAGTAATATTCTGTTAATTGGTCCCACTGGTAGTGGCAAGACTTTGTTGGCGGAGACACTTGCACGTATGCTGGATGTGCCATTCACCATAGCCGATGCAACGACGCTCACTGAGGCAGGATACGTTGGTGAGGATGTGGAAAATATCATTCAGAAATTATTGCAGAAATGCGACTATGACGTGGACAAGGCACAGAGAGGCATTGTCTACATCGACGAGATCGACAAGATATCAAGAAAGTCGGACAATCCCTCTATTACTCGCGATGTCTCTGGTGAGGGGGTACAACAGGCGCTGCTCAAATTAATCGAAGGTACAGTGGCGTCAGTTCCACCTCAAGGTGGTCGAAAGCATCCGCAGCAAGAATTTCTGCAGGTAGATACCTCCAACATTTTATTTATCTGTGGTGGTGCATTTGCTGGTCTTGAAAAAGTGATCAGAGACCGCTCCGAGAAGGGTGGAATCGGCTTCGGCGCGGAGGTAGCTAGCAAAGACTCAAAGAAATCCATCGGTGAGACATTGCTAGATGTGGAGCCCAGTGATTTGATTGGATATGGCTTGATTCCTGAGTTTATTGGTCGACTGCCAATGGTGGCTACACTTCAAGAACTTGATCGTGATGCGTTGGTCAGCATATTGGTTAAACCGAAAAATGCCTTGGTCAAACAGTACCAAGCATTATTTGAAATGGAAAATGTGGAGCTTGATGTGCGCAGTGATGCCCTCGATGCGATAGCGGATCGTGCTATAGAGCGAAAAACCGGGGCTCGAGGTTTGCGTTCCATACTGGAGACCATGCTGCTGGATACCATGTACCAGATCCCATCTCAGCCAGATGTGGTCAAGGTGGTTGTGGATAGATCTGTGATTACGGAAGAAAACGAACCGATGTTAGTCCACGAGCAATCAGAAGCGAAGAAATTGGTCTCCGAAGAGGCCTAGCAGAAAGAGGGGAGACGAGAGTCTCCCTTTTTTTGTTGTTCATCACAAATATTAAAAGAAATATCTTGCAGAGGTTAAAACTGTTGATATTTTTGTTTTCGTCCCAATATAATTCTTAGAGATCGCTCATACATTCTGGTGTGGGTGCGGGATATAAATACAGAGGCCTGAATAGTGTCGAAAAGTGACGATAGTGACAACCTGATTTATCCATTGCTGCCATTAAGGGATGTAGTAGTTTATCCCCATATGGTGGTGCCTCTCTTTGTGGGTCGTGAGAAATCTATTATGGCACTTGAAAGTGCCATGGAAAAAGATAAGCAGATAGTTCTGGTTGCCCAAAAAGATCCGTCCGATGATGATCCATCGCTTGATGATATCTACAAAGTTGGTACTTTCGCTACGATTCTTCAGCTCTTAAAACTGCCGGATGGCACTTTGAAGGTGCTGGTTGAAGGAATGCACAGGGTTCAGTTGTTGGATGGAGTCGATGGGCCAGAGTTCATGCGCGCATCAGCCGAGGAGTTGCCTGGTGGGGAACTTAATGAAGATGAGCCAGACGCGCTGATGCGTTCAACCATCAGTCTGTTTGAGCAATATGTGAATTTGAGCAAAAAAATTCCATCTGAAGTTATCGCGACCGTAAGTGGAATTGAGGATGCTTATCGCTTGGCCGATACCGTTGCCAGTCACATGACACTAACCCTCGAACAGAAGCAAGCTGTCTTGGAGATCGCTAACCTCACTAAGAGATTTGAACACCTCATGACGGCGATGGAATCAGAAATTGATTTGTTCCAAGTTGAGCAGCGCATTCGAGGAAGAGTCAAAAAGCAAATGGAAAAAAGCCAAAGAGAGTATTATCTCAATGAGCAAATGAAAGCGATTCAGAAAGAATTGGGAGATATGGATGAGGGTGTCTCCGAACTCGATCAGCTCGAGCGGAAAATTCAAGATGCCGGAATGCCAAAGGTTGCATTCGAAAAAGCCAGTGCTGAGCTCAACAAGCTGAAAATGATGTCACCTATGTCCGCAGAGGCGTCGGTTCTTCGTAATTATATTGATTGGATGATTAACGTGCCATGGAAGAAACGGTCGAGGATTAAGCATGACTTAAAACTTGCTGAGGAAACGCTAGATCAGGACCATCACGGACTTGAAGAGGTAAAAGAGCGGATTTTAGAATTCCTTGCAGTTCAAAAAAGAGTAAAGAACTTAAAAGGACCTGTGCTTTGTTTAGTGGGTCCACCGGGTGTTGGCAAGACGTCATTGGGAGAGTCTATTGCACGCTCAACGGGGCGCAAGTTTGTTCGAATGAGTCTTGGTGGTGTGAGAGATGAAGCTGAAATTAGAGGGCATCGACGCACTTACATCGGCTCCCTACCTGGAAAACTCATACAAAAACTATCTAAGGTGGGAGTGAAAAACCCCCTATTCTTACTTGATGAGATAGACAAGATGGGTATGGATCAGCGTGGAGATCCTGCGTCCGCACTATTGGAAGTTTTAGATCCTGAACAAAATCATACGTTTAACGACCATTATCTTGAGGTGGATTACGACCTTTCCGATGTGATGTTTATTTGTACGGCGAATTCCATGAATATCCCAGGGCCATTACTCGATAGAATGGAAGTGATCAGAATCCCCGGTTACACCGAAGATGAAAAGGTGAAGATTGCGCAAAAGTATCTTGTGCCCAAGCAGCTCAAAGCAAATGGCCTTGGGGAATCTGAATTGAAAATTGATGAAGAGGCGCTCAAGGATACGATTCGGTATTACACGAAAGAAGCGGGTGTTCGCGGTCTGGAGAGAGATGTTGCCAAAATTTGCCGCAAAATCGTGACTAAACACGTTCGTGGTGGGGAGGTCGTACCTGAAACAGTGAGTTCCAAAGAGCTTGAGGATATGCTGGGTGTTCGGAGGTTCGATTATGGTCGCGCAGAGGCGGAGAGCCAAATTGGTCAGGTCACTGGTTTGGCCTGGACGCAAGTGGGTGGAGAATTGCTGACAATTGAAACATCCGCGATCCCCGGAACAGGAAAGGTGGTTAAAACTGGATCACTTGGCGATGTAATGCAGGAATCTATTCAAGCCGCATTAACGGTGGTTCGAAGTCGTGCTCAAGTTCTGGGTATCAGACGAGATTTTTATCAGCAGAAAGATCTTCATATTCATGTTCCCGAGGGTGCCACGCCCAAAGATGGCCCATCGGCGGGTGTGGGAATGTGTACCGCACTGGTGTCAGTTCTATCTGATATCCCGGTAAAAGCTGATGTTGCTATGACTGGAGAGATCACATTGCGAGGACAAGTACTGAAAATTGGAGGGTTAAAAGAAAAGTTGTTGGCTGCTCATAGAGGGGGTATAACTACAGTTATCATCCCTGATGACAACGCGAGCGATTTAAAAGAAATTCCCGACAATATAAAAGCAGACCTGAAAATATGCCCGGTTAAGTGGATTGATGAGGTTCTGGACATGGCTTTAGAAACGCAGCCAGAACCACTGAGTGAGTCGGAATTTCTTAAAAGTAGTTCGCCAAACACTGAATCAGACCGCGATGAAAGGCTGAGTACTCATTAGATAGAGCGAATCGGTGAAATAATCATTAAGTCGCTTGACCCAGTGCCACGGCAGTTGGTATAAAGGTGTCAGTACTAAAGGAATGTGTGGCAATGGCGATTCCGCAGTGGTTGGGGCTCGTCTTCTTGAACTTGAACTTGAAAAAAAAAGGGGAATACCGTGAATAAATCTGAACTAATTGATGCTATGGCTGCGGGAGCAGACATCTCTAAAGCCTCCGCGGGTCGTGCTCTGGACTCAGCAATCGATGCAATTACAGGCGCATTGAAAAATGGCGATCAAGTCTCACTCGTTGGTTTTGGAACTTACTCAGTTAAGCACAGAGCCGCGCGTACCGGCCGTAACCCGCAGACGGGTGCTGAGATCCAAATTTCAGCAGCTAATGTTCCTAGCTTCAAAGCGGGTAAGGCTCTGAAAGATGCGGTAAATTAACACTTTTTGGGATACGGTATTCGTGTCTCAAATTCCTAAGGCGCATCATTGATGCGCCTTTTTTAGATGCGCGTTTTCTAGAGGCGCCTTCCTTCATAGTAGGATAGTTAGAATGTTAGACAGTTTTAGAACAAATATGCGCGGGGTAGCGCTGGGTATTGTTATTGTTATCGGCATCATCTTTGCGTTTTCTGGTGCAGGGGGCATGTTGTCGGGTTGGGGTAGGTCAGATACAGCAATCGTTGTTGGCGATGCGGATATACCTGAAATCGACGTTGTTAGAGCTATCAGTAATCAGCGAAGTAGAATACTGAATGAAAACGACAACATTGACTCGTCAGTAATTACGGATGAGCTCTTGCGCCCGGGTATTATCAGTCAGCTAATTAGCCGTCAGCTAATGATACAAGCTGCTGGTGACAAAGGTATGGCGATCTCTGACCGACGGGTGGGTGCGTATATTCTGACCAATGAAGGATTTTTGGTTGATGGAGAATTTGATCAGAACAGTTATCGTTTTATTTTACAGCAGCAAGGTTATACCAGTGCAACATTTAAGCAGCGTGTTGTCGAGGATTTGTTGGTGGAGCAGTTCGCGCGGGGGATTATTGATACCGCATTTGTCACAGACTTTGAAATTGAAAATTTGGCAAAAATAATTGCCGAGACTCGAGATTTTTATTATCTGACCATACCTTTTGCACCTATCCTTGAATCTGTCTCGGTACTTGAGAGCGAAGTTCAAGATTATTTCCAAGACAATCAGTTGGCCTACCGCACCGAGGCGCAGGCGATTGTGGACTTCATCGAACTTAAGCCTGACACGCTGGCTAAGTCAGTTAGTATCAGTCCTCAAGCCATAGAGAAGCGATTTGAAGAGGAGAGAGGTACTCTAAACTTAGCTGAGTTGCGTCAGGCAGCTCATATTTTATTGGAAGATCCCAGTGATGAGCAGATCGCTGACATTCAGGCTAAGATTGTGTCGGGAGAAGACTTTGCGGAACTCGCGAGAACTTACTCAGACGATTTTGGTTCCTCTGACCTTGGTGGCGATTTAGGCTTCACCTCCGGAGATACCTTCCCAGTGGAATTTGAGTCAGCCCTAGCTGAGCTTGAAGTTAACGCTGTTTCAGCACCGGTGACTACTGATGCGGGCGTACATTTTATAAAGTTATTAGCTGTCCAGCAGCAAGACTATATTCTAGCCGATGAGTCATCGCGAATTGAGCGTGAATTGGTAAGAGAGGCAACCAGTGAGGAACTAGCGGCAAAATTGGAGTTACTTAAAGAGTTAAGCTTCAATGCCGATTCCTTGGCTGAGGTAGCAGAAGATGTGGGCCTTGATCTCGGCACTTCTGAGGCCTTTTCTCGTGCCGGAGGTACTGGTATTACTGCTATCCCAGCGGTGGTTTCTGCCTCATTCAGCGATGAGGTGGTCGTTGATGGATACGCCAGCGAGGTGCTAGATCTTGGTGGTGATCGCTATGTGGTTGTAAAGCTAAAGGAGTACATCGATATTCGGCAAAAAGAACTTAGCGAAGTTCGGGACGACGTTGTTTCTGCGCTCTCTCAGCAAAAAGCTCAGGCTGAGTTGGACGCGAGAGGCGCTGAATTACTTCAACTTGCTTTGGGTGGTGACTCTATCGAGGATATTGCCAAAGCTCAAAAGCTTGACTGGCAAGTGGGTAATTCCGTGAACCGCCAAGATACTTCTGTGGATTCTGAGGTCAGAGATAGAGTGTTTACTTTGCCTAAGCCCTCAGGCAACCCCGCCAGTGAAGGTTTCTATGTATCTAATGGTGATTATGTTGTGGTGTCGCTGCTAAAGGCAGTGCCTGGCGACTCTAGCAAAGTAAGTAGCTCCGAAAAAGATGCTTTTTCCAGGGCTTTAATATCCCTTAACGGCAATCGAGACCTTACAACTTATGAACAAACACTGAGAACTCAAACTCGCATTATTCAATAAATGTCGCTAGAGGGTGGATCACCACCCTTTTGAAAAAGTATCCTTTAGATTATTTTACGATCTATAAAAAGAGTCAATAGTTGACCGGGTTGTAGGTATTTTTTTGGATTGAGTCTGTTCCACTTTGTAATGTCGCTGATGGATAGCGAAAAACGCTGAGCGATGGTGTACAGCGAATCACCTCGTTTTACCCTGTAAGATAGCTTACGTGGTTTTTCCCCGGCTGGTGCTGTCGTTGTGGTTGTTATATCTATGAGATCACCAACCCGAATTACATTGTTCGTGAAACTGTTCTGTCGGCGAAGCTCCTTAACGGAGGTCCCGTAGGTCTGCGCGAGTTCAGAGAGCGTATCGCCGGCTTCGACTCTGTGCTGAATAACCGTATATCGAACTTCGCCCATGAGGTTTTCAATATTATCTTCAAGCGGTATGAGAAGCATTTGACCAATTTTGAGTCGACTGTTGGGTAACCTATTTGCACGGCTGATCGCCGATACCTCGGTGTCAAACTTAAATGCTAATTGCGATAGCGTATCACCAGCCACAACGATGTATTCGGTATAAGGCATCCAAAGTTTGGGATCTGTGGTTGCTATGAAATTTTGCAGTATAAAGGCGTTATCTATGGGTAGTAACAATCTCGAGGTCTTCTCTGGAGGCGTAAGTGATCGCCGATAAGCTGCATTGAGTTGGCTAAAGATATTTTTATTAACCGCTGTCAGTTCGGCGACCTTGTTTAATGATATCTGGTGGTCAACTTGAATGATGGAGAAGAAGGGTTTGTCAGCGAGCTCTGGCAACAGGATTGAAAAATCTTCTGGGCTTTCTATAAGAGACGTTAATGCCAACAATTGTGGTACATAATTACGGGTTTCCCTGGGTAAATCGAGATTCCAAAATGTGGTTGGTTTGCCTGCTCTCTCGTTGTTTCTAATTGCTTTTCTGACATTCCCTTCTCCGGAATTGTAGGCGGCGAGGGCATGCAGCCAGTTGCCATCAAACCGTGTATATAGATACTTTAAAAATGCTATCGCAGCACCGGTAGAAGCTACAACATCACGTCGTCCGTCATACCAGCGGCTTCGCTCTAAACCAAATTGTTTCGCAGTAGATGGAATAAATTGCCAAAGCCCAGCAGCGTGACTGGGGCTATATGCATAGGGATCATAAGTACTCTCGACAATGGGAAGCAAAACCAGCTCCATGGGCAAGTTAGCCTTCTCAATTTGTTCGGCTACGTAGTGAATAAATGGCCGTGCCCGATCGATTACGATGTTTAAATACTGCGGGTTTTCGATATACCAATCGCGTTGACGAATAACGCTCGGTGGTAAATTCTTACTATCTAACTGGTAGCCGAGTCGAATTCGTTCCCAGAGGTCAGTGGTGGCTGCGATTTTCTCTGTGGTCAACAGGAGCGCACTACTCTCTGAGCCATCATCAATCGCGCCTTCATCGGGAACATGGTCAAGACTCTCTGCCGATTGAAGTGTGATTTTTTCGGTATCTGGCGATGCCTCACGTTTACCTTGGTAATCGCTGACGTCTGGCATGGTGCCACAGGCATGGAGCCCAATTGCTACTGCTATGATGATAATTCCGCGGGATATACTAATAAGCACGTTTATTATTGGATCACTAATTCAAAGCACGTAATTGTAACTAAATCCCGTCTTTGATGTCACATTGTTTAGGTTTTAACAACGAACAAAATACGCTTAGCGACCTAATTGATATCACTGATCCTCTATAGGTCGATTATGCTACCGGACACTAAATGTTTAGAAATGAAAGTGGTTTTTGTTTATGGCAACCGTCATAATGAAAACATGTTTGGGAAAGTCTTATACCTTTTGAATAACTAACAAATAGAGTCACACAAAGACGTGTTCAGTAGATTTCGAGTAAAAGATCCAACGAGTCAAGGTGATCAACTGCATTATTGGTCTAACAGCGGTTTTGCTGGATATCTTTTAAATGTTGAGGGTGATATCTTACGGCAAAAGTATTCATCACTGCCTGGTTATCGTTTTATGCATGTTGGACTTTCAGATCACAGTGGGCCGTTTGTAGGTTTTTCACAAGAGCACTCGTTTCGTTTACAAACGCACTATGGAGATCTTGAGAGTGGTACCTCAGCGATTGCATCGCTTTCAGACTTGCCATTACCGGCAGGTGTTGTGGACATAAGTCTGCTGCAGCACTGTCTCGAATTTTCAATTTCACCGCAGATTGCCCTCGCTGAGGCCTGTCGAGTCACGGCGGCGGGGGGGCACCTTATTATTTGTATTTTTAACCCTTTTGGCCCCAGTGGTCTTATGCGCTGGCCTATGCAATTGGTTTCTGATAAACCGCAATACCGGTTTCATGCATTGCGTCTCGGTCGATTGATTGACTGGTTGAAGCTATTAAGTTTTGAAATTCAAGATATTGATCATGGTGGTTTTCGTTGGCCGACTCGTCGAGCTGTAGTGACTAAACTCGGTGATGGCACTAATATGTTGGACAAATGGACATTCAAGTTTGATGCTTTTTGTCGTCAGCATAATCTCCCCATGGGAAATTTTTATATAATTCATGCTGTTAAGAGGATCACCCGAGGTATCACTGTGGGTACCCGCCCCTGGCAGAGGTTTAGTACCAGTCGTCTGTCTGGGTCTGCATCGATATCCACTATGCGTTGTAAAAACGACAGTAGTATTTTTTGCCAAGAGCGAGAGATGTAAATAAGTTGAGATTATAGATGGTTTACGTAGAGATATTTACTGACGGTGCCTGTAGAGGTAATCCCGGACCCGGAGGATGGGGAGCCCTTTTGCGGTTTGGCACGCAAGAGAAGACGCTGCATGGCGGTGACAGCCAGACTACTAACAACCGTATGGAATTGACTGCAGTTATTGAGGCCCTGGCGGCCCTGAAGCGTCCATGCGAAGTGAAGTTAACCTCTGATTCCACCTATGTGCTCAAGGGTATACAAGAATGGTTGCCAAACTGGAAAAAAAGAGGTTGGAAAACAGCCTCAAAGAAACCTGTAAAAAATGCTGATTTGTGGCAAAAACTCGACGAGCTTATACAGCTGCACACTATCGACTGGTTCTGGGTAAAGGGTCACAGCGGACACAGAGAAAATGAGATTGCAGATGAATTGGCCAATCTTGGAATTGACCAACTTTGATCGTACCTATTAACAATTTAGATTGCCTACAGTAGCCCTCAAAATCCTATGAGACAAATTATACTAGACACCGAGACAACCGGCCTCGAAACATCCCAAGATCACCGTATCATTGAGATTGGTTGCGTCGAATTAATTAACCGAAAATTGACGGGGAACCATTACCATCAATATATTAATCCCGGACGACAAGTGGACGAGGGTGCGATAGAAGTCCATAGAATTACCGATGAATTTTTGCAGGACAAGCCCACCTTTGCGGCCATATATTCTGATTTTATGGAATTTTTAGGCGGAGCCGAGCTAGTCATTCACAACGCTCCCTTTGATGTGGGGTTCATTAATCACGAATTTAGCAAACTACCCGGAAACGTTAAGTTTTTGGAAAGCGGTTGTAAAATTATTGATACGCTCGCGGTTGCCAGACAAAAGCACCCTGGTCAAAAAAATAATTTGGATGCACTGTGCAAGCGTTATGGAGTTGATAACTCCCAACGTGATGTGCATGGCGCGTTGTTGGACGCCGAGATTTTAGCCGATGTCTATTTGTTAATGACAGGTGGTCAGGTAGATTTAAATATTAGTCAGCAACATGATTCGGCGAGTGGTGAAATGAACATTACAAGTAGCATTCGTCGCCTCCATGCAGATAGGCAACCTCTGCCAATAATTCGTGCAACTCAAATTGAGATTGAAAGTCATCAGGCCAAACTTGACGCGATAAAATCGGCAAGCGGGTCCTGCATCTGGTTGGACGCGAGCGAATAGTCGCTTATGACATCTTTAAAACCCCTAAACCTGCCGGAGCAGTTGCCCTCGGATACCGCCCTATTTGGTCAGTTGGAAGAGCATCTTCAGGATGCTGTGATGAGCGCCGATCGTCACAGATTGGGTAAGGGCTTAAAACAGCTCATACGAGCTGAGGCGAAAGGGCAAAGATCTGATCGGCACTGGACCACTTGGCGGTCGTCCGCGCTTGTGTCTAATCTTAAAATGATGGCTAGGATTGAACAGACGCCGTCTTTTGATTTCCCTGATTTGCCGGTAAGTTCTCGTGCAGAAGAGATTATGGAGCTCATCCAAAAGCATCAGGTTGTCATAGTGGCAGGAGAAACAGGTTCCGGAAAGACTACGCAAATCCCCAAAATATGCCTCCAAGCTGGGCGAGGCAACAGGGGGCTGATTGGCCATACACAGCCTCGCCGAATCGCCGCGCGAACAGTGGCGGAAAGGATCGCTCAAGAATTAAACAGCCCTCTCGGCGACGCTGTGGGTTATCAAGTTCGTTTTTCCGATCGAACGTCAAGCGAGAGTTATATCAAGTTGATGACAGATGGTATTTTACTGGCTGAAATACAGCGCGATCGGTATTTGAGCCAATACGATACTATTATTGTGGATGAAGCCCATGAACGCAGTTTAAATATTGATTTCTTATTGGGCTACTTAAAAACCTTGCTACCCCGGCGTCCTGATTTAAAAGTCATAATTACTTCCGCAACCATCGACGTAGACAAATTTTCTAGGCATTTTGACAGTGCGCCAGTGGTGCAGGTATCTGGCAGAACTTACCCAGTGGATATCGTTTATAGTGATTCGGAGGATATCGACACTGAGCGCACTCAAGGTATTGTAGATTGTTTATTGGATATTCATTCAAACCACAAACCTGGCGATGTATTGGTATTTCTCAGTGGTGAGAGAGAGATTAGGGAGGCAAATCTCCGGTTGCGACGTGCTCAGCTACCCAACATTGAAATCGTGCCGCTTTATGCCCGCTTAAGCCTCGCCGAGCAGAGTAAGATATTCTCTTCACACCGGGGGCGTCGGGTAATTCTAAGCACTAATGTGGCGGAGACTTCGTTGACTGTGCCTGGCATTCGCTATGTCATCGATACTGGACGAGCCAGAGTGTCGCGTTACAGCTATAGAAGCAAAGTACAGCGTTTGCCTGTTGAGGCTATATCCCAAGCCAGTGCAAACCAGAGAGCAGGACGCTGTGGGCGGGTATCTGATGGTATCTGCTATCGTCTCTACACCGAGGATGACTTCAACGCACGTCCTGAGTATACAGATGCTGAAATCGTCAGGACTAACTTGGCTTCAGTTATACTGCAAATGTTGCACTTGAAAATTGGTGATATCCGTCAATTCCCGTTCATTGATCCTCCAGATAGTCGTTTGATCAATGATGGCTATAAACTTTTGCAGGAGTTACAGGCGGTAACAGCTGGTGAAAAGCTTACTGCTCTGGGGAGGCAGTTGGTGACACTGCCGGTTGATCCGAGATTTGCGAGAATGATCATTGAGGGTAGTGCTGCTGGCAGCCTCAATGAAGTGTTAATTGTCACCAGTGCTCTTAGTATCCAGGATCCTAGAGAACGTCCCAGCGATAAGCTGCAGGCGGCCGATCTCGCCCATCAACAGTGGCAAGATAAAGATTCCGATTTTATTACGCTGGTCAAGTTGTGGCGGCATTTCGAGCAAAAGCGTCAAGACTTGTCCACTGGCCAGTTCAGTAAGTATTGTCGTTCTCAGTTTGTCTCCTATCTGCGGATGCGTGAATGGCGTGATCTGCATCACCAATTACACAATGCTTGCAGAAGTCTCAAACTAAATGACAATCGTCAAGCGGCTGACTATGAAACCTTTCATCGGGCAATTTTGTCAGGTGTTCTAGGTCAAATTGGTGTTCGAGAGGATAAATGGGAGTTTCTGGGTACGCGAAATCGTAAGTTTTTTGTCTTTCCTGGTTCTGGGTTGAGCAAAAAGCCACCCAAGTGGATCATGGCAGCATCGCTAATGGAGACGAATAAGCTTTATGCTTTAAACGTTGCGAAAATTGAGCCTCTCTGGTTAGAGTCTTTGGCGTCTCATCTGGTCAAGAAATCTCACAGTGAGCCTTTTTATAATGTAAAGTCCGGGCAGGTAATGGCGAGAGAGAGACAGACGCTTTTTGGTCTCAGTATCGTTGAGGCTAAGCTTGTAGTTTTTGGTTTGACAGATCCAAGGGCAGCTCGCGCTGTTTTTATTCAACAGGCATTGGTCGAAAATGGCTATCGAGGTAAGGGTCAGTTTTATCGTCATAATCAAGGTTTGCTGAAGGAACTGCAGGCACTGGAGGACCGTTTTCGTCGAAGGGATTTGATCGCAGAACAAAGGGTGATCTTCGATCATTATGATGGGCAAATTCCCTCCTCGATATACAATTTACCTGCGTTTGAGAAGTGGCGCAGGACCCTTGAGAAGACCGCGCCACGGGCTCTATATTTAAGTCGCGAGCAGCTTTTGTTGCGTACGTTGACTGATAGGGAACAGGCTCAGTTTCCAAAACAGCTATCCTTTGACGGTATCGACTATGAGATACGTTATCACTTTGAACCGGGCCATTCGATGGATGGTGTCAGCGTGGTGATTCCCCTTGCCCTTTTACATCAGGTTCCCGCTTATTTATTTGATTGGTTAGTGCCTGGAATGTTGCGAGATAAATGCATTGCCTTGATGAAAGGCTTGCCGAAAGCAGTTCGTCGACATTTGGTGCCTGTGCCCGATTATGTCGACAAATTGCTCACTGTGATTGTGGCGCAAGATCGACCTATTTGCGAAGTTCTCAGCGAACAACTACTTAAGTTGACGGGTGAAATAATATCTTTGGACAGTTGGCGGCCTGAATCACTTGATCCCTGGTATCAAATGAATTTTATTCTGCAGGATGATCAAAATCAGGTTGTCGCGATGGCCAGAAGCCTCAATAAACTTCAGCGGGAATTTAAACAGCAAGTAAACACCACTATTGCCCAGTCCGCCAAGAAAAGTATAAATATCGAGGGCATCACTCGCTGGGATTTTGGTGAATTACCAGTTGAAGTGCTATTGCCGAGAGAAAAAATTAACATCAAGGCCTGGCCTGCGCTCCGTGATCATGTTGAATCAGTGTCGTTGGAAGTTGTTGATAATCCGCTGATTGCAGAGGCAGTTTCGATGCAAGGGCAGCTTCGTTTAGCTATGCTTCAAGGTCAAGATCAGTGCAAATACTTGATGAAAAATATTTTGCGTGGAAAAGATCTACAACTCAAGGCCGCAGGTCTTGGATTGAGAGAAACTTTAGTAAATGCTCTCGTTAAGTCCAGTTTTAGGCAGGCGCTCTTTGCCAACAATGACGTTGTTCGGCAACAACAGCAGTTTGAGAGTCTTTACGCTCAGGGGATAGGGCAGGTCGTTGCTATTGCTCAGCGGCATTCTATGGCAGTTGAAGCAGCACTGCCTGTATTACACGAGCAACAGAAACGTTTGAGGCAGCTACCAAAGAATGCTCAATATGCTGTCGAGGATATTAACGATCAAATTAATTATTTGTTTGCTGAAAATACATTATCCGCGGCCCGAGCAACTGATACTCAGCAGTATGCTCGCTACTTAAAGGCAATTGATTTGCGGATTGACAAACTCCTTGCCGATGTAACTAAAGACTATTCACATACTCAACAGATTAGGGCGTTTTCTGAAAGAGTTCTTCATGCAGGGCAACACTTAGCACTTCTGCCGCTCACTATTCGACAATCATTATTTGAATTCCAATGGTTGTTAGAGGAATTGCGGGTGTCTCTGTTCGCCCAGCAGTTAAAAACACCTATGCCTATATCAACAAAGCGCTTGGACAAGAGATGGAATCAGATAGAAGATGAAATAAAGCGATTTTTGCCCCATGACTTATGACTCAATTCTCTTGGCGCACTGCTTGAGCTTACTCAAACTAACCCATATGATGTGGCGATAGCGTATACTGGTCTAAAGTGATCAAGGATGTGAATAAACCTATGTTACGACCCATGATATATATTGCTATGCTGTTTAATGCCAGTGTGGCGTGCAGCGAGCATGCTGAACAAACAGATCCTCTGGAGGATATAAATCGGTTCTTTTATGAGGTTAATTTTAATCTCTTGGATCCAATTATCGTGAAACCTGTTGCCGTTATCTATGACGGACTGACACCCAAGCCGGTTCGCACCGGGTTGAGAAATTTCTTCTCTAATCTCGATGAAATGCCTAGTATGGTGAACAACGTAATGCAGGGAAAGTTCTCCGCAGCGGGAAATAACGCAGCCAGATTTTTATTAAATTCTACCTTTGGTTTGGCGGGAATTATCGATGTGGCCAAAGGGGCTGGCCTCCCTGCGGGTGATCTAGAAGATTTTGGTCAGACGTTAGCAGTCTGGGGAGTCCCCGCGGGCCCTTATTTGATGCTGCCTTTTTTTGGCCCTTCTACGGTGCGCGACGCACCCTCAAACTTTATTGATAGTTTTTTGGATCCCTTCACTTACAATGACAATTTGCGAGTCAGAGTGGCAGTTAAAGGAATTGATATCATCGGCATTAGAGCAGATTTGCTTGGTGTAGATGACGTGATTAGTGGCGACGAATATTTGTTTGTTAGAGATGTATATTTGCAAAATAGAGACTACGTAATCAGCGATGGGGCCATCGAAGATGACTTCGATGATCTTGAGGACTATTAAAGTTATAAAGATTGACTGCCGATGTTCAACTAATAACAATAAGATCTAATCTAATGAAAGACACCGATGTGGGTGATTGATGAGTGAGATCGTAAAGTCAGCGCTCATGGTGACAGCTATCCCAAGCGACAGCCATGATCTCGTCTCGCAGCTACATTTGGCAGGCTGGCGATTAGACTTTGTCGCCGACTTAGATCACGTTATAGATATCAGTCCAGGTGAGCGCTCTGATGTTGTTATATTTGCTCCTTTCGTCAATAAAGCCGATGACAGATGGCTTAGCCGATTGAAGCAGGATAGGGCGTTCAGGCAGATCGCCGATGATAACCATTTAATAATAATAATTGATGAGCCATCAGCAATCATTGCAATTGACCTCTTCCGGTTAGGTATCGCGGATATTTGGTCAGGATCAACACAGCAGGCCGAAATTGAAGCGTCGATTGCCCGTATTGAGGATAACGCCAAATCCCTTGAGAAGCTCAATGCCTACGGACGCCAGTTGGAAATGGCAAATCTGGAATTAGAACAAAGTCTGCACACCTTAAGACAAGATCAGGTGGCGGGATTAGAGGTACAGAAGAACCTCATGCCGGAGAGTCCTCTAACGTTTGGTGATTACGAAATATCTCACTCGGTAACACCGTCACTCTATCTCAGTGGCGATTTTGTCGGTTACAATTTCGTTCTCGGACGCTACTTGCTATTTTACTTTGCTGACGTTTCAGGCCACGGTGCCTCTTCGGCTTTTGTCACTGTTCTGTTACGTTTTATGATTGGCAGAGTAATAAGGCGCCATATCACAGAAAACGACCACAAGGCACTTCAAAATGCGCCTGAGGGGCTGTTGGAGCATATCAATAATCAGATACTTGCCACTGGCCTCGGAAAACATCTGACGATGGTTGCAGGATCAGTTGATACCCAAAACAGCATCATGCGTTATGTGGTTGGTGCGCAACTGCCGCGGCCAATTCTTATTTGTGACGGTAAGGCATCTTATTTGCCCGGAAAGGGTAAACCTGTTGGGATATTTGAACAAGCTAGCTGGCAAGTTGAGGAGATGCAGCTACCTGAGCGTTGTGCACTTGTGCTACTCTCTGATGGCGTCTTCGATTTAGTCCCTGATAGGGATTTGGCAGCCAAGGAGAACACGTTGCTTCACTATCTTGCCAACAGCTCTGAGAATACTCAATCCCTGAAGAAGGCACTATCCATCGAAGTGTCTCATGAACCCCAAGATGATATATCCATGTGCTTGTTAACTCGGGGAATGTAAGTTGACAGGCGGTAAGATATTAAGCTTTGATCGCCAGGGAAATTATCTTCTCAAGTTTACGGGTGATGTTCGTATGACCCTCTGCGGCTCCTTAAATGGTCATATAGACCGGATCCTTGGTGGAGAAGGTGTAGAACGCGTGGTGATTGATATGCTGAGTGCTGAAGGATTGGATAGCACTACCCTGGGTCTGTTGGCTAAGCTTGGACTCCACTGTCGAAAAAACTATGGTTTCAATGTCGAAATTTTTTGCCTTGATAAAAGCATCCTAAGAACCCTCGAGAGTATGAGTTTCGATGAGATCTTTGATATTTTTGATCGAGTTCCCCACCTCTCTGATAGTGATCAACTCAGTGAAATTGAAGAGCCATCCTCACCAGGGGAGGATTTGCGCCAGCAAGTGCTGGAAGCTCATCGAATTCTGGTTACACTAAGTGAAAGCAATCAGCGTGAATTTGAGGGCGTGATCCAGGCGCTCGAATCTGAGGCTTGATTATTTCTCTCTGGCGAGCTGCTTGCAGCGGATATATTCGCTGTGGCGGATATGAAGTAAGTCTGCTACGCGGCGAATAATGTTCTCTTCGTGCTTATCCAAATGACCATCGGCGAAAGCAACTCGCCACATGGCAGTCATCAGCGATAATTTTTTATTGTGATCAAAGTGCTTATTTATTTCACTAGTAAATTGGTATAGCGATGTTGCCTCTCGCACCTCTGCTTGTGACAGTTCTATCAGTTCATCGACTTGTTGTGCGCTCAAATCGAGCATGCGCGACAGAGTGATGGCGATAGATTGGGTTTCATCGGGGTCGAGGTTTCCATCGATAACCATGACTTCAATAAGCAGGGCGGCGGTGGCTAGTTGTTCAGCGGAAGTGGAATCAGCTTCCGCTTCAAGAACCTTTTTTGAAAATAAATTTTTAATTTTTTCAATCATTTATTATATTCTTTTAACCAATTTTCTAGTTTAATTTGATCGCTGACGAAACTTCTGATGCCCTGTGCAAGTTTTTCTGTGGCCATAGCATCGTGATTTATTTCATAACGAAACGTACCTTCGTTACCCAATTGATAATGAATTCCTTGACCAGTATTGTCTGGGTCAAGCTTTCGCGCCAGTTCGCCAAAATCTTCATCTAATTCTTGTAACAGTTGGGGGCTTATAGTTAACCGATCACAGCCTGCTAATTCAGTTATTTCGCCGGTATTTCTAAAGCTGGCTCCCATGACTACTGTAGAGTACCCCGACTGTTTGTAGTAATTGTAAATCTGGGTGACGGATTGCACCCCAGGATCTTCAGAGGGAGAATATTGTTGTTTGTCTGTGTTAGCTTTGTACCAATCCAGTATTCTTCCGACAAAAGGAGAAATGAGATAAGCTCCTGCGTCTGCCGCCGCCGCTGCTTGAGTGAAGTTAAACAGCAGCGTTAGGTTGCAATTGATACCCTGCTTTTCGAGTTGTTCTGCGGCACGGATACCCTCATAAGTGGATGCCATTTTAATCAGCACTCGCTCTTTAGGAATACCGTGATGCTCGTAGAGTTCGATGAGTTGTTGTGCTTTGTCGATGGATTGTTTGGTATCGAAGGACAGGCGGGCATCAACTTCGGTGGAAATCCTGCCGGGAATTAGATCGACAATCTTTTTGCCGATGCCTACAGCTAGTCTATCCATGCAGAGGGCCAGTTGCTCATCACTTGGAATAGCTTCACTGGCGACAGATAACAATACCTGTTCCACCAGCTCTTGGTAACTTGGCATTTGCGCCGCTTTGAGGATGAGCGAGGGATTGGTTGTTGCATCCTCTGGTGAATACCGGCTGATGGCTTCGAAATCGCCGGTGTCTGCAACGACGGTGGTCATTTCTTTTAATTGAGCAAGCTTGCTTTTCATTTATTCATTCCCAGTCTCTGATGGCATCATATCCAAGGCCGTCGTTAAAACATCTATAGATGCGGATTTTTTATAGGCATTTTCGCTAATGTGTCGTCTAAATTTTCGCGCACCTGGCATGCCATGAAATAAGCCCAGAATATGTCTGGTCATCGCATGCAGGTTAGTGCCTTTTACCAACTCATTATCCACGTATTGAAGAAAGTCGTCAGCAATATTTTTGCGGCTTTTCGCAACGGTATCTTTTCCATAGATCAGCCGGTCAACGTTTGCCAAAATGTAGGGGTTGGTATAGGCTTCTCGCCCCATCATTACACCATCGATTTTTGTCAGATGCTGCTTTGCTTCAGCTAGCGTTGTGACGCCACCATTGATAATAATTTCTGCTTTGGGAAAGTCAGCTTTGAGCTGATAGACGCGCTCATAATTTAGCTCGGGGACTTCCCTGTTTTGCTTCGGGCTGAGTCCCTGTAACCAAGCTTTTCGCGCGTGAATAATAAATGTTGAGCAATGGCTGTCCATAATCGTGCCAACGAAATCACAGAGAAAATCGTAGGAATCAAAGTCATCGACGCCGATGCGATGTTTCACCGTGACTGGCAATGGCGAAGCACCTTGCATGGCAGCAAGGCAATCGGCAGTCAGTGCCGCATTCTTCATCATCACCGCGCCAAACATGCCATTCTGCACTCGGTCACTGGGACAGCCACAGTTAAGGTTTATCTCAGCGTAGGAGTATCTCTCGGCTATTTTACAAGCGGCGGCTAGATCTTGCGGATCGCTTCCACCTAACTGCAGGGCGACAGGGTGTTCCTCGTCACTCATGGCAAGGTGGCGCTCCGCATCGCCGTGCAAAATAGCACCGGTGGTGATCATCTCTGTGTAGAGAACGGCCTGCTTACTGATTAAACGCATAAATGACCGACAGTGCCGATCTGTCCAATCAAGCATGGGGGCAACGCAAAATCGTCGGTTGAGATTGAGAGGGTTCAATGTAGGCAAACGAAAACTATATTAGTAGCTGGTAAAGACGAGTGATTATACCTAGCTTTAACAAAAAGATCTTCGATAATGATCGCTCTTGCTTGGTTATCTTAGCTGAAGCACCAAGTGCACAAATCGTATTTAAATAATTGTGTTTTAGACGTCAAATAGGTTACCTTAAGCTCAAGATGCCGAAAATATTCGTCCCTATGGGGAAGCTCAGTTTTGTTTGGTTTTTGGGCTAGGATAGCTTTGACCTTTTTGTCAATATGGCAGAGTTAACGGGGTAAATATTGCTGTGTAGGCTATGATCGCTTATTTGTAACGGAAGGAAGGATTCTATGAAATGGTTATTGACATCGGGATTGCTCGGCAAAAACTACAAACACTATTCTCTTGTTCAGTTGATACTTTTGTTAACCATCTCGCTCTTGGTCTCGGCTTATAGTCCACAGCTTCTTGCCCATGCTGAGCATGATAAGCCACGTTATGTGTCCACGGTTGGGGCAGATAGTGGCAAATGTGACCAGCTTTCAGCACCCTGTAGCTCAGTAAACTATGCCGCATTGCAGTCCAATAAAGGCGATAGAATCTTGATGGCGCCTGGCTCCTATGTGATTGATGACGTCAACACATTGTTTTATTTAGTTAGCGATCTGGTCCCGGTTGATCCTCAACATCAGAGAGGGGCAGAGGTTGTTAGCACCAATCCTGATAACATCACTCAGTTGGTGGGTGTTCCCCTTGAGTTTGCAGAGAAACTCAGAGCCAAAGGTTTCGCAGTCATTGTCGACAGCAAAGGTATCGAAGCTGAAAAAACGCGCGCGATGAGAGAGAAAATGCAGGTTTATGATCGTCTTAAAGAGCCAAAAGTGGCGCTGAATTGCGATAATGGTTTTTCGGGTGATCACCCCTGCAGTAATCTGGATCTCTTGTCCCACATACCGCTGTCCAGTTTTTCGGTAAATCCTAGTGCGGCCAATGATATTTGGGGTTTTTATGATATTAATGATGGCAAGGAGTATGCCATTATAGGACTTCGCAATGGTGTCGGTGTAGTTGAAGTCACCCAGCCAGAGAATCCGAGAATGGTGGGTAGTGTCGCCAGTCAATCCACTACGTGGCGGGATATTAAGGTATTTCAACACTACGATATCGAGTCTGCTCAATGGAGCAGTTACGCCTATGTCACCGCAGATAACGCTGCAGTAGGCACCATGGTGCTGGATCTGCGTCAGCTGCCAGAGTCTATTTCCATACTAACGACGGATACCAGTGACGTCAGTGCACATAATGTCTACTTGAGTAATGTGGACTATTCATTGGGTGTTGCCTTAAATGATGTACAGCCATATTTGCATATCGCAGGTTCGAATCGTGAGGGGGGCGCTTTTAATACCTTTAGTCTTGTTGATCCGCAAAGCTTAACATCGGTATATCGAAATAGCTCTTCATTTGGAAGTAATTACAGTCACGATGTCAGTTCGATGGTGATTAGGGATGAGCGGAAAGACACCCAATGTGTTAATGCTGGCCCGCTGTGTGAGGTATTTTTCGATTTTAATGAGGATAATTTCCAAATTTGGGATAAAACTGACAACAGCGCTCCATCGCGCTTGAGCTCCACAAGCTACGATAATGTTTCCTATGTTCATTCTGGTTGGTATACAGAGGATCATCAGACGGTCATAGTGCACGATGAGCTTGATGAGTCCAATTATGGATTGAATACCACTGTGAGATTTTTTGAACTCTCGGATCTGCGTTCGCCGTCATTACTTTCCACCTGGTTTGGTCCAACGGGTGCCATTGACCACAATGGGTTCGTACGTGGAAACCGGTATTATATGTCAAACTATACCCGTGGCATGACAGTGCTGGATATCTCTGATGTCACCAATCCTGTGGAAGCGGGGTTCTTTGATACATTTCCATTGACCGACAATACGTCATTTGACGGAGCCTGGGGTGTCTACCCCTATCTGCCGAGTGGGGTGATTTTGGTGAGTGATATCAGCAGTGGTCTCTATGTGTTGCGCGACAATACCCTGTCACCGGAGCAGGGCAGTGTCAGTTTTTCTGCGCCCACTTATTCGGCGGATGAAGGTGCTTTCGTCGCGGTTGAAGTTGAGCGTTTAAACGGTGTGGAAAGTCAAGTCAGTGTCAGTTGGGAAATAATCGCTGGCAATGCTGATAGCAATGATGTTTCGATAAATTCGGGAGAGTTAAGTTGGGACTCAGGGGAAAACAGTAGCAAAGCTTTAAACATTCCAATCAAGACAGATAGTTTGCCCGAGAGTAAGGAGAGCTTCTTTGTTCGGCTATTTGATCCTCGCAATGGCCTGGCGCTTAAATCGCCCAGTTTGGCAATAATAACAATTGCTGCCAATGATGCCGCTCCGTCAGTCTCTGCTGCTGATATCACTGTAACTGCTGGACTAGGGGTTGCGATTGATCTCCAGATTCAGGGCTTTGAGGACGCTTCTACTAGCATCCAATGGCAGCAGCTTTCTGGCGATGTGGTGGAATTTACGGTTGGTGATGCTGGGCAGCTTGGGTTTGTGGCTCCGGATACAGCGGGTCAACTTGAGTTTCAGGTTACTGTCACAGATGCGTCGGGCTTCTTGGCGTCAGATACGGTGCTGATTACTGTGGTCGCCAATGAGGCTCCAAGCGTTGATGCAGGCAGTGATTTGACCGTTGATGTAGGCTCCGCTGTCACTCTAGAGGGATCCGCTTCCGACAGCGATGGGGGAACACTTACCTACAGCTGGCAGCAACTTTCAGGACAATCGGTGACCATTGATCAGGCTGATCAGCTGACACTGCAGTTCACTGCTCCATCGGTGGCCGGAGACTTGCAATTTGAATTCTCCGTGGCTGATAGTTTAGGCGCCTCAGCCTCTGATAGTGTCGATGTTACAGTGGTAGCTCCTCCGCCAGCGCCGGTGCCAACTCAACAACCCTCTGTTAGCGGTGGAGGTGGTGGTTGTGTTGTCGCAGAGGGTGGCAGGGACTCATCATTGCTTTTGTTACTGTTGCTGGTAAGTTTGGTATCCCTTAGGCGCCATCCGCGCTTGCGGGGAACTAACACCAGCGGGGCAAGTGTCCGCTGACTCTACAGATGATTTAGCGATGGCTCTCGGGTGAGTACCTGATTGAGAATGATAGTGGATTCTATATCCTCTACCGTTGTGACTCCTGCCAACTTTTCTTTCAGAAAAATCTCGAAAGACCTGAGTGATTCTGTGCCGACGCGAAGGAGATAATCATGAGACCCGGCAAGCACACAACACTCTGTGATTTCGCTGAGATTATTGATTGCGCGTTCGAAGGAAGCCGCATTATCTGACGTATTTTTGTCTAGTTTTACGAATACCAGAGCCCAGACATTGATTCCTAGTGCTGCGTCGTCCAGTTTTACCTTATACCCCTCAATGACACCGCTGTTTTCGAGCTTCCGAAGTCGCCGCAGGCATGGTGTTTGAGATAGATTAACAGCACTGGATAACTCAGCATTACTAACACGTGCATTGTGTTGCAGCGCGATCAAAATCTTTTTGTCAGTCTGATCTAAATTATTCTTCATCTTGAGTGTTATCTGCCATTAATTAATTTATATATAGCAATATTAATCCATTTTAAGCAGATAAGTCTATTTTATAACCAAATCATGCTCCTAGCTTTTTGTTATTATTGAGATTCACAAAGTAACATGGTTAGGACGTGATGACCCAACGAGCACGAGCACTGGATCAATGGATTCGCACCGATTTTAGACAGATGAACTCGGAACTCGAATCGCTGTATTTTGAGTTCCCCGATGGGGTGTCGCCCGTAGAAAGCAATATCAAGCATGATTTAGTGGAGCAGGGAAGGGAACTCATTTCTGCCTTACTCAAGGAGGGAAATACCGATGAGGGCTTTGACAGTGGATTCGAACTGCTGGGTGATGTGGGATTCTACATGGCAGCTTGTCGACGTCACAACATTACGGAACCCTCCCGAGAAACCAGATCCCCATTGCATGAGGCCTCTGCACTGGCCATGCAGTTGGGTGCGTCTTTGGGGGTGATACCGCGGTTTGCCTCCTGTCACTTGGAAACTCACAATAGAGCGGTGAATGGTGAGTACAAAACCTTCACCTCACTGCCTGATGAACGCTTGTTTATTGATTACAACACCAGAGGGGTATTTTCTTTTATTCGTGCATCTGAGGCTTTGCGAAATTGTCTGCCCCTGGGCGTATCTCACCCAGTGTCCTTGGATTTACTCAAGGTGGCAAAATCGGCTCTCGATGAGGTTTATCGTTCCAATGAGCAATTATTTACGCGGCTGGATGTGGACCGATTTTTTTATTGCGTGAGACCTTATTATCGTCCTCATCGGGTAGGATTGCACGAATACCGCGGTGCTAATGCAGGTGATTTTGCCGGGATCAATGTCATTGATCTGCTGCTTGGGCTGTGTAAAGCCGATGATCCTTATTACTCACAATTGTTGGTGGATAAGTTTCTATTTATGCGACCCGATGATCAATTAGTGCTGCGTGATTGCATGCGCCGTACCAGTCTTATGGACAGTTTTTTAGCTTGTAACGAAAGAGACAGAAGTCAAGCGTGGTATCAGGAGAATTTGACCGCCTTTCTCGAGGTGTGCGACGCCCATGGTAAGGTGGCTCGGCAACATCATGAGCGATTGGTTCATAAATTTATCGAGCGCCCTGCGGATTTAGGTGCCCATCGAGACCAACAGGATCTTACCGCCAGTGGCCCACCGTTGCCGATCCTGCTAAAAGCATTGCGGAAGCTGTGTGACATGCGTTGTGCCGCGCCTGACACTGAAGGCTATGTCACCCGCCATGGGGATGTCCAACAGCTCAGGGGTACTGTGCAGTGATTAATGATAAATTTGTCAGTCAACAGGGGGTTTACTTACTAAGTCACTCGGTGGGTTTGCCATTGCAACAGGCCGAGATGAAAGCGGCGGAGCAATACTGGCAGCCTTGGTACAGTGCGGACGACCTTGTCTGGGATAGCTGGTTAGGAACCATAGAAGGATTTCGCTTGAGTCTTGCAGTTTTACTCAATACACAAGCCAGTAATTTATGTCCGCAAACCAGTATTTCTGAAGCGGTGAACAAGGTTATTTTCTCTTTAACACCAGAGCCTACTAAACCCATTATTTTGATGAGCGAGGAAGACTTTCCATCAGTTGGTTTTGCCCTCCAACAAGCCAGACATTTGGGCTACACAATGAGATACATACCCAGAGGTGCGGACTTGAACGATCTTACGGTTTGGGATTCCTATCTTAGCGCTGATGTAGGATTTGTGTTGATAACTCAAGTGCAGTCTAATAATGGCGTGCAGCTGCCTGTAGCAGAGATCACCGCTATGGCTGCAGAGCGGTCGATTTACTCTATTGTTGACGCAGCACAGGGCGTGGGTATCCTACCTGTAAATTTGCAACAATGGTCAGCAAGCTTTGTCGTGGGCTCCTGTGTGAAATGGCTTTGTGGTGGCCCTGGTGCTGCATTTCTGTGGGTGAACCCGGACATTATTAGTGAATGTCGGCCGCAAAATGTGGGATGGTTTTCCCATGAAAATCCCTTTGAATTTGACATCCATAACTTTCGATTGGCCGACGACGCCCTAAGATTTTGGGGTGGTACGCCCTCGGTATATCCTTTTGCTGTGGCACAGCAAGGTGTGGAATTTTTTGTCGAAGTGGGTATTGATAAAGTTCGTCGTCACAATTTGACACTCAGCGACCGCGTGATTGAGTGTCTTTTGCCCGGGGAACTGGTTTCTCCCACTAATCCAGAATTCCGAAGTGGCACTTTGATTATTAATTTTGGCGATTGCCATCAACGCTTGACGGCTCTGTTAAAAGATCATGGTGTTGCCTTCGATCAGCGAGACAATGGCATTCGGCTGTCGCCACACATATACAATACCAAGAGTCAGATTGACACCTTTGTGGAACTGGTACGACTTTATCGTTGAGATCTGTAATTATAATCCGATAATGGCCAGAGTGATCCCTTTGACGGCAAAAACCGTTACAATTCTCCTATGGCCTTTGAGCATAAAGCATTTTTGAAAACCCTAACTCAGCGTCCTGGCATTTATCAAATGCTGGACGGCGACGGTGCTGTGTTGTATGTGGGAAAGGCGAAGAATTTAAAAAATCGTGTTTCCAGTTACTTTCGCAAAACCGGTCTCAGCAGCAAAACTGCCGCTCTGGTTAAACGTATCGGTCAGATTGATGTCACCGTCACAGAAACAGAGACCGAGGCACTGATTCTCGAGCACAATCTGATCAAGCAATATCGGCCGCCATTTAATATCCTCATGCGCGACGACAAGAGCTATCCCTACATATTTTTGTCGGATAAGGATACATGGCCGCGGTTAGCTTTTCATCGAGGAGCAAAAAAAGCCAAGGGTAGTTATTTTGGACCCTTTCCCAGTGTGCATGCTGTTCGAGAGTCTATGAGTTTCTTGCAAAAAACCTTCAAAGTGCGCCAGTGTGAAGATTCATTTTTTAAAAATCGCTCGAGACCCTGCCTTCAGTACCAGATTAAACGCTGCACAGCACCCTGCGTGGAGATGATCTCAGCGCAAGAGTACACTGAGGACGTCAATCTGACGAGGCTCTACTTAGACGGCAAAGCCGATAAAATTTTACAGCAGTTAGAGTCAGAGATGGAAGCTGCCTCCGCGTCGCTGCAATTTGAAAAGGCCGCCGAGCACCGCGATCAGATTGCCGCACTTCGACAAGTTCAGGCGCAGCAGATGATTGAGAAAGGCCGAGGCACCATTGATGTGGTGGCCGCGGCGGTGAATAGCGGTCAAGCCTGTGTACACATGCTCTATGTTCGGCAGGGCAGGATACTGGGCAGCCGGAGCTATTACCCAAAGACAGCGTTGGCGGAACAGCCCAGTGATCTTCTCGAAGAGTTCCTTCCTCAGCTTTATCTGGATGGTGGTGGCCGTCCTGATCTTCCCAAGGAGATTCTGGTCAATGCGGCGTTTGAGGGTGCAGAAGTACTCACTGATGCGTTGGAGAAAAGTATTGGTAGAAAGTTAGAGATTAAACACAGCGTCAGAGGGTTTCGTGCCAAATGGGTTGAATTAGCCCAGCGTACGGCGGAGCAAAACTTGGCGGGTAAATTGGCCTCTCGGCAGACATTGCAACAGCGCTTTGAATCCCTTCGTGATACCTTGGGTCTGGAGGCGCTGCCAGAGCGTCTGGAGTGCTTTGATATCAGCCATAGTAGTGGTGAAGCTGTGGTGGCATCCTGTGTGGTGTTTGATGGCAACGGCGCGTTAAAAAGTGATTATCGCCGTTTTAACATTGATAATATCAAAGCTGGTGATGACTATGCCGCCATGGAGCAGGCCATCAGACGGCGCTACACACGACTGATGAAAGGTGAGGGCAAGTTGCCCGATATTTTGCTTATTGATGGTGGTAAAGGTCAGATTGGCATAGCCAAAGCTGTCTTGGCCGACCTCGGCGTGGTGGGTGTTGCAGTGGTGGGTGTGGCCAAGGGCAGTACTCGAAAGCCCGGTCTTGAGACACTGATCTTAGCCGATCAAGACAACAAGGAGATTGCGCGCCCACAACAGCCCGCCCTGCATCTTATCCAGCAGATACGAGACGAGGCCCACCGATTTGCCATCACTGGTCATAAAGCGCGGCGCGATAAAAAACGCCGTACCTCCCCACTTGAGGGCATTCCCGGTGTCGGGCCAACAAGGCGTAGAGATCTACTGAAACATTTTGGTGGCCTGGCCGAGGTGCAGAAAGCTAGCCTGGCAGATTTGATGAAAGTGAACAACATCGATAAAAAGGTTGCTGAAGCAATTTACGCTGCACTGTACAATGACTGACAGTGTATGATGTATCCGCGTTGCACATGGGGTGCAACGTCGAGATTTTTTTAAAGAGGTAGTAATCGTTTATGTGGAATCTTCCCAATTGTTTGACAATGCTTCGTATTGCCATGATTCCCGTATTCATAGTGGTGTACTACCTTCCTTGGGAGTGGCATTACCTCGCGTCTGCGGCTATCTTCGGTCTCGCTGCACTGACTGATTGGGTTGATGGCTATTTCGCGCGAAAACTTAACATGGTTACGCCATTTGGTGCGTTTCTTGATCCAGTAGCGGATAAACTGATTGTTACTGCGGCCCTTGTGTTATTGCTTGAGGTTCATGCAACACCCTGGTTTGCACTTCCGGCCATCGTTATCATTGGTCGCGAAATTGTCATCTCAGCACTGCGAGAGTGGATGTCTGAGCTGGGTGCCGGTCAGAGCGTTGCCGTGTCCACACTGGGTAAAGTCAAGACCTGGGTGCAGATGGTTGCGATTATTGTGCTTTTGTTAGCCAAGCCAGAGCAACAGTGGCTTAATTTGCTCGGTTTTGTGGCAATTTACGTGGCGGCTGGGCTGACACTGTGGTCGATGGTCTACTATATTCGTCAAGCGCTGCCGCAATTGCGTGCTGAGAACGGGAAGTAGTTGATTTCTTGCTGATAATGCCTAGAATAGCGTCCTCGCTGATAAGCATCAGTGAACGCTTTATTTTAAGGGCGCGGTAGCAAAGTGGTAATGCTGTGGACTGCAACTCCGCCATCGTCGGTTCGATTCCGACCCGCGCCTCCATTCGATGCCGTTGTGGTTGTTTATTGACTCAACGTCAATCGAAGTAATCAGGTCGCTGGTATAGGCTGTTTTAGAAAGCCCAGTGAATAAAGTGGAGAAGAGACTCT
>Ga0206126_10000851_pt1 | contig 39994 bp, 53 predicted proteins | sample Helgoland_Spring_5_FD_148621 | JGI IMG/M metagenome (GOLD analysis project Ga0206126, IMG submission 148621) | Pelagic subsurface seawater microbial communities from Kabeltonne, Helgoland, North Sea - Helgoland_Spring_Bloom_20160412_1 | ecosystem: Environmental > Aquatic > Marine > Epipelagic ...
CCTGCAGACCAACCTGCAGACCAACCTGCAGACCAACCTGCAGACCAACCTGCAGACCAACCTGCAGACCAACCTGCAGACCAACCTGCAGACCAACCTGTAGACCAACCTATAGAAGAAGAACTCGATAATATTGAAAATAAACACTCATCATATAATTGTTCTGTATGTTATAAAACTTTAAATATGGATAATAATGTGGTCACTAAATGCCAACATCATTTCTGCAATCAGTGTTTTTACAGATGGATACAAACAAATGCATCTTGTCCCATGTGCAGAACCCCAATTGACACTAATACACATCTAACTCAAGAACAGTTGACTACTGCACTATCAACAGAGTATAGGGTTTATGTTGAAACCTTAGAAAAATCAAACATTATGACCCAACAAATTTTTCGATTACAAAAAAAATATGACAAATTAAATAAAAAATATGACAAATTAAATAACCATACAAATATGCTTCTTAATAGACAAATTTCTCTCCGTGCGCTTAACGACCAAACTGAAGCATCAAATGATGGAATTATTTGTGCCGGTTTAAAATACATGGGGCGTTCAGATCATATGGATACTGACTGTTATAAATCATTACATACACCTTGCCTACATGGTGCATTTTGTAGTGCTTATGAACGAGAAAAAGAACGCATCGATCTAATGAATAATCCCGATAAAATTAATGAATTACCTGTAAAAAAATTCCGCAAAATAGAAAAAGAAAATGAACAAGAAAAATTAAAATTTTCATTTACACCATCATCTTCTCAAACACCACAATCGTGGATATTCACATCACCTAATGGTATTGAAATCTAATGTTGATATTTAAACCAATATTAACCACATTTCTTAAAAAGTTTTTTTTGTACAACAAATTGTCGACCCTTTTTTATATCTCTTATTTCACCCTTTTTAGGTTGAAAAAAATTTTCAACAATTTTTTTCATCTTACTACCTTTCATAGTGATGTTTTTTTTTTCTAGTTGAAAATACCTCTTAGATATATGTAGCATAATTATATTTAATGTTAATATAATAAATATTACAAGAAAAAATGTGCAAAAAATTTTCAAATTATTTTCCAAGAACTTTTCGCATTTCTTTAAAGTTTCTGACCGAAACCCATTGAGTTGGTTTTTTTAGTTGGATACCAAATTTTAATAATGCAAAAATAATCATGGACAAAATAGAAAATTTAATGGAAGAAGAGACCACTTTTTCTAAATGAAGTTTAATAGATGTTCCTGGGATAGATAAAACTAATCCTCCATCCTTTGCATTAATTATCTGTTCCAATATAGGATTTACAAATGGCATAAGTATATCGTCAATAAAATCACCAGCTACATCTTTTAGGTTACTACCAATCATTAAACCAATAGCAAGTCCTAATATATTAAATTCACTAATAAATGTCATATATTCGCCTAACATATAGTTTATACATAGATATTTTATATTTGAAAATTGATATAAATATTAACATGAAAAAATAAGTATTACTATGTCGATACCATTAAATATGAATAATACTCTTAGTAAGAACATTAATTCTATTGAAAATATAGGTTTAAAAGAATTATGTTTTGAAGATTTTGAAAATAATAACCATTTTGGATTTGGTAGAAAAAGAATTTCCGTAAATATACATGGAACTGTTACTGAATTATATCCATTCAGAGCATTCGGATATTGCGATGAAAAATTTAATAAATATATTGGTATTAGAAGATATCACGACCAGTATGATATATGTAAGTTGATCAAATTTAATCCTCAACAAACAGTGACAGAGCACATAATGAGTCTTGTAAAGATATACGAGACGGAAAATAATAATAAAAACAGTTTAAATGTTCAAACCCTTTAATATATTATAATGTTTATAGATCAAGAAAAATCACTCGTGCAAAAAAATTACATATATAATTCCCACAAAAATAAAGATAGTAATCATTTATTATCTTTTTTTTATAAAGATGACCCTGATAGACAAGTAAATATATCTATTATAGATAAAAAATATAAAGTAAGTTTTCCTATGTCTGAAAATACTATACATTATACAACCCATCTTGATAACCTATCACAAACAAAAAAATATTTAGATTATCTGTTAGAAACTCATCTTTGATATTTATATATATATATATATATATAATGGTAAATAAATACAAAAGAAAATCAAAAAGAAGAACACGTAAAAAAAAAGGAGGTGATAGTGTGTGTGATGAGCATAGGAACAGAAGTTGTCAGGAATGTGTCAATGAGACAACCCAGTTTTTAGGCAAGACACAGAAATGTCGCTGGCAATCAGATCTAGGATTATGTAAACGCCCTGAAACTACTCGTACATTTCAAAATGGATGGACAATTAATTGTTCCGACGCTACATCCAATGAGCCATTGGAGAGAAGGGCAAATAGTCTGGTGTCCACAATGGGAATTATTAACAGTGAACATTATAACAACAGACCATGCTGGGATTTATGTAAAAAAAGAGGATCATGTGTAGGAAAATTGTGCAGTCGGAACAAAAAATGTCATCCGGCAAAAGCCGATCTGAGCGGTCCAGAAGAGGGTGCAGATAAACAAACTTGCGAGATGGAAACTTTGAGGGGAGGACGTCGTAAAAATAAAACTAAAAAGAAAACTAAAAAGAAAACTAAAAAGAAAACTAAAAAGAAAACTAAAAAGAAAACTAAAAAGAAAAAAGAGAAAAGAAAAAAGAAAAAAAACAAAAGAAAATCTCGTAGAAGACACGTGTAAAAATAAGGGTTCTGTAGTTTATTTTTTTTTTATTACCTTTTTTGAAAAAGGTATTGAAACGTTCTTATGTAAATATAGATTTCGCAATCTCCCTTTTTTTCTCCTGAACTGTCATACAATATTCATCTAGTGTAATAGAAGAATCATCTTTTTGAAATTTTGAAACAAACCGATATACATCTACTGCTTTTTTTTGTCCAATGCGATGGGCTCTGGCGATTGCTTGCTCTTCCACCGATGGATTCCAATGGGGAGTAGTGAAATAAACCTCATTTATATGTTGCAAATTCAAACCCTCACATGCGGTTTGAATTTGGACAATCAACACTTCGGGGCCATCTTCCTCTTTTTCAGGAGTTCGTAACCTTTCTTTACGGAGTTTCTTGGGGGTCGAACCGTAAACTGTCTCGGCACTAATTCCAGCTTTTTCAATAAGTTTTTTCAATAACTCAATCTCCTTGGTAAACAGACAGAAGATTAGTTTTTTCTTTCCATTACCTTTATTTTCAATTACTTTATTGACAACAGCATTTAGTTTACTGTGACCAATATCATGAAAATTCTTTTTCATACCGAGGCGTTTGCATTCATTTTTATATTTTTTTCTGAAATATCGCACGGATAATTTCGGGTAAACACAACATTGACGCATAAGCATCATAATAGGAAATCTGCACTGTATTCTAGTTCCCATATTTGAAATGATTTCATCTACATTTTCACTAGTTACTGTTGCGAAACTCATAAGATTGTGAATATTTTTTGCAAATTTCTCCTCTTTCTCAGTTTCAAACTCTACCTCTACCACTTTTTCATTAAGTTTTGGCATTTTGATTCCAACTTGTTCTTTTGTTCTTTTCATAACACATGATCTGACCACTTTTGAAATTTGATCAGCCGACATATGAAATGACTTATTCATCCCTTGAACAACGCAAAGATTATAAAAATCTTTTTTATCATTATTAATTGGAGTGCCTGTAACCATCCAGTTAATTTTTGATTTCTTTTTTAGAATCATAGCTCCCTCAAAAAGACGAGTTTTTTTATTACGTACGTGATGAGCCTCATCATATATAATTCTATCCCATTCCAGTCCCCATAACTTGGATTTATAATTCGGATCCTTTCTCTTAGCAATCATACCATAAGTAGTAATTACAAGAGGATATTGGCTAATTTGATCAGTCGTAAAATTCTTGACAGTTGCACCATGATAGATGAGAGGGGCAATACCATCTCCCAGATATTTTTGGATAGCATCGTCCCACTGATCTAATAGAGCATTTGGCATTACAATTAGGGTACGGCGACGAAGATTACAGATAATTGTTCCCAACATGAGAATGGTTTTACCCAAACCCATATCATCACATAGAAATCCACCGGGAAAACCGTGAACTGGGTTTATTTCTCTTTCAAACACCCATTTAATACCATCCAACTGATGAGATTTCAAGTCTAGTTTGGCATGAGCGATCCAGTTTTTAAAATATTGAATTGATGAAGACATTATTATTATTATTAATAATCACAGTTTCATTAAAAAAAAATTCAATTTTCTAATAAAAAAAGTATGTACAATAGATATTTAATTCTTTTTATTTGTTTTTTATTTTTTTTTAATTTTTATTTTTTTTTTTATTTTTTTTTAATTTTTATTTGTTTTTTTATTTATTCATCGTCATCGCTTGAATAGTCATCGCTTGAATCGTCATCGCTTGAATCTAACTCACTCTCACTTGAAAGTTCATCTTCATCAACCTCTTGAACCTCTTGAACCTTAGCGACCTCTTGAACCTTAGCGACCTCGGTAACCTTAGAGACATCGGTAACCTTAGCGACCTTAGCGACCTCTTGAACCTTAGCGACCTCTTGAACCTTAGCAACCTCGGTAACCTTAGCAACCTCGGTAACCTTAGCGATCTCATTCTGTTCGACGCTTTTGAGGGAATTAGCAAGAGTAGCAAGAAGAGCCTCATGATCCGTCTCAGCAGTCACAGTTTTCTTTGACTTACTACCCTTCTTTTTTTTAGGGGATAAATCTAAGAGCATCTTGCGTAATTCAGTAACCTTATATTCAGCTGCTTCTTTGGTAAGAGATCCTCCTTTAGTAATAATTTCATTTGATAATTCGATCTTTTTCAAAGCACGTTTACTAAGATCGGTTTTCTTGGATAAATTCTTTTTCTTAGCTGAAGTTGTAGATTTAATAATCTTACGAAGTTCAGTAATAGTATAATCATTTGCATCTTTTTCAAGAGTGATGTCGAGTTTTTTAATCTCATCGGTCAATTCGATTTTTAACAATTGTCTTTTACTAGGACTAGTAGTTTTTGGGGACTTCTTAGTAGCAGAACGTTTTGCTTTTTTAGCAACAGCAATCTGTTTTCGCAGGTCACTCATTTTCACATCAAGAGTTGGAATTTCACCTGCAAATTCCCCATAAGTCTTAAGTTCTCCAATAAGTTCGGCCTTTTTAAGATCGCTTTTTTTTGGAGAAGGCGTTTTTGTAACCTTTTTCTCTTTAATTTCTTTGCGACCAACAGTGCTAATAACCTCAGTGAGAACTGTTTGCAATTGATTAATATCCAGTTCAGGAACAGTTTCCATCAAAGTTGAAATAAAAGCATCACCGAAGCGTTGGTAAGCAGTCTTAGTAGCAGCAGTTGAAATTGTAATTTGGAAAGCCATTATTATAAGTACTCGGTGGTATTATAAGTTTTTGTTTGTTTTTAGATAATACTTTTTATTATGTAAAAAAAAACTTCAATTTTCTTTTCATTTTTTCACGAGTTTTCCACCTGGAAATCAAATTCACCTGGAAATAACTATTATCTAACTAAATTTCTAAAAATCTTCAATTTTTAGAAAATTGAAGATTTTTCACCTGGAAATCAAATTCACCTGGAAATAACTATATTTAAAACCAGGTGAATTTTAATAACAAAGAAAATTGAAGTTTTTTAATTGTAGTTGCATTCATACAACTCAACACTACTATATTTAATAATATCAACTAAAACTTTGAAATTTATAAATGGCTACTTTTACACTACAGAGATCTTCTAATCCTATTGAGGACCAAGGTTCAAAACAGTACGATAATCAGTTTCCAAGTCTATCTCAAATGAAACCTCGTTCCCATCAAACATGGGGTCCTAGCACCAACAAATCAACTTATAAGCGTTCTTATAATCAACATGCTGTCAACCCTAAAAAGACCCAATCAAAACGTTCTGCAATTGAATGTGCTTATTGCCATGAACAAGGTCATCACATCAAGCATTGCCATAAGGCAGCCAATGCTACTGTTAGAAAACAGAATGCAAAGAAATATAAACGTCAACAAAAAATTCAACTCAAAAAGTCTCGGGCAGTTGAACGTATTCGGGAACAAGTTATTGCTTCTCAACAATATTCTCAAATTTCCATTGAAAATCCTCCCAGTGTTTCAAACTCTGAAGATCTCAAGACGGGGGTCATGTCTCAAAAAAAAATGTTTGAACACACGGCTGCTCAAGATGAATCGGAAATTCTTTATTATGCATCTATGAAAAAGTCAAATCCAGTGACAAATGAAGCAAAATCAGATATTAAAACCCAAATTAAAGAGAAAGAAGATCTCATGAAAACTCTCAAAAGGTGGGCAGACAAATGTGATTTACAGGAGGAAATCGATGAACTGGAACAACTTTTGTGAACTTTTTCAAAAACAAACTTTTTCAAAAAAGTTTACAAAAAATTAAAAAATAAAAAAAACAAAAAAAATAAAAAAAACAAAACAAAAAAAATTAAAAAAACAAAAAAAAACAAAAAAAATTAAAAAAACAAAAAAAAACAAAAAAAATTAAAAAAACAAAAAAAAACAAAAAAATTGAAGTTTTTTTTAATGAATAATTGATATTATACGTCTTAAAATTATAACTACAAAAACTTTACAAAATGTCAACTTTCAAAAATAATAAACAGGTGAGTGAAGGGGAAGAAAAATCTCTAAAAATTAACAAATTACCAATGTTCTTGAAACCAAGCACATTTAATTGTTGTCCAACTTGTAAAACAGAATATGATTCAAATTTTAGCCAAGAAGGATGGGCAGAAATTGAAAAAAAGGAATTTAAAATAAGTGGTCTATGTAGTGATTGTCAGAAAGAATTCTTTAAATAAAGTAAGGTTAAATAAAGGAGAAACTCAGTTTCAATATCAAAACTATCTAGAACAGGGATGTTTTTCCCATTCTAATGACGCTTTTTTTATTGTTTTTTGGAACTCTTTCATAAGCAGATCTTGTTTTTTAAATTCTTTATCTAGTTTGTCTGGTGGAATATACCTTACTAAATTTTTTTTCTTTATAATTTTTTTACCTAACCTATAAATTTCTTCATAATTTCTTACAATCTTTGCAAAACTACTCATATAAAGTTATACATTTATATTTTAAGTATTTATTATACGAAAAAGAAAATTGAAGATAATAATTGGAAAGAAATCAATAATTATTCTCTATCAACAATGTTTTCAAAAAGCACCCTCTCTAAAATATTCTTTATCCTTATAATTTTCATCGCTATTTTTCCCAAATTCATCCGAGCAGAAGATGATGATGGAGAAATTATAACTGATCTAATGGTCGGCGTTGGAATTTCTTTATGTGAAACCTCTCCAGCATGCTCATCATTAATGTCTATTGTAGTAATTATTACACTTACAAGTTTACCATTTTGTCTATGTGCAGGTATAATTGAACCGGGTGACATTTGTAATAAAAGACAAGCACGCCATGGGTTAACTGCTGGAGTAGGTTATAGTGTTGCCCGGTCATTTCGCTAATATTAAATATCCAACCTATATAAAATATCTTTTGTTTTGATAACATCATCTCGCAAACTATTATTTTTTGATATTCTATTTTTTCTATTTAATAAATTCCACTCTTTATTTGGTTTAATAGTATAATGAGTTCGAAGGCTATATACCTGTTCAATATTTTTTGTTCTAAAATATATTTGCCCTAGTAGTAAAAATATCATTGAAAATGATTTTCCAGTAAATACTGAAATATTAGTTAAACTAATTGTTATTGGTTTAATCATAATAATAAACATATCCCGGGGATATAAATTTTCAAATAATCCAATCCGTAATGCTATAATAAACCAAATTTTCCAAATTACAGAAACCCAAATTTGAATAATAATTATTTTTTTATTCTCTTTTTTAAAAAATACAGCGTCTGAATTGATGATCGAAATTTGATTAAAAAGAAGTGTCGGTGCGACAATACAAATACGATTATCCCATCCACATAGATCGCAAAAAGCATATGTTTCTATTAATGAAAGATATAGTTGTATATGTGGTAACATGGATTTTCTCCAAATACGCCACACAATATCTCTGTTAGCAATCAATAAGTTTTGAATGGGGACGAATAACCAAACTAACCCAATATAATTCACATCATTTATTGAATTTTTACTGCATAACAAACAAAACCCTGTAACATAAAAAAAAAGATTTATTGCAATAGGTACATATCTGGTATAATAATTAACTGAATATTTTAAACAAAAAATAGAAGTTTTCTCTCCACAACATAAATCTATTATCGTCCTTTTTTGATCAATATCAATGCATTGTCCTCTCATAATATTACTACCGTTATCGATACTTATATTAAAAGATGCCTTCGCAGTATAGGCAGATGTTGTACTTTCTTGATTTTTCCAGTGACTAACATTTTGTATACTATGACTTGCAGTTTTCCACTTGGTCAACATATTAATTATATTTAATTATAATACTCTTAAGTAATTAAAAAATAAACTTAGAAATTACAACTAAATATAATTAATGATTAAAAATGTCTTTACATTTCTGATGTCTTTTTTATTATTTTTTCCCACATTTGGAGAGAAAATATGTACAGATATTTGGACGATTGATAATAATGTAAACGGAGTTACACTTTATAAAGTTTCATTGCATATGTGTACTGAGGGTATTATAAGTCCAACACTAAGTTTAAATAATCCAATATTTTCAAATCCAGCATTAGCAGATCCAGCATTAGCAGATCCAGCATCCACTGATGATAATTTCAATTCATCTTTATTAAATATGTCAAATCTAACATTATTTAAAAATTTTACAATATTAAACACACCTCAAAATACCCCGTCACCTCAAAATACCCCGTCACCTCAAAATACCCCGTCACCTCAAAATACCCCGTCACCTCAAAATACCCCGTCACCTCAAAATACCCCGTCACCTCAAAATACACCGTCACCTCAAAATACCCCGTCACCTCAAAATACCCCGTCACCTCAAAATACCCCGTCACCCATAATAAATTATGGAATTATAGAATCAAATGAACAAAATAGTTTATTTTTTAATTCAACAAATAATACTAATAGTACATCTACCAATGATTTAGAACCAGTGCATATGGTATTAATAATTGTATGCAGTATAATAATTTTATTTGCGATGATAATTATAACATATATAATTATTAAAAAACATTATTCATGTTGTAAAAATAAAATATGCATTGAAGAAAATCAACCCAACCCCAATAAAACCTCATTATACAATGAAGACAAACCAAATAATATAAAATTAACTATAAATACTCAAACAAAAAAACTACAAGCATTGGAGAGATTTAATAAAACAAAAAAAACAATACCGCAGCGTAAATCCAGATTTAAATCGGCAATAAAAAATATAAATAACACAAAAAATATAACAAAAGAGCCACCGAAATATCCACCTGGGATGGATATAGATAAAATTCAAAAAACGAAACAATTACCACATCTCCCGACAACGCCTCCACATCCAACGCCAGCAAAACCTATTGTTGGACAATTACCATTAATTGAAAACGGACACGATATAGTTTAACGTATATTTCTAATAGCATCTAATAAATCTCCAGTCATTTGATTATTATTAGTTGCATATACAAATGAATGATCAAATGGATTTTCGGTATAAAGATTAATAATAGCATTAGGCATACTGGTATAATACTCTTTTATATGTCTAGAAATATTATTTAACTCGATTTGATGGTTTATTAAATTTTCAGGATATTTTCCTATACTTTTAAATGCCTTAGTATACATATTGTTTTTTTTTAAATGCATATCCAACACCATAGCAGATGGTATAAATTCCTTCAAATTGTCTTTATTTTTCATTATATTCATCACATGAATTTTATAACAATCTATAAATTGACCATATTCTTCTTTAAATTTATTTAAAAGTTTTTGTTCACTTTTTAATTTTTTAAATTTTAATTGTTTTATAACAATATGATCCAGCGCACATTTTATAATTAATGTGGTATTATGGTCATTATTCTTATATGCAAGTTTGACCAAATCATAATAATAATGAAACATTCTTTTCATTTCTTTTTTTTTCCGCATACCTTCTTTATGGTAAATAATATCCAAAATTATATTGTAAATAGAATTATTAACATATTCGGGTATGGTTTTATTTTTTAATCCAGCAAGTAAACCATATGAAGATCTTTTCAGGTGTAAATTATTTCTTTCTAGTAAATCATCATATTCTGTTGTAAATAAATTAAAAATGAAAGATTTAATACATCCCTTGTGTTCTTGAAAACAATCATCGTTTAACTCATAATAAATTCCATTAAATAAATCTTTCCCTGCATTTGCAATAAAAGAATTTTTACTTCTTCGTCGTTTCATTACTTATAGTAATGAATTGTTTTTAAATATTCATATGTGTAAATATATTCATATATGTATTAACATGTTTAATAACTAATAAAATAACATAAAGCTATCATTGGAAATTAAACTAATATAATGGCTTCTGCAAAAAGAATTAATAAAGAATTGGAAAATATCAAAAAAGATCCTCCAAGATGTTGCAGCGCTGGACCAAAAGAAGATGATATATTTAATTGGAGTGCAACTCTAACGGGCCCTGACGCATCTCCATATGCAGGCGGTCTATTTTATTTGAATATAGTATTTCCACAAAATTATCCATTTAAGCCACCAAAAGTTACATTTTTAACAAAAGTTTATCATCCAAATGTAAATAGTGGTGGTGGAATTTGCTTGGATATATTAAAAGACCAATGGAGCCCTGCTCTTACAATTGATAAAGTATTACTATCTATATGTTCATTGTTAACAAATCCAAACCCAGATGACCCGTTAGTTCCAGATATCGCCAAGCAATATGTAAATAATAGGGTTGCTTACGATATGACTGCTAGAGAATGGACACAATATTATGCAAGTGCATAAAAATATATTTACAGTATTCTACAATATATGAAGATATTTAAGATAATATATTAAATATATTATCTTCAAAAAAGGCACTAAAAAACACTAACGACTGCGTCTTTTGGTTCTTCGTCGTCTTTTGGTTCTACGGCTTTTTCGGGATTTTCTTCTGCGGGATTTTCTTCTACGGGATTTTCTTCTGCGGGATTTTCTTCTGCGGGATTTTCTTCTGCGGGATTTTCTTCTACGGGATTTTCTTCTACGGGATTTTCTTCTGCGGGATTTTCTTCTGCGGGATTTTCTTCTGCGGGATTTTCTTCTGCGGGATTTTCTTCTGCGTCTTTTTCCACCTACCTGACCAGGTTGTGATAAATCGGCACTAGCAGGAGTTCTTTGAATTTCATCGGTGGCTTCTTTTTTCTTAAGACCAATCGCAGCAAGTCCCTTAGAAAGTCCTTCTGTTAATGCTCCGAGGAATCCTCCTCTTTGTCTGCGACTACGTTTTCTAGTTCTTCTTCGTGATCTACGCATTTATATTATATACTAATATTAAAAATAATATTATCCACTAAAGTTTAAATATCCAAATTTACTTCTAAACATTATTATAAGGTATATGGATGTTGAAACAATAGAATTATTTAAAAAATCTGACCTACCTAAAAAAGGATGGATACAAAGATGTTTTTGGTGTGAAATACAAACCTCATTAACTACACATATTACAACAATATCTAATAATCACAAAACCTACAAATTTAATTGTTATTTATGCAAAGATTGTAAAATAATATTTAAAAAAAATCAAATTTTATATTATCAATTCTTAAAAGATTGTAAGATATATATTCATAATAAATATAAGAATGACTTATTAACCAGTTGAACAAACATCAGTATACAAATTTGTGTTATTATTTCCCCAATTTTTAGTGCATTCTCACTGATTTATACAATTGATGTGTATAAATTCTTTATATATTCGATGTTAATACATAGTTGTTGCTTTGGGGAAAACTGATTTTTTTTTGTTTTAGTAAAAATTTAACAGTTATTATTAATTATATAATTCTTTTACACATTTGAACATTTAAAACACCGACTTATGAAAACTCTTCATATATTTTATTAAGTCTAGCATCTAATTCATTTAATCTCTCTCCGTATGTTTTATTTTTTTTATCATCAAATGTATCACGTGGGATTAATAAATACTTTTCATTTTCTTCGTACCAATTAATAATTTTTTCTTGTTGTTCAATCTTAATTTGTGTTCTCTTTTTAGGATTTTCTTCTTTTATCCATTTTATTAAGACTGATCCACATTTATCTTGTTTAGATGAATTACAACGACCACAACAAGGTATACAATTAACTATATTCATTCTCCCTCTTTGACTAGATGGTCTAAATTCATCACCAGTTGGACCGATATGCATCGTTAAACAATAAGCACATTTATCTGTTTCAAAAGGGATCGTATAATCAATCGGAACTTTTGGCTCTATTTGGGGTTCAAGCCTTTCACCCCAATCTTTAAGAATTACGTTTCTATGATTTGCTCTTTTTTTAGAAAATTTCGTTCCAGGTCCAGGTCGTTTTTGCTTAGGTAATCCTTCAATAGGTTCCCAATTCTTTTGGTAGGTGGTATGTTCTATGATATATATTTTGATTATAATGTAAATTATATTATAATCAACTTTTATTAAAATTAAGTCAGCGTTTTAAATGTTCAAAGGTGTAAATTCAATTTTTTTATTAGTTTTTAAAATAATAAAAAATTGAATTTATTTTATAAAAGAAAGTTATATTATAATTAACTTAACAGTATTCGATGTTTCAATCTCTTATGATATGGTTCTTATTTTTGGCTCTTTCTTATATTACTATTATGTTTATGTGGACTACAATGATATATATATGTAGTATATTTTGCAGTGATTGTTTAAAAAACAGTTCGCATAATGATTATACTACATATTCTAAAAGTTTCACAAAAAAAAAAGGTTTTGTGTCACGTTATCCTATAAGAAAACGGTGGGCTCGCCCACGAGGACCCGGTAGTCGTCACTTTAAAACAGGTTATATGTAAATATTTATCTTTTATGAGTTCGTCTTCTTTTATTTTTTTTAGATTTTTTTCTTTTTCTACGAGATTTTCTTTTTCTACGAGATTTTCTTTTTCTACGAGATTTTCTTTTTCTACGAGATTTTCTACCACCTTTGAAGTCGCGCCATGTGGGTGCAGTCTTGAGATCGACTGGACCGCTGTTAACGCCGCTGTAGTGTGTCGCAGAAAGAAATCCTGGTGTTTCGCCGTCACCCGGAGCCCGGTAAAATTCTTCTAGGTCCTCTGGATCTCTGGACTGCATTTCCAATCCCGGAACATCAAAAGGTTCCATTGCCGCTTCTAGAGCGGCATCGGGATCTTGAGCTAATTCCTCGAATGCATCGTCATCCTCATCCAACTCCCCCATCAACGGAGAACCATCCTCTGGTGTATATTCGTTTTTAAATAGAGTACCATTGCTCGGGAGAGTTGGTGCCTCCATGGATTCCATGAATGTTTCACGATCAAGAAGACCCTCGATGTTCATCGTCATTAAATTTTTTTTGATATTATTATATCCTAAAGGATTTGAAATATTCATAATTCTTCCGAGGTATGTTTTTCTGTTTTTTTTGTATGTTTTCATCATTTCAAATTTAAATTTTAATACATCCAGAAAATCTTCATGTTTCAAGTCACCGTATATAAATTGTTGTTGTTCGTTTTTTGCATTTTTTATTTTATGGGCTTTCAATATAGCTTTTTGTTTGTTTTTTTCTGACGTGCTACCATACATGACTTTGGGCATATTATTCCGCGTCCACTCAAAAGTGGGCTCATCCAATTTTTTCTGCTTGTCAGGGCGTTTTGTCGCATATGGATTTATAGTCCCATTATTTACATTTGTAATATACATATTAAAAGTTAATATATTGGTCATTATAATATATGAAAATAAAAAATAAAATTTTATATTAATCAAAAAATTGTAAGATATTCATAATAAATATAAGAATGACTTATTAACCAGTTGAACCAAATCCTCCACTGCCTCTAGAAGTATCATCTAATTTATTTACAAGTCGAACATGAAATTCTCCAGACAAATCAGGCATACAAATTTGTACCATTCTTTTCCCCATACCTGGTACCAAACCAACAATTTCTGGTGTTGATCGGGTATTATACAATGCTGCGCATAAATTGCCTCTATATCCGCTATCAATAATACCCACATTATTTGCTAAGATAAAAGGGGTTTTATAAATACTAGATCTAGCATACAAATAAAAGGGAGATGGTACCATCGCATCTGGTACATCCTGAATTATTTTATATACTCCCACCTGAACTCTTAGATTACATAATTTCTTATCATAAGGATCATAATAATAAGGTCCTAAGTTTTGTAAACCTTCTCTATTTAGCCAAGGTACGGCCAAATCAAACCCACTATCTTTATATTTATTGGGAACCAACATGTCTGTATCCACATATTTTGATTTTTCATGTAAACTAATTCTCTCCTTATAAAACTCAATAAGTTTTTGTTTCTCTCCTTCATTATAATATTCGTCAATTTCATCGCTAACTTTTAGGAAAAGAAGATAATCCTCTTTCTTGTAATCAATGCTAAATAATGACTCTTCAATGTTGGGAAACACAGTTTGCGAATGATCTTTAACTTCTCCCATGCTTAATAATATATTATTAAATATAATCAATAATATATTTTCAATTTTATTCTATGACGGTACAACTAGCATTATTCATCAACTTTTCCTCAGGACCCTCCTTCTTTTTTCTATATGATAATTTCTTTTGCAAATGTTCACTGCTAGACATAAATCCTAAATTTTTTGTTGTGGTAATATTTCCATTACCACAATTATTATGGCAAGTAGGTGTCCTATAACTTTGTAAGAAACTACTACCATAAGGCTTTGTTTTAGAATCACATTGTACCTCATTATGATAACATTGAACGACCTTGGATTTTTTATCTTTTACATATTGTGATTGACCTGTATCAGGAGCTCTTTTGTAGGTAACCATTTGATGGGTGCTACCGTTAACCGGCTCACTTCTTACTTCAACAACACGTGCTGCCAAATTACCTAAACCACCTAAACTTCTTCTATGGTAATTGAAATAACTTTGAGAAATTGCAGGATTTCTGACCTGATTTCCCCCACAACATCCAGTCATAATTACTGTCCCGTCTTTTTTTAACGAAGACCCTAGATTACTGCGAATACTGCCTCTATTTGTAACATTTAAAGCCCATTTTCCTGCATATTGATTTTGCTTAGTTAATTTTGTTTTCTCATTCATCTTTCTTTTCAATACATGAATTGACATATACTAACTTATTAGAAATTAAATATACAACAAAGTTCTATTTTCATAACTTTTATTTAAACATCTTTCTAATGCCCAATAAAGCCGAGTTTTATATAAACTTTCTATGTGATCCCTTAATTCTATATCGGCATTTGTTATTTCCTCCAAACTATTAACTATCAACATGGCCAGCGAATAATAACTAGTTTTATAAGAAATATTTACTGGGAATGTTTTTAAAGTTTTCAGTTCTGGAGAGAAAAACATACCTTTTTTTTCTGTTATAGGAGTGACAACTTCTAATTTTTGATCTTTAATTACATGGAGTTTGTCTGTTTTTAATAACAAAAAATAGAACTGGTTCTCATTTATTTCAATATAATAAATGTCAGTCGGATCTAAATAAAGCATACCCAAGTTCTCTTTTTCTAATTTTTTTATCTGCATAGATAAATTTAAAAATAACTTGTCAGCATGCTTATATAAAAAAATACCAGACTTAATATAATCATTAAATCCAATAATATTTCTTGCTGTAATAGAGAATGTATCTTTTTTCTCTCCTAAAATATCCTTTATGGTTTTATAAAAAGTTTTAAAATTGCTTTTCTTTATATTAAATTTAATACTATTTTTGAGTTTAGTAACTTCCAATTCAGAATTATCGATGATCTTTACCATATATATATTATATTGAAATTTTTTTAATATTATATTTTTGATAATTATACTGAATTATGTAGAAGCATTTTATTAATAATGAAATTAACCAGAAATTTGAATATCAGGAACATCACTATCTTCATAACACAGTTGACCTCTCATTGTACAATAAAAAAGGATTACACCAAGAATAAAACCAGAACCAACAACTATACTAGTCCATATAGGTTCCATTAATATATCTATATAAACATTTTTATATAAACATTTTTATATAAAAAAAAATTGAATATAACTTTAAGAGAGTAATATATTTTAATAAAATGTATTGGTATGTTCAAACAGCACTAATTTACTTTTGTGTATTCTATATTTTACTTATGCTATTGACAAAATTAGTTTATTATATTTTGGATCATTATACATCCAACAATGTTAAAAAAAATTTATATAAACAAAATATCATTATCAAATGAACAACAAAACTTATACGTTTACTAGTGCTTTTTGAGAATAAAAGTTATATATCTGTTTAAATATTATTTACAATCAGCAAGATGTCTACTTGATTTTAAACGCTTGTGTCAGTGTTTGTGGAAGTTTAAAGTTTGCAAATGTGTAAAATAACATTTATGAAAATATCCAGTAATATTATGAACTGTGTGAAAGTGACAATCTCTATGACAACAAAGATAATCAAATTTATATATTAATTCGTTTGTGACACTAGAAAATTTTTTTTTATGCGAGGGTTTCCAATTAAGTTGGAATGTCTTTACTATATTCCATAGTTCATCTGGTAAATACATAACAAAAATTATTGATTAATCTTTAATATCTTATTATACAAAAAAACTTAATTTTTCTAAAAAAAAAGTATGTACAACCATGGTTTATGTTTAATTTTTTTATTATTTTTTTTAATAAATTGAAAAGATTATTTATATTTTATATAATAATAAAAATGAATACAATTAAAAGTTATAAAGCATTAAATGTGGATCAAAGTGAATTAATTAAACGATTAATAAAAGAGAATAAAATATTAATAAAAAAGAATAAAGAAAGAGAAGAATTTTATAGAAGAAGAAAAGATAACTTGTTACGGATGAGAGAATATCATAAGCGTATGAAATACAGTTGTGAATATTTGCTCACCTTCCCTGAAGATGGGAATGATTACAGAACTCACGATGATTGTTTACAAACGATTACAAGTATTTTGGAGGAAGAGTATGGATGAGAGATCTTGTATATCATTATACCAAAAAACTTAAATTTTCTAAAAAAAAAGTATGTACAACCATGGTTTATGTTTTATTTGAGATTATGTTTAATTTTTTTATTTTTTATTGTGAACTTTTTTGAAAATGTTTATTAATATCTACCACCATTCAAATCAACAGATGCCTGTATGCCCCCTTTCTAATTACGCATCATTAATATGGACCTTATCTTCATTGGTTTCCCCCAGAGTTAATTAGTTCTGTATCTTCTTCGGTTTCGCCAGTATTAATAGTTTCTGTAACTTCATTGACAATACTATATTTTTATGATAAAAATTATCTAATGTTTTTAACTTTTCTTTCTACGTGTTTTTCTTTCTACGTGTTTTTCTTTCTACATGTGTTTTTTTTCTACGTGTTTTTCTTTCTACATGTGTTTTCTTTCTACGTGTTTTTCTTTCTACATGTGTTTTTTTTCTACGTGTTTTTCTTTCTACATGTGTTTTCTTTCTACGTGTTTTTTGTTTTCTACGAGATCTGCCACTGAATAAACCACCACCATTCCATCCTGCATCACCAGCAGCAGCACCAGCAGCACCAGCAGCAGCAGCACCAGCAGCAGCAGCACCAGCAGGACCAGGTGTTCCATCGTGATGATGGTGATGATCATTCGAAAACACACCATGAGGAGGAGGAGCAGCAGCAGCTTGTGCAGCGGCAGCAGCATTGGCAGTCCGCTGCAACAATCGACATTGCCTGCACATGTCATAGTTGCATATTCTGCATCCATACATAAATGTTCCAGGCGGAAGATGATCCACCTTGCACACATCACACCACCACCTCCCGCTCTCAAGAGTGGTTTGAAATTGTGTAAGTTGATGTCCTTTTTTGCAAACAAGACCTTGCTGGTCAGCAGCAGCTTGTGCAGCGGCAGCGGCAGCAGCATTGGCAGTCCGCTGCAACAATCGACATTGCCTGCACATGTCATAGTTGCATATTCTGCATCCATACATAAATGTTCCAGGCGGAAGATGATCCACCTTGCACACATCACACCACCACCTCCCGCTCTCAAGAGTGGTTTGAAATTGTGTAAGTTGATGTCCTTTTTTGCAAACAAGACCTTGCTGGTCAGCAGCAGCTTGTGCAGCGGCAGCAGCAGCAGCAGCAGCATCTGCTTCCTCCTCTTCTTCGCATTTTTTACAAGTTGCAGGTTGTCCTCTCTTGGCTCTACTTTGCTGATTCTGGCTAAACTTTCTAGTTGGGCGGCGACTTCTTCGTCCACATTTCTGACATATGATACTATTACCGGGACCTGGAAAGCCCGAATTGCCTCCCGGCTGCTGCTGCTGTTGCTGTTGTTGCTGTTGTTGCTGGTCAGCAGCAGCTTGTGCAGCGGCAGCAGCAGCAGCAGCAGCATCTGCTTTCTTCTTTTCTTCTTGCTGGTCAGCAGCAGCCTTACCTGCTTTCGACTCCCCACTACTAACACCTCCCCGCTTCTGGAATAAACCCTTAAAAGATTTCATATTCGTTTTGCCTGTTAAAAGCCATGTGCCGTCGGGCAAGTGCTCACCTCTGAGTTGTTGCTTGAGCCTCTCGAAGTTTCTTATTTTCTCATTCTTTGGGGCATTGTCTGGAGAGACACTTAAATCAATCAAAGGCGGATGGGTGCCCGAGAGGTGATACAACGGAAATTTTATATTTTTCATTCTCTCCCGCCTGTCAAGTGTTATTTCTGGCAATAACGGTTTGATTAACATCCCCCCCGGTCGATCACTTGGTATCGGTGCTCCAGTGGTCGTATCCGGCCCGATCACCTCCATTTCCATACGCATTTGGGGAATTTCATATTGGTCTTGAAAATTCTTAAATTTATAAGAGGGCGATTGGTATTTTCCCTCAAAAACTCTAGGACGAGGATTTTTATGACCAAACTGATCGTCAATTTGTTTATTTTGTAAAAGACTATTTGTCATAGTATTTATACCACTTTTAAAAAATCTGGTGATGGCTCTCTCGCCATCACCATGGTTTGTAAAAAAGTTATAACTTTGATCGGGCATCATGTCACCAGGTCTATAAACTCTCCATGATAATCTTTCACTGCTGCCGCAATCAATCTTCCCCTTCCCCTGTAACGCACAATGCGTGCTGACACCAGAGAATCTTCTGTATGTTTGTTTTTGTAAAGCATCTTTCACCATCGCACCATCCCCATTATTGGAGTTTATTAAAAATTGTACCCATCCCCGCCGCCCTTGCAGCATCGGGTCCAAATGAGGGAGTTTTCTATGCAATAATTCATCTACTGATTGCAATGCTGCAGAGTATTGAGAATCAGTCAACGCTAACCCTGTTACAGAAGGAAAAACCCAAAAAATATTCGATTCATTAATTCGGTATAGAGGTTTCCGCCCTCCAAGCGTTGAACCGTGAGCTTCTAGTAGTAATATTTGAGCAGGATCACTTAGTCTTTTTGCGCAATGTGCGGTAATACTCTCACCACTATCAAACCCTGCATGGTTTTGTTCGGTGGCCATCTCGTTGCTCAATTGCCGCAAGGCGATCGTGCGCTCCACAGCGGTGGGGTGGGAATTGTTATCGGGGTGTGACGCTTTATGATGTCTACAAGACATCATAAGCATACATGTTGGTGCAGCAGACATTTCGCTACAAAAATCCGCCGGCATTCCATTACTAAAGGGTTCACTTTTTTGGTATATCAGTATGTCAACATGTTTATGTATAGCTGATTTTACTAAACTCATAATTGTTGAATCGCCAGAGCTTGCCAACGCCTCCTTCAAAGCCTCATTTGTCATGTTTGCTTCCTCCAGTTCTTCTTGCAAAAATTTCACACACTCCTTGCACCTCCCTCTTCCTCTCCCTTTCCTAAATTGGGTTTTGGAATACCTGTTACGGTGTAACCAAACTTCACAATAAGAGCACTCAAAACCTTTTTCACTCATATATATATTTATAAATATTATTAATCAAAAAATTTTATAAATTATATGATTTCTATCGTTGAACTAATAATACGCTTAGTATGCGAGACATCATACTACTCATGACGACGACATTTTTAGTGACCAAAGTATCGTACTACATTCCTAAATATGAATATTGTAGGTATTTTGTATGGGGAGAGTATGTGAGAGATTTTGTATATCATTATACCAAAAAAAACTTAAATTTCTAAAAAAAAGTATGTACAATAATGGCTATGTTTTATTTGAGATTATGTTTAATTTTTTTATTTTTTATTTTTTTTTATTTTTGTAAACTTTTTTGAAAAAGTTGTTTTTGAAAATGTTTGTTAATGGCTATCACCATTCAAATCAACAGATGCCTGTATGCCCCCTGCTAATTGCGCATCATTAATATGTTGGGGAACATCTTCGTCGGTTTCGCTAGCATTAATAGTTTCTGTAACTTCATTGGCAATATCGTATGTATTTTCAAGAAAGATATTAATCTCACTATATACTTGGTTAAACTTGGTAGATCCGACTTCATTATTTCCACCACCTGAACAAATGCTCTTAAATTTTAAAAGAGATAAAGGATTGTATCGAATTGCTAAAAAGTACACTTTTAATTTTTGACACCACTCTAATTTAGATTCTGGAGATAAACCGGCTTCAATAATTTTACCGAATACATAAATTATTTTTGATCTGGAAGGAAGACCTTTTGCAGCCGATCCGAATACACTTTTATGATAACACACATTCATAATATCAACAAACATTAACAAGTCATCCACTATATCAGATACCTGTTCAATTGATACCTCTGAACACAGTTTGGGTTCTAAACGGTGAAATCGTTTATCGAAAAAGACAATTTCTTTTTCTTTTGATGTGATAATCATACCACACAAAAGAGCAATATTATCAAGTCTTTTTGTCTCGCTTAACACACCCATAGGAGATTTAGCCCAATTTTCGCGTAAAAGATCTATCTTTTCTAGATTTTGAGTAATAGAATCGGAGCATTCGTATGGCGTATCTTCGCAAAGACCGTACTGTAAGTGGACATCCCATTCGCCACGAATGATATGTTTCGCCAATTCAGGGATCACGTGATTTTTACGCCAACTGAATGCCTTAAGGAGTTCACCTTGTGACAAAGCGACTTGTTTGGTGTTTAATCTGGTAAACATAGTAGATATTGCTTTAGTAGGATCGGTTCTCGCTACTTCTGTCGTAGAAATAGGCAAGTGGCAATTCATAAACTTCGCTTGGACCGCGGGGGGGAGGTTTTCAAAAAGAACTTTTTTTTCTCCATTGTGAGGTATACCAAATTTATTGGAGGTAAAATCTCTGAGAGTACGAGATTTGTTTGCACCATCAAGAATTAGCCAAGGAGATGAATAATTATTCATAGCATTGCCATAATCACGGACCAGAGAGATAAGTCCACATGGATATCCATTCATAATAGACTCGATATAGTCTTTTTTCATCTTTTCTGACCAAACACCAGTTTCTTCGTCACCTCTATTAAAGATAGTAGATGCTCGAATATTGATTTTGTCATGAGGAGCCATTTCGTTACCTCCATTAATTTTATCAACTAATTGTTGAATAGTGAATGTAGTATGGGATGTACGTGGCATATTTAAATTTGTAATTTATTTTTGTTATTTTATTGTTTGTATATATTATACAAAAAAAACTTCAATTTTCTAAAAAAAAAGTATGGGGTGATGTTATTTTTAATTTTTGTTTTTTATTTGAAATGGTACACAGTTCAGTCATCTTCTAGGTAGGGTTCGTCATCTTCCTCCGTTTCTTCTCCCGACTCCCATTCGCCCTCATCGTCATCAACAATTTCTTTGCCCGGCTCGACGTCAGGAGCGATAAACTCAATATCATTGGTATAATGACTGCTACTAGTCACAAGTCCCAATACTTCACGAGTGAGTTCTTCGGGGAGTATTTGAGTTACTTTTTCAACATTCATTGCTTTTTTCAAATCGTGCTCATATTGGTTATCGTGGCACTTTTGGTGCTGGTCCCGCCCATCAATATGGAAGTAACCCCTATTATAACCTGTATCATATTGATCTCCTCCCGGACCTGATCCCGGAATAAACGTAAGAGTAGAAAACCTCTCAGGAGTTGCTCTTTGACGAGATGGGTTACGGCGCCCAATAGGAACAACGTGTGTTTTGTTAATAATTGTATTAGACATGTTTTTTAAAAACCAGGTTAAATTTTGAATATACTATAATTATTAGAAAAAACTCAAACTTCAATTTTCCTTAAAATTAAGCACTAAGAAAAAAACACCTGGTAAATATCAGATGGTAAATATCACCTGGAAACTATTTTCACCTGGAATATAAAAAGAAAATTGAAGTTTTTATTTCAATGGTTAAGATTGATATCCTTTTTATTCTATACAGTTTTCAAAATCATAATATGTCAACTAAAACTTCAACTAAAACTTCAACTAAAACTTCAACTAAAACTTCCCAAGAGGAAAGAGCAGCGTCCTTCATTAATAACAGCGGTGATACCATAAGCCTTCACATTGATCATGTTTGGCCCAATATTAGAGACTACCGTGTTAAACGTCACATGATTGCGGCTAAACTTGGATACATTGAGAGAATTGATCTCAGTCCTGTCTATGATAGGCAAGGTGTTCATAAATTTAATGAGGCATTTGTTCACTTTCGCAAGAATTCTTGGAACAACCGCGATGCAGATGCTCGTGAGGCGCTCAGACGTCTTCGAAATGGTGAAACCATCAAACTGGTGTATGAAGACCCATGGTGGTGGAATGTGAATATTTCAACCTCTCCAAAACCGGATGAGACCCCTAAGCCTGTATCACATAAGAGCCAAACACGTAAGACACGCATTGTTGAACCTGAAGAAAAGGTTTCAGACGAATCTTATCGCCCAGTCAGTCCAACATACAGTCCAGATGAAACCATTGAAGAAGGTGAAATTTTAGAAAATCCATAAATATAAAAAACCCTGTGATTTCAACACAGACGAAAAAAAAATTCAACCATAGTCAGGTACAAGTAATCCTATAGGATGAAATGGAAGTTCAATTCTTCTTTATGGTAACTTTTTTTATTATAAGTTCAAATATATAAAATAAATTATTATTTATTATATGGATGAATGGGCTTGTTATATTATTGAAAACAGAGGATATACTTATGTTGGAGTTTCAAATAATGTTAAAAAAAGGTTACGTGCACATAACGGAGAGATACGTGGGGGAGCGAAGTATACAACTGGTAAGGGAAAGGGTTGGACCCATGTTTGCATTATAAGAGGATTTCCGACCAAAATAGAATCTATGCAATTTGAGTGGGCATTGAAGCATGTTCCCCCGAGAAATGCTGGTGGTATAAAAAATAGAATTAAAAAATTAATAATATTATTCAAAAAAGAAAGATGGACGAATAACGCACCATTAGCAGAGACCATGCCTTTAACCATCGAATGGATAGATGAAAAATATAGACAAGAAATGGATTTACCCGTGTATATAAAAGAAATCAACCAATTTTCATAAAATCATCGTATTATTGAAAATTGAAGTTTTTTATTATTATTTTTTACAATATAAAACGTAATAATATGAATACTGTGAACCCTCAAACATGGATGCAAGAAAACTGGCCAAACTGCAAAGCCCTCGACCACGATTGGACAATGGAGAGATATGATTATCCACAAGAAGTTCGTGATTGGATTAAAGAGAATTGGATCAAAGTGAATGATGAAAATGGCGGAACTTTTCACGAACCAGAATATTACAAGTTGAAACAATCAAATGATACTCCTCCTCAAAATTTAGTTGATAAATTTCAAAAATTTATCGATACGCCAATTGAAAATGAAAATGATGGGAAATCCTTCGCAAAGTCTTATAAAGAAACTGGATTAGATAAAGGTATGGACGATGCTAATAAAAAGGCACTTGATGTTATGGCTACAGAAGGTATGGATTCGGCTATTAAATACATGTTTACAGATCAGGAAACAGGTCGTCAACTGTCCTACGGTGAAATGCGCTCACGGTACGGTTAATCCCAAATTGTAGATTAAATAAATTTGAACAAATAAAAGTATAGATATATAAAAATAAAATAATAAAATGAGGATTTATTCCGCAGAATATAATAAACGTATGGAAGAAATGTATGATAATATTGAAGGGTTTGATCAAAAACATCTTCCTGAATTCGATAGAATAATTAAAGAAAACAAATATTATAAACTGGATATATTAGGGCTTATTCAAAAGATGGAATATTTTCATAAATTTACGCCAGACGCTCTAGAACATATGATAAATACAATTAATAAATTTCCACAGACATTCCAACGATATGGTCCTTATGTAAATACAGATAATTATTGGAAAATAATTACACCTTCTCAAATCTCTAATGATGAAAATAATCTAAAAATATCAATATATCAAAAAAAAATACAAGATCAAAAAAAACACATATCAGAGTTACAAAATTTAATAAAAAAAATGGACACTGAATAAAATTAAAAATACCATCCTCCTGGCACACCCTTATATGTATATGAATATTTTGGTTCATTTTTATATTTTTTTTTATTATACTCATCATATCCTATATATTTAATCGTTACCGCGTCATTATTAATAATGCGACATTGTTTATTATATAATTTTTGTAAATATATTTTCTTTACGTTTTTGTCATGTATTTTCTTTATGTCTTTGTCATGTATTTTCGATTTCATATTTCCCATTTTTATATAATAAATTATTATTATGAATTTATACTCTTTTTTGTTGGAAAGTATAAAGAGGAAAATTGAAATTTTTATTGGACCATAATTATGTTAATATTACATATAAATGGTCAATTATAACACTAATTACTATAGACGAAACAAAAGACAAAAATTTAAAGTACATAAATGTCAACATTGTGAATTTGAGACAACAGGTCCTAAATCAAGTCTGAATGCACATGTATGGGCAAAACATACGAAAGAAGGAGATCGTCCATTTCAATGTCCTTGTGAAACATGTACAAGAGGATATTCTGCAAAAGCAAATCTACACAAACATCTAAGACAACAGCACAATATTGAAATTCCAAAAGATAATAATATTTTTGCGTATTCCGTTCTTGTAAACGACTTAGTTATTAACAATGATTGGACAGATAAAACAAAAGAGAGATTTATTATTTATAAGGATAATAATGTACTTCCTAAAAAAATACCACAAGTATTCACCGATAATAATATTACAATTGAACAATTATACTGTGATCAATATAACGGGCTTATCGCATTACGAGGTTATACAAAAGAAGATATTATTCAACTTGGTTCATAATTATTACATTTTTAATTTTATTCTAATAAATAAAAAATACGTATTTTTTCTGTTTTTATAAAATATGTATTAATAAAATGTATACAAATGAGGTTCAACCATATTTAGATGTGTATTATGAAACTTTAGAACAAAGTAAAATAAGGGATCTTATTCAATACGCAACAAATGGTGGTAAATGTATTAGAGGATTTATTGTAAAACATATTATAGAAACATTGACTGATAAAGAGGTTCCATGGCAACCAATCGTGAGCGTTGAGTTAATTCATTCTGCGAGTATTGTTATTGACGATTTACCATGTATGGATAATGATACGTTTCGTAGAGGCAAATCAAGCACATTCAAACATTTTGGAAACAATGAATCTATTCTTTCTTCTTATTTTATAATTTCAGAAACAATTAGAATTATAATAGACGGTCTAGATGATATTAATAATGTTAAGGTATTTAAAACTCTTATTAATGAATGGTGTGAATTATTGGGTAAAAATCTAGTTATTGGGCAATTTTTAGATTTAAAAGGTGATGCCGAATCTTATTTTAATATAAAATTTTCTCAAACTGATTCAGTAAATGATTATATTATTAAATACAAAACATGTTCACTGTTTTCATTTTCTTTTTTGATGGGGGCATTTTTTTCAAATAAAATAGATCCAGAGACTATACAGGATTTTAAGGATATGGGGTTACATTTTGGTATGATGTTTCAATTAATGGATGATTATCGTGATAAAGATACAGATGTACCTTATGCAAACTATGTTTTGTCCAAAGGTTTAGAGATGGCCATTGAAAAATATAAACAATCTCGCATTAGTCTTTGTATATTATTGAAAAAACATAACTTATACACGGATAAATTTATTAATTTACTGTCAAATATAGATAAATTGTTTGTTTGGTAAATATAAACCAAAATAATAACAAAAAATATATTTACTTAGAAATATATTTACTATTTTTTTTAATGAGTGAAGAAAATTATTTCAAAAAACAAATATTAACATACATGGGAAATAAACGTAAATACTTATCGAAAATAGATGAAATTATTACTTTAATTAAAAAATCTCTGGGACAGGAGAATATAAGTATAGGCGAAGGTTTTTCTGGATCAGGTGTTGTAAGTAGATTATTTAAAAATAGAATAATGAGTGACGGTTCCAAACCCCTGGAAACATTTTATGTGAATGATATTTCGGGATATTCTAAAACGTTGAACGAGTGTTTTTTAACTTCTACAGAAAATCTCTCCACTTACGATATTGAAACTTTAATTCTACATTTTAAAAAGATACGGAAATTTATAGAAACCTCAAACAATCCGCGACCATTTGTTGCCAAGTTCTGGGCACCTAAGGACGACGAAAATATAGAACCGCATGAACGTGTCTATTTTACAGCCGAAAATGCCAAAACGATCGATCAAATGTTATATTATATCCATAATTTTGTAGAAGAAGAATACAAATCTTTGTTGTTAGGGCCTTTATTAGTGCAATGTTCTATACATAACAATACAAATGGGCAGTTTTCAGCCTATTATAAAGATGAGGAAAAGGAAAAAGGAATGTATGGAGGTAAAAAAAGCATAGATTTAAAACGTATAAAAGGGAAAATAAAACCAATCATGCCTTTATTAACACACCATAAAGCAAATATTAAAATAAGTCAATCTGATGTCATAAGTTGGTTGGATACAATACCCGAAGTAGATCTCATGTACTATGATCCTCCATATAATAAACATCCTTACAACATTTACTATTTTCTACTGGATATTATTAATGATTATAATGTAAATATAGCAATACCAGATACTTACAGAGGACAACCCAAAAATTGGGAAAAAAGCAAATATTGTAGTCTAAATAAAGCAAAGGGTGAGTTTGAAAAATTAATAGAGAATACAAAAGCCAAGTATATCTTAGTTTCCTATAACAATAAGGGTATAATACCTATTAAAGAACTAGAAAAAATATTAATGAAAAAAGGTGAATTATTTAAAATACCGTTCGAAAATGGAGCATATAATAAGTATTTGGGAATAGCCGCAAAAAAACGTATAAAAAAAGAAGAAAAATTAGAGGAATTTTTATGGCTCGTGGATTGTAGATAATTAATCTTTCGCTTTATAACATTTCCAAAACCATGGGAAGTCGTACATAATTTTAAAATCGAGACCTTCGTCTAAATATTTCTTTATTTTAATAGAATTTTCACTAGTATTTAGATGATGAAAGTAAACAAAAGCCAACTTATTTGCTTTTTCTTTTGAATAAACAACATTGATTTTTTTTATTGGTCCCAAATTATATTCATTAAATGTGTCATTGATAAATTTTTTATTTACGGTTTCTTTTATTTTTGGTATGCAAATACAAACTTCTGTATTCATTTGATAATAATTTATGTAATTATTATCAATGTAATAATATAATCAATTTTATACTGTCTCTTATAAATAATATTAGTCATCTATTAAGGTTAAAATGTGCTTATTAAATAAGATTGATTGCTGTGAAGAGACATATTAATAGAATACTTAATCTTTAAGTATTATTGAAAATTGATTTTAAAATAAACAATGTAATTATAATTAAAATGAATAAAGAATTTCAATCAGAAATAAAAAAAAATATGTTTAGGAAAAAATCTAATAATTCAAGAGATAACTCAAGAGATACTCCAACTCAGAAACCAAATAGCAGATGGAGTAAATTGGAAATTTCGGAAGATAATTCAAGAGATAACTCAAGAGATACTCCAACTCAGAAACCAAATAGCAGATGGAGTAAATTGGAAATTTCGGAAGATAATTCAAGAGATAACTCAAGAGATACTCCAACTCAGAAACCAAATAGCAGATGGAATAAATTGGAAATTTCGGAAGATAATTCGAGAGATAACTCAAGAGATACTCCAACTCAGAAACCAAATAGCAGATGGAATAAATTGGAAATTTCGGAAGATAATTCGAGAGATAACTCAAGAGATAATTCGAGACATAATTCGAGACATAATTCGAGAGATAATTCAAGAGATAATTCGAGGCAACAACCAAATAGCAGATGGAATAAATTAGAAACTGATCAAGGATTAGATCAAAATAAATTTGAGACTGGACGGGATTTAGATCAAAATAATTTCAAAAAATCTCATACAAATAGAATGAATAATAGATGGGGTAAAATAGAACAAAATACATATAATACATCTGATAATACTTCTGATAATACTACAAATAATAGTTTTAGACATAATTACAGACCACCTAATAGAAAGTTTGATAGACGATCGGGTGGCAAAGGTTCAGGTGTGTTTTCCAATATGGAAATTATTAACGGGGTTCCTCATGTAAAAGGTGGTATACAGAAATCATTAAATATTATGGACTCTATAAAAATAAAACCAACTCATACAGAACTAAAGAAAAAATCATCAAAGAAAAAATCATCAAAGAAAAAATTAGACTGTGCATTTCTCGAGGAAACAGAAGAGGACAAAAAACAAAAAGAATTATTGAAAAAACAAATGCTAGAACAGTATGCTTATGAATATGATACAGACGAAGATATTATTGATTAACACACCTTTTAATTGAAATAATGAGTATGTATTAATATATTTTTTTAATTTATTAATTTAATGAGTGATTTAATTGATAATTTGGATGATAATTTGGATGATGATTTGGATGATAATTTGGATGAGCTGGATGATGAATGGTTGGAAAAATTAGAAGAAGATGAGGAAGAATATGATATTTTCTATAAAGAAATGATTGATATCATACAAGTTAATTATATTTATATAGATGACGCGAAAAAAATATATCATATTAAAAGAGAAAATATTGATATAGATGATAATATTTTAAATAAAGAATATTTAACTTATATATTAAAAAAAAATAAAGATTTCAATAATATATCTCATAAAATTATTAGTATATTGCAATATAATATTGATATTAAACCTCAAGAAATAAATTTATTTATGAAAAATCCCGATAATTTTAATTTTTTAACTGTTAATGAAAATATAAATGATATAAAATGGGAAGATACAATCAATTTGTTCAAAGATATGAATACTTTATATATTATTTATTATAAACCTCCATATAAGGCCAAAAAGCAGACAAAAAAAATTTATATTAAGCAAAAATTGAAACATAAAAAGACAAAAAAAAATACTTAAACGCAATATAGGTTTGATTAATATGAACATTATTTCAACAAAACTGGATCGTGACAACGGACCAATTCAAATAGGTGAAAACGGACATGTAGAAAAATCATGGTCGTATGATATTAATGAGCAAATTTGTCAATTCTTCTTCCAACTGGTTCGGGCGAAAGATACGAGTGATCTACAATATAAATTAGGTTTAATGTTGAAAAATCTAACATGGACGGATAATTCATTTCAGTTATTGACTTTATTGAAAATAATGGTTCATACGAGAGATATTATTGATGGTAAGGGAGAATATGATTTGGCTTTTATGCAATTATTGGTGTGGTATAAGTATTATCCAAAAATAGCATTTGATTGTTTTCAGTTATTTTTGGATACAGATAAAAATCCATTAGATCATCAATATGGATCGTGGAAGGATGTAAAAAGATTTTGTCAATATATCAAGGACAATATGATCGACGGTGAAAAACATCCATTTATTAGCGGAATTCTTTCTAGTTCTCTTGATCATATGAAAGATGAATATAATAAATCAAAAAATGATATAAATTATAAACCTACATTAGTAGGTAAGTGGTTGCCTCGAGAAAAATCAAAATATGGATGGATTTTTAATAGATTGGCTAATATGATGAATCCATCGTTTATGGATACAGTAACGGATCGTTCGTCAATGAATAAAGCATCTAGAAAGCAGAAAATGGAATTGAAGAAAATTCTTGTTTATTTGAATAAGAGAGTAGACACTGTTCAGGTTAAAATGTGTGATCGGGAATGGTCGTCTATTGATTTTAATAATGTAACTTCTCTAACTATGTCTAAGAATAAAAATGCAATTCTTTATGTGGATAAAAAGGGAGAAATGCGAGGCGATAATTCGGATCGTATCACATGTAAAGAAAATTATAAGGCACATCTTTCGGCGGCTAAGAGTGGTGATACAACTAAGAAAATTCATGGAAAGCGTTGTCAAGTGGGAGAACTTGTAAGAGACGCACTTTCTTGTAAAATTACGGAAAAATCCAATGAGGATATAATGGAAACAATTAATGAGCAGTGGAAAAGCAATTTAACTAATAATAAGGGGTTAGAAGGAAAGTCTATCGTTACTATGTGTGATATTTCTGGTTCTCTGGAGGATGATAATTCATTACCGCTTCATAATGCTATTGGATTAAGTATTAGAATTTCAGAGTTGGTTGATGATGATTCTGGATTTAAAAATAGAATAATGACATTTGATAGTCATCCGACGTGGGTGCAACTTACGGATGAGCAAGGGTTTGTAGAAAAGGCTCATATTGTTAAAAATGCGGGTTGTGGAACAAGTACAAATTTTCATCTTGCTCTTGATAAAATTATAGAGGTTCTTGTTGAGAAAGAGATTCATCCGTTAATTGTTAAGAAATTAATCGTTGCAGTATTCAGTGGTATGCAAATAGACTGTTCTGATCATAATATATTTGATACAATGGGGGAGAGTATTAAACACAAGTTTGTTGATGCCGGAATGAAAACAAAATGGAATCAGCCATATGAGATGCCACATATTCTACTTTGGAATTTAAAAAAGACTTCGGGATTTCCAACAACATCATATTCTAAGAATATAACATTCTTAAGTGGGTATAGTTCTACACTTCTCAATGTGTTTTGTACAAAAGGCATTGATGCATTACGCGAATCAACACCAGTAACTATGTTAAGGGATTTGTTGAATACTGATAGATACAATATTGTCCATGATATTATCCAATAAACTTATGATGAAATAAAAATGAAAAATCACAAATATATATATATTAATTAAAAAATATAAAAATAAAATATTTTTTAATACAAAAGCAATGAATGAAAATAATACATATAATAGATATAATAATGTATTGATGTCAGAATTAACAAATATTATTACAAATAGTTTTAATACAAATGGTACTTTTTTTCCTAGTCAACAAACTCCTACGAATGTTATGCAAAATTCATTATATGAGAAAAATCCATATAAAAAAGTGACTTCCATCGAAGGATTATCGCAATTAAAAACAATTATTTTTAAAGATAGTGAACAAAATACAAAAGAGTGTTCTATTACCCAAGATGAATTTACAGAAGGGCAAGAAATAATCCAATTACCGTGTAAACATATTTATGAAAAAGAAGCAATTCATACATGGTTAAAAGAAGAATCAAATAGTTGTCCGGTTTGTAGATATGAATTGAAATTTAAAGAAGTAAATCAAAAAACCAATTATGAACAAGACATGTTAGATAGTGATGATGACATGTTAGATAGTGATGATGACATGCCTGAACTTGTAAGTGACATGCCTGAACAAGATATGCCTGGGTTAATTAATTCACATGAACAAAATGAGAGAGAAAATATATTATTTAATATAAATCGCATTATTCAAAATATACAACTTATAACCGAACCTCGTGGAATATATAGACAAAATTCATTTCAGACACAAATGTATATAGATAATGATTTTCAACATGCTTTAATGGACAGTTTAAATGAAACAAATAATGAAACAAATAATGAAACAAATAATGAAACATCATATGAAGAAAAAAATTCTGATGAATTCTTAACTCATCCAGATACTCAACATGATTGTATGTATGATGACAATTTAAGTTATATAGACAGCGATGATGAACTACTTACGGTTGATTAAATATCGTCCCAATCAATATCATCAATAACTTCGAGTTTTTCATTTACGGGATCTTTCTTTTTATGATCTTCGTTTTTATTATCCATATCCAGTATAATATTATCCGGTTCCCCATTACGATCGAAAATATCATCGGTTGCTTCTATTTTTCCTTGGTCATGAAGTATATTATAAACTTCTTGTATTTGTTTTAGTTCTTCCATATCATCATTATTATAAACATAAATAAGATCTGCCTTTTCTTTTCGTTTTTTACTGACAACTTCTCCGAAAGATACACTTCGTAACCCAACTAAAACAATGCAATTAGGTCTTATAGTATTATCTCTTTTATTTCTTCCCCTAAATTTACCTCGTATAACAAGAGTTCTTTTGATTTGATCAGTACATAAAATTTCAGCATGTCCTCCACCATGAATGGTTGTCACACGTGCGATTACTTCACCTTCTTCGACAGGTTTTCGTAATTTTCTACGTGTACTATGATTTACCACATTCTTTCTGGCCAATTTTTTGTGTCTACTACCTCCTGCTTTATTCTTCACCATTTTATTAATAAAATATTAATATTCTAACTTCTTTTCAATTTTATATGTTTTAACATTTCGTGATGATAAAGAATGTATCCAATTATCTATCGAATTGCTAGAAATATATTTTGTACTTTTTTCCTGTACATTTTTTGGTTGTTCATCAGGTTCATATCCATATTGACTATAGAAGTCTTCCATTTCATTATCGTCTTCAAAATCGAGTTGTTTTTTGACTGGATCTATTTTAATCTTATATTTGTCAAATCTATCCTTCCATATTTTACTATTATACGCATGATATTCCCAATTATACCAATACTCTTGATCTAATACAAAATTACTTCTCGCTAATTTGAAACATCCTATATTCTTCGATATTTCAAATAATCGTTTTTCTCTTAAAGTGGAAATGGTATTTTTAACAACTTCTTTCAAAACACGCCTTACATCTATGTAGCAACTGATTGGTACTTTCTTAAATATAAATTTACTTTCTGTTTTAGGGATAATTAGACATTTACACAAAAGTAGATGAAATTTATTCTTATAATGGCCGTTGCAATCTGATATAATACTATAATTTTCTTCCAAAAATTTTGCAATATGTTTGTTTTTCATGTTTTTTTTCAAATAATATGAAATGTATTCGTTATTTTTATTTGTAATTGAAAACATCAATAGTTTTTCATATATGTTATCTCCCTTATACGGACGAATATCTATATACGATGTAATATATGTTAATACAGAACTATAATAAGTTCTGTATAAAAATATATCGTGATTTATATTTTTATGGGCTCTACCTAAGTTATAAATAATATATAAAATATATTTAATTTTATTGTTTTTCTTCCATTTTTTGTAATAACTATTGATTTTGTTAATAATTTGGGGGTAATTTATGTAATAAAAATCATAATAGATTTTGTATGTAAATTGCCATATGTCTTCAGGATCATTGCTTTCATATAATTCAGTAATCCAGTAATATGTTTCTGAAAACTTTTTGTTTTTCAATATACATTCTAATAATGATAATTCAACTTCATCCTTATTATATAAATATCTCGTAAAAACTAATTTGTTGGTCATGTTTTCTACTACAGTACAAAAATTTTTTTTTATCAATTTTTTTCTACAACTACAATATATGAGGAATAAATGGCTATTACAAATTCAAAAAACTTTACATAAATATCCCGGTAAACCAATTAATCAAGTTTTACAAATAGCAAAAATTAATTATGAAAAAGAAAGGAAGAAAAAGAAAAAGAAATAATTATCTACATAATTAAAAAACTTTATACTAATATGGATTTCATCTTGGTTTTCCTTCGGGATTTGTAATACGTTTACTTAAACTAGTAAACAAATTTTTATCATTAACCCAATTTAATAATTCTCTTATCCTATTCATTATTTATATATATATAAAATTGGTAATTTCAATAATTTAAGACATACTTTTTCTAATTTTCAAAGTTTCTATCTTACCTGTTTTACGTTCTTTTTTTAATACTTTATCAATGTCTTTTTTTCCATCAATAAAGTTTTTTTTAAAATTCTTAAATACTTTAATACCTACTTGAATATCTTGTGTTAGAAATCCATTAAACTTTTGTATAGTATCAGAGATATCTAATCTATTTTCAGGAGTTGGATCTATGTTTTTCAGTAATAACTCAGTAAAATGTATTATAAATTTGTTATCGGTATATCCATTTGTGTTTATAAAATGAATAAATTTCAAATACATAATTGATAACGAATAATTATCGATTGTAGTCCAAAAACTCATGATATATTTCTTACGCTCTTCAAATGTTTGAAATGAATTATAATATTTTAGTTGGTTCACGCATTTTTCCTTATATTTTTTAATAAAAAATGGAGAGAAATTTTGTATCAATCCTTTATTGTTATCGACAAATTCTTTTACAATATCTATTAAATCATCATCGGTAGGATTAGAATTTTCATTTATTAAGTATGCCATATAATGTACTTCAAGGGGCCAAATATAATAATCAGGTCCGAATACATAAAATATTTCCTTCATTTGATTATCTGGTATATTATCTAAATCAATGACAGAAGATAGTCCAAAATCGATAATTAATGGAAGTTTTGAATCATAATCAAATAATATATTCGTTCCTTTTAGATCAAAATGTAATATATTGTTTTGTATTAATTTATTTATGGAAGAAAGTAAATGATTATAACTAGATATAAGTTTATTAACTATATAATCATTATCTTTGTGTTTGATCATAAAATCAATAAAATCAGTACCATTTATAAATGGCATTTTCATAGTTGTAAATCTATTAGAGGACCTTTTTTTGAAGATTTCGCATCTACCATGATCAGTATCTTCTATTTCTCCTAGTTCAACACTACAGTGTTTAATAATAGGAACAAAATGGGTAGAGTATCCTATAATTTCTGTTATTTTTTTCCCAATTTTAATTTCTCTTATAGCATATTTATTATATACTTGGACTTTGCTGACATATTTATTAGATATTAATGTACTTCCGTCACAATTTATGGCTGGGCTGAAAACACATCCATATCCACCACTTGCTAACATTTTTCCACCTATCATATTAATAAAAAAACATATTATAATTTTTTAGTTATAACTCTGAAATATTGTTTATACTCAACAAATACTTTTCTGATAATATTAATAGTTTACCTGTCTAAAATATCTATTTTTATATGTTTTTTTAAATTTCATCAAAAGTTCTTCTTTTGTATTATATCCATTATTTTTAAGATTTTTCACTTCATTCTCTAATGTTCTTTTCTCCATATTTTCCATATAATCTTGAAATCCATTAGAAGGTTTACTATCTTCTGACCGCAAATGGATCAATATTTGGATATCCATTTCTTTTAAGATGGTTCTATCTAAACCAATATATTTTTTTCTAATGACATCGTCTTCTTTTTTATCACTTTTATTTTTATGATAATATCTTGCACTTTTATAAATTTTTTTATAAATATCACCTTCATATCCTTTACTTTCTAGATATTCAAGTTCTTTGTCTATTAATGTATTATTATCATCTTTCCATTCATTCCATGCTTCCTTAAAATCCTTCGATTTATCAAATTTATGTATTCTGGTAAATTGTTCTAATTTTTGACTAAAACTATTACTAAATTTAAATCTAAATATTTTTCGATCATCCATTTTTAATAAATATAATTTTGCGTATTATTTTTCTTTTCAATTTTAATATTATGATTAATATATGCCTGTGTTCAAGGTTCAAGAAGAAGTATTTCTTAATAAGATAAATAAATGTTATGTAAAAATTTTAACTGTTAATAAAAAACCAGATAACTCTCCTCTTAAAGAATATATAAAAGAATTGCCTAGACAAAGATTATCACAATTTGATTACGAATGCAAACCTAGACCACATTGCTTATTTGCTTTTATTAATCCAGAATCAGGGGACTTTATTCAATCAGACGAAATAGAAGTTGCTATGGATTTATTGATAAATTCCAATTATACTATTGATTATAAATTAACAAAAATGGTTAAAAAAAACAGTGAAAAATTAGTATTTTATTTTTCTTAAATTTAAATTGATATTAATAATTTAAATATAGATATCCATTATCTAGTAAATATATGTCATCTAAACAATCACAAATTAATAAAAAACAATCAAATATTATACAATTAAATATATCATCATATGTAAAAAGTCTTAATGATATTGAAAAAAAAGCATTAGAAATTGCCAAAGAAGATTTAGGTTCTTCATTTGACTTAGAAAAAAGTATTGGATATTTGAGTTGGTTAAAAAAAAATAAAGTATAAGGATATATTAATAATGTCGAAAGAAAATCCCAGTATTCAACAAATGGTAGAACATGAATTTATTAACTCAAATAACGTTGGTCAATCTATTTTACGATTGTCTACTGATCCTTCTATAGCAATTGTCAGAAGATTAGTATCTAAGTTCATAGGATTACTTGTTTCTATAATGGACAGGATGTTGGAATTATTAGGAGTTTCATTAACTGATCCAGATAAATTATATGAGAATATTGATAAAGCCAAACATAATGCTACCCTTTTAACTATGATCATGGTATATATATTAGAAGATCCTGATATTAGAGAAAATATAAAACAAGTTGCTCTTGCTTTAAATGATTCTGCCCTCAAACCTTTTTTGGCTGTAGCACTTATTACTCTAAAAGAAATGAAACCTGCTATAGATGAAGCTGAAGCAGACTTAATTGAACGTATGAAAGAAGGTTTGCGACGTGCTGGAGACGGTGCTACAGATGCACTTGAAAATGTTATTACTGGTATTCCCGGTATTGGTAATACTTGGAGCGCTATTTCAGGAGTAACAAGTGCTGTCCAAAGTGGACAGGCTATTGTAGAAACCAACTTAATTCTTATTCTAGAAACCACCTATAGAATTTTAGAACTTTTGAGAAAGACAAATGTTCCGGGATTAGAATCGGTAGATAGTTTTATTGATTTTGGGTTAGGGGCATATAACACTTATACTGATGTAACTAATAAATTTGATGAAATCAACGCTACAGTTCAGCAATTGAAATTTGATCCTGCTGAAACTTTATCAAAAGAAAAATTTGTTGAAGAATTAAAAAAAAAAGATGATTCTGCAAAAGCAATGATGCCAAAAGGATTAACTAGTCAAATGCCTGTAAATAATCAAATTAAGCAAATTCCACCGAGAACCTCTATTAACAAAGGAGGTTCTCGTAGAAAATATAATAAAAAATACAAAAAAAAACGCACTAGAAAAAGAGCACTAAAAAAAACGTACTAATTAGAAAATTCCTTTCCATGAACTAAACGAAACATCTTTTGGTTCTTCTTTTTTTCTCTGTTTAAATTCCAATATATCAACTAATTTTCCTTTATATCTAAATTTGTTGATTAACTGAGTTTCTTCTTGAATAGTTTCTTTCATTTTCTCTGTGTTTTTGAATTTAGCAAATATCTCATCGTCACTATCAGGGGGAGTTTGTTTAACTGGTTCTTCACTTTCTTGATCACTTTCTTGATCACTTTCTTCATCACTTTCTTCTTCACTCTCTTCGCTGTATTCGCTGCTATTATCACTCTCTTCATCACTCTCTTCGCACAAATAAAGATCTGCACAATTGAATATATTTACATATTTTCTAGCAACTGTTTCTAGGTGTTGAAAAGGAATTTCTTTATAATCAGACCAGTAATCAAAACCTTCATTATCTAAATTATATTTCATAAATACATTGCCATTTGGCGTACATTCTAAAACACTCAATAATTCAGTATTAGGTTCTTTATTTGTGTTGTTTTTTCTTTTTAATGGATTTTTTTCATCATAAGGAATTTCTTTTTCTTCCTCCTCTTCCTCCTGGTCTTCAATTGGTAAATAACCACTTACTAACATTGTCTGAGAAACTGATATCATTGTAAATAAAACACTTAACGGTATAATACTTAGTAAAAGTAAAAAAATTGTTACAGGGTTTGTTTCAACCTTTGGTTGAAAATTTACATATTCATTGCAGTATAATTCGTCCATATTTACATTATGTAGATAATTTATTTTTAAGTTTATTTCTTTTTAACATCTCTCTTCTCACAGAAAATAGTTCCATCACCTCTTTCTGCAAATCGGGTATGGGAATTTTAATATAGTTTTCATTTGTATTATTAGGGTGCATACAAACCAAATACATACCGTTAATTTTCTCTCCATAATTTTTTTCTAAAAGTGCCTTATATGTATTTAATTGTAAAGCATAATGATAATAATTACAATCCATGAGATGTTTGATGCATTCTGTGTTTGCTTTTTGATAATTATTTGTATATTTAATTTCTTTACAACGTTTCCAGTCATAAATTTCAAGTGTCCCGTCTTTATTTCTAAATATCATATCTATAGATCCGGCAAATCGCAATTCTTCGTCATAAATCATCCATTCTGTGCGATAAGGTTCCATGTGTGCACCGCAATCTTTTTCAAAATTCTCAAAATAGGACCATTCTACACAATCTTCTTCTATTTCTACGGCTTCGTCGTTATAATAGCACTCAATGTCATAATGCATTTTAGTTCCTGCTTCTGATGCTTTTTTACCATTATCAGACCACATTTTCTTAATTTCTTTCTTAGTTTGCCCATAATAGCGACTTTGTGTCCAATTGCGACTTAACATCATTTTATCAATAATTTTATCTGGATCAAAATGAGCGAAATGTGAATGATTCCATGTCGTTACTGACATATAATTACTATCGCCTTTAATGGTGTAAATGTGGGGACCTTCATCAAAAATGATGTTTTTATCCCTGGGGTGAGGATTTTTATTGGCTAAATAAGTTGGTGGTTCCATTTTAATACTATTTAATATAAAAATAGTATTAAATCAATTTTTTTTGTTTATAATATTTCATTAATATCATTATCCACTTGCTGCTGGTTCTGGCTCCGGTTCTGGCTCTGGTTCTGGTTCTGGTTCTGGCTCTGGCTCTGGCTCTGGTTCTGGCTCTGGCTCTGGCTCTGGCTCTGGTTCTGGCTCTGGTTCTGGCTCTGGTTCTGGCTCTGGCTCTGGTTCTGGCTCTGGTTCTGGCTCTGGTTCTGGCTCTGGTTCTGGTTCCGGTTCCGGCGTTTCAGGTTCTGGCTCTGGCTCAGGTTCTGGCTCTGGCTCTGGCTCTGGCTCTGGCTCTGGTTCTGGTTCTGGCTCTGGCTCTGGCTCTGGCTCTGGCTCTGGCTCTGGCTCTGGCGCTGGCGCTGGTTATGGTGTAGGGTGTGGT